>Ga0105101_10000565_pt1 | contig 15533 bp, 12 predicted proteins | sample PPLLak21cMay2015_2_FD_87037 | JGI IMG/M metagenome (GOLD analysis project Ga0105101, IMG submission 87037) | Freshwater sediment microbial communities from Prairie Pothole Lake near Jamestown, North Dakota, USA - PPLs Lake P8 Core (1) Depth... | ecosystem: Environmental > Aquatic > Freshwater >... | reverse complement strand
GCCAAAAGATTTATTGCCAAAAACTCGCAATTTACAGGAGTCAGGGATACTGCTGATCTGAGGTTTACTAATTTTAAAAGAACCACCGGCCATTCGGACGGATCCGCAAGATGGCATCTTTACAGTACGCTTCAGAAAAAGGATACTCTCGATGTATTATCGACACAGATAATCATAACCATCAGATGCAGGGAAGTTTATTCATGCACCGGTAACTGGTATCCTGAAGTATATGTTCCAAAAATGATCAATGTAACTGCAGGGGAAGCGAGGGATATCCTGCCTGACATGACGGTAACTCATTTTAACATCGCAGGGAACCCATATAATGTCACAATTACCAGGGAATCGTTGAACTGGAGTGCTGCAAAGCTTATGGTCGTCCCTATCCGGACCGGGGAAACGACGGAACTTCGCCTGGCCTGGCAGGTGAATATCCCGTCGCCCGTTTTTTACCTGATATATGTCGATGCCATGACGGGTCAGATCATCAAGCAGGAGCCGACGATAATATCCTGACATTCGACCAACATATTACCGCTTAATTAGAACGATTCCCCGAACCTCCCTCAGCTACCTTGAGCTGGATAAGCTTTTCAGGCGACGGTTTTGATCCTGTGAATTTTGTGGCTTTTTCAATAAATGCCTTATCAATGTTGAAGATTTTAAATTCAACCAGTTTATCCGCCGGCAATTCCGGGTATCCTGCACTCCTCATTTCTTCGATATACTGCTTCGTAATTTTGAATATTTTAAGCTTTACTACAAGATCAGCGGTAAGCTCTTCCTTTAATCCCATGCTTTTAACTTCCTTTATATAATCCGGGCTTATTCCCTGTGCCTTAAACTGTACAATTGCATCGTGTGACAGTCCCTCATAACCATAAGATGCGATCTCCCTCACATATTCCGGAGTGATCCCCATAGCCTTGAATGTAATAAGATCCTTGCCTGACAGTTTGTATCCTGATTTGTACATAGCTGAAGCGTATTCCTCATCGATTTTGAGTGCAGCAAACGACATTATGTCCTCTGTTGAAACATCGCTGCCCATCAGTTTCCTTATACCCGCAATATACGAGGGCTCGATATTTAAAGCCTTGAAACCTAATAATTTACTGACCGAAATGTCGGTGAATCCGCTTTTATGGATTTCCTTAATATAATCAGGAGTTACCCCAAGGGCGGCAAGTCCGATAAGGTTCTCCTCCGAAATATCCCTGTATCCCAGGCTTTTAAGACTCTTTATATAGTCCGCGTCAACTTCCTTTAAAGTGAAAAGGAAGAGGGTTCTGGGTGCCAGTCCGTCAAATCCTTCATTACCAATAGCTTTTACAAAACCATCATCCGGCGTGTATGTAAAAGTGCCTTTTCCCCTGTCAGACGAAATATCACCTTTCATGCTTATTACTCCACCTTTTTTTTTCAGAGAAAAGCTGATCCCGGTCCCGTTGCTGAAGCCGGTCAGCTCTGATCTTGTGACCACCTCCGAAAGGGTCATGCTCCCTTTGAGCTTATCGGAAACTGCAGAAAATTCAAAGAGAAGATCGTTTTCTTCAGGCTCGACGGTCCATGTTCCTTCCAGTGTGCCGGTACCTGATTGTCCATTGGCAGTAAAAGTAAATAGCAGCAGGGAACAAATGCTGATTAACAATAATTGAATGTTTCTTTTCATGGTTTTAACTTCTTTAATGATTATACTTTTAAGTAAAAACCTACTGTTTTTTTAAAAGTTACTTAAAACCCTGTTTTTTCCTGATGGTAATGTCGCCGTTATAGCTCCTTATGACATATTCGGGTCCCCCGTCATTTATCCTTCCGGTGATCCAGTCCTCCAGGGTAATTACTTTTGTATTCCCTGCATTTTTTACAGCGGGCTGCTTCCTTACCGGGAGGAGTTCAAAATCAGTTTGGATCTCACCGGTCCCGCTTTTCATCTTAAGGGTTGCATTCACAGTAGCTGGAAATTCGATTGAGATATCACCCTCAAAGGAGGTGAACATCATCGGGGAATCAGGTTTCACCTGCCTGAAAGTCGCCGAGATCTGACCGTAAACGGTACTTAACACTGACGACCCGGTAATATTTTCCAGCAGGATATCACCGCTTGCATTTTCTGCCACTATCTCCCCATTGATATTGATAACCTGGATGGTACCGTTATCGAGCGATTTCAGCTTCAGCGAGAAATCCCCTGGGATCTTAATATCGAAATCCACTGTCTTATCTGACGTCCCGTTGTAAAGGATTACAGATCTCCCATCCGATTCCACTGACAGGTAAGATTCATCCCGGCCGATCCGTTTTATTTCGTTTCCGGCCGCTTTTTCCGGTCTGCCGAACCTGGGAGCTGCGGTTACGACGATGTCGGTACCCTCATAGCCTGTAACCTTAATTGAGCCCTTTGGATTTTCGAAAGTAAAGATCCTGTTGTTCTGTCCGGGGGCGAGGTTTATGACAAGCTGTTCTTCCTGTCCCAGCCCCTTAATGAGCGGCATCAGGAGAAAGATATATATGACTGTTAGTTTTCGTACCATACCACTTTACTACAACAAAACAGTTACTGCTTCATTTATTTTGCTCCTGACGCTGTAATTCAGGGCGGCATTGGTCAGGATCTTTTGAAATTCGGGTGCAGCTTTTCTTTCATTTAACGCAACCATTACCTCCGCCAGCCTCAGCTGCAACATCGGGGACGATTGATTTTCGATCGATGCTATCAGACCTTCGCGTACAGCGCTGTTATCCGGATATCTTATCAGGGCTTCTAGCGCAAGCAGCCTTACATTGTCATTTTCATCATGGTTCAATGCTGCCAGGAGTCCCTGGATGATCCTTTCATCGGGTGTTTCAAACTCATTGGCCATATTCACTGCCCTGATCCTCTCAAGGGTAGAATTTTGCTGCATCAAAGTGAGTACAAGCGTTTCCTTAAGGTCGGTAACCCTTCCGGAAAGATCAGCCAGTTCCTTGTCAGAGTTGAATCTCTGTCCTGCAATGGAAGCGGTAAACCATCCCATCAGGAATAAGGCAATGCCCGCGGCAACCTTTAAAAGTGTGATTAAGGATGAGTTCCTTATCAACCGATTCCCGGAATGGACCTTAACCTGGTCGGAAGCTGCATTCTTTTCATCTGCAAGCATTTCATAGAATCTGCTGTCCATCCGTGATGATGGCTCGTCCGTAACAGACTCATCTATAAGCCGGTTGACCTTGCTGATCGATTCAATCTCATCTTCACCAATGCCGGATTCCCTAAGGCTGGCAATGACCTCCCCAGCCTCATCCGGTGACAGTTTATCATGAAGGAGATCAATTATTTTCTCTTCCGGATCCTTTTTTTTCATATCTGAATTTTTTCAATTTTTATTAGTATATCCTTAAGCTTTCTCAAAACCCTGAACATGCGGATCTTGACGCTGCCCTCGGTAGTTCCAAGGATGTCTGCAATCTCCCTGTACTTCAGGCATTCTATTTTCCCCAGAACAATGATCTCCCTTTCCTCCGGTTCAAGCTTTTTCATAGCATAATAGAGCTGCTCGATCTTTTCCTTCCGGTCATGGTCATAGTCTTCATCAATTATCTGCTGAGCCGATCCGGAATCAGCGTCATGACTGAAAGAGTTCTTCATTTTCCTGTTAAAGTCAATCGCCGAATTCCTGGCGATCCTGAAAATCCATTTTGCAAAGCTTCCCTCACCCGTGAAGGAGTACCTGTATCTTATCGCCCTGTAAAATACGGTATGAACGAGATCCTCGCTTGCCTCCCTGTCGCCGCATGTTACCCTGAAAAAATACGCATATATGGGCATCTTGTATCTTTCATACAGAATGCCCATTTTATCTATCTCACCGTCAATGACCTGAGACATTATTGCCATATCATCCGGGTGCTCTTTATTGATATCTTACAGTATTTATTTTAAAAACTCCGCTGATTTCAAAAAGTTACAAAAATTCGTTGCCAAAAATCGACTTTTCAACTAATTTTTTCTTAATTTTATTTTTATGTGAGGGGGGAAATCAGACTATGATTGTTGTAAGAGCGTGTTATCAGGCACGTTAATTACATCCTACCATTGTGACTGACGTGGCATTGCATTTTCATGCCTTAGAATATAGTCAGTGGCGAAGCTTTTCCTAAAGCCTCTGATGGCGATGTTCCCGATCAAAAGACCGCCAATATTGACGATTTTGATAAAAGCTGAGTTTCCTGACACGAAAGACCAGGCAAGGAAAACATTTAACGCATGAATGATGTTATTTGCTTTAACAGAGCAGGCAATCGAAGGGGGAGGGGAGCGGGGTATCGGCGATCAGATTATAACTCTGAATGAAAAGCGATTATGAACCTTACTGATGAATATAAGCGGCAAAGCAAATGGAGAAACTGGGACTCATATGTCCAGGCTCTTCCGGTTAAACCGGATGATACCATCTTCGACCTCGGTTGCAGTATAGGGGTTGTTACAAAAATGCTCGCTAAAAAGGCATCGAAGGTTTATGGAATTGACAATAATTCCGAACTCCTGGACGAAGCCACCCATGCCAATTCTTCAGATAACATTATATACAGGCTTGACGATATCAGCTCCCTGAAAAATAAGGATTTACCCCTTGCCGATGGAATCTGGTCAAGCTTTGTCCCGGCTTATTTCCCTGACTTTTCACCTGTCCTGGGGACCTGGCTTGGATTTTTAAAACCTGGCGGATGGATAGCTGTTGTCGAAATCAGTGATCTGTTTGGCCACGATCCTATGAGCAGTTCTGCACATAGTACGTTCAGGGAATATTATGACCGGCAGCTGAAAACAAACATCTATGATTTTGAAATGGGTTCCAGGCTTAAGGACTTTTTAACTGGTGCCGGGCTTTCAATAATTCACGAAGAAAACCGCTCCGACAGGGAATTATCCTTCAATGGTCCCGGTGATACCGATGTATTGTTTTCATGGGAGTGCAGATTTGAGAGAATGAATATGTTCAAGGAGTACCTCGGAGGGGACGCCTTTTACAGGCTGAAGGAGGAATTTCTCGGATGCCTGGCAAATGAAAATCATACCTCACACACGATCGTGAAATTCATTGTGGCTGAAAGAAATATAGCGCAATTACACAAATAAATATGTATTATAATATGTCTTTTAATACGTATTATAATACGTATTATAATGGCTCTATAAAATTTTATAGCGCATATTTCTTTGTTAAGATAATCTTCTTAATACTATTTTACTCTTTAAGTTACAAATAACTCTCCCCCAACTTCGTATTTTCCGTCAAATACCTCTCCCCAACCTCCCGCTTTGCGGGACAGGCTCTCCCCCGGGGTGGGAGGGGCTTGAAAACCAATTGTTTACGTTCCGCTCGTAAATCCTCTGCAGCTTTGGGTTTAAGTACCCCTCGCACCCGGGAGAGGGGGATAAAGGGGGTGAGGTGCATATGACAAATCATTAATTTTACGAAAATCCTGAAGAAAAAGGATAGTGGAAACCCATTCAGAATGGTCATAATAGCGAACTCAATATTTTAATATTAAATACCGGGCATTATCCGGCTAACCTTAAACCAACTTATATGAAAAAGACAACTACGTTTACTGCAATTGGAGCTTTGCTTGTTTTATGGATAATCAGTGCTCCGGTACTCGATGCTCAGTCCTCAGTAAATAAGGATACATTACTTGTCGCTGCCCGTGAAATAATAAGCCAGACAACCTATTGTGCCCTTGTAACCGTCGATTCCACGGGCCAGCCCCAGATCCGTACCATGAATCCTTTTCCTCCGAATGATGAACTGATCACCTGGTTCGCCACTGCAAGAAACAGCCGGAAAGTGCGGGAAATAAGGAACAATCCGAAAGTATGCGTCTATTATGCCGATCATATTTCTGCGAAAGGCTATGTTAACATTACCGGTAAAGCCGAAGTCATTGACGACAAGGAACTGTTGGTAAAAATGAAGCGTGAATACTGGAGTGGGATGTCAAACTGGCAGGAGATATTTGTACTTATCAGGATTGTGCCGGAAACCCTGGAAGTGATTAATTATAAACATGGCTTAAACAACGCTCCCAATACTTTCAAGGCGCCATCGATGTCATTTTAATGGCTGCGGAAAATAAAATCAGGTGTGTTTCTGCCCGGCGGGTGCCAAATATCTCCGGTTGTGCGTGGCTAATTTACATAATTTAATAAACTGAAGCAATTGAAAATTCCTACTGAATTTAATATCTCAACCTTTAAACTCTCTGCCGGAATTTTAGTTTTGGCCGCGCTTCTGATGGTTTCCTGCGAAAAACCGAAAATTATTGAGGATAACGAGCTTATAAAAGCTCTTTATGCAAACTCGAAAGACACTCTGAGAATCGGTGGCAATAAATACATACTTGAGACATATATCTACCGTAATCTGATGCCCGGAGGACCAATACCGGAGAAACGTCCTGTCATCGCCGGTCTTTACCTGGTCAATGCCGACACTCTTCCGGTTCCAGGTTACATGGATATTACAAGACTCTATGTTATAAATGGACGTGAGGTATGGATCTCTGAACCGGTTGACGGTGTTCAGCCGCAAGTCCCTTATTTCAAGCTTAATAAACTAAGCAGGAATGGGCCCGAATGGGAGACCGGCGTATTTGTTGATGTTATTGCCACGATTGTGGATAATTCTGCAGGAAAGGGTTACCTGCTGATTGCAAGGGATCAGTTGCTGGAAGGAGTGGAGTAGGGCAGGGGATGGAGTGTGGAGAGCGTAGAGCGTAGAGCAGGGAGCGATAAGTGTATATTAAATGAAAATTGAGGATGGGAGAGAGGCAAAACGCAAAACCGATTGAATAGTGCAAAAAATCTCAACTCATAACATCCATGAAAAATTACCTGAGTCACCTTCCTGACCTGGATGAACATGTCCGGGTTGCCGATGAATTGCCGTTCTGGTCAGCACCATTCGGACTAAAATTGCTGGACCTTATTGATTATAAACCGGCTATTTCAGCCATTGATATCGGGTTCGGGACCGGATTCCCATTGACTGAATTAGCCATGAGGCTTGGCGACAGTTCAACAGTTTACGGCATAGATCCGTGGAAAACGGCGATTGCACGGGCTAATGAGAAGATCAGCCATTACGGGCTGACAAACATAAGGATTTTTGAGGGGACCGCAGAGAAAATTCCACTGGATAATGGCTCTATTGATCTGATTGTCAGCAATAACGGCCTGAATAACGTCAGAGATATGGAAAGGGTGATTTCGGAGTGTTCACGGATAATAAAGGCAGGCGGACAATTTGTTCAGACAATGAATCTGGATAAGAGCATGTTCGAGTTTTATGACCAGTTGGAGCAGGTATTGTCGGAAATGCACCTGGACAAGGAGATAGATCTGATGTACCGTCATATTTATCAGAAGCGCAAACCGGTTGAAAAAATCATCTCCATGCTTCAGAAGCATGGTTTTATCGTCAAGGACCTTGAGCATGATCAATTCAATTACAGATTTACAAACGGATCGGCAATGCTCAGGCATTACTTTATCCGGCTGGCATTTATGGATTCATGGATAAAGATCCTTCCTGCTGAAAAAACAGAACAGATATTCGACATCATTGAATCGAGGCTTAATGACCGGTCATTAAAATTTGGGGGGATTAAGCTCAGCATTCCATTTGTTGCGATAAATGCAATCAAAGGATGAAATCCTGCTTATACCAGTAATGTAAAGATCACAGGCATTCAGAAAAATTGCCAAAGCGATGTAGTTGAGATGCAGCCTTTAAAATATTTCAACGTATTTAAAAGGAGACGGGTATTCATTTGAATTAAGGATAAAGAAATGGCTGATATTTTTCACAAATATTCCCGGACTGCATTAAATGACGTGCATTTAAGAATTCTGCAAAACTGAAAAGTAAAATCAATGAGAAAACTATTTTGTTTTTTAGTCCTGGTCCTGGGGACCAGTTTATCCGGCAGGGGTCAGGTATATTTCCCTTTTAAAGAAGGGGAGAGCCAGTCATCTGTTTTAGCATACTGGTACAACTGCAAACCCGGTATAGCCGTTGAAGCCGCAGTAAAAGACACTACCTTTTTACATTCATCGCTTCAGGTATATGGTCCGGCAATATCAGATTCGTTTTATGTTAAAGTCGAAGTCTTTCTTCCTGACAGCAACCTGGTCTATGTAAATAATTATTTCCTTAATGGAAGGGAGGAAAACAAGGATTACAAAGTCGATATCGTGAATGATTATTTCAGGCTCACATCTTCTGTTGATCAATTAAGCAACAATCCGGACAGGATTAAAGTAACCATATATTCTTCTGAGACCCGTCTGGAAAAGTGGGTTGCCTGCAAATATCACAGAATATTTGGTCATACAAGTGATTTTAGAGGGAATGCGTTAAAAGCCTTTATTCTGATCAAGCCTGATGATTTTAGTGAGGTTAGTGGTGTATGGAGCGATGCGAAAGGGTATTATGAAATTGATCTGCCCGAAAGAACGTACAATACATTCTATGTTAATGACGGAAATTATAAGTCAACCACTCTGGAAGCCTGGGCCTGGCATATGATTGTGGATGATGACCAGGAACTTGATTTCAGGATAGGAACCGGCGAAGTATACAACCTGAATGTCTGGTCTAACAATGGCGGATTTGGTACGTTTCTGCTCTCGTTTCGCCCGATGGTCCTGATAAAAACTAACAGGGAAACAAGCGGTAAGCAGACGATTGATGGAAAAGAGTTTACCTTGATCGATATTGCGCCTGAGCTGGATATAAAGGATTTGAATATAAAAATCAATGGTGAAAGGACAGAGATTTACTCACTGCAAAAATATTTTGAAACCGGTGCGAACAGGGCATTGCCGGCATATCTGGTCCAGGTACGGCGGTTGGGATCCACATTCGGGAAACAGACCATCTGTGTTGAGTATGACAAAACAATAGAACTGGACGGCACGGTCCAGTATCAAAACAGCATGGGATATTTTCAGTTTTACACTAATTTCACAGGATTATCAGCCTTTGACTGACCGGGGCAAGCATCAAACCTCAGGAAAGGTCATCTGGTCAGCTAAATTGAAATTTCCTATAATTAATATTATGTCAAATAGAATAATCTGATATTGATTTCCCGGCAAAATTAATCCCATTGATTAATCCTCCCCTGTTATGCTGTCCGGTAAACTGAAATTGCTTATAAACCCAGATAATCTCCTATCAGATCTGGTTCTGTGGAATCAAGGATTGGCAGACTCGGGATTGCAAAAAGATTTACAGATGCATCGGTCACAGCTGCCCAGACTGAAGTCCGGATAAATTTGAACCCGTTCCTTTTTGCCGCTGAAATAATTCCTTCATCCCCTGCTCCATCGCCATACGGAAGTGAAAGCACTGTAACCGCGTCAGGAGAATAAGTTTCTATCATTGCCCTGGATTCCCTTAGTTCATAATCAAGAAAGGAATTGTATTCGGCAATTGTTCCGAACCCGGCTTTGCGCTGAAGCAGATACGCGTGCGAGAATGTGTGCGATCCGAAAACAAATGGCCGCTCTCCGGTGGCAAGTGTATAATAGCTCATATCCTCAATCTCATTCCAGTTAAGGAACGAATTCTGACCAATCATATATGTCCAGAGAAAAAATGTTGCTTTCATCCTGTATTCAAGCAGCAAAGGCTTTACAAGCGTATACCATGAATGGTCGCCATCATCAAATGTGATTATCGCCGAATGCCCTTCGGGCATCTTCCCGGTAGATGCAACATTTTCTAAATCATTGAAACTGATCACATTAATATCATTGTCCCTGAGATATTTGAGATCAGCTTCAAAATCCTCAACGCTTCTTTCGTATAAATTTGTTGCTTCCCCGCTAACGATCCGGTGATACATCAGCACGATTATCCTGCCTTCATCCCCGGGCAACGGTTCATCGGGCTTCGAACATCCTGCAATTAAAAGAAACACTGCTGTAATGAGGAAAATTTTCCTATTCATGCGATCCTTTAGGATTATCTGACAAAATAAGGAAAAAAATTAATAATAAAAAAGCCTTTCCGTTTGATGGAAAGGCTTTTACTTTTATCACTTTATCTTACTTCTGTTCCAGTACATCAAGCTTTGCTTTTATTGCATCGTATTTTTCAGTCATTTTAAGCCTGTAATACAACTCTTTAAGACTTCTCATTGCAAAAACATCATCCGGTTTCAGCTCATATGCCTTTTCCATGTAAGGAAGTGCTTTTCCGAAAACGGACATTGCCTCTTCGATAGCTGCATTATACTTGTTAACATCCATTATATCGTTGGCTTTAAGGAACATATCGGATGCTTTATTGATATAGGCAGCTCCAAGTCCGTACTGGCTGTCATAAAGATCCGATTTAAGCTCAATTGATTTTGTCAGGTTGGTAATTGACTCATCATATTTGGACTGGTTAAGGTAGATTATACCTTCGGCAAACCAGAGGCTGAAATTTTCAGGATCGGCTGCCTTGGCGACCTGGAGATATTTGAGAGCTTCGTCGTTCTTGCCTGCCTTTATATACAGGTCGATAAGCTGAAGTGTCACGTTTTTATCACCGGCATACTTGGTTTCCAGCCCTTTCAGCAACTCTTCAGCTTTGAGTGTATCACCCATTTCAAGGTAACTCTGTGAGATCTGGAAATAAGGTGTTACCCCCAGGTACTGCATTTCTGCGCATTTTTCAAAATACTTGATGGCCTCAGTATGTTTTCCTGAGTTTGCAGCAGCAAGACCCGCATTGTAATACATCCCGGTATCGGTAATACCAACATAATTATCACTTTCAGTGATCTTGATCTGGGTTTCAAATGATTTTAAAGCTCCATCGAAATCCTTTGCCTCAAACTGGGCTCCACCCTGTGAATACAAATCAAGGGCGAGGGAGTTGTAGACCATGTTTGTGATAATTTTCTTTTTTGTACTACCCTTGGTATCGAGTGCCATAGCTTTCTCATAAGCAGCATATGCTTCTCCCAGTGGATCGGTATAGTATGCCTTGAATTTGGGATCTTCCGATTTATAAACAGCCTGGCAGAGTTTACCTTTTGCAAAATAGGTATTGAACCAGTTCATTGTCTTTTCGTTAACCATGGCCTGGTCAATGGCTTCCTTTGCTTTGTCAAGAGTTCCCTGATCGATAAAACTCAGAGCGCTGGTTACTTTACCTTTCTGAGCAATAGCGCTGAAAGAAATACTGATTACGGTTAAAAGCAGAAACAATTTTTTCATAATTATAATTCTTGTTTAATTTAGATTGTCATTAATAATTTTTCAAATTTATAACATTACTTATTAATCATCAAATTCTTTGCCATTTTCCTTTGCATTTTGATCATTTTGATCTGTGTCGTCGATTTCACCAGCCTCTTCAACCTCATTTACAAGCACACATGCGACAGATGCAATGATATCATTCTCCCTTAAATTTATGAGTCTGACACCCTGCGTTGCCCTGCCCATTACCCTTAAAGCTGATACGGGACTTCTCAGGATATTTCCAAACTGGGTGATGATCATAAGATCGTGTTTGTCGGTCACATCTTTCAGCGAGATAAGCGATCCGGTTTTATCCGTAATATTTATTGTTTTTACACCCTTGCCTCCCCTGTTGGTAATGCGGTAGTTATCAATATCCGATCTTTTGCCGTATCCCTTCTCCGAAACGACAAGTACTTCCCTCTCTTTATTCTCGATGGTTATCATTCCTATGACAATATCGGTAACATCATCTGCCAGCCTGATCCCCCTCACGCCTGATGCGGTTCTTCCCATCGGTCTGACTTTTTCCTCAGGGAACCGTATGGCTCTTCCTGATTTGACTGCCAGCATAATTTGATGTTTGCCATTGGTCATCCTGGCTTCCAGAAGCTCGTCACCTTCCCTTACCGTAATTGCGTTTACACCATTAGTTCTGGGCCTGGAATACGCTTCGAGCGAAGTTTTCTTGATGATGCCTTTTGTAGTGCAGAGAACTATGAAATTGTTATTTATATAATCTTCATCACTAAGGTTTTTTACATTTATGAATGCCCTGACATTATCATCAGGCTCAATGCTTATAAGGTTCTGCATTGCCCGTCCCTTGGAGGTTTTGGAACCTTCGGGTATGTTGTAGACCTTCAGCCAGTAGCATTTTCCTTTGGCCGTGAAGAAGAGCATCGTGTTATGCATTGTTGCAATATAGAGGTACTCGATAAAGTCCTCATCCCTGGTGGCACCGCCTTTGGCACCGGTACCTCCCCTGTTCTGGCGGCGGAATTCTGTCAGAGGTGTCCTTTTGATATATCCGAGATGAGATATGGTTATCACCATTTCATCATCGGCATAGAAATCTTCGGGATTGAATTCCTCAGCATTCGGGATGATTTCGGTGCGGCGCTTGTCACCGTACTTTTCTTTTATCTCAAGAAGCTCATCCTTAATTATTTTCATTTGCAATTCCTCACTGGCAAGTATGCTTTTCAGATGTTCGATAAGCGCCATAACATCTGCATATTCAGCCCTCAGCTTCTCCTGTTCAAGACCAGTCAGCTGTCGTAGCCTCATTTCCACTATCGCCCTTGCCTGGATGTCTGAAAGCTCGAATCGCTCCATAAGCCTTTCCCTTGCCTGATCGGGTGTTTTGGACGATTTGATTATTGCTATTACCTCGTCGATGTTATCGCTGGCAATTATCAGTCCCTGAAGGATATGTGCCCTCTTTTCAGCCTGGTCAAGATCAAATTTGGTCCTCCGTACAACAACATCATGCCTGTGGTGGACAAAATGGCTGATCAGATCCCTGGTACTCAGCGTCCTCGGCCTGCCCCTGACAAGTGCGACATTGTTCACACTAAAAGAGGTTTGAAGGGATGTGAATTTATAAAGGTTATTCAGAACAACATTGGCGCTGGCGTCTTTTTTCAGGATGATCACCACCCTCATGCCGTTCCTGTCCGATTCATCATTGATATATGAGATCCCCTCGAGTTTTTTCTCATTAATAAGGTCAGCAATTTTCCGGATCATCTCCGCCTTGTTGACCATATATGGTATCTCGGTGACAATAATGCATTCACGTCCCGAATGGGTAAGCTCTATTTCCGTTTTAGCCCTCACCAGTATTCTTCCCCTGCCCGTTTCGCATGCATCCCGTATGCCCTGCTCTCCGTAAATTATCCCGCCTGTAGGGAAATCGGGTCCTTTGATATATTTCAGTATTTCTTCGGTTGTAATGTCGCGGTTCTCAATGAATGCTACAGTCGCATCAATAACTTCAGTCAGGTTATGCGGGGCCATGTTTGTGGCCATACCTACGGCAATCCCGGAAGCTCCGTTTACAAGCAGGATCGGGATCCTTGTTGGAAGAACAACAGGCTCTGAAAGCGAGTCATCGAAATTGGGCTGGAAGTCAACAGTATCCTTTTCAATATCTGAAAGTACCTCTTCAGCAATCCGCTTTAATCTTGCTTCAGTATACCTCATCGCAGCCGGACTGTCGCCGTCGACCGAACCGAAGTTCCCCTGTCCGTCTACAAGCGGATACCTGAGCGACCACTCCTGCGCCATCCTTACCATTGCATCGTATACTGATGTGTCGCCATGGGGATGGAACTTGCCAAGCACCTCCCCTACTATCCTGGCTGATTTTTTATACGGTCTGTTTGACAGGACACCAAGTTCCGACATTCCAAAAAGAACACGCCTGTGAACAGGTTTTAGACCATCCCTGACATCCGGCAAAGCCCTCGACACGATCACCGACATCGAGTAATCGATATATGCCGATTTCATCTCCTCCTCAATGTTTACCTGGACAACCCTTTCTCTCTCTGACATAAATAATTATAAATTAAGTAGATGTAAAAAAATTAGCGCTGGCTAATTTTGATTACGAAAATAGTGAATATTTGGTTAATTTTGACGTTTTTATGTGGGGACTTTTTAACATCAATTGTTTATAAATGGGCATGAATATTGCCGTATGTAAATTGTATTAGATTTAACTTTGATTATCAGGTCAAATGTAGTTTTGTCTTAAAAATACTGACAGAATGACCTGTAACCAGTAATTACAAAAATTTTGAACGAAAAATATATGGATTCACAATTTTCGCAAAGGGTAAAAGATATTCTGGGATACAGTAAAGAGGAGGCTATACGGCTGGGAAACAGTCATATCAGTCCTGAACATCTTTTTCTTGGAATTCTAAGGGATGGTGAAGGTGTTGCGGTGGAGATCCTTCTTAACCAGGGAATTGACCTGCTGGTACTCAAAGGCTCCCTCGAAAAGAGCATTAAAGTCGAGAGCCCGGTACCTGTTGCAGATCATGAAGTTATTCCTCTGCTCAGAAGCACTGAAAGAATACTAAAACTCGTATATCTGGAAGCTAAATCGCTGAAAAGCAACACAATCGATTCAGAGCATCTCCTTCTGGCAATTCTGAAGGATGAAAACGCTCTTGTTACAAGGTTTCTGACTGAACTCGATGTCGATTACCAGGCAGTCCGCAGGGTCGTGGAAGCCGGATATCCGTCGGCAAAGGCCGATTTTCCCAGGGAAGAAGATGATGAAGGCCAGGCATTCGGCACTCCGGGTAAAGGACAATCCTCTGCTTCCTCAAAGCCATCGTCCGACACTCCCGTGCTCGACAACTTTGGCATCGACCTTACGAAAGCCGCAGAAGAAGGAAGGCTCGATCCTGTCGTAGGCCGTGAAAGGGAAATTGAAAGGCTCGCGCAGATCCTCTCAAGAAGGAAAAAGAACAATCCCGTGCTTATCGGTGAACCCGGGGTAGGAAAATCGGCAATTGCCGAAGGTCTTGCTCTTCGCATTACTAAAAAGAATGTCTCGAGGGTACTTTTCAATAAACGGGTTGTTGCCCTTGACCTTGCTTCGATCGTGGCTGGTACGAAATACCGCGGGCAGTTTGAGGAGAGGATGAAAGCCATCCTTAATGAATTGTCGAAGAATGACAATATCATTCTTTTCATTGATGAGATTCATACCATTGTCGGCGCCGGTGGAGCAACAGGTTCACTCGATGCTGCCAACATGCTTAAACCTGCTCTTGCAAGGGGTGAGATACAATGCATAGGCGCTACAACACTAGATGAATACCGTCAGCATATCGAAAAGGACGGAGCACTCGAAAGAAGGTTTCAGAAAGTGATTGTTGAACCGACTTCAATTGAGGAGACTATCCATATCCTTCATAATATTAAGGAGAGATATGAAGAGCATCACAATGTCATGTATACTGATGACGCAATTGACGCTTGTGTTAAACTGACAAACAGGTATATTTCCGACAGGCACCTTCCTGATAAGGCTATTGACGCGCTTGATGAATCGGGATCGAGGGTTCATATATCAAACATAGTTGTTCCCGAAAAGATACTTTCGCTCGAGAAACAGCTGGATGATACCAAGAAGGAAAAAATGATGGCGGTGAAAAACCAGAATTTCGAAAAAGCTGCCAGCTTCCGCGACAGGGAAAAGGATCTTCTCGATATGATC
>Ga0105101_10000563_pt1 | contig 15570 bp, 10 predicted proteins | sample PPLLak21cMay2015_2_FD_87037 | JGI IMG/M metagenome (GOLD analysis project Ga0105101, IMG submission 87037) | Freshwater sediment microbial communities from Prairie Pothole Lake near Jamestown, North Dakota, USA - PPLs Lake P8 Core (1) Depth... | ecosystem: Environmental > Aquatic > Freshwater >... | reverse complement strand
TGGTCGCAGGCAATGATGTCGCAGGCTTATACGCACCACTGGGATGAAATCGAGTATTTTGACCTTGCTGTGCCCCATGCAAAGGCAAAGCCTGAACTGAAGGATGCCGTTGATGGCTGTAACGGCTGCCATACTCCCCTGGCCTACATGGGCGGTAAACAGTTCCCTCCCCCCAGACCGTCTGAAAAAAGCATGGCCAATGAATCGGTTTCATGCGAGGTGTGCCACCTTACACAGTCAGCTACGACAGATCCGCCATTCAACTACAGTTACCTTATTGAACCGGGAATGACAAAATATGCGGGACGGGAACCCACGGTCGAATCACCGGCACACAAGATTATAACTAACGACTTCTTTCGCACAACAGAATTCTGTGGCAATTGCCACAATGAAAAAAATCCGTTCGGGGTATGGGTAAAAAGCACTCAGCTCGAATGGAAGGAGGGGCCCTATGCCAGCGAGAATGTCCGCTGCCAGGATTGTCACATGCCCAAAGGCGGCCCCTACCTGAACGCCCTGATGACCAAGCCTTATGACGATTCAAGGCTCCATCTTTTCCACGGAGCCCACGATCCGGGGAAAGTGAAAGGCACCATTGAGCTGAGGATTGAACCTGATATCAGGGATGCGGAACCGGGTGAGACGATCGTTTTTACAGTAGTCCTCTTCAACCAGAAGACAGGTCATAAATTTCCAACCGGATCAGTTGAGGACAGGATAGTATGGCTTCAGGTTGAAGCAACGGATTCAAAGGGGAAGTCATATCATCTTAATGTCGACAAAAAAGGATTTGAAGGCGAAGAATATACGATTTCAGGCGACTACCTTGCTTACCAGGATCTTGGCGTGCCACTGGGCCAGACTGATTTTAAAGGTGTTCAGCGAGACGGAATTCCCGCAGGCAACCGAATCTTCAGAATGCCTTATTTCGATCCCGAGGGCAGGATGACAATAATGCAATGGAACACCGCAAAACTAGGTACGGATTACCGTATCGGTCCGAGACAGGCAAAGGTTGAGAAGTTCACTTTCAAAATACCCTATGATGCCGCGCCGGGCGAAATGAAAGTTAAAGCGACTCTTAACTATCAGCTCCTCGTCAAGCCTGTTGCTGACCTCCTGAAAGTTCCGGCAGAGGAATCGGACCTTCTGGTGGTGAATGAACACTCGACAAAAGTGGAAATATATCCTTAATAACCCTGACAAGTTATCAAAATGAAAAAGCCAGACTTTCTAAAGGTTCTCATCCTTTTCGCCATCTTTCTTTTCAGCTTCAACGAACTTTCCGCCATCCCCGCTTTTGCGAGAAAATACCAGATCAGCTGCCAGGTGTGTCACTCACCGGCAATGCCCAGGCTTAAACCCTTCGGGGACGATTTTGCAGGTAACGGCTTCAGGCTGACAGAATACGAATCCCCAAGGTACTTTGTCCAGACCGGGGACGACAAACTCTCGCTTCTCAGGGAGCTGCCACTTGCGATCAGGATGGACGGTTTTGCTTCTTATAATTTTGGAAATGAAGGAAGCGCTGATTTTGCAGCACCTTTTGTCCTTAAGATTCTTTCCGGCGGAGAGATCTCGGATAAACTATCATATTACTTCTATTTTTTGTTCAATGAAAGAGGATCGATTGCCGGAGTGGAGGATGCTTTTGTAATGTATCACGATTTCCTGGGGACCGGGATAAATCTTTTGCTTGGACAGTTCCAGGTATCGGATCCCCTCTTCAAGGGAGAACTCAGGTACACCCTGGAACCTTACAGTATCTACAGTGCAAAACCCGGGAACTCCACAGCGGACCTGAAATATGACAAAGGGGTCATCTTCGACAAGAGCTTCAGCACCGGGACCACCATTGTCGGTGAGATTGTAAACGGAAACGGAATTGGCGAAGCCGGGGAGGGTTACCTTTTCGATAAGGACAAATATAAAAACTTCATGCTGAGGTTAAACCAGTCAATCGGGAAATATGTCTCTATTGGGATTTTCGGTTATACGGGGAAGGAGGTGGTGTATGACGCTTTTAACATGCTCGACAATAAATTACAGATGTTCGGACCTGATATCACGATTGATATTAATGAGAAATTCATTCTCAACGCACAGTATGTGAGGAGGACTGATTCGGATGTGATACTTGAAGGCTTTCCTTCAGAGGTTATGGAAGACGTTGAGACTTCAGGGGCTTTCGCGGAGATCATCTATGCACCGAAAGGTGACATGAGCAAATGGTACCTGACCGGACTTTTCAACTGGGTGGAATCGGATTATGATCCCCTCGATTATTCTTCGGCAACACTTCATGCCGGATATCTGCTCCGGCGCAATATGAGGGTTGTGGGAGAATATACCCGGCAATTCACGGGACCATCGTATGGCAAGGTGAATGTGGGGGTGATAACGGCTTTCTAAGCTTAATGCTCTGAATATCTACGTATTATAATACGTATTATAATACATATTATAATACGTATTTTATTTTAATAAAAAACCCCCTGCCTTGTGGCAAGGGGTTTGCGACTATGAGTAAAACCCGGAATCTATTTCCGGCGGGAAGTTGAACTGCTTTGTGATTCTTTAGACTTACCTGATTCCCTGGATGCTGTTGCAGACTTGCTGTTTCCGCTGCTGCTGCTGCTCCTGCGGGCTGAGGAACCTGAACTTGAGCTGGCCGGCTTTGATGCGCGTGCTGATTCAGACCTCTGGACCGAGGTTGATCTTGAAGCGGTCGGAGCGGACCCGGAGGAGGACCTGCGTGCACTGCTTGCCGATTGTTCCGGGCGTGAACCTGAGCTTGTTCTGGATGCAGTAGAAGTAGAAGCTGAAGGCTGCCTGGATGCGCTTGCCGACTGTCCGGATGATGATCTGGTTGTGGATTGCCCGGAAACCGACGGCGACCTTCTGACAGAACTGGTCGACTGTACTTCAGAGGGGTTTGTCCTTGTCCTTTCAGTACCGGTCGTGGAAGTCTCACGTTTGGTATTTGTACTCCGCTTTGAGGAGGAGTTGGTTACCGTGCCGCTGCTGTTTGACCTCCGTGAATTCCCGGCGCTGGTGGAGGACTGACGGTTGGTGCTGCTACTGCGGTTTATCGAGGAGTTGCTTCCCGAACTTACAGTTCCATCGCCGGACGACCTGCGTGATGTTCCTGACGGATTTGCCGACTGCGACCTGTTGGTTACAGTTGTGGAAGATCTGCGGGATCCGGAGGTTACACTTTCACCCGACTGCCTGGTAGAGGATGACCGGGTAGCTGCTGACCTTCTGCTGCCGATATTGCTGCCGTTGCTTGAAGAAACTGCCTGCCTGGCAGGTCTGTCGGGATTAACTTTCGCATACAGCGCTTCTCCGTCCCTTCTTGAATCCGGCCTTGAGTAGGTGGTCCTGTATTCACCTCTGTCTATTCTTGCGCTTACATTCCTTGAGTAGGATCTGTTACGGTTGTAGTAGAAGTCGTTCCAGCGTGCGTACCTGTAGTTGTCCCAGTGGCGGTAGTGACTGTAGTAGTGAGGGTACCAGTTGTAGTGGTATCCGTAGTAGTAGTGCCAGTAGTACGGGCGCCAGGGATGCCAGTAGGTTGGGTAATAGCCCCAGTACCAGGATGAGTGCCATACTACGTAGTTTGGCATGTAGATGTACCTTACCAGCGGCCAGGCAGCAATCTGAACGGTTGTGGTTCTCACCACTGTCGTATTCTGCCTGTTCGATCTACCGAGGTAACCCGGATTCGGGGTTTCGTCAAAGATCGGTTCTATTATGTAGTTCCTGCCGTACAAAGTCTCATCACCTATCAGCTGTATCTGGACGGAACCGTCGCGGAACTTTTCAACTGTGAATACTGCAACATCCTGTGTTTCATTCCGGTCGAGGACTGCCTGCAATACTAATGTATGTACGCTGCCATCGACATAATCAACCACCTTAAGGTAATCGATGTAATTGTCGCCGTTCAGGTCAAGGTTATTGATCCTTGAGTTTTCGTCGTTCAGGGTTCTCTCAAAACCTTCAATGGTTTCGGATTCCTGGAACAGTTTCATTACGGCGTAAAGGTTCAGGTTATCTCCAGGCAGACCCAGATATTCATCGGGGTAGTCCTGGGCCATCAGTGCGGTCCCGGCTGCAACTATCGTTGCGAGAATCGAGGTGATTAAGAATCGTTTCATGACTTTGTTTTTTTGAAGAACGTTGTTACAACCTATCTATGACAAAACTTATGCCAATATTTTTAAACGGCTTATTGGTTTAGAAATTATAAAGCTCCAATATCTTATATTTGAATCAATAACCGAATCTTAAGATATTTCAGTCACTACCTCAAAAATGGAGAATAAAAAGGCGATTTATAGTCTGATTGCGGATCATTAGTGTATCACAATATGAGCAGCTTTAAATCATTTTCTGTCCTGCATGCGAAAACCCCGGGGAGTTCTTTCCTGCCGGCTATTTCGGCAAGGATACCGGAAAAGAGTAATTTTTTCCCGGGGAATGCACGGATCAATTCCATTATAAAATCATCGCCATCATTTACCGGCATTCCGGATAGTACACCGGTAATTATTATATCAGGTTTCCAGGTTTCGCTGACCTCAGTCACCGCATTCAAGGGTGTGGATTGTCCCAGGTAGAGTACGGCGTGACCAAGGCTGCGGACAATAAACGCATAATACAGTAATCCCAGCTCGTGATACTCATTTTCGGGAAGGAACAGAAGAATCCTTTTGCTTTTGTCAGATATCACAGGAGGCAGGTTATCGAATGCAGCAATCAGCCTGCGGCGGAAAATATTTGATATAAAATGTTCAGCGCCCACATTTACAGTGCCTGTATGCCACATCACTCCGACTTTCCGCAGAAAAGGAAATACAACTGACGAGAATGTCTCCTGAAACCCATTGGTGATCACTGACCTCAGCAGTATTTCATTAACAGCGGCTTCATCATAATTCATAGTGGCAATGATCAGGGAAGCAATCAGATCATTTGAACCTCCATTCCCCTTTGCCAGATCAGCAGCCCTGTCTTCCAATATCTTTAATGGCATTGCTGATATTTCTGAAATTTTCACCCCGTTTCTGTTCAGGATCGATATATTTATAAGCTTCCTTAAATCGTCACCTGTATACCATTTTCTTTTGGTCGCTGTTCTGTGAGGGGCTGTAATATGGTATCGCTGTTCCCACATTCTTAAAGTGTCAGCTTTAATACCGGTCAGCCGCTCAAGGTCATTTAATGTATATCGTTCCATAGAGAATTGGTTACTTTGTGTTAAAATTAAAGTTTTCAATCTGAAAATGGCCGCAATTATCGGACAAAAAAAATCTGCAGCCAAAGGCCGCAGATTTTTCCATGAAAATTTACCTGGTAGTCAGGAAGGCAAAAGGACCTCATCTATCACATGGATGACTCCATTTGTAGCCTGAACATCGGTAGCAACGATATCAGATGTGGAATTTATTGCCGGTGAAGGACTCAGGGTAACATTGAAACTTCCGTTAAGAGTTGTAACTGAACCCTCAGAAAGCTGGTTTGACCTGATGTTACCGCCTACAACATGGTAGGTGAGTATCGGAACAAGTTGTTCTGCCGTAAGCTCATTTATACCTGAAATTCCAAGGGTTGCGAAGAGTGCCTCAAAAGCCGCATTTGTCGGGGCGAATATAGTAAAAGGGCCATTTCCGCTGAGTGTGCCGGCAAGATCAGCCTTTACAACTGCCTGGACAAGTATGCTGAATGATTCGTTCGAAAGCGCCTGATCAACAACTGTCGGTGGAAGCAGCACTTTATCTATTGCATGAATTACTCCATTCCTTACATCAACATCCGCTGCAACAACCGCGGTTTCCCTGTTGATTTTAACTCCGCCGGTCAGGCTTATTCTCATACTGGCAAAATTGCCCTGGGCAGGACTGAGTGTATTGTAATAGCCCTCTGAAAGCATAGTTGATTTCTTCTCTTCTCCAAAAACATGATAAAGAAGTATTGGAGTGAGGGTTTCAGCTGAAAGATCGGCAATACCCGTTACACCAAGCTGACTGAACAATTGATTGAAAGCATCATTGGTCGGGGCAAATACGGTAAAATTTCCTTCACCGTTGAGAACATTTGCAAGATCAGCTTTTGAAAGTGCCTGTACAAGTATTGAAAAATTTTCATCAGTTGAGGCGTACTGGGTAATCGTCATATCCCTAACTGAAGTCATCTCATCATTTTCTTTTTCGCAGGAAGCGAGAGTCAATGATCCCGTTATCACTGCTATTCCGAACATAAACATTGTCTTTTTCATATTATTACATTTTAATTGGTTACTGTATTTGAAACATAAACATAGAAAAAGTAATAAATGTTCGTAAAAAGGTTTAAATATAAGAACATTAGTATATTTTCAAACAACAATATAGCAATAAGTACATATTATAATTAATTGTATTACATTTAATTAACTATAATATGTTAAATAATGTTAAATATATAATGTATGGTAATAAATAGAATAAACCGAACAAATGTTATTTATTTTTCTATCCGGTCCGGTAAATTGTAAATAAAATTAACCGTGGGGGAATTTCATTATTGTTTTGTAAACCCTTTCACGGGTTTCGGCCGGTGTGGGGTTGAGTTCGTCAGTTGTAAAGCTGCCTTTTTCAATGTCAATTCTTTCAAAAACCATAAGATAGAGGTCAAAAATGATCCTTAGGCTCAACTGGTAGCGAGGCTCCATCAGGGGGGTTATCTCATCGATGATCTCAAGGGTTTTAATCCTGTGCTCATCTGCAAGTGTGCAATATTCACGTATCAGGTTGCGGAAGCCAGCTGTTATCCGGTCTCCATGTGCAATATCATATAGCAGTTGTCTTGTCAGACCGTGTTTCAAAAGCAGGTCATCGGCAAAATAGTTCAGGTTATTGTATTGGTCCTTTTGAAAGTCACGGATTATATGAACGATATAACTGAACATGGCACAGGGTATAGCGGCCTCTTTAACATCGAAGGAGGGTTCAACATAGGTTCCGTCCTGATGGGTCAGGCCACTGAGATGTACAAATACTGAGGCGGGAGCCACCGATGCGCCACGGGAATATTCAATAAATACATTAAGGGTCGGGAAGCCGTCATTGTTGATATCGTAAATCATTGACTTTGCAAAGGCTTCCAGGGGCCAGAGGGGGATCCTGAATTTTTCAATGGTCCGGATAAGTTCAGTCCTCCCGGGATTACAGTCTCCGGAAACAATTATCATGCTGAGCCAATCGTTGACATCAGCTACAAAGCCTTTTCTTTCTTCCTTTGGTATCAGCTTGTTTTCAGCTTTATAGTTATCGATCAGATCGTCGATAGTGCGCATGAATTTGTAGCATGTTCTGGCGGCGCAGTATCTCTCCTCATCCCAGAAATTGGCTGCGATAAGGATGTTGGGATGATCAATAATCTTATTGAAGTCTATTGAGTTGAAAATCTCAATGAATTGTTTATTCCGGGAATCTGTTAACACTTAACTTATTTATTATTTTAAGTCCTGTTCTCTTTTAAGATTCTTTCCGATACCAGTTTTGATGAAATCAGCACATTCGGGATTCCGTTTCCCGGGTGTGTGCTTCCACCAACAAAATAAAGATTTTTGTATTTATCATGTCTGTTATGCGGACGAAAGTATCCCATCTGAAAGATGTTATGGCCAAGGCTCCCGAAAACCGATCCTCTTGAAATATTACAGGCGGCTTCCCAGTCTTCCGGCGAATAGCATATCTCAAACTTAATATGCTCCTCTAAATCTTCGAGCCCGAGTTTTTTCAGCCTCCTTATCACTGCATCTTTTGTCGTTCGTTCAAGATGTTGCCAATCCTGCCTGAGTCTTTTGTCAAGATGACCGGCTGCAACTATTACCGAGATTGTGTCCTGACCCGGAGGTGCGGCTGACGGATCGGTTCTTGAAGGTGCATGTATATAAAAGCTGGGGTTGTCGCTGACTGATTTGTCAATAAAAATCCTGTCGAGACCTTTTCTGAAACCATCGGATAAAAATACGCTGTGTTGCCCGAGCTGGGGATATTCCTTGTCAAGTCCCCAGTGGTAGCAGATTGCGGAGCATGAATATTTCAGCATGTCCATGTGCGAAGCAGCTTTCCTGTCGGGCAGCAGTTCGCGGTATACATAGGGCAGATCGGCATTTGCAACCACAATGTCAGCCTTTACCTCCGTATTGTCGTCAATGATAATTCCTTCCGCCCTCTTATTGTGTACAATTATCTTTTTTACAGGCTCGCCGTAATGAAACTTAACGCCATTTGCGGCAGCCGTTGCGGCAAGCGTATTCACGACAGAGAACATGCCTCCATCGGAAGGGAAGAATGATCCTTCAGTCAGCTCGGCGGCGGGTACCATTGAGAAAAGGGCAGGGGAGGTGAACGGGCTTTGTCCCACGTATATGTTCTGGAACGTATATGCCATAAGCAGATGGGGATCCTTAAAAAACTGCCGGGTATATTTGTAATGCGGTGTGAATGCTTTTATTTTAAAAAGCATCGGGATATTTGCCGGTGTAAAGAACTGGAAGATATTGTAGAAGTTGCGGTTAATCAGCTTTTTAAGTGAAAGCTCGTAAATTGAGTATCCCTTTGAGACATATTCTTCAGATTTTCCGAAGCTTCCGGGTTCGATTTCCTCAAGCTGCCCTTTCATCCGGTCTTTATCGGAAGAAAAGGAAAGTACCTTGCCGTCGTCAAAATAGATCCTGTAGAGATCTTCCAGCTGAACGACAGGCAGGTCTTTGCCAAATTCCAATCCCAGGGAATCAAAGACCGACCTGTAGATCCCCGGCATTAACAGCATGGTTGCTCCAAGGTCGAATCTGTGGCCATCGCGGATCACCTGGCTGCAGCGGCCGCCGGGTGAGGAATTTTTTTCAAACACATTTACCGAATAACCATCGCGTGCCAGGTAAAGGGCGGTTGCAAGTCCTCCGATGCCAGCTCCGATTATAATTGCCGTCTTGTTTTCAGCCATTTATTACAAGTCTCGGTTAGAACAATAAAATCTTACGTAATGACGGAAAAATAATACAAATGTTTCCTGAGTTTCGAAGGGCAAATTTAATTTTTCTTTCCTATTCTTTGCCGTTAATCCTGAAGAGTTTAAACAAATCAACAATAACTATCGGCAACAACGACATAAGTGCAATCCCAATCCAGTGCTCTTTGTCCATTACCGTCAGGCTGAAAGCATCACGTATGGGAGGGACAAGCAGTACAATCAGAGCAAGGGCTGCAGAGGCGAAAATTGCACCGATAAGTGGTTTGTTCCTGAACGGGCTTATAGCCAGTGATGATTTCGTAATTGAATGCAGGTTCCTCACATGCATAAGCTGAACAAACATGAGAGTGGCGAAAGCCATTGTCTGTCCAAGTTTCACTCCACCGTCGTGATATCCTATCAGGTAGGCAGCAAGTGAGATCCCTCCGAGCATTATACCCTGATAAAAGATCCGCCAGATCATTCCATTGGTCATGAATCCTCTTTTCGAATTGCGTGGTTTTCTGCTCATGATATCCTTTTCGGCCGGGTCAACACTTAAAGCAAGTGCGGGCATGCTGTCAGTCACCAGGTTTACCCACAGAATATGGATGGGCAGGAGGGGTGTTCCGAGATTGAAAATTGAAGTGATAAGAAGTAGGAATATTTCACCAATGTTTGTTGAGAGGAGGAACTGAATGGCCTTGAGGATATTGTCGTAGATCCTTCTGCCTTCTTCAACTGCCGACACTATAGTTGCAAAATTATCATCGGTAAGTATCATATCTGCGGCACCCTTTGCAACATCGGTCCCGACAATTCCCATCGCGGCACCAATATCAGCCTGTTTCAGGGCGGGGGCATCATTGACTCCGTCACCGGTCATTGCCACAACCTCATTATGTTTCTGCCAGGCTTTGACTATACGGACCTTATGTTCGGGAGCCACCCTGGCATATACTGAATATTTTGATATATTTTCAGCAAACTCCTCCTCATTCATCTTTTCAAGGTCAGCTCCCGTTATAGCCAGGTCGCCTTCGCTGTAAATTCCGATCTCGCGGGCTATTGCCATCGCAGTTATCTTATGATCGCCGGTGATCATTACCGCACGAATTCCGGCGGTATTGCACCTGGCAACAGCTTCAACCACTTCCGGCCTTGCCGGATCGATCATGCCCAGGAGCCCTATAAATACAAGTTCTTTTTCAAGTTCTCCAATTTGGACATCCTGGGGTGCTTCGGGAAGATCACGATAGGCCATTGCCAGGATCCGAAGCGCCGAAGAGGCCATAGATTCATTTGCTGCGTGGATCTGGTCTGTATCGTCTGTGGTTATAGGACGTATCTCACCCTGAATGACTATCCTGTCGCAAACGCTCAACACTTCATCAAGTCCTCCCTTTACATTTATCCTGGTAGTTTTTTCGGACATCCTGTTGACCGTCGTCATCCGCTTCCTTTCTGAATCAAAAGGGATCTCAGCGATCCTCGGGAATTTTTTATCAATTTCTTCCTTATACATCCCGTAAAGAATGCCGAAATCGAGAAGTGCTGTTTCGGTGGGGTCACCGGTAAATTCAAATTTACCGTCTTCATTTACTCTTTGCCTGGCATCGGCGCACAACACCGATATTGATAACAGTCTGTTCTCTTCCTCATCCAATGCAGTTGCGGGGGCTGCCCTGTTTATTGCATCCCTCTTATGGTTAACGTAGGCTTCGACCACGGTCATTTTGTTCTGGGTAAGAGTTCCGGTTTTGTCGGAGCAGATCACTGTTGCGCTTCCCAGTGTTTCGACCGATGGAAGAGTACGGATGATTGCATTCCTTTTGACCAGTCGCTGCACCCCTATCGCCAGCACCACTGTTGAAACAGCGGGGAGGCCTTCAGGAATAGCGGCTACTGCAAGACTGACAGCAGTCATGAACATGCTTAATACGGAGTTACCGTAAAGCACACCTACAATAAATATTACTGCACATATGATCAGGGCGGCTATCCCCAGCACTTTTCCGAGCTGCTCAAGACGCCTGCTCATAGGGGTTTCCGTATCTGACGTCTCCTGCAGCATGTTGGCAATTTTCCCGACTTCAGTCTTCATTCCTGTCGAGACGACTATTCCGCGGCCTCTTCCGTAGGTTACCATACCGGTGGAGAAGGCCATGTTTATCCTGTCTCCCAGGGCTATATCCTCACCCTGGAGAGCGTCAGTTATTTTGTCAACAGGAACCGACTCTCCCGTCAATGACGATTCCTGAATCTTCAGATTGATTGCTTCGTTCAGTCTCAGATCGGCAGGGATTACCGCTCCGGTTTCAAGAATTACTATATCACCGGGGACAAGTTCACGTGTAAGGACCTCTTTTATTGCGCCATCGCGCATCACTTTTGTCAGTGGTGCGGCAAGGTTCTTAAGTGCCTCCAGCGACGATTCGGCTTTACGTTCCTGGAAAGCTCCGACGAATGCATTCAGTATCAAAATGCCGAGAATTACAAATGTATCAAGCAATCCCTCCCCTTCCATCACACCTACAACACCCGAAACTACCGCTGCAATAAGCAGAATTATGATCATGAAACTCCTGAACTGTTCAAAGAATATCCGCAGGAAGCTCTTCCTGCTTTTTGACTCAAGCTCATTAAAGCCAAGTTCCTCAAGCCTTCGCTTAACCTCATCACCGTTTAAACCTGTGGTTCCTGAAGTTTTGAGGTCAGCAATAACATCACTGATCCCCTGGTTGTAAATATGTGTCATTACATACTATTTGAATAGAATCGTTGATATCAGGAAGAACCGGATTTCGAAATTTGATTCAAATATAGTCAGACATAGCTAATTATAAAAGATTGACTTATTAATATCGCACTACAACCTGTTACTTCCTTTACCGGCCTTTAGCTGAGCTCAATCTGCTTTTTTCACCCCTCCATTTGAAAAAGAATATCAGCATCATGACAGATGAGATAAAAGCGGTTGATGCACCAAAATAAAAAGGGACGGCCGAATTCACATTATCATACAACAGCCCTGCGATCAGGCTTGCAGGCAGAAGGGTAATTCCCAGAAGGGCATTGTAGATCCCCAGTCCCGTGCCTTTTTTATTACTGTCGGTAAGATCGGATATGAAGGCTTTCTGTATACCGTCGGTAGCAGCTGAATAGAGACCGTAAAGTGCGAAAAGGGCAACAATTGCTCTTATACCCGAGGAGATGCCGAATCCAAAATAAACGACTGCGTAAATAAGGTAACCCGTAATAAGCAGCTTTTCCTTTCCGATCCTGTCCGACAATGTCCCAAGCGGTATCGATGCAAGCACTGAAACGAGATTTGTGATAAGATAAACAAGCGGTATAAGTGCAACCTTAACACCAACCTCGTTGGCTTTGACCAATAATAAAGCGTCAGTAGAATTACCAAGTGTAAATACGAAAACAATGCCCAGAAAGAAATAATAGCGGGCAGGGAAATCCTTAACCCGGAACCGTAACAACAAGCTTTCACGTTTCTTTTTAGCCTCCCTTATTCCGAATAATATAACGAAAATAGCCAGAATTGCCGGGATGCCTGCAAGGATGAATATCAACCTGTAACTGCCCGGAAGAGAAGACAAGATTAAAAATGCAAGCAGGGGGCCCGCTATTGCACCGCTGTTGTCCATAGCTTTTTGAAGGCCGAAGCTTCTGCCCGACTCGCCATTAGCAATTGATCCGGCAATCAGGCTGTCGCGGGGAGCTGTCCTTATGCCTTTCCCAAATCTTTCGATGAATCTGAGAGTCAGGACCTGTAACGGGGTAACCACAAATGTGTAAAGGGGCATTACAGTTGCTGAAAGGCTATATCCGATAAGTAAAAATGGTTTGTTCTTTCCAATCCTGTCACTCCAGAAACCCGAGAAGGCTTTAATAATGGAAGCAGTGCTCTCCGCTATGCCTTCGATCAACGAGAGACTGGTTTTTGAAGCGCCTATCGACATGAGGAACATGGGCATGACCGAGTATACCATCTTAACTGAAGTATCGGTCAGGAAACTGGTCAAACCCGTGAAGAATATATTCCTGTTAAATCCGAGAATTTTTTTACCTTCTTTTGTTGAAGGTTGTAGCTTAACCGAAACGATACTTTCTTCCATATCAAGCTATTACCTTTCTATCTTAGGTCCTCTATATTCACCTTTCCGCTATCGTGACTGACAATTTTCTTCAACAGCTTCGTCAAGGTTGCAGTCTCCGTTTCACTTAGTCCCGCGCTTATCTTCTCAGCCAGTCTCTGGTGAGCTGTTTCGCGCAAGGTTTGGATCTTCTTCCCCTTATATTCGACATGCAAATGCATTACCCTTCTGTCTTCATCGGAGTGAACCCTTTGTACATAACCTTTTTCAGAAAGTCTATCAACCAGTACCGAAACTGTTGGCCTGGTAAGACCAAGCTCCCTCGCCAGTTCAGTGAGGGTTGGGTTCTTAAGTTTAACAATTACCTGAAGATAACGTAACTGTTGCCGGGTCAGATCATCAAAATCAGACAGATCAATTGTTTCGGAAAGGATTTTCTCGATAAGGTCTGACAAATACCTGATCGCTTCTTTCAGATTTGGCATATTTTGTGATTTGCTGTCTTTTTTCGCTGGTAATCCATGTTTCAAAAACTGATCCATGATTAAGTTTCAGCAGAGGTAAATATAGTTAGATATGTCTAATAAATTGAATTTCTTATCAATTTTTCAGAGGTTGTGATCGCCAGGTTGAAATTGATCAGTATTTAATTTTCAGGGAAAGCTTCTTGTTTTCATTAAAATCAAAAAGCCATTCCTTAAAAGGTTTAGGTCCGAACAAACCGTATGCATTATTTGAAAAACCATATCCTTCGGTAGGAATGTCCATTTTATTTGTATCAAGATTACCATTCATATTTTCATCATGAAAATAGCGTACGGCATATTTCCCTGGTGGCAGGTTTACGATTTTAACAATATATTTAAAATCCTGAATGACGCCTTTTTTCTGTTCCACCGGAACCTGGCTTTCATTAAGAACCTGCAACATAATAAATCCGGTGTTATTCCGCAGGCTGGTTATTTCAACATCGAGAGTGTATCCCGCCGGGATTTGCACTGATATAAGGGTAGCCATCATTACGATGGCAGGGAAAAATGTAATTTTGTATTTCACAAGTCAGTTTTTTTAAAGCCGGCATTCAAAGGAATATTCTCCCGGACCGATTTCAACAAGAGTGCTGCTCCCGTGAGACTCCGTCAATTTTGCAAATTCAGAGGATCTGACAGGGATATTGTTCAATGTAATTTTCTCAGGATCAGCCTGGGGCATTCTTACATTCGCTCTGCAGTTTGATGGTATGCTGACCTGAAGGGAGAACACATTGTCCTTTATCTTCCAGGAAGTGGATATCAATCCATGCACAGACTGATATGATGTTTCGGCCCAGCTTATATCTCCTGCCAGTTCGGGAGCGATCAGGATAGTATCATATGCCATGGAACCCGGCATCTGCCGGATCCCTCCCAGGCCACTGAAGAACCACTCCATCAAATGACCGAGCATCATGTGATTATTGGATACGTCCCTCAGTCCTGCCCATGATTCTGTTAATGATGTTGCACCTTTTAAAAGCTGGTAACCGTAGCCGGGGACATCAGTCCGTGAATTCATTTCAAAGATAAGCTGAGAATGACCTTCACTTTCAAGAACTCTCAAAAGGTAACGGTAACCGATATCACCGGCAGTGAGTGCCTTGTTATTTTCATTGATCGATCTCACCAGGTTGGCAACTACATCATTTTTTACCGGCTCGTCAACCATTCCGAAAAAAAGGGGCATTGAAAAAGCGGTCTGGCTGCCGGTTGAATACACATTCGTGGCGGGATCAAAAAACCTGTCATTGAAAGATTTTCTGATCTTCTCTGACAGATCCCTGTAGTAACCTGCGTCCTCATTTTCACCGATAAGGGCTGCCATATCAGAAAGCAATTTTGCATCATAGAAAAATATTGATGTAGCTGTAACCGCTTTTGGAGTGAGCTGAGCCTCTCCGGGAAACGCCGGACCGAGATCATACCAGTCGCCGAGGCCGTGGGAGAGAATATTACCCACAGCCATTTTCTCCAGGTAACCCAGATATTTTTTCATCATTGGGTAGGCTTTTTTTATGGCATTGAGGTCACCATACCATTCATACATATCCCAGGGGAGAATTACACAGGCACTGCTCCATTCCGGTGAATCGCGGAATCCACCGTTGAACGGAACATATTCGGGGGCGATATCGGGTACGAGACCGTTATCGAGCTGTGCTTCTATCATGTCGTCAATTGCCTTGTCGTAAAGATTCCTGATATCGTAAAGATATTTAATCGAATTCCCCATTAGATGGGTCTGCTCAAGCCAGCCGAGTTTTTCACGGTGAGGGCAGTCGGTAGCAACGCTGGCAAGGTTGCTCTTTACCGACCAGTTAATCAGTTCATAGACCGAATTAAAGAGTTCGTTTGAGCACCTGAAGCTGCCTGCAACCGGTGATGAATTCCGGGTATGCAGCATCTCCAGTCCG
>Ga0105101_10000561_pt1 | contig 15591 bp, 8 predicted proteins | sample PPLLak21cMay2015_2_FD_87037 | JGI IMG/M metagenome (GOLD analysis project Ga0105101, IMG submission 87037) | Freshwater sediment microbial communities from Prairie Pothole Lake near Jamestown, North Dakota, USA - PPLs Lake P8 Core (1) Depth... | ecosystem: Environmental > Aquatic > Freshwater >... | reverse complement strand
GATAAAGAAAGGGAGAAGATCACCCATATATATGCTTTTGTAAAATGCCTGCCGGTAAATGAAGATATATTTTCCGATTAACTCCTGATTTTTTAAAAAATGATCCCGGTTTTCCCTGAAAATATGATAAACAACTGCCTGGGGCAGGAAGATAACAGGACTGATTTTATTGACCTTCAGGCCAAACAACGTGTCCTCTGATGCTCTTATCCCGAGAAATCCATTAACCTGATTAAAAAGATCTCTTTCACAAAACAGGTTACAGGTTGGCACCAGCTTTACAACACGAGAGGAGCCGGCATTAATATATTCATTAAATTCAAGGTAATATTGTCCTAATGCTATGTTGTTCTTTAATTGAAATTCAGGTACTGCATAACTGCCTCCTCCTACTTTCCATCCGGCTTTGTTGGCTTCCATTAATTTTTCCAGCCAGTCCTTTGCCGGATAGGCATCTGAATCTATAAAAGCCAGTAAGTTTCCCGTTGCATATTTGGCTCCGATATTACGCTGAATGGCCGGCATTACTCTGACCCCGGAGGTGATAACACGGATCTTTGGATGGCTGTATTGGTTGAGTTGGTTTAAGGTCAGATGGTCATCAGAGGAATCTACAATAATAATCTCATTGATTTGATTAAAAACGCTTTGTTTTAACAGATGATCAATCGTATAGCCAATAGTCTTTACCGAATTGTAGGAAGGTATGATAACGGATATGGATACAGGGTCATTCATAAAATGCGGATTTTATTAAACCTGCTTATAAATATTTACCAGGCATTCACCTGATGTGTCCCAGGAATAATTCTTTTGCGCAAACTCCCTAATATAGTTGCTGTCACTATTCCATTGATCAACATAATTTCTGATGGCTGCAGCCAGGCTCACGGCATTAAAAGGTTCAAACAGAAGCCCGGTTTTCCCGATCTCTATATCATCCGGGAAACCTCCCAGTGAGGGTGCTATGACAGGTTTCCCATAGGCATATGCCATAAACAGTACTCCGCTCTGGCTGGCTTCAGTGTATGGCAATACCACCAGGTCTGCTGCTTTAAAGATAAGTTCAATTTCTTCTTCCAGGATATGCCGGGCTATTATATTAATTCTTTTGCTGGTATGAATATTCATCAGATTTTTAAATTCTTCCCTGTACTCCTGTGACACTCTTCCTGCTATCAACAGATGGATCTGCGGCAAATCATTTTCAAGCCTCGAAAAAGCATCTAATAATAAATCCAATCCTTTATATTTTGTAATGATTCCAAAGAATAAAACAATACATTGATGCTGATCATACCCCAGTTTCTTTCTGGCATTATCCCCGGATATTGCCGGGGAGTCGGCGATTTTATATAGGCCGTGTCTGACCAGAAACACTTTTTGGGCTTGTATATTGAATTCATCAATGATCCTGTTTTTAATAAAATCACTGTGGACAATAATGCTGTCCTGAAGTTTATATATTATTTTGAATAATAATCTGTTATAAATGTTATTTTTAGAATGTGGCAATACATCATGTGCTGTATAAACGGCTTTTTTCCCAAGCATCTTTATGATCAGGGTAAATAGAATACCTTCTAAAAAATTAAATCTTAGCCATTGTGTATGAACAATACCGGCATTCGTCTTAAAAAGATAGCCTGTCAGACTCAGATAATAAGAGACCATCCGGTTAATTTTTGATAAAATTCCGACATGGTCATCGTGGGATCCTCTCAGATTGTAAACATGAATCCGACTATCGATCTTTGATTCAGGATAAATGGAAGAACCAATAAAATCTATTCTTTCAACCTTACCGGAAAGGCCATACAGCAAATTTAACATATAGTCAACCTGAAACCCGTTGGGAATAATAACGATGTGCATGTTATACCATTTAGCTTTTTGTTTTAAACAGGCTTAAACATTTCCATTTCAGAAAGCTTAATATCAGAACGCAATAACTTACAGAGAGATGCAAATATTTGAATGGACCTTTGCCATATTGCTTTAGAAAGACGGTATTTATATGAAAGTTATACAGTGATCTTTTATCATGCAACAAACCCAGCAGTTTTTTAAAGCTGCCTTCATGTCCAATGGCCGTATTACGGGTGTCGTTTGATAAAATCAAATCAGGCGATATAATCAGTTTAAATCCGTTGATTTTAGCCCGGTAGGTATATTCCAAATCTCCATGATACTGGGGGAAGTTGACCTGGTCCCAGTATCCGATTTTATGGACGACTTCAACCGGTATGACAGTCCCCATTCCGGGGATCCAATCTACTTCCAGTGGTTGCTGAAAACGTTGATAATCCGGCTTATTGTAACCAATATTGCCAATTTTCCCGATATAAGGTTTAATGAACCCGCCCATTGACCATAGGGTGCGGTTTTCATAATTCATATAAATTTTGGAACCAAAAATTGTGCTTTTATCCTGACTTTGAAGCAATTTCAGCAGGTTGACGAAATAATTGTTGTGGGTTGTGATGTCATTGTTCCATAGCAGCAGGTAATCAACCTTGAGGTTGGTAACAGCATGTTCAGCTCCCTTATTAATGCCACCGCTCCACCATAAATTGCCATCGCCCTTAACAACCGTAACAAAGGGGAAATGGTGTTTTACATATTCGCCTGTTCCATCCGTGGAACCATCATCAACCAGAATGATCCTGAAGGAATCCAACAGATTATCATGACTGATCTCATCGTACAATGAACTCAGACAAGAGATCGTATAGTTTAGCTTATTAAATACCGGTAACAGCAAGGCAATTCTCATACACCAGACAATAAAAGATTTTGTAATTCAATACGGTTTATGATGATCATTGGTTGCAATTATGAGGATAAAGCTAACCGGTAAACCAGTCCCGCCTGGTTACTGTCTGTATAAAAAATTGTCGCAGAGCCAACTAAATTCGCGATAATCCGGCGCAATCCGCAGTAATATCAAAAAAATCAAGCCTGTTGCGGCTGAGCTGATGCAACGGGAGCATCCTTTTTCATCCATTTTGAGACATCCACCAGATAGAACAGAATACACATCATGACAATCCCTTCAGCTGTTCCAAATGCACCGGAACCGACAAAAATGGCGAAAAACATTGAATAAACAACGTATTTGATGAACAGGAATTCTTCAGGATATTTGATAAGTGCCATCTTGAACAAAATAATCAATTCGGCTATTGCGAATATGATACCGTATAAAATGAACTCTCCTATAATTCCTATGTCCGACAGATAATAACCAAAAACTTTACTGTAGCTGTCCATCATAATGCTGTATGATGAATGTCCGCCATAGGCACCATTACCGAGGATAAATGACAGTTTTCCAGGAGAAAACCGGTAGAGATAAAACGATACAGCCTTGAATCTTATATTCTCTGTAACCGAAATGCTTTGTTGACGGGTAACATCAATCATGGCATTAAAGATATCCTGAAAAATAAAATAGATCGGGATCAAACTGGCAAGGCCCAGCAAGGCTATCGCAAATTTTGAATGGACTTTTTTGCTTTGAATCACAGCCAGTATGGTGATTAATAAAGTCGGTCCAAGCAATTGCCGGGTTCCCAGCAACACGAATACCATCAATAACAGAAATAAGGGAGGCAGGTATTTATAGTGATTTGTTTGTAAAAACTTAAACAGACAAATAAAATAAGCGACTACGGAATAAGTCACGCCGGGGAGGAAGATCCGGATGGTATTCCGGTCTTTGAACATTTGGTCCCCGAACAGGTGAGTCGGGTATGCAATCCATTGGATTATATACAAAATGGCCCACAGGATACTAATGGCTATAAACAAGCGGATGAGGAACCTGGGATTTGGCTTTAACTGGTGCAGCAAATAATAGAAAAGAAAAAAGTAAATGGCACGCTGCGCCAATAATGTAATATGAAAATCCTGATAATGAAAGATGTATGCCCCAATCATGCTTAAACCAACGGCAAAGAACAGGAGGACGATCTCAAAGGTAAAGGTTGCCCTGATCTTTTTGCTGGTATCGTAAACGGTATAGAGTAGCAGCAAAATTGAGATCAGAGCGATTATGCCCATATGAATGATTCCGGTCATTTGCCGGTCGATGAACACCGGTTGAAAAAAGGCCATGGAACCCAGCACAACGATTATAACGATAAAATTTTTAAGCATGCGATCGACGTTATTGCATTATTTGTTTTTTCTGAATAATCTCTTGTTCAGCAACAGATCTTTAAAATATCCGGCTCCTTCAACAGGAAACTCAACCACATATCTTTTAAAGGGCCAATTTAGCAATTTCAGTGATAATGACATCGCATACCAGTTATTAAAAGACAACTGAACCAGGAACCTGAGAAGGATCAGTCCTATTAGTCCGTATATGGGCAGGATAAAATAACCCGTTACTACGATGACCAGCCCGGAAACCAGCGAGGGCACCAGGAAGGGAATATGATTGGTGGATGTATAGATGCCTGCATGCAAACTGGAGTGCATATCCAGAAACAAGGTCAGCGCCATGATCGTAAATAACAGTGTCCCGACAAACCGGGTATCGGTATTGAGGATGTCATGGCTGTCGAGAAAGTTCAGGAGGGGATTTCCGGCCAGGCCGATAAACAGGAATGAGCCAGCCATAATGACGATCCCAAGGAACATATAACGGGTGGCCTGTTTCCGCATGGCTATGAAATTTTTCTCAGCACCGAGCTTATATATGGTGGGAACATTGGCATAAAAAGGTGTTCTGGAGAATCCGGCGATCCAGGTCATAATGTTGGTGGTGAAAAAGAAACAGGCCATGAGCTTGGCATCCTTGATCTGTGCCATCAGAAAGGTGTTGCCGTATTCCACCATGTAATTGCCCCAGAAAATACCTGCCAGCCTCCATGTCTGCGCCCAGAGCGACCGGAATATTTCGCGGTTGAATACCTTGTATCCCCTGATTTCATAATGGTGCTCACGAAACCATTTGGTTATAAAAGTACGTAAGTAGATATACCGTGCCATGGATGCAAAAAACATGGCGATCACCAGGTACATGGGTGACAATTTGAACGATAGCAGCACGGTAAACACAATGATCCTGACTACTTCGATCAATGTGCTCACCCGGGCTTCCCTGGCTATCTCATTCATTCCCTGCATAAAAGATGACCATCGTATCGTCATGATCATCAGATAACATGTAGGGATGAGCAAAAAGTAAGTGATCCAGAAATCAATCCGGTTTCCGGACATGGTAAAAATATTCCGGAAGATAAAGGTACCTGCAAGCAGTAAAAGCACCGACAGGGCACCCAGGATGAAATATATCGGACGGGTTGTACCCAGCAAATCCCTGAGTTTTTCAATGTTGGGTTCCTGGTTAACGATCTTTTCACGGTTGTCATATTCTTCCCGTGTCCGCGGAAGCCTGGATTCACCGGCCCTGAAATAGGATACGGCACGGACCAGCGCAGATCCGAAACCAGAGTCAGCCAGCAGGGCAAATCCTATGATATTGCCAATAAGCCACCAGAACGACTGCTCAACTAAATCATAGTTGACAAGGATGAGGGGAGTAACCAGCACAATACTGCCGAAGCGGGTGAATTGTGCCGACCAGGACATAATAATGGGGTTATTGAGAATTTTTTTCAGCAGGCTCATGGGCAAGATCTTTTCAACCTTCAGTTAATCAGTGATTTGATTCGTTCTGCCAGAACAAGCTGGTTCGGTTCAAACGAGTACTTTTCTTCATATATCCGGTAAGCTTCTTCAACAGTATTTATCTTATTATCAATTACTTCTATGATTTTATTTCTGAAATCATCCGGTGTGTCGGCAATCAGCACAGAACCATTATGTTCGATTCCCTCTGAACCTTTTGTTGTACTGATTAACTGTGTCCTTAAAGCCATTGCCTCAAGGCATTTAAGCCGTGTGCCCCCACCATCCAGCAAAGGAACGATCGAAGCCCGGGCATTGGCAATAAAGGGTTTCAGATCCTCGATCTCACCGAGGGCCTCAACATTTTCAGGGTGATAGCTGGACCGTAATTCATCAAACACCTTTTTTGACCCGCGGCCATAAAGCTTCAGGCTCGTTTTCCGGCTCAGCTTATCATTCCATACCTCCCTGAGGAACCATTCCAAACCGACATAATTCTGGAATGCATAAAAATTAGCCGACATAATAATATAATTTTCCTTTTTAACGTCATTCAGCATATAACTTGACTTTTCAAGCAGGTTGGGTATGAAGATAATCTTCCCTGGTTTAACAAATTTGCTGTAGAATTTTACGTCATCCCTGGAAACCGCGATCAGTGTATCCGCTTTCGGAAAGAAGATCCTTTCATGTGCGGCCTGCACCAGATATTCAAACCTGATGTAAAAAGCGTCCTTCAGATTTGCAGCCTTTCGCTGCACATAAAGCCTGGCTTCCGCATTATGGGTGCCATATATAACCCTGATCCCCCTTTTTTTAAAATAAGGGATATATTGTCCATAAAAATAATAGTCAATAAAAGCAATATCGAATTTCTCTGATGTAGTCAATTCGTCCAAAAGTTTTATCAGGGCAGCGTTTTTTCGAAAAATACCGAGGATATTGATCAGATGGACCCCGGAAGCAGATTGTATAAACGGGAAAGTGATAAAACGTATGTTGGTCAGATCCGGTATATTATGGGATTCGTTGATAATGGCAGTTACCTTTGCCCCGATATTGGAAAGCATCTTCTGCAAGGCATAACTGCGCAATTTTTCACCACCGTTTATGGGATAAGGTGAGATGGAAGTTAAGAATAGAATTTTCGGATTTGTTTCTGCTTTCACGCAAAATGAATTTGATCATGCAAATCTAAAGGAATATTAAATACAAAACCCCAAATAGCTGATTATTGCAGGTTTATTTGATGACTGTTGCATTTAATTCTTCGAATTTAACAAAAAGATCTGTCAATTATAATTTTTATTTGACAGAAACCTCCTCATCTTGAGATTGTAATTATAATATAAGATAATGATAATCAAATGAATACGGTTTGTTTGTCCGCCTTCCCGTATGCCTTAATAGTATTGCGGGAACCATGGGTTTAATTAAAACGTATATTTGCAGAAGATAAAAAGAGATTTTATGCAAGATTTGTTTACCATTGCTTTGCCCGTATATAAACGCACGGATTATATCAGAAAGGCGCTTGACAGTGCCGTTAACCAGACTGTAAAATGCAGGATACTGCTGATCGACAACAATTCTCCCCATGATGATTTCAGAACCATTGTTGAAAGCTATAACAATCCGCTGATAAAGTATATAAAAACCAGCGAAACAGTCCCGCAGGACGAGAATTTCAATAACTGTATAAGGCATTGCGAAACACCCTGGCTGACCATTCTGCATGACGATGACATATTGCATTGCCAGTATGTTGAAATGGCGCAAAAAATATTAAAGCAATATGGAAATCTGATCGGTGGATTTGCCGTATCATGCTGGGTCGGTTCCGAAGAGTGGGACGGGATCTCAAAGAAGGTCAGCCTGACAGATGAAGTCAGGGAAGTAAAAGAATCCTATTTCTATTTTTCCCAGTTATCTCCTTTTGTCGGCGTTACCATAAACCGTGAAATCGCGTTGAAAAACAATGGTTTCAATGTTTCACTGCATCCGATCGCAGATTTTGACTTCTGGTACCGCATGAGCACTGCATCGACCATGTTGTATGTTGACCAGATGCTGGCTTACTACCGCATATCTCCCAACCAGTCCACCAACAACCTGATCGATGCCATGATCAACAACGTGTATAAATACCGCATGAACCTCATTGAAAAGGGGAAGTATAACAACTGGCTAACGAAACTGGCCCTTGAGACATCGCGGATCAACAATATTGAGTTTTTCAAAGAATCCTATAAAAATGTTCAGATCCCTGCTGATTTCATAAACCACAGCAGATACGAGAGGGTAAAAAAACTGCTGAAATATAAACTGATCCATAAGATCGCGTGGCGGCAGATCAGGGTACTTTCATTTGGGAACGTTAAAAAATTAAAATAATCAGATAATTTTATTCTTTCACCAATTTCAATACTATGAAAAGTAAATTCCGCTTTTACCTGGGGTTTTTGTTGCCCGCAGTCTTTGTACTTTTATCATCAAGGGTTGCTGCACAGCAATTCCTGCTGATCGATAAAACATTCACCTGGAATGAAACAACAGGAGGTGACGGTTGTTATGGATATCATTTCTGGAACGACCTCGGTCAGGCCACAACCACCAACTGGAAATCGCCCTATGACTATGAGAGTGGTTTGTTTTATATGCGCTATCAGATTATCAGTCAGCCGGAACTGCCGGGAGGCGGTTATCAGCCTTTTGGTATTTCCTTTTGCATCTGGGGTGACCTTGGATTTGAAGCGGGAAAGTGGAAAGAAACCTGTTCCAGCATATCCTGGTTCAATGGTCCGGGTTCAACGATCGAGTATAGTGATTCCCCGGCTACCTGGTGGGATCATCCCAATGGTGGTATCGACTGGACCCGATTGGATAAACTATGGCGGTTTGGAAATCCTTTCTGGATTGACGCCAGTTGTCAGCTCGCCTCAGCATTTTGCACCTGTGCTCCCGATGAAGTTTGGAACAATGAAAGGGGCAAATGGCTGCCCATGGATATCAGGCTGACGATCGTGGCAGTAGCTGCCGGACAGACCTTTCTGGGTTGGGATTACTACCTGAACGGAGGCGGCCCGGTATTAAGACAGCCGACCCCAACATACAGCGTTGATTTCTATAATGAGAGGACCAATAAGGTTGTTCCTTCAACCGACGAATACGCCAATAATTCTTCCATGTCAGGCGCTGTCAGCGGAAGCGGGTCTTACCTGAGCTTATCTCCCGGACAAAATGCTTATTTCCGCAAAAAGGCCAATGAAGACACCCTGGCCTCCTATGTACAAACCCTTGATGTTCCCTCCAGGCCGGCTGCTCCCACCTTTGCATGGGATCAGACAAACCAGCGGACATCCACCGCTGTCAGCAGCGACTATGAATATTCCACTTCATCCAACATGTCAGGGGCTGTTTCCGGAAGCGGAACCTATGTTGCCATTCCTTCGGGTTCGACCATGTATTTCCGGAAGAAGGCTAGCGGCAGTGCTTTCAAATCAAATATTCAAACCCTTCAGGGGATTACTGTCACGGAGATAGGTCCTGAATTTGTCATCATCAATGAAACCATCGATTATCCTAATACAACCGATGACAACGGTTTCTATTTCTTTTATTACAATTCCTCCATGCCGGCGAACTGGAGAACAGCAACATATGATTATTATAACGGACAGGTTTATACCCGCTATGAGATCATCAGCCAGGCTACATCCACCCCGGTCGGCCTGCAGTTCGGCATATGGCAGAAATTGCCGGTCGGAACCGGAACACTTTATGAATCGATGGCTGAGATTAAAACGCTCAACGGGCCCGGTACGGCGGTAACCAATAACAGCAGTCCGAGTACCTGGTGGACCTATAACGGTGGTGTGGATTATACCCAGATGGATAAGGTATGGCATTTTGGCATCAATCCATGGAAGATAACCACTCCCGATAATCTGCAGATCCGGCAGGAGAATGCATCTGTATGGGCTGAACGATATACCTATTGGTATCCCATGAAGGTTAAAGTGACGGTAGTCGCAGTGGCTTCAGGGCATACTTTTTCGGGCTGGGCTAATTATGTAACTACCAAGCCGGCAACGCCGACCTATGGTATTGACTACATCAATGAGCAGACAGATAAAACAGTCCCGTCGACCGATGAATATGCCACTAATTCAGGTATGTCGGGCGCTGTAAGCGGCACCGGGCAGAAGATCACCCTGACTCCGGGCCAGACTTATTATTTCAGGACCAAAGCCCAGGGTTCTGTGCCAGCTTCCGATATTCAGACCCTGGCCGTTCCGGCCCGCCCCGCTACCCCGGCTTTTGCCATTGACTATTCAGCAGAGAATACCAGCACGGTTGTTACTGCAGAATATGAGTATGCATCGCAGGCAAATATGAGCTCAGCGTCCCCGGGGACAGGAGTAAAAGTATCGGTAACACCCGGCAGTAATCTCTATTTCAGGAAAAAGGCAACAGCCAGTTCTTTCAAATCAGCTGTTCAGACGCTGGCCGTTTCAAACCGTCCGGCCTCCCCGGCTTTCAACATTGATTATGCCAATGAAAGGACGGCTGAAAATGTCAGCTCCTCTTACGCATACTCATCCAACGCAGATATGAGTTCATCCACAACCGGTGGTGGCGATAAAGTGGCGGTCACACCAGGTGCAGCGAAGTATTTCAGAAAGATGGCAACAGCCAGTGAATTTGCATCCGCAATACAGACTTTAACGGCTCCGGCACGCCCGGCTGTGACGTCTTATGCCATTGATTACGCGAATGAAAATACTACCACTGTGGTTACCAGCGATGTGGAATATGCCAGCAACGTTGCCATGACAGGAGCTGTGAGCGGGACAGGTGCCAAAGTAAGCCTGGTTCCGGGCAACAACAGATATTTCAGGAAAAAAGCCACGGCAAGCAGTTTCGCATCGGCTGTTCAGACCCTTTCCGTCCCTTCAAGGCCCGCAAGTCCTTCATTCACCATTGACTATAACGCTGAAACGCTGGCAGAGAATGTTTCAGCCGACTATGAATATAGTACCACTGCTTCGATGTCAGGCGCAACGGCAGGAAGCGGTTCCAAACCTGCTTTGGTCCCGGGAACCAATCTTTATATCCGGGGCAAGGCTACTGCCTCCCAGTTTGCATCCGCGGTTCAAACCCTGGTTGTCAACGGAAGGCCGTCAGCACCGGCATATACCATTAACTTCATCGCTGAAACAACGAATGAAACTGTTTCAGCCGCGGATGAATATGCTGCCTCTGTATCCATGGCAGATGCCATCTCCGGTGCAGGAAGCGCCATTGCGCTTACCCCGGGAAATAACCTGTATTTCAGAACAAAAGCCACCGGAAGTTCGTTTTTCAGTGAAAAACAGCCATTGATTGTCCCCTTAAGGCCGCTCCTTGATGCAGCCATTACCGATACGTTGCGATCGCACTATTTCATGGTAGCCATAAATCTGCAGGGTGATGAAGCCGGTTTCAGTATGGATGATATTGAATCAGTAAATTGCACCATTACCGAAGTTGGTGCATTAATATGCAAGGTTGAGCCTTCGGTACAGGGTGAAGTGACCCTGAAGATCAAAGCCAATGCCATTACGGCAGGTAATTTTGCTTCAGATGTTTTGAGGGTATATTATAAACCTTCTCAGAGTGGCATTGAAATAAATGAAATTTCCGGCAATCTTATTCTGTATCCAAGTCCGGTTAAGGATAATCTGGAGATTTCCCTGAGCGGCGGACAGAATTTTCCGGTACAAATTATGCTGCTGGATTTATATGGACGGGTAGTCACAACCTGTGTGCTTCAGACGGGTTCAGCAAGCCTTGATTGCAGTGGCCTGGTCAGGGGCATCTACCTGGTCAAGGTTATCATTCAGGGTCAGGATGTTATAACCCAAAAGATCGCCAAGGAATAAGAAGTTCCTTTAACAGATAATTTTAAAAACTGTCAGATACCTCAGGTGCCTGACAGTTTTTTTTTACCCTGAAAACGCCTCGACAGGAATGGTGCCGGGATGTATCTTTCACATTGAAATACCCGATTGGGGTGCTGATCAATCAGGAAACCGGGTGGTGATGATTTTTGCAATGGTCTCAGCCAGGATTCTGACCTGAGGTTCTTTGATGATGGTAATGTGTTCGGCATCAATTTCATATACCTCTGGGATTTCTTTGAAATAAGGTTTCCATCCGAGGTAATAGTCCTCATAATTATGGATCGTCGACCTGAAAATAATGGCATTGCATGGGATGGAGGTTAAAGGCATGTATTGTTTTCTGGCCTTGCGGTATACTCCCATAATATAACTGTTGCGGAGTGAAAGGGGCACTTTGATATTAAGCATGGTCAAAAGAAGGCTGGGATAGTAAGCCAGTTTAAACCATCTTTCCTGCAATATCTGTTTCATCCTGGCTGTCGGTTTTACAGGTGTACTGTCCTTGACGGGCAGGTTGTTAACGGTCTTATTGAAAACCGTTCTGCCCGGCGTGATCTTACCGTTATATCCCGGGCATACCGTGTCTATTAAAAACAGCAGCGCTACCTGTTGTCCCAGATTTATTAACTGGCAGGCCATCTCATAAGCGATCACACCACCAATGGAATATCCTCCGATTACATAGGGACCGGAGGGTTTTTCTTTTGTAAGTTCTGTAAGATATTTACCGGCAATTGCCGTGATACTGGTGTGCTTAATCTTTTCACCATTATGCCCCTGATGAAAGAAACCGTAAAAGGGAATATTATTGCCCATGGAACGGGGCAGGAAAAAATTTGCATCATCACCGTGCACGCAAAAAAAAGGAGGAAGGTTACCCAGCGGTTGTATGCAAACCAGACTTGATGAGTCAGGTATTGATCTGATTTTTTCAATGGCCGACGCCAGTTGTTTCACCGAGGAATATCGGTAGATCAGGTCAATGGTTATTTTTTTGCTGAATATCCGTTCCATCATTTCAGTTACCTCGACGGCCATTAAAGAATGCCCTCCCAGATCAAAAAAGCTATCCGTGACCGCAAGGCTTTTAATATCAAGAATCTGCGTGAACAGGTTATAAAGGGTCTTCTGTATCTCATTCTCAGGGTTAAACAGGCTATCCGGGAACCTTTCCGTATGGCCTGATGAAGCCATGACCTGAAGGGTTTTACGGTCGGTTTTCCCACTCGGGGTAAGCGGAATCTCATCAATTTTAAGGATCCGGTCAGGAATAAAAGCATCCGGAAGTGATTTTTTCAGATAATCTTTAATATCGGATTGATTTAATCGGGTGTCTGATTGTTTTACCACAAAAGCGGCCAGTTTTTTTTCCTTGTTTTTGTCTTCAACGGGAACGACAATGCTTTCGGTGATATCCGGATGGCTGTTGAGAACTTCTTCAATTTCAGCCGTTTCTACCCTGATCCCCCTGATTTTTACCTGAAAGTCGGTTCTGCCTGATATCTCTACCAGATTGTCATCGGTTAACCGGGCAATATCCCCGGTCCGGAATAATTTTTGGATTGTATCCTCTTCGTCCTTGTAGTGAATGAAGAATTTATCCGTCTGTTCCGGATTGTTAAAATATTCCTTTCCGACACTGGGACCGCTGATGTATACCTCTCCATATTCCCCTCTGGGCACGGATCTCATAGATTGATCCAGCAGGTGGACCGTTGTATTGGACAACGGATAGCCAACCGGAACCGAAACTCCATCGCTTTGAAAATTATGGGGCAATAGATAGGCTATGCCTCCGATGGCCTCAGTCTGGCCGTATAAATTAATAATGGCAGTACAATCAGCAGGGAACAGCGATCTGATCTGTGAAATCAAAGAAACCGGCAACAGGTCTCCGGAGAAAATGATAAGCCGCAATCCTGTGCTTATAAGGGTTTTCTTTTCTGATTCATGAAGCCTGGCCAGTTGTAAGATGCCATATTTCCATATTGACTGAATGTTGTCCATTATGGTCACCTTTTGATCCCTGACAAGCTGCAGTAATTTCATCAGTGACTGGCTCGATCTTTCATCGGCGATGACCAGTGTGATTCCGTTCAGCAAAGGCAACAGATATTGCCTTACGGAAGAAGAAAAGGAAAATGATGCCGTATGAAGGTAGCGGTCGGTGTCCTTCACACCCACTATCCTGTTAATAGCCTCAATATAATGGATTACATTCGAATGCGATATAACAGACCCTTTGGGTTTACCTGTTGAGCCTGAAGTATACATCACATAGGCAATATGATCAGCGGTGAGGGCAATTCCCGGATTCTCATCGCCGTAACCGGCATAGGGGAAATGATCCAGTTTTAGCAGTTTGATATGCTGATCACTGAACGGCAAATGTTTTTTCCCCGATGATACCAGCAGCTTTATGTCGGAGTGCTGCAGGATATAATACAGTCTTTCCACCGGGTACTGCGGATCAAGGAAAACATAAGAACAGCCAGCCTTAAGGATTCCCAGTATGGCAATGATAATGCTCTCGGAGCGTGAGAGCGATATGCCGATTTGTACGTCGTTTAATCCGGTTTTGAGGATATAATGGGCCAGTTGATTAGCCTTGCTGTTGATAGTCTGGTATGAATACTTCCTCCCCATGAAGATGACGGCTGTTTTTTCAGGATTAAGGCTGGCCTGATGCTCGAAGGCAGCAATTATACTGTTGTGGGATTCCATTTGGATTGCTCCTGTCTGAATCCTTCAAAGGTATAAAAAAAAATACCTCCTGGCCCGTTTCAGCAGCAAGAGGTATTTTGGGGAATGTCTAAAACGATGGGGCCTGTCCTAGAATCTGTCCAGGGGTATGAGTTCCGGCGTCAGTCCCCGCTCGAGGAGCATTTTGCGGATCTCTTCCGTGTATACGGCATTCATGATGATGACCACATCAGGCTTGTATTCCTTGAGGAAATCGGGGCCGACATATTGCTTTCCGATGCCGGGAATATAATTTCCCACCATGTGGGGATTAATATCCACTACGTGGTCGATTACTTTTTCACGGTCGAAGTGGGTCAGGAAGCCAACTGACTTGGAACCGCCGCCCCATACCACGGTCTTGAGTTTCTTTTCGCGCAATTCGGCAAATTTCTTGCGCCAGGCATCCAGTGTGCCGTTGATTTTTGTGTTAAAGACCCTGGTCAGCTTCTTCAGTTCGTCAACCGATTCTTCCAGCGGGTGGATCCGGGTCGAAGGTGTATTAACCGGTTTGGCCTCAATATAGAGGTACTGGTCATCGTATTCAAGGTACATATCGAGGACCTCAAATCCGTTCAGGCGGAATAAACGTGCAAGCGAGCCCGGGCTCACGTAAGTGCAGTGTTCATAAAAGATGTCCCAGAAAGCCTGTATTTTAAGGATCCTGACGATGCATGGAATTTCAAAGAAAAGGATGGTATCTTCACGTCTGCCCAATGATTTCCGTATCGTTTTCAGGAAATTACCGGTGTCGTGAATGTGTTCCAGTGTATGCCTGCAGCAGATGCAGTCGGCCTGAAGATTGCCGTGTTTCTCGGAATAGAATTCCCGGATGAATTGCACATTCGGATTGGGCTTTGTGCGGCCGGGCACCCAGGCAGGATCTATGCCGATACCCTTGTTGTTGCCAAGCTCGCAGATCAGCGAGATAAAATCCCCTTTTCCGCAACCGATCTCAATAACCGATTTATTTTTTATGTTGTACCTGTCAATAAACCGCGTGGTAACACCCGTAAGGAATTTAAGAAAGGTTGGGGAGAATCCCTGCTGGTCTTCGTAACCTTTTGTATAATAGTCGATTGAAGTGTCAAAAGTAGAATTGAAAATAAAACCGCAACTGCTGCAAAATGCCAGGGTGATATCCTTTCGTTCCACATTCATGGCCTCGTCGTATTCTTTGGCGATCGCCAGGCTGTGAACGGGGGCATCTTTAACCGTGAAGAAATCTTCGACTGCAGGGCTGTAACAATTAGGGCAATGT
>Ga0105101_10000559_pt1 | contig 15599 bp, 9 predicted proteins | sample PPLLak21cMay2015_2_FD_87037 | JGI IMG/M metagenome (GOLD analysis project Ga0105101, IMG submission 87037) | Freshwater sediment microbial communities from Prairie Pothole Lake near Jamestown, North Dakota, USA - PPLs Lake P8 Core (1) Depth... | ecosystem: Environmental > Aquatic > Freshwater >... | reverse complement strand
GGTTTTACCGAAGAAATTCCGGCGGGTAATTGGACTTTTCATGAGATGGATTTTTTGAGTTATATTCTAATTCATTTTTCTGGTGATAGGAGCTTACTATCCCAAATATATATAATGAAAAGAATAAGCGGCTCCTTAAAAAGGGGAATTTTTTAATTTGGGGATCTCCGGATGAATAAGAAACCTGTCCATGAAATCTTGTTGTTTTGATGATGATTTAATTTCAGTGACACTTAATCCATTGGAAATTCGGAGCCGCTTTGCATCCTGTAGCGAATAACATTGTATCAGTTAAACTGCTTTCCAACAGTAATTTAGTTTCATCCTCTGCTAAAGAACGTTTTGTTATACAAATATCACATATTGTTGATTACCTTACTATCATTACCAATGAGTATATATAGTAATGAGTATTGAGTATTCATTGACTGCAATAAAGTATTTTGGTCTCAGGAGAGGTTCGGATTCCGGAAGAAGAGCTCAATAGTGGCTTTAGTCCCAAGACTCCTGGTGCCACTTCCGGGAATATTCTTTAGTGAAAAAGATATTTTCGATTTTTCAATCCTGTAATAGAGATCTGCCAGTTCTTTCACGATCACCAACCCTTTTCCTGTGCTCTCTCCTGGCAATTCATCCGTAACAAGCCCGGGACCGTTATCCTCAACTGTGATCTCACAGGCTTTTTCATTTTTACGGATATGAATTTGAAGCAAACCGCTGTTATTCCTCTTTCTCACCCCATATTTTATTGCATTCTCGGCAAATGTATGTATCAGCATCCTTGGTACCTTTATCTGCATGTCTGCCTCCGGGTCGGCTTCAATAATATATTGAAAGGAATCATTGGACCTGAACTTTTCCAGGTCAAGGTAATTTCGTACAAATTCAAGTTCCTCCGCCAGTGTCACGATTATCTTGTCAGAACTGATAACAGTCTGCCTGATCATTTTTGCATATTTTCCAAAGACATAATCGGCTTTCTCCCTGTTTTCTTCAGTAGCATAGAGACTTCCGATAGCATTCAGCAAATTCAGGGTGAAATGAGGATCAATCTGGTTTTTAATGGCTTTCATCTGAAGTGAAGCGATCCTTCTCTCCGTTTCAAGTTTCTGATTCATACGGTATTGCTGGATCCGGAATATCAGGGTGATGAACAGGAACAATACAAAGTAAATACCAACGTAAAAGGGGTACTTCAGATAGTAGAACGGATTTTTACCAAATCTGAGATATAGCCCGGAATCACCCGACTGAACAAATATCTGCGGCTCAGTTCCCGGGGTCAAAACCTGGGAAATGTAAGCAGGAGATAAAACTTTGTCATAATTGAATTCTACAGGATGTCTGAAATCTTCTTGTACAATTACCAGCGATCTCTGATCCTGACCTATAAATATATATTCCTTACTGCCGTCTAAATCGGCATCAAGCTTTATATTTGGATCAGTTATTACGAGAGGCGGGATTGTGAACTCATTGACAACCTTGAGACCGGTGTCGAGTTCGACCACTTCAGCATTCCTGTTTTTAATGCAGAAAAAAGTTCGCAGGTTATTTCCGGGGTTTTGAAAAAGGCGGGCATATGTATGTTCGAATTCTTCGCTTTTCTTTTCGATAAGTATGTTGCCTGCCGGATCGGACACGTTGAAAACAGATTTAATATTCTCCGATCCGAAATAATCAATCAGGATAGCCATGTAGCTTCTGTTATCCATTTTCATAGGGACAACAAATACGGAAGAAGGATTTTCACAGATTTTAACAGGCGGGAATAAGAATTCCAGATTATTGTCAAGGACCATCAGCCAGGAGAACTGGTCGGAATAGGGAGAATCTTCTTCAAAGTTCCCGGTGGCGGTTGTGCTCAAGATTAACTCCGGGCCCTGAGAATTGCTTACTTCGGAAATGATACCATCGAATATGACAACAGAGCTCCGTGGTGATTTGACAAGCGAATCCGTTTCAACTATGTACTTGTATGCATTCCTGGGTTGTTTGCTGAAACCTGCATTTATACAGAAAATAAAATCTTTCACTTTTCCATGAATCCCTTCTGTCATACCGATCTTGATGAATGCGGGTATGTCATCACTCTGGGCAGCTTTTGTCCAGATATCAACGAACCTGTTGGATATTATTATCTTACGCCTTCCAACCGGATCGATAACATTGAGGAACAATGAATCCTGGCAATAGGTTAAAATAAAGCATTCTTTAAATCCGTCGTTATTATAATCATCAATAAAGAAGAAATTGTAAGGAAGCGTATGGTATCTCAGGTCAAACTGATCGAGGACCTTTCCATTTCTGGTAAACAGTATTTTTGTCTGTTCGGAGTCATTCAGATCGAATGTGATCCTTTCACTTTGATTATCACTGTCAAGATCTGCATAAACATACCTGATTTTAAAAAACAGGGCTTCCTCCTTTACCTCATTTACCCTGAACCTTGAAAAGAAAGGTGGAATGGACAGAATTAATGCAAGCGACAATCCAAAACTTATGAAAAGCGGATGAGTGAAAAATTCCTGTAAACTGTTTCTAATCATTGACCTTATTCTTCGTTCTTAACAGGTCCAGAACAGATCTTGAACCTGTTTTTTTCAGAATGTTCCTCCTGTGTGTGTGAACGGTATTAATGCTTATATAAAGAAGTTCTGCAATTTCTTTGCTGTTTTTGCCCTCCAGCACATACCTGAGCACCTCTGCTTCCCGGTTGCTCAGCATATCATATTCCCTTATTACCTGGCCGGATTGAATTGAAATATGCGAAACGAGCCTTTCTATGGTGTCTTCCAGTTCATCAACATCAACCGGTTTAAGGATATAGTCAAAAACTCCATTCTTGATAGCCTTGATGGAATAGTGAGGATGAGCAGTAACAAGCACAATATAAGGACGGTACAGGTTAGTGTAAATCCGGGTAATTATATCGAATGCTGAAATGTTGTTCTCCAGCTCCACATCGAGAAATATGAGTTCAGGCTGTTGCTTCTGAATGCAATCGAGTCCCTGTCTGGAATTGGTAAAAAAGTCTATAAGCTGGATCTGGGAAAAAGGTGTCAGGAGTTTTTTCAGCCTTTCGCAGGCATACCGTTCATCTTCAATTATAACAGTGCGAAGAGTCTTCATCGTCTTCACATTTAAGCTTATAATGAGCAAAAAATAACTACGTCACCTGGTTCGGATCAGAATATCTGCTCGTTTAGCCAGCCAGGCCTGTTTGTTGTTATTCCTTTCACACCCAGAGAGAAGAGTCGTTTTGCTTCAGCCGGATCATCAACAGTCCAGGAGTAAACTTCAAGATCCAGATCTTCTGCTTTCCTGATCACATTTTCATTAATTATGGACCAGGCAAGACTGACACCATCAAGTCCGGCAGGAGCTACATTCACAATTGTCTTCTCAAGCAATCCGGCATTACTGCAGAGCCAGTAGCATGGATTTCCCGGGAATATCTTTTTTGTATCGGAAATAGTTTCAAAACTGAAGCTGATAAATGTGAATGTAATATTCTTCTCATATTTCGTTATAGCCTCTTTCAGATACGGCAAAACCTCACTTCCGCATTTAATCTCAACGACAAGCTCTTTTCCACGAGGAACGGTGCGGATTATCTCATCAAGAAATGGAAGTTTCTCTCCTGCGTATTTCTTATCCTTAAATGAGCCTGCATCGAGGGTTCTGAGAATCTCCGAGTCTGTTTCGCTGATTTTGTGATCCTGCCCGGTGGTTCTCCTGGTATTTGCATCATGGCTGCAAATTATCTTATTGTCTTTCGACAAATAAATATCGACTTCAACGGCATCAGCGCCTTTTTCCCATGCGAGCGCTGATGAAGCTACCGTGTTTTCGGGAGCCTCATATGATGCACCCCTGTGAGCAATTAATTTCACCTCTTTTAATATTCGGTTAAGTTCTCCTTTGATTATGTCTGTCCATACATTATATCCCTCTGAATTGAGGTGGAGTTTATCGGGCCTGAAAAGTTCTTCCCTTGGTTCGCCTTTTTCATTAAGGAAGGCGTGTTCGGTAGAAATGAAATGAAGATCCCTGCCATTTTTGCAGGTCTCCTTTATCAGATTGTTTGCTTCACTTATTTTTGACCATGCATTCCATCTTGATCTGCTGGGAGTTATGGCTATCCAGAATACAGGTGCCCGGGGATGGCTTTTCCGGAATGAATTCACCACATTAAGAAATAATTTTTTAACCTCTTCAGGGCTTTTGTCTTTTTCTCCTCCGGTAATATCATTTGCTATAAAAAGTACCAGGGCTCTTCCAGGAAGAGGGTCAAAAATTCTCTCTGCATAAACTGCAAAATCAGTGAGTCTGGCACCTCCGTACCCTCGTTGAATTACGCTGAATGGTGTCATGTCTTCCGCCAGTGTTGACCATAGTCTGATGCTTGAGCTTCCGGCAAAAATTATTGCATCACCGGGATATTTTTCTGTTTTGGAAAGCCCGGAGAATTTCTCAATTTCAGGTTCCCAGGACTTCACCTCGGGCAGCTCTCTATATTCCCTCAGAGGAGAGCAGGAGAGTGCTGCAAGGATAATTACTGAAAATAATAATCGGAGTTGATGCATTTGGTTTTGGTGTGGTCACATAAAGATAGATATAATTAATTTTTTATAATAATTTAAATTTTGTCATCAGTAATTTTTATCAAAAATAAATTACGTTTGTAGGAATTTAGCTGAAGTACTGAAACTCTCACAAATAATCTATGTCAAAAAATCGGTTATTTATCACCAAACCACTTGATCAGTTAATTCATGAATCAAAAGACTCAGGTGGATTAAAGCGGTCGTTATCTGCACTGAATCTCACAACACTTGGTATCGGAGCCATAATCGGAGCCGGAATTTTTGTTCTTACCGGTCAGGCAGCTGCACAGTATGCCGGGCCTGCGATTGTTTTGTCATTCGTTGTATCAGGACTTGCCTGCGGTTTTGCCGGATTATGCTATGCTGAATTCGCTTCAATGATACCAATTGCAGGGAGCGCATATACTTATTCATATGCCACTCTGGGTGAATTTCTAGCATGGATTATTGGATGGGACCTCATCCTTGAATACCTTTTTGCTGCATCAACGGTTTCAGTCGGATGGTCAGGTTATGTCGTGAGCTTCCTCAGGGATTTCAACATAAATATTCCTGTACAACTGGCAGGAGCCACAGGTACCGTGATGATCGATGCCCCCGGGTTGGGATGGCAGATTCTGACAAGTACATTGTCTCAGACAATTGTATCGACAGGTGTAAATATTGACTCGCTGCCGCATGTGACCTGTATTATTAATTTACCTGCCATGTTTATTGTTGCACTTTTATCAACGTTGCTGGTAATCGGGATCAGGGAGTCGGCCAACTTTAATAATATAATGGTAATCACCAAAGTATCTGTTATAATTCTCTTTATTGTTTTAGGATTTATGTTCGTAAAGGCAGCTAACTGGCATCCTTTCATTCCACCAAACAGGGTTGAGGCGACACCAATTTCAGAGTATGGGTCATTCTGGGAATGGCTGAGGGCATACAGCCAGGAATTCGGTAAATATGGTATCAGCGGTATCTTCCGTGGAGCAGGGGTGATCTTCTTCGCCTATATCGGATTTGACGCTGTTTCCACTGCTGCCCAGGAAGCCAAAAATCCACAGAGGGATATGCCGATTGGAATTCTGGGATCACTCGGGATATCAACAGTACTTTATATTCTTGTTGCTATTGTTCTTACCGGTATCGTGAGTTATACAACGCTTAATGTTCCTGATCCGGTTGCTGTTGGCGTAAATGCAATGGGAGATGGCATGTTCTGGCTCCGCCCGATAGTAAAAATTGCAGCCATTGCAGGATTGAGTTCAGTTATACTTGTGATGTTGCTCGGTCAGCCCAGGATATTCTATTCAATGGCGAAAGACGGGCTCCTTCCTCAGGTATTTTCAAAGGTTCATCCGAAATTTAAGACACCCTATATCAGTACTATTATAACCGGAAGTGTTGCAATGATAATTGCAGGTGTGCTTCCAATTAGCATCCTGGGAGAGCTTGTTTCGATCGGAACGCTGCTTGCGTTTATTATTGTTTGTATGAGCGTGCTGGTACTCAGAAAATCAAAACCTGATATTCACCGTCCGTTCAAAACACCATGGGTGCCCACGATACCGATTCTGGGAGCAGTGATCTGCTTCATGCAGATGGCTGCATTGCCTCTTGATACCTGGGCCAGGCTTATCGTCTGGATGGGGATAGGATTCTGTATTTACTTCTTCTACGGGATAAAACACAGTAAGATAAGGCAGAAATAACCCCCGGGGGTCACTCGTTCATAAGGCGAAGCATGCTGGAGTTAGATCTCATCCGAATACACCGCTCCCGGAAGATCCCGCAGATTATACCGTGAAGCCATTGCCTCACCATACGCACCTGCTGATCTTATTGAAATTATATCGCCGCGTTGGGTTTCAGGGAGTTCAATAAACCTGGCAAAAGTATCGGATGATTCACAAATCGGTCCTACAACATCGTAACGGTCTGGTTCCTTGTCAGATGTGAGATTTTCAATCTTATGACTTGCCTGGTAAAGGGCGGGGCGGATAAGATCGGTCATCCCCGCATCAATTATTGCAAATTTTGTATTACTGCCTTTCTTTATAAACAGAACTTTGGAAATAAGCGAACCACATTGTCCTACCACCGATCTTCCCGGTTCAACATGGAGTTCTTGTCCGGGTTTGAGATCTATAAATTTCTTAAGCAGGGAAAAATAATCTTCGAATTTTGGAAACGTATCTGGATTTTCATAATCGATACCCAGTCCTCCGCCCACATTTATGATCCTGAGGGTTGCATTCCGGGATGCAAACCATTCCTGTAATTCATTGATGTGTGCACAAAGACTTTTAAAAACTGAAAGCCGGGTTATCTGGGAACCCACATGAAAATGAATACCCAGGAGGTTAAGGTTTTTCAGATCCGATAACCTTTTAAGAACTTCATCAAGCTCCCATGTGTTAATTCCGAATTTGCTTTCGGCAACAGCTGTCGTGATGTATTTATGCGTGTGAGCTTCAATCAATGGGTTGATTCTCAGGGCTATATCAACATTTTTTTTCTGCAATACTGCAAATTGATTTATCACTTCCATCTCAGGGATCGATTCGCAGTTGAAGCAGAATATACCGGCCTCAATTGCCGATCCGATCTCGCGATCGGACTTGCCAACTCCTGCAAAGACAATCTCTTTTGGGTTGAAACCGGCTTTAATTGCAGCATCAATTTCGTTCCAGCTGACACAATCTGCCCCGAATCCGTAGGAGGATATCAGCTTAAGTATCCTTGGATTCGGGTTTGCTTTCAGGGCATAATGGACTTTATATCCTGTCCTGAGTGACTCTTTCTTTAAGGAGTCAAGAGTAGATTTAAGGATATCGAGATCATAATAATAAAATGGTGTGAGATGATCCCGGAATTTTTCAATAGTTTCGCTGGTCATCATAATGTTATGCAAAAAGGTGTTGACTGAGAAGTCTCAACGCCTGGGTTTTATTACTTGTGTCAATAAGCAGTGAAATGCTGTTCGGACTTCCACCGTAGGATATCATCTTAAGTGGAATTGTATCCAGTGCTTCAAAAATCTCAGGTGCTGATCCGGGCCGGTCTGTCCTGAAATCGCCTACAATACAAATTATGGTCTGATTCTCCTCCACATCGACAGCACCCAGTTCTCTGAGGTCAGCAGCGATCGGGTTAAGATTCAGGGGATTATCAATTGTAATTGATACACCAACCTCCGATGTCGTTATCATGTCGATCGGGGTCTTATAGACTTCAAATATCTCGAAAATCTTGCGTAGAAAACCATATGCCATCAGCATTCTTGCCGATCTGATCCTTATGGCAGAAATTCCGTCTTTTGCTGCAACAGCCTTATAATCAAGGAGTACGCTGTTCGACGTTATGAGTGTTCCCTCATCATCGGGCTCCATTGTATTCTTTAACCGGACCGGAATATTATTTATCCTTGCCGGATTTACGCTTGCCGGGTGCAGTATCTTGGCTCCGAAATATGCAAGCTCAGCCGCTTCATCAAATGATAATTCACGGATTACCTTAGTGTTCTCAACAAACCTCGGGTCGTTATTGTGAAAACCGTTAATATCCGTCCATATCTGTATCTCCTTTACTTTCAGTGCAGCACCTATAATTGAAGCTGAATAGTCGCTTCCCCCCCGCTTGAGGTTATCAATCTCACCGTAAGCATTCCTGCATATAAAACCCTGTGTAATTATGATGCTCTTTGAATCTATTTTTCGGAGTTCTCTTCTAATGTTCTCTTCGATATAGAAATAGTCAGGTTCTCCGTCCTTGTCTACACGCATGAAGTTAAGTGCAGGCATTAATGCTGATTTAATTCCGTTTTCCTGGAGTAACTGATGGACCAGCGATGTTGAAATGAGCTCACCTTCTGCATGAATCGCTTTTTCCTGGATCCTCGTAAATGCCCTGAGAGTAAAATTATTTATGTAACCGAAATGAGCATCAATGAACTCATGACCTGTCTTTTTATATTGATCAGTGACATATAGTTCATCGATCACCTTGTGATACTTCGCTCTTAGTGCTTCAATTTTATTTGAAGCCTCACCTATATTGCCTGCAAATATCAGGTCAGTGATCTCAACAAGGCTGTTTGTTGTTCCCGACATTGCGGACAGGACAACTACTTTACGGTCACTGTCGGTGATCAGCGGGATCAGAGCTCTCATCCTTTCGGGTGTGCCCACGGATGTACCGCCGAATTTCATTATTTTTACAATACTCATTTTCTGTTTTAGTTTATAAAAAAACCTGCATGTCAGCAGGTTCATGGTCCGTACTGATATAATCAGTGTGCAAAAATATACTTTTTCTATTGCGGTTCAATAAAAATTATTATTTATGTTTCATATTTCCGGAGAGGGTGTCGACATGGTTGATGTTCCAATATTTAAGACAGATACTGATTAAGTTAATAACTAAAGCATCATTAACTCCAGCTAAATCCCGGCTTTATTCGATTATCCCCTTCCCCTGCAATATACTAATATACCGGTTGCACGCAATATCCTTATAAACCTCCTTTTTACCGTCCGCCCATGTGATTTCCAGCATATCGACTGACTTTTGTTTTCCAAGTCCGACATGAAGGCGAGGATCGTTGTTCGAAAGGTAGCTTGTAGCCATTTGATTAACCAGAACCTGTTTTGCGGTGCCTGTGGTTATAAACACTTTAGCGCCGATGGCAGCCTCAGGTCCTTTACTCCCTTTAAGTGTCAGTCCAAGCCAGTTGTTGCTGTTTCCTCCATCATTTCTGAGGAGTGTTGGTGTAGCCTGCTTGTCAACATGTGAGATAATAATGTCGAGGTCACCGTCGTTGTCATAATCCCATACAGCCAGCCCCCTGCCTGAGCGTTTCTCATTAAAATATTTGCCATGATCTGGTCCTGTATTCCTGAAATGGCCTTTCCCGTTATTTTCCAGCAATAATGGATACTGCAGAAGCAAATCCTCAGCAGTTCCATTGGCAACAACCATATCAAGATCACCATCGTTATCATAATCAAATAGTTCAGATCCCCAGCTTCCCTTGCCGGCCATTGCCCCTGCAACGCCATTCGATTCAGTGACATCAGCAAAGAGACCATTTCCCTTATTGAGGTAAAGGGCTCCGTAATCAAGATCTGTAACCAGTAAATCTATCAATCCATCACCATTAACATCCCCCGGTGTGCCATGCATGGAACCAGTACCTATACCCTTGCTGTTTGCTGCCACTCCGATCTCCACAGCTGACTCCCTGTATAATCCTTTATCATTCCTGAACATGTAATTCAGTTGATGGTCATTGGCCTGGAATATATCAAGATCCCCATCGTCATCATAATCAAATACGGTAAGCCCCATACACTTTGAATCAGGATAGTAAAGGCCGTTTTTAATTGTAACATCTGCAAATTTACCGTCGGGTTGCTGCTCATATAGCATCGAAGCCTGACCTTTATACTCAGATGGATGAGGCATTACATCAGGATTTGCCGTTGAGACATAAGCAGGATCGAAGGCAAGAAAATTTCCCACCATAGCATCAATCCTTCCGTCACTGTTATAATCCCAGAATGCAACTCCTATACTCCATTTTTCGAAGCCATTCAGCTTGTCGGGCCCGGCTAGTCCGAGATATGATGTAATATCGGTGAAGGTCCCGTTGCCGTTATTACGGTAAAAAACATTCGGGCCATAATTCAGAAGGAAAAGGTCCTGGTCGTTATCATTGTCTATATCAATTGCACCGGCAGCCATACTCCAGTTTGGGTCATCAAGACCCGCCGAGCCAGCGACTTCACTGAAAGTGCCGTCCCCGTTGTTCCTGTAAAGCTCATCCCGTGTATCCATAAAAATCTTACCTTCCGTATCAGAGATACCTTCCAGGTATGTGCCATTCATCATGTACAGGTCCATCAAACCATCATTATTGTAATCGAAGACTGTTATACCCGAACCGCTGCTTTCAATAATATTAACATAGGAAAAGTCACCAAATGTATATTTGAAATCAATCCCTGCTTTTTTTGTTATGTCTGTAAATTTTACCCTGTTCTGAGCTGAAGAATGATTGGGGAAACAGATAACTAAAACAATTAACCAGACATGTAATGATCCTTTTTTCTGCATCATATCGGCTTATTTGTTTTCGATCCTTATTGCATTAAGGAATTGTCCCGCTGTCACAACCCTTGTGTTAAACTTCTGATTATATTTTTGTAATCCAGGATCTTGCGGATATTTATCATCAGGTTCCGGAGGATAGCTTTTCATACCATGGAAAGGAAGCGGCAGAACAGTGTTACCGAAAGCTGTGTTCAAATCGCCATCTTTGACCCATCCGACACTATGGATCAGAAAATCCCTGCTCCAGCCCTTCTTCAATTCAGGCAGAATTTTAGAATCGAAGTTCACGGTGGTCTCATCGCCGGCATTGGAAATAATATATTTATTATCCGATGCAGTTAGAAGTGGCAGAACATCTCCATATCTTGTATAATTTCCTTCCAGGTCTTTCCATTTTGGGGTCTTATCTACCATGGAATAATCAAACCAGTGAGGACCGTAACGGCCTCCTTTTCTAAAACTGCGTGAAAAACCCCTGTAATGAAGGTCAGCAGAGACCGGTTCAAGGACGGTCGGGATGACATGATCTGTTGAAACACTGTCCGAGAAGAAAACATAATCCCAGTATATCTCCATGTTGGTACTGACCCTTACCCTGTGATCTGCTGAAAGAAACTTGCCCGAAAGATCAGCAATGACAGTCTTGTCTTTGCCCATGGGAAAACCAAGGTTTTCGTTCACGGTCTCCCATTCTCCTTTTTTATTAATTACCTGAACTGAAGGAGGAAATACCTTAAGAGCAGATGACTGGGATAAAGCAAAATTTATACTGGCATCTGTCGGGAAGATCCATCCGTTCATGAATAGATATAAATTACCTGACTCTCCTTCCTTCCCGGGGTCCAGAATAAGATCTTTCATTTCTGTCACTCCCTGGTATTTATCAGGATTGAAATTTGACAGGTATATATCATCCTTCCTGGATACGAATGAAAGTACATTGTTTCCCTTTGAATCCACCGCCGAAACTGGAAGTGCCTTTTCCCTGACCTCGTAAACCTTTCTGCCCGGAAATGGGGGAGGGGAGAACTGTTCGGGTACAAAGATGTCGACGGATTCAGGATGATCTACAGCTAACAGCTCTACTTTATCCAAATATATGGTTTCCCAGAGTTCCGATGTGAGCTGAATGGAATATGCTCCGTTGAAAGGCTTCATTATTTCACCTGGTATCTTTAAATAATCATCTGAAGCATCAGGGAAGGCATAAGCATTACCTCCCATAATACCAAGAGGCATGCCGAGGGCGCTTCTCCACATTATATCCTTAACGAAAACATACTCATCCCCATCCCAGGTATAAAGAAACGGACACGATCCTTTCAGAATCTGGGATTCTATAAGCGACTGATCAGTTCCAGGGAAGAATATATTCTGCGGAACGCCGTTTGTCCAGGTAATTCTTATTACATCCACAGTTGAACGTTTACCGATACCAAAATGTATATTTGGATCAGTTACTACCATTGTCTGATATAGGTTCCCGGCCCTCATTTCCATTTTGGCGCCAATCCCAAAATGGTTATTCTTTGCACTTCCGGCTCTTAATCCTACAAGTTTAATACGAATAAAATGATTATTATTACCACCGTCATTTCTTAAGAGAAAAACGCCACCATTAACACCGGCAATCGCCATATCGAGATCACCATCATCATTATAATCCAAAACAGCTGCCTGCCTGCAGGATTTCAGATCAGGAGGTAATAGTTCTGAAACATCTTTGAAATTACCTTTTCCATCATTATGATACAGGAATACACCCTGTCCATCCTTTTCAACAGACTCACCAGCAATGAATAGATCGAGAAAGCCGTCATTGTCGAAATCCAGAAAAATAGCATCGTAAGCCTTTACATTCCTGAGTGATGAGAACATCTCCATAGTGTTTTTGACTTCTTCAAATCTTCCGCTGCGAAGATTCTGGTAAAGTTTGTGATTACCTCCATTTAGTGAAGCGATGAACAGGTCAAGGTAACCATCATTATTATAATCTCCTGTTGTAACTGCGCCTGAACCGTTCCCGCTTTTTAAACCGCTTGTTTCCGTAATGTCTTTGAAAACGCCCTGCCGCTGGTTTGAGTACAAAATATTGCTGGCATTCTCATTCACAACAATAAAATCAATATCTTCATCTTCATCAAAATCTCCAAATGCCGCATCACGGGTGATAAGAGTGCTTCCCGGCAAACCAAGCTTAGATGATTGATTCTGAAATGTGCCATCTGAATTATTCCTGAATAACAAGTCACTTGTCGATCTGGCTTCAAAAAAATCGAGATCCCCATCATGGTCCATGTCAAAAAACAAGGCCATATTACCACCCGTCGGACTTCCGGCTTTAGCTTTGGCTGTTACATCTATGAAAAAACCTGGCCTTGCATTTCTGTACAGGATATCTCCACCATCCCTTACAATGTAAATGTCGAGGAATCCATCATTGTCATAATCGATAAAAGTTGCGGAGGACTCCTTCCCCGTATGGGTGATACCTGCTTCGACCGAAACATCCTTAAATCTTCCAATATCATTATTGAACAGGTAATGTTTATAAGTCGCTGATATGGGATCATAGCTCCCTGCATATAGATCGACATCACCGTCACCATCATAATCACCTGCGGTAATGTGTGAAGAGTTTCTGAAATCTGGATACTGACCTTCACTGAAGACGTGAACAATATTCAGACCTGCAGCTTCAGTAACATCTTTGAATTTAATCACCTCAGGCACTGACCAATTATCACTTAACTGCGATGTTGACTGCTGGTCAAATGTGATAAGCGGGAATCCTATCAGCGAACCTCCGGGTCCTTTTAAATCCATAATTCCTGCCTGATATGGAGAGGTAACCTTCAGGTAATTATGGAATATTGTAAACTGGATAATAGCATCTTCCTTATCTCCTTTTCTGAGTAATTCGATTGTTTTATTGTAATAATCAACAGCTTCCCCGGGAAACTCCGGAAATTGCCTGCGGATAATCTCCAACTGTTCCAGGGCGTTGTCAGTTTCCCCGTTATGGATCAGGATCTCAGTAAGGCTAAGTCGTGGAACAATATTTTCAGGAACTTTTTCAACCAGCTCAAATATTATATTCTCCCGCTGTTTCGCGGATGCCTCATCATGTTCCGCCGAATATAGTTCAGAAAGGTCATAAAGTGTTTTAGCATGTCCGGGTGAGATTTCAAGCGATTTATTCAGCTCTGAAATAGCCTGGTCACGTTCATCGTTCGTTTCATAAACTGTGGCCAGGATCAGTCTTATATCCGGATCTTTGGGATCGATCCTGATCGCTTTCATAAGCCGCTTCTCAGCTTCCTTGTATTTACCCATTCTTAAATATGTTAGCCCAAGGTTTGCGTATCCCAGCTTTTCCCTTGGTGCCAGTCTGATATATTTTAGAAATTCTTTTTCAGCCTCATTAAGTTTAAACTCTTCGAGGTAGGCAAGCCCAAGAGTCCGGGTAGTCATAAGTTCTACAGATTTCTGTTTGACCTCTTCGGTGCTATTTTTACAGTTGAACAGGGTAAAGGAGCACAACACTACCAGTAACAGACTCTGAATATTTTTCATCCCTGAATAATTGTTATTAATAATGATGCCCATTGACTAAACTAATAAGCTTACGGTGTTTATACTTGTTAAAATTAATAAATTCATAGAGCCAAATCAGTTGATTATCCGGATTCATATCATCATATCATTTAATAGAAACAGGTATACCGTTTTTAATTTCAACAAACCCGGGAGTTCCCTTACGATTTCCCTTTTCATCAAACTGGATTATCCCTGTAACACCATCAAAACTGATCTGAGCCATGGATTGTTGAATCTTTTCCCTATCAGGACCTGAATTTCTGATTGCCTCGATCAGGATGCTCATTCCGTCATAAGCGTAGGATGCCACATCTCCGGGTAAAATACCATAAGTTCTTTTATATTCTTCACTGAAAGCCAATCCTTTTTTGGTTGACAGGTTCACTGATGAAACAAATACAATGTTTTCATAATTCAACAAATGCCTGGGTGATCCATTAGTCTCATCAATAAGGGCAAGGAAACCAAATACAGGCTGCATCATTTTGCCCTGCCTCATCAGCCTGATAATTTCCAATGAGGCAGGAGGTTCAACAAAAATGACAACAGCATGTACTTCAGATATTTTTATTCTGGATAACAGATCAATAAAACTATTGGATCTGTTATCATAAAACAACTGAAACGGTTCTGGTTTAACGGAATCCGTCACTTTCTGAAGAAAGTATCTCAATGCAGACCTGGAATCATAACTTCTATCCGAAATTACGGCAATGTTGCTGAATTTCCCTTTATTGTATATCTCCCGGATCAAAGCGTCAGCCTGTTGATTATAGTTGGGGACACAGCTGAAGAACCACGGTACAAATGCCTGTGTGAGAGTTGGATCACCTGTCCAGGCTGATAGGAACACCACCCTGGATTTTGTGGCAGCCTGCTCAACAAGGTGTGCATTTCTCCCATCATGTGATCCCATAATTGCATAAACCTCATGATCAAAGATCAAATTGACTGCCTGCCTGGAACCTGTTCCCCATGGCCCTTCCATCGACCTGACAATCAAACTGAATGACTGTCCATTAACACCCCCTTTGCTGTTTGCCTCACGAATGGCAATTTCAGCGCCCTGTCGTGCTGCTGCTGATTTGTTGTCGGGTATTAAAAGACCAATTTTGATTGTGTCTTCAGATTCTTTCGGACAATTTACGGCAGATGCTGCTGCCAAAACAAAAGCAGGCAGCAAAAAAATTAATGCTTCAATTGTAAATATTAAGAATCGCATGTTGCATCTCCAATGGAAACTTTCCTGTCCAACACGCATGGACCTGCAATTTAAAGATTAAT
>Ga0105101_10000558_pt1 | contig 15613 bp, 10 predicted proteins | sample PPLLak21cMay2015_2_FD_87037 | JGI IMG/M metagenome (GOLD analysis project Ga0105101, IMG submission 87037) | Freshwater sediment microbial communities from Prairie Pothole Lake near Jamestown, North Dakota, USA - PPLs Lake P8 Core (1) Depth... | ecosystem: Environmental > Aquatic > Freshwater >... | reverse complement strand
TGTGAACGGGTTATGGATGCGGTGAGCACTTTCGGTGATGTTGAAGATCCGTGGAATGTCCATTGCAGAAAATCTCCTTACGGGTGTGAATAGATTCGGTCACTGCCTAACAGTAATTAGGTTGATCCGCATAAGCTGCGGAATTCCCGGTTTCTATCCACATAAGATGCCTCGCGGTTTCCGGCGCAAGACCACCAAGCCTTTCCACTTCAATGACTTGCTGCCAGTTCAGCATTTTATACCGGCATGTTATGCGGATCAACATAAAAGGACTTCTTCTCTCAAAGCCCGTCCATCGGACTGCGATCATCCGGCAGGTGGTCTGCCAACTCTTGCTGCACTCTCGCAAGCAGTGGGCGGTAAGGGCTTGAACTGTATTCGACGTGAGGTAGGACTCCATCAGGATGGCATCACCCTGTCCCACATCGGGGAAGTCGACTGTCATCTGACTGGTTGGTACATCTGGAGGAGTAGGGTGGAGCGTTGCGAATATGGAGCCATCTACTCTGCTAACATCTGCTCCACTGTTGGCTCACAGCGGCAAACTTTTGCAAGTAGACATAATATGGTGGGCCACAGTGTACGATATCAAGAACTGCGAACTTCGTACTAGTCTTCAGTCTGTAGTAGCGGTGCGGTTCGACTCCCTCCGGGTGGAGCTGGCGTTACCATAGACAGAAATTCTCGCCTGGACTTCAGCCTTCTCGGCAAAGTCTAGCAGGTGACCTTGGTGTGAGGTCAGAAAGCACCCGAACTGGCCACGGTGCGCTCAAAGGTCTCATCCGGACCCGTAGCGCTTCAGAGCCTCATAGATGGCATGGGTCCCAAACTCCATGGCGCTCACTGGCACCCGCTCATCGGGACTATGTCCCAGTTCCCAAGCTTTCAGATGAGGTGGCAGCAGCATCGGCGTGAATCCGTAGGTCTGGATTCCCAGTCGGCGGAAGAAGCGACCGTCTGTGACGCCGCTGAACAGGAAAGGAATAGGAGTGCCTTCGGGGTCACTCTGGCGCAGAATCTCCGCCAGGGTGTCGAACCACCCCATGTCTGGTTCCGCCGTGCCGGGATCGCACCGAGTCACCTCAAGTGTCACATCTTGGCCAAGTAGACGGCGCAGCTCAACTATGAACTGATCAGGGCTGAAACCGGGCAGAAGCCTCCCATCCAGGTCAATGGTGATCTCGCTGGGGATCACGTTGAATTTCTCACTGGCGTGAACAACCGTTGCCGCTACGGTGTTGCGGAAGAGAGGATCGAGGACCAGCCTTCTCGGACCAAACATCGCTATTACTCGGTCGGTCAGCACTGGGTTCAGAAGCTGGCGGAGGACCAAGTTGGAAGGGAATGACAGCGCCTGTCCCATGGCCTCAACAGTCTGGCGTGCTGCCGATGTAACATGCACCGGCAGACGGTATTGATCCAGCTTCTGAAGCACTCTGGCCAACCTGGCCATGGCGCCGCCGCGAACGGGCATCGATCCGTGACCCCCCGCCCCTCTTACCACTGCCTTGATGGTGCAAAGCTGTTTCTCGGTCACCATGATGGGATAGAGCTTTCTGGTCCCAATGTAGACACTGAAGCCGCCGGCTTCACCGATGGCATAGCGGATGTCCCGAAAGTGCTCTGCATGGTTCTCGACCAGGTGTTTGGCCCCACAGTCACCGCCGGCTTCTTCATCGGACAAGATGGCCAGCACAACGTCACCAGCCGGAACAAGTCCCTCGGCCTTGGCCTGTAGCAGCGCGGCCAGCATCATGGCGACGCCGCCCTTCATATCAAGAGCGCCTCTGCCCCAGACACAGCCGTCTGCCACCCTGCCCTCGAACGGAGGATATGTCCACTTCTGGCCGGCCGTGGTGACCACATCTACGTGTCCATACATCAACAGCGGCGGAGCATCGCCCCGTCCGGACAACCGGGTAACCAGGTTTGGCCGGTTCGGATGGCAGCCAAGGAGCACCGTCTGGAATCCGGCGGCAACCAGTAGCTGATTCACATAGGCCACACAATCCACCTCGTTGCCAGGCGGATTGGTGGTGTCAAAACGGATGAGATTCTGCAGCAACTGCAGTGGCCGCTCGTGAACGGCGGTGTCCTTGCCTGGCCCAGGCGTTGCTATGGTCGTTCCTCCGAGCTACCTTCTTGGCTAGAACACCAGTAAAGGTCGAACCACCTCAACATAGACGAGCTACACCTCCCGGGACGCTCTTCAGGTGCCAGTGTCACCAATATCAGCCGTTTGTTGGAGAAGCCGCACTACCATCACCCTCTCTGGCCAACTCCGCATCGCCATCCTGGTCCACTGATGGAAACAGCATTAGCGGCAGCCTGCGTCCGGCTCCCGCGAGGCTGGCCTTGGCCACAGCCGCTGAGCGTTCGACGGCAACGACCCCTGCGTCCGGATCTTTTGACGTCACCTTCAAGCCGCTGTTAAGAACCACCTGATCCGCGTAGACCAACACCGTATTGGAGACATCAACAAAACCACCAGCCTCGAGGAGTGATCGCTGCTCCTCGAACTCGAAGTAGTGGTATTCCCGCTCTTTGCGCAACTTGCCATTGTAGTAGAACATCTTGACGGTCGGTACCAGTTCTCTGACAAGCATCTTGACCGTGGCCCACCAGCCTTCATCTCGCAGGCCGTATTCGATGTTCTTGAAGTAGATGGCCATCGGTTTCCAACCAGCCTTCGGGTTGGCCAGCACCAGTCGCCCTCCAGGCTTCAGGACGCGTTGGAACTCCCTCGCAGCCATCAGTTGGTCACGGGCGCTGAGCGCGTACAGGACGTTGTTGCAGGCTATCCCATCAAATGCCGCATCCTTGAAGGGCAGTCCCTTCGTCAGATCGCTCAGCAGAACACGGCAGTCACGGTCTTTCCTGGTATGACACTGCAAGGCTTGCCGGCAGAAGTCCACGGCCACTACATCACATCCCAGTCCCTTGAGCCGCAGAGCCAGGTTTCCTGTCCCGGAGCCAACGTCCAGTATGAGCGAGCCGGATCTAGGATCCAACTCCCGGCAAATGGCATCCAGGAGCTTCCTGTACGTGGGAACCGAATTCAGCACGTCGTACACCTTGAAGTACTGCGCCCAGAACTCACTGCCTAGCATGGATCTATTTAGCTATCCTTTCGAACGGAGTGATCGGCACTACTGGCCGCCTTTTGTGCTGCCAACCGTCGCTGGCTGCAGCGTGCCAATACTCAAGAGGGCCAGAGCCTTGTCCGAAGGATTGACGTGTGGCGGCTTCAGGTGACCGAGGTCAGCGCCCTCAGCCTGCCTCTGGGCGATGTAGTTAGCGAAAGCACCCTGGGGTAGGAAAGCGACCTCCACCTGTTGCGACTCGACGTCAGGTCTGTCCTCGGTGTCGTCGTAGATGTTGTAAGGATTGTGGTGATACGTGCTCTCAAGTTTCCGCAATTCGCGGCTGAATATAGTGGCGATTTCTCGCTCGTTGACCGTTGTCTTTTGACTGGGCTCGATATAGAGGTGAAGCACAGCCCTGTCACCCCAGACTTCCTTGCGGGCCGCCCACTCGACATAGGGCACTCCAGTGTTCTGCAGAGCTTCCCAGATGATCCTCTCGGTCAGCCTGCCAAGGCCAGCAATGTCGATGACATAGTCGGCGCGACCATAGAAGACCATTTGGGGGAGGTCGATATCGGAGTACTCGTTGCGCAGAGAGACTATCCTGATCATGTCGCCGAGTCTGAATCTCACCAAGGCGCCGCCGTGCAGGTTAGTGATGACGATCTCGTAGTTGTTGTCTGGTTTCAGCTCATTCAGCAACACGGTCCGGGGTTGATATGTGTGATCGAGTCTCCACCTGTAGTGTTCGTCCTCGGGTATGAACTCAAAGAAGTTGAGGTTGGGAACAAAGGTCATCCCCGCAAAGTCCCACGTTTGCATGGCGTATATGCCGCCCTCGGTGCCGCCATACAGCTCCAAGGGCTTTCTGCCCCACATTCCCTGAACCTTCTCCTTGAAAATGGCGGAGTCGGTGCCTCCTCCCATGACGACCTTCAGATCCCAGAGATCTCTAGGCAGCATCGGACGACGAGCCAGACTGCTCTTCACAAGTCCCTTGCCCAGACGAAGAGCAGCCCTTGGATGAGTGATCAGGAACTTGACATCAGGCTTCTTGGGCTGTTCCCGCATCTGGTCTCCCACCACCGCTAGGACTGACGGAAGTCCCCCAAAAGCATCGAGCCCCTCATCAAGGGCTTGAGCAAAGGCGGCCTTGATCCTCTCCGTGAAGGTTAGCCCCTCAGCGTTTGAGGGCAGGAAGTCGAAGTTGAAAGCACGCCGGGTGAGCTCCCCGACGGCCCCGGAGGCATACTCGGGGCCTCCCACTGTATACAGCACCTTCAGGTGTTCCCTAACCTTGGATATGTCGCCCCGGTGTTGAGATATCGCAAACAGGGCACAGGCAGCACAGACCTTCTCGCATTCTGCCTCGAAGCGTTCCGACCAGGGCACCCATTTCACATCATACGTGCCGCTGTAGCCAGAAGTCTTCACCCAGCGGGCTGGTTTCGCCGGCGAGACATAGTCACGGCGCTCTTGAAGATCCGGGCAGTAGTCGGCATAGGTGGTGAAGGGTACCTGCCTTCTGAACTCCTCCGCGGTCCCGGGCCTGGCTCCACGCATCACCTTCTCGCCGATACCGGAGCCCTTCAGCAGCTCGATCTGTTCCAGGAGAAGCCTATTCTGGATGCCCATGAACTGGGCGAGAGAGAGGTCGATGAACCCGCAGCAGTCAAGCCACAGCTCCTTCTTCTTCCCCTGCCTCAGTAGATCGATTGGTCTGACCATACCAACCCGCCTTTCTGATACTGCTGAAAGAGGTCTAGCACTCGAGTATCTTGCCTCTCTAAGCTGTGGGAGACTGTCAAAAGATGGATCGGCCGAGAGACAATACCTCCGGCCATAGCCTCAGACTGACCATTGCGCCCCCCTCGGAGAACCTGTGCCCTGGTCCCTCCAGGACACTGCGTGAGGCAATTCTGAGCCAATAGACTCTCGACAAGTCGTCTAGGAAACTAGCATAAGCAGCAGCTGCTGTCAATGGCCGTTGCTCAATCCGGCGGTAGCCAACGTTTCTTGTATGCGACATTCCGTTCTGCATGGTGGCTGAAAGGAATCTGTGATAGTCTCGCCCGGACCTGAGAGCAGCGCGTGAGTCCATATCAGTAGTATGGGCTTGTATGACCGTAGACGGGATGACATAGGCAACCTGTCTCGGAACTGAGGAGGAGCAACGTCGCCGCTGAAGAGGCGGTTGCTTCATGCTTGACGCGTGTTCGATGATTGGCAGGCAGATTCGCTTGAACGAACGGGGATCTAGCAGGTACTCGAACAGATGAGTGGACACGCTGTAATCCCTCTTGTGGCCACCGTGGCCTTCTTGGGTCCAATGGTTGCCCTGTTGCTGCACCACCCCAGGCTCAAGCGGAACCTCCTGATGCTTCTGTTTGTCATCCCAGCCATGCTGTGGAGCCTCGCTGACTTCTTCCTGCGCATTCAGCTCTCGCCAGTGGACTCGCTGACTTTGGTCAAGGTCGTTATCTGCCTGGGAATCCTCATGATCATTCAATACCATCACTTCCTGCGGTCCCATGCTGGCAAACAGGATGGGAAGGCGCTGCTGGCCTATGTTCCGCTGGTTGCCGTTGTGGGGCTGACGATCTCAGACTGGATGCCCCGAAGCATCCAGGTCAGCCATGACCTCGTTATCATCAGGTATGGTCTCTGGATCATACCGGTGGCCCTATTCCTGGTAGCCTTGATTGGCTATGACATGTACCTCCTTCTGCGGAAGCACAGGGCTTCCGACAGCCTCGTCGAGCGCAACCAGATTGCGTATCTGTTGGCTGCCACTGTCATAGGGGCGGCCGCCATCCTCGCCGGGCTGACTCCGTGGGGTACTGAATTTGCTCTCCCTCACTTTGGCAATCTCGCCACGGCGCTCATTATCGTGTATGCCATGGTAGCCTGGCACCTCGCGGATATTGGCTTGGCATTTCGGCGTGCCCTGATAGGTTTCTGGATTGTAGCCAGCGCCGCGGCCTTTGCTGTGCTTTTACTCTGGGTGGTCTCACTGGTACTAGGCTTTGAATTGACCCCCGGAGCCGTACTGGCAGGAATCGTTGGCGCTCTCCTGTGCATGGTGTTCGTCTATTATGTCAGCCGCTTGTCTCGGCGCGCCATCGAGGGAATCTTCATGGGCAAGAGATACGACTACCGGCGGCAGTTGTCGCAATTCCTTTCTGCCAGATCCGTCATTACAGACTTGGATGAGTTTGGTCAGGAGTTGCTGACGCTCCTTTGTGGTTCGATTGCCAGTGAGCGGGCCTGGCTGCTCCTTTCTGCGGCCGAAGACGAGGACTTCGAGATCCGATGTTCCTACGCCTCAGATAGCGCGGAGTCAGTGCCACCCTTTAGCCTAGCGCCGGACAGCAGCGTGCTCATCTGGCTGAGAAGTGAGGCACGGCCTCTATCCGGAAGGCAGTTGGAGACGCGCCTGCGACCAGCTATTCCTAGGATGGTAGACAAAGGGAAGCCCGGGTCTGATGCAGTGGAAGTCATGTTCCCGGTCATCAGTGAGGGTCGGCTGGTGGCCATCCTGGCCCTTGGAGGAAAGGGAAACGGGGGATCATATAACTTGGAGGAGGTGGAGGTGGTGAAGGCCGCCCTCACCGACCTCAGTGCTAGAATGAACCAGGCGGTCAAGCAGGAGGAAATGCAGGCCAAGCAAGACGACCTGACTGTCCTCAATCGGCTGACGGCTATCCTCACCTCTACCACCGACTTCCGCGATGCTCTGGAACGCTTCTCCGAGGAACTGAAAAGGGTAGTTCCGGTCGACCTGGCCATCATGGCCTTGGCCGACGAAGACAACCTGCACCGATTCCCTTTGACGCTCACCACTCCCGGGCCTTGGCAGACGGATCAGACGATCCCCGTTTCTGGGACAGGAACACAGTGGGTGATGAGGGAGCGAACAAGCCTGTTCGAGCCCGATCTGGCCAAGTCCAGCCTGTTCCACACGGGAGAGGACTACCTGAAGCATGGTATCCGTTCGGTTCTCTACTTGCCCCTGGTTTCGGCAGGAAGCAGTATCGGTGCACTAGTCGTGGCCAGCCGGCAGCCGCAAGCCTACAACAGACGGAGAATCGAATTCCTAGAACAACTGGCTTCTGGGATCACGACGCCGATTGAGAACTCGCGGCTGTACCTGCAAACCAGGGAGAAGACTCGGGTTGACGAGCTGACGGGGCTGTTCAACAGGCGCTATTTTGACGAAAGGTTGAACGAGGAGGTACGTCTGCACAAGCAGCATGGTCACCCCCTCTCACTCCTCATGATGGATCTTGACCACTTCAAGATGTTCAATGATATTTACGGACACCGCGCTGGTGATGACCTGCTGAGGCAGGTTGCAGGGCTGATCACGAGCTCGATTCGAGGCAACGATCAAGCATTTCGCTACGGTGGCGATGAATTCGCCATACTACTGCCCCATACAGACATCATTGCTGCTGGCCCCGTGGCAGAGCGGGTGCGCCAACAGATTGAGCATCATATGCAGTCAGCCTCCATAGGCGTCACGGCCAGCATCGGTTTCGCCAGCTGCCCAGCCAATGGTGTCACCACCGGTGACCTAGTGACGATGGCCGATGCCGCCCTCTATCATGCCAAATACCATGGGCGCAACCGCATTTCTGCCGCAACGGACATTCAACCCGCGCCTAAGAGCATGCCGAGCACAGAGACGAGGGGTCCCAACCTGGCCGTGGTCTATGCCCTCATGGCGGTGGTGGATGCGAGGGACCACTATACCTATGCCCATTCGCACACAGTGCGATCCTATTCTGCCGCTCTGGCCAAGGCCGTTGGTTCACCAGCCGACCTAGTCTCTCGGGTTGGCGTGGCTGCAATGCTGCACGATATCGGCAAGATAGGCACAAGAGACAGTGTACTAGCCTCTGGCAAGGCAGAAACGCCCGAGGAACTGGCGGAACTGCGAGCCCACCCTCGACTGGGAGCTACCATCGTAGCCAGTGTTCCTGGCTTGGCACAGTGTGCTCCTGCCATTCTTCATCACCATGAGCACTATGATGGCAGTGGCTATCCGGATGGTCTCACCGGAGACAGCATTCCTCTCGAAGCGCGTATCCTGGCTGTGGCGAACGCGTTCGCCAATATGATATCTGAGCGGGGTCAGGAGCCGATTTTGCCATGGGAAGAGGCCTTGGAGAGACTGAAGAGCCATGCCGGCACTCGGTTTGACCCAGTACTAGTCGAGACCTTCGTCGATGCGGTTGTGGCGTCTCAATTTGCCGGGGAGGTGATGGCGAACGGCGACCAAGTCGCCGCCATCGCGTTGTCGACAGAATCAGCAACATTGGGGCAGAAACCATAGAAAGCGCGAAGGCCAACTACCCAATGAGAGTTGTAGAACAAGAGAGCTGACGAGATGGGAATAAGTCCGCTGTCAATTGACGAGGGAAGCCGACTGCTGTTGGACAATGCCAGCGAGAGTATCGCTATTGTTCAGGACGGGCTGATCAAGACGGTTAATCCCAGTCTCCTGAAACTCACCAACTACTCGGAGCGTGAGCTGACGTCCAAGCCTTTCATAGAGTTCGTTCATCCCGACGATCGACAGATCGTCACAGAACGCTACCTCATGAGGGTAAGAGGAGAGGGAGCTTCCGCTGCCTACTCATTCAGGATCATCGACAAACAAGGAGACACTCGGTGGGTGGAAGTGAACGCGGTGACGACGGCCTGGCAGGGAACGCCGGCCGTGCTCTGCTTCCTAGCGGATGTGACGGGGCGCCAGATGGCGGAGGATAGGATCAGGCAAAGTGAGGAGAAGTACCGGAGTCTATTCGAAAACACCCAAGACGGTGTAGAGGTCATTGATGCCGAAACGGGCAGAATAGTCCTGGCCAACCACGCGGCCGCGAGGATGTTCGGCTTTGATTCTTCCGACGAGATGGTTGGGGTAGATCCACTGGAATACATCCCGACGGAAGACAGAGAGCGGGTCACAGGCATGATGCTGGAATACATGTTTGTGAAGGACCTTCACCATTTGATGGAGATCAGGGTCCGGACCAAGGACGGCCGCCTCATTTGGGTCAGTGGCATCGGTGTGAAGACTGAGTATCAGGGGAGACTGGCCGGTTTGGTTTCAATGAGAGACATAACCGAGCAGAAGGAAATCGAGGAGGCCTTGCGAGAGAGCGAGAGGCATCAACGCCTCCTAGCCGATAATGCTTCCGATGTCATCTGGGTCACCGACCTGAAGCTGAAGCCGACCTATGTGAGTCCATCGGTCACCCGGCTGACAGGCTATAGCGTTGAGGAAGCCAGGAGCCGAACCCTTGTGGATCTCTTGTCACCGGCTTCATTGGAGATGGCCCAAGCGGCTTTCTCAAGGGCTCTAGACTTGGAGAGAAGCGACAGGCCATCCGGACCACCGCCTTTGGAAGTGGAATTAGTGCGCAAAGATGGGTCCACCGTTTGGGTAGAATCCACTTTGAGTTTCATACATGACGCTGATGGTCAGCCGGTTGAAGTGATGGGCGTCCTGCGGGACATCTCGGAGCGAAGGAACGCGAATGCCGTCATTCGAGACAGTGAGAAACGCTACCGTCTGCTGGCCGAGAACATCTCAGACGTCATCTGGGTCACCGACATGAACTTGAAGCCCACCTACTTCAGCCCCTCTGTGACCCGGCTGACGGGCTATAGCGTTGAGGAAGTAATGGCTGGCAATGTCCAGACCAGCCTGACGCCGGAATCCGCGAAGGCAGCGGCCCATGCCTTTGCCAAGGTGCTGACTCTGGAAGCAAAGGACCCGAGGAGGGCATCGGCTGGGGGAAGCATGGAGCTGGAGTTCAGGTGCAAAGACGGCTCCACGATCTGGGTAGACACCACTGTAAGTTTCCTGCGGGATTCTGCTGGTCGTCCAGTTGAGATCGTGGGGGTCCTGCGTGACATCAGCGAGCGACGGAGGGTGGAGGAGAGGCTGCGAGAGAGCCTGAGCAGACTTGAGAAGACAATGGATGGCACCATACAGGTCATGGCTTCCATTGTGGAGACTAAGGACAGCTACACCGCTGGTCACCAGCGGCGAGTGAGCCAACTTGCCTATGCCATAGCCCAGGAGATGGGACTGTCCAGCGATCGCGGACAAGCCATCCGCACCGCCGGGCTTCTTCACGACCTGGGCAAGATATCTGTGCCGGCGGATATTCTCGCTAAACCGGGCCGCCTCACGGACATCGAATTCGCCCTGATCAAGAATCATCCCCGGGCTGCCTATGAAATCCTGAAGAAGATTGAATCCTTCACGGAAATCGCCAAGATCGTGCTGCAGCACCATGAAAGAATGAATGGATCGGGGTATCCGTTCGGGCTTTGCGGTGAGGAGATAGTGCCCGAGGCGCGCATCTTGGCTGTCTCCGACGTAGTGGAGGCCATGTCTTCTCACCGTCCCTACCGTCCTGCGTTGGGCCTGGACAAGGCTTTGCAGGAAATCGCCAACGAGAAAGGCGTCCTCTATGACGGAGATGTGGTCGAGGCTTGCCTTTCAGTCTTCCTTGCTCGAGACTTCAGCTTTCTATCTGACTAAGGCCTTCCGTTGTCCCTCTGATACCCCAGGATCACTTAGGACTCCGGTCTATTCTGGAACTCCGTTGCTTAGATTGACTCGTCAACGGATTTGACAATAACCGAGAGCCAATTAGAATATTCTCTAGAGACATTACAAAACCATTACATGGAGGATGATGATGGGTGAGTCTATGGAGTTGACCGAGAACCAGACGTCGTGGATGCAGCTAATGACGGCGGCGACCGTCCTGGAAAGGGCCAGAAACCTGGAACTGGCCAAAGTTGGCCTGAATATGCCGCAGTCTGAGGTCCTCTATTGCCTCAAGATCTCCAAAGAGCCGCTGACGCCCATGAAGTTGGCGCGAATGATGCACAAACAGCCACACACTGTCTCAGCGCTGGTGCATCGTATGGAGGCCACCGGGCATCTGAAGACAAATCGCGACATGAAGCGGAAGAACTGGGTGAGAGTATCGCTGACCAAGAAGGGTGAGGAGGCCCTCAAGCACTGGTCAGCTTCAACCATGGTCCCTGATGTCATGTCCTGTCTGTCAAAGCGAGAATCAGAGGCGCTCACCACGATCACCAAGAAAATCCACAAAGGCGGTCTCGAACTGCTCCGGAAGATGCAGCCCGACCCCTACAGTGAACCACTATTCTGGTGACAACTGGCTTCTCGATTGTGCCCCAGTGGTTGTGGCAGGACTGGCGCCACGTTCAAACAAAGGTCAGTTGGACTCTCCGTCGAGGTCGGCCACAGGTGGCGGAGGACTTCGAACACTCAGCGAGTGATCTGCCAACTCCTGCTACACTGTTGCTTCACGCTTGCCAACTTCTGCAGGCAGTGGTGGGCGATACGATAGTGGACCTGGACCAATGCCCTTCTGTACTAAGGATATGTGGTCTGGCGGCGAAGCTTGGATGGGCTGCCGGTGAAGAGGAATTGCCGATGACCTGCAAACTTTTGCAAGTAGACATAAGTGGGCCATGGTGTACCATATGCAGAACTCCTCGGTTCGAAATGGCCTTCAGCCTGTGACGCGTGCAGTTCCTCCAGTGCCTTCTCTACCCTGGCCTCCTAGTACCCCGCCCGTTCCAGCAAATAGAGCATGACGACGATGATAGCTGCCATTGGAATGATGACCGCCCAGTTGTTGACTTTCAGAACCTGCGGGACAGTCACGTTGCCGAAATAGCCCCTCTTCAGCATACCTTCTTTCAACCTGGGGTAGGCTGCTGCGAGCAGTCCGGAACCCAGCACTATTCCGGCCAAGCCGGCCGTCAGGGCATCCAGATAGCCATTTCCGATTGCGCCGGCAATAGTCCCCGGGCAGTAGCCGAGCAAGGCAAAACCTGCGCCGAAAATCAGCCCGCCGATGGCATTTCGCCCCCACGAACCGGCTTTGGGACGCAATTTGATCCACCCCAGACCCTGCATCAAATACAGGCCGATCATACCGGCCACCACGGCAGAGAGCATTATCTTCAATACGGTGAAATCAGTAAGCAATAGCTGATTGATAATGACGTCGTACTTGGTGACACCACCTTTCTGCAGGAGAAAACCAAATACGATCCCGAACACCAGTCCCCAGAACAGTCGCATTCTTTTCGTATTCATCGCTGTTTCCTCACCTGTCTTCACGCTATTACTTTGAAAACCAGCTGCGCTATCAGGATTCCACCGATGAAGAAGCAGGCGGCGGATATCCAGCTTGAGACTGCCAGTTGCATCGTCCCGCTAATGCCGTGACCGCTGGTACAGCCTTCAGCCCAGCGTGAGCCAAGCCCTAACAGAATGCCACCGACAAATGCCACTATCAGGCGAATAGCCGTGTTGTTGCCAATGTCGGCGCCCCAAACTGAAGGGATCCACTGCCAGGTGAAATCGCCGGACAGGAGTGCAGAAACCAGGGCGCCAATGACGATCCCCATCACCAGCATCACCTGCCAGTCTACTTCGGGTTTGACTTCCTGGTAGTAGAGCTTCTTCTCAACCCTCTTGCCTCTGAACAACCTCTCAATCATGCCCGCAATCCGGGAAAACGAAGTTGAGCAGCCGATGGGCTCATTCGAGACAAGCCAGGTAAACCAGCTCAAGACACCAATGGCTGCGCCCACCACATAGGGGGACCACTCCACCTCCGTGAACCAATTCATGTCGTTAACCTCCTATCAATTCCCGGGCGACTAGATAGAGGCATCTGTCAACCTCGGGCCATGCGGATTTATGCATACGTGGCACTGCTTTATGTGGCCGGCAGCACTATACCCGGTCATACCTCCAGCGACGTTGTAGACTTCTCTGAAGCCGTGCTGTTTCAGAATGCTCGCCGCCAGACTGGAGCGGTTCCCGGTGCTGCAAATGAGGTAAGCCGGCTGATCTTGATGCAATTCCTTGTGGCGGGAACGCAGTTCAGGTGCCGGGATATTGATAGCGCCTTTGATATGCGTGTCGGCGAACTCCAGGGGTGCGCGGACGTCTACCAGCATCAATGGTCGGGTGCTGTCGGTAATGCGCCGGTAAAGGCTTTCGGTTGAAATGAGGTGAATGTGATCGATCTGGTATCCATCATTCACCCAGGCCGTCACACCGCCGTTGAGGTAGGCCACTGTCCGATCGACACCCACCCGGCGTGCCCAAAGGCTGGCGGTAACAGCGTCCTGGTAGCTATCGGCAACCAGCAGGATGTCCCGGTCGGTTGGCATCACCCATCCGGCGAAGGTGGGGAAGTTCCCTTTGAGATCGAGGTGCCAGGAACCCGGTATGTGAAACCCTGCGAAGGCCGCATAGTTGCGCACGTCCAGTACCACACTGTCCGATTCCTGCACCCTGTTAAGAAAACTGATCGGCCTCAGTCCCTCCAGGTACGGCAGTCTGGATAGCGGCACAGGGCCATCTCGATTGATATCGCTGCAGCGGCTGAAGTGATCCGGGGCCGGTGGCATGTCCGAGGTAAGGGATCGAACAAACTCAGCCTTGTCCTTGATCTGCAGACTGGGGTTGTATCGCCGCTCATACCCGATGTTGGAAGTCCACTTTGCCCCCATCGACCGTCCGCACAGGGATCCTGCACCGTGGGCCGGATAGACCTCACAATAGTCGGGCAGTTTCAGCAGTTTGCCATGGATGGTGTCGAAGAGTCTGCCCGCCAGGTCGTTGGCCATGTCAGGGAACAGATCCGGCCGGCCCACATCCCCCACAAAGAGCACGTCCCCGACGAAAACACCGGTAGGGGAATCGCCTCGTGACTTGTCGGTCACCAGGTACACGACGTGTTCCGGAGTGTGGCCGGGCGCCTCCAGAACATCCAGTCTCATGTCCTCTATGTTTGTGCTGTCGCCTTCTGACACCGCAACATGCTCAAACCTGCAGTTGCCCGCTTTGGGAGCGTAGATCCTGGCACCTGTCTTGGCGGCGAGGTCCGTGTGGCCGGAGATGAAGTCAGCGTGCAGGTGGGTCTCGAGAATATGCGTTATCGTGACCCCGAGTTCACGTGCCTCGTTGATATACATATCCACGTCACGCCTGGGATCGATTACGGCACATGTCTGTTTGCCTGCCAGGATATAGGAGCTGTGGGCGATCTTCTCCAGGAAATAGTGTTTTAGCAGCATGCCACCTCCTTCAAGTATGATGCTACGCGGCATCCAGCACTGTCTGCTGGACAAGGGCCCCTTCGACTCCCTTGTCACACGTAGAAGAAGTAGAAGATCGTTACCACGACCAGCAGAAACAGTACCGTTAATCCACTCCCTGCTTTCAGGTAGTCTTTGTTCTTGTATCCACCCGGGGTCTTTAGCAGTGCGTTGACCTGGTGCGTCGGCAAGATGAACGAATTGGCGGTCGAGACGGCTACGAGTAATGCCAGCGGGCGGGGATCCATTCCTACAGTATCGGCTATGCTGATGACCGTCGGAAGAAGAATAACGGCCGCGCCAACATTCGACATGAAGACTGAAAACAATGCAGTTATCCCGGATATTGCCAGAAGTATGACGAACGTATGGCTCCCCTGGACCTGGGACATCAAGTGCTCGGATAGGTATTCTGCGGTACCCGATTTCTGCATGGCTACTCCTAACGGAATAAGCCCAGCCAGGAAGAAGACTACCTTCCAGTCGATTGCATGGTACGCCTCATCAATGCGCAATACGCCAGTCAACACCATGACAATGGCCCCGGACATGAAAGAGATCGGGATTGAGAAACCTGTCAGAGCCAGTCCGACAGAAAGGGCGAAACACAACAGGGCTATCCATGCCTTGGAGGTGTCCTTCTCATTTGCTTCAACAGGTGTAACAACCACGAAGTCATTACCCTTCTTCAGGTCCGCTATCCTGTCCCACAATCCGTGAACGATGAATATGTCTCCCGCAGTTACCGCAACGTCGGAGAAGTCCCCTCTTACCTTCTCCCCCTTGTGATACAGCACGACTGGTTCGACCCCGTAGCGCCGGCGCAGACCGAATCTCCTGATGGTCTGCCCGGCCATCCCGGAGCGGGGCGGAACAACCGCTTCGGCAAATCCGGCGGTGGAGGTATCATCCAGCGATTCGAGGCTTCTCGGTTTTGCCGCGGGGACCAGATTGTACGCAGAAGCGAATTCCCTTATATTGCCTTCATTGCCAAGGAGAGCTATCGTCTGACCAGCCTCAAACCTGGTTTCGCGCCAGGGGGCATACTCTAGGGACTTGTCTCTAGCTATGGCCAGGATATGGAGACTGTGCCTGTCCCAGATGCCTGTTTCCTCAAGATTCTTGCCGACTATCGGACTACCCGCGTTTATGCTGTAATGCCGGATGTTTGAAGAAAGGTCCCAGGCTTCAACCAGCCTGGTCTGAAACAGGTCAAGGTCATCAACAGGCTTGTAGCGTGGCAGAACGAATCTGCCGAGGAAGAAGAAGAACGCCAAGCATGAAACCAGAAGAGCCAACCCCACCGGTGTCACGGCAAAAAGCCTGTATGGTTCGAGTGAAGACCC
>Ga0105101_10000556_pt1 | contig 15642 bp, 10 predicted proteins | sample PPLLak21cMay2015_2_FD_87037 | JGI IMG/M metagenome (GOLD analysis project Ga0105101, IMG submission 87037) | Freshwater sediment microbial communities from Prairie Pothole Lake near Jamestown, North Dakota, USA - PPLs Lake P8 Core (1) Depth... | ecosystem: Environmental > Aquatic > Freshwater >... | reverse complement strand
GCGTAATTACCGCGCAGGGGTTTGAAATTGGCCAGGAAGCAACCTTCTTTGTTACGGGTATAATAACCTCCCCAGGGGTACATCGAATGTTCGAGGTTGCCACGGGAAGCATATTCCCATTCACCTTCGATAGGCAACCTGTAGGGATGAACGCCGGGATGGCCGTCAAGTTCCAATGCCGTGTTCAGCAACTGGGTGCGCCAGATGCAGAATGCCGTCGCCTGTTTCCAGGAGACGCCCACGACCGGATAATTATCATAGGATGGATGCCAGAAATACATGGTGGTGTAAGGTTCATTGAAAGCATACGTAAAATCGGCAATCCAGCAAAGGGTATCGGGATAAACGTTGACTACATCACGGATAACAAACGTTGAACGGTCTTTAATTTCAATTTTATCGCCATCATTATTCAGCACGAAGCCTTCGTATTTTTTGGTCTCGAAATTATACCGGTTGGCTTTTTTGGCAGCCTGCTTCAGGTCGATCCAGAAGTACTCATACATAAGTTTCCGGGTGTCGATTTCCTTTTTGTTATAGAATCTTTCCTGCTGTGAAAGGAACAGGTCGCTGAGGATCTCGTTAACCTCTTCATCCCTGAAATCAATTCTGGTTTCCCAGTTGATGGCCGGAGGTTCAATCGGATTTCCATAAGCATCTTCGGAAATAACATAATCATCCAACTGTTCACCCAGCATTCTCCTCATAATGGAGTCCCTGACCCAGAATACAAACTGCCGGTATTCATTATTGGTTATTTCAGTTTCATCCATCCAGAAAGGATCGATGGTAACAGTCTTGGAGAAGGACGTCTGAGCCCATGCAACATCCTGATCACTAGGTCCCATATTAAAGCTTCCCTGTGGAATAAAGACCATTCCGAATGGTTCCGGCTCGTAAAACTTGGTTCGTCCCTCAACCCCTGTAAGTTCACCGGTTTTGTAGTTGGAACAACTACTGATGATGAATACTGCTAGAACGAAACAAAAAGAAACGAACTTTTTCATAATCAAAGGTATTTATCTAAAATAACTAGTACTTCAATGTTAGTCTAAAATTAAGTATTTTTTTATAAAAACCTAATGCTCCTGTATTTTTGTGAGGCTTTTTCAACGCCAACCTTAAAGGCGTAGCTGACCATTATTTCATGTGATCCGCTTTGATGACTGATCAGATCAGTAGTCTCAAAATCATAGGCATATCCGATCTTCACGCCATTGAGTATTTCCAGTCCGGCCATGCCTACCACGGCAGCTCCGACTCTGTATGAAACGCCGGCCCATATTTTTTTATTGTACCGGAAGACAGAATTTAGATCAATTCTTGAGGTGGCTCCGTCAGATTCAATCAATACGGCGGGCATAAATTCGAAAGCCGGATTTGACAACTGCAGGTTATACCCGGCCGTCAGATAATAGTGCCTGACCATCTGATCATTGGTTGAAGATGCGGTAGAAGTTGATACAGTCTCATAAATGAATTCATCTTCCAGCAGGTGGGTGGAAGAAATGCCAACATAAAGCTCATCCGTCTTGTAAAAGATACCGGCGCTCATATCCACGACAAATTCATTCTGTTTGCCGGAAGGGATGCTGGCGTCACTGCCAAAAGGCACATGTCCCGCACCATCCGGAATAACCCATTCGGGATCCACCAGTTTGCGGTTCAGAAATCCTGCTCCCAGGCCGACCCCTAGTTTTCCATCGCCCACGTTGAACTGATAGGCATAAGAAAGGGAAAGGTTGATATCTTCATTAAAGCCCAGATTATCACTGAAAATAGATAAGCCAACGCCGTGGCTTCTTTTAAAAAGCTTAAAGGGGGCGTCGAGGTTCAGGATAAGGTCCCTTGGTGTGCCATCGCCAAAGCCAAACCATTGCTGACGCAAAATAGCACTCGCCGTGATCATATCGTAACTTCCGGCGTATCCGGGGTTGATGGAAATCTGGTCAAACATAAACTGGCTTACCTGTCGCTCCTGTTGTGCGTTTAAGTTAGTAATTATCGTTAGTAGACAAAAAACCTGAAGAAACCTTTTCATTTTATTACCCTTTTACTTTTCACTTTTACAGATAGCGATAAGCCTTCATGTATAAAAAGTAAAATAAGTAAAAATATTGTATTCGTACAAATGGAAATTAACAGTTATATGTTAATAAATAAATTTACGAACTAAATTTTACTCTTATACTGAATTGAAGGAAGAATGTTTCTTTTTACCGGTGATCTTTTTAAAAAAAATAGCAAAAAAGCATTAATTCATCAATGGATGCGTTGAAAGGTGCGCCACCATAAGTCAGGGATATCATGGTTGGAGGCTTGCTGGTATTCCTCCTGTGTGCACGCTACCGGGAATGACTTTCCGGATTTAACATCGGGGACATCCATCCACCAGCGGTTAGTGACCTGGCTTTTGTAAAAAGTCAGCTCATGTTCCATATCTTCATGATTGATGATAAACACTTTAAAGTCGCTGCTTCCTGAAGACGGATTTTCAATTCTTCGCTGTGAAAATCCCTCAATGAAATACCAGATCATCTGGGCGGCCAGATGAGCTGTTTGGCCGTGATGATCAAGTCCGGGATTGACTTCAAAGATCCCAAAACAGGATACATGATCGCCCAGCCCGGCATATCTTGAGAGTTGACAGCTTTCTTCGGCATATAGCCCGTTGGGTGAAGGGAAGGATGTTGCAGGGGCGTCGGACTGACGAACCGAGCCAATGTCAAAACTTACCATATGAGCATCCCTGAGGCTGGGCTCTGCCAGGGTGAGGTTATTCCGCAAGGCTCCAAGGCGGATAGATTCGAATCCCATCTTATCAAGTTGTGCAGTATGCTTGTTATGAACAAGGTATTGCTGGTGGCCAAGATTGCAATAGCGAAACAGTTTTTTGCTTTTCCACAGGGACTGCAGGTAGGTTTCTGCCGAGACGGCATCTGCACCCGTATTGATCCTTGAATCGATGGTGACGAGGTTCACCGGGGATTTTGATTGCTCATAAGCCAGGTAAGCTCCATAGGTAAGATCCTGCGATCCCCCGAGGATGATCCCGGTTACCTGGTTGTTAAGGAGTTCCAGCATCACGTCTCTAAGTCCGTAATAGGTATCACCGGCCGAAGGGGTGGATTTCAGGTTTCCGAGGTCAATGATCCTGGTTTTATCATTGACCCGGCAAAGCGGATAGAGCTTTTCCCTGATCCTGTCAGGCGCTTCTGCAGTGCCATTATTCAATCCATTGCGGTCTTCGGGAACCCCCAGGATGGCAATCTGGTAATTGCTTATCTCGTCAATCGGATTACTGGGTGTGTTCACATGGAGGTGGGTGCCGAATACGTCATCCTCAGCCCCGAAATGCTTTTCAGGTTTATTGAGCGCAACGGATTCAAAATAGTTATTCAGGTCCATGGGACATGGTTTGATTATTTCTTTCCTTTTTTCCGTGCAGGGGGATTGTTGATCAGGTTGAGGCATTCCTGATAGCTGATTGTTGCGGGATCAGCAGTTCCGGGTATCTTATAATTCTCCTTTTTGTATTTGATATAAGGCCCCCAGCGTCCGTTGAGAATCGTTAGTTCAGCATCTTCGGCAAAGGTCCTGAGCACCTTGTTCTTATCTTTCATCCGCTTTTCGTGGATGATCTCGATAGCCCTTTCCTTTTCAACGGAGTAAGGGTCATCTGTGTTCTTATTGAGGGAATAGAAGGCTGAGTTATGCAGAATATAAGGGCCGAATCTTCCGATGGAAACGACCAGGTCCTTGTCCTCAAATTTACCGATGGTTCTGGGCAGCCTGAACAATTCCATTGCTTCTTCCAGGGTTATGGATTCAAGATTCTGTCCTTTCCGCAGGGACGCATACCGGGGCTTTTCCGCTCCTGACAACTCACCTATCTGAACCACAGCGCCAAAACGTCCCATACGCACAAAGATCGGCTTGCCGGTTTCCGGGTCGGTGCCAAGTTTCCTTTCCCCTTTCTTTACAGCTGACGTGGCCAGGGTTTTATTAACTTTATCGTGGAAGGGCTTGTAGAATTTTGCTATCATTTCATACCAGTTGAGATTCCCCAGCGCGATCTCATCAAATTCTTTTTCCACCAGGGCCGTAAAATTGTAGTCGAGGATGTTGTTGAAGTGTTCCACCAGGAAATCATTGACGATCATACCAATGTTGTCAGGAAAAAGCTTGCTTTTTTCAGCCCCGGTGTTTTCGGTTCTGGTTTCCTCCTTTATCGTTTTATCTTCAAGGACCAGCAGGGTGTATTTTCGTTCGCGGCCCGGACGGTCCTCTTTAAGCACATAACCTCGTTGCTGTATGGTGGATATTGTAGGGGCGTAGGTTGACGGCCTTCCGATCCCGAGTTCTTCCAGCTTCTTGACCAGGCTTGCTTCGGTATACCGGGGAGGATAATGGGTAAAACGTTCCGTAGCCATGATATTGCTGTAGGTCAGGGGCATGCCTTTTTCAATGGGAGGCAGAAGTCCGGACACATCTTCTTCGGGTTCTTCATCGCTTGATTCGAAATATACTTTCAGGAACCCGTCGAATTTTAAGACTTCTCCTTCGGCAATGAATTTTTGTGTGGCATTGGATACGGCAATCGTGACGGTTGTCTTTTCCAGCTGAGCGTCACTCATCTGTGAGGCTATGGTCCGTTTCCAGATAAGTTCATAAAGCTTCTTTTCGACGGCGGTTCCGGCAATGGTATCCTTATCGAGATGGGTCGGTCTTATGGCTTCATGTGCTTCCTGCGCGCCCTTGCTTTTGGTTTTATAATTCCTGCGGTTGCTGTACCGTTCGCCATAGATCCGTGTGATAACATCGCCGGCTGCATCAAGGGCAGTTGCTGCAAGATTGACGCTGTCGGTACGCATATAGGTGATTTTCCCGGCTTCATATAAATGCTGGGCAACGGCCATGGTCTGCGCAACCGAAAAACTGAGCTTGCGGCTGGCTTCCTGTTGCAGGGTTGATGTGGTAAACGGAGGTGAAGGTGATTTGCGCGCCGGTTTCTTAATGATATTTTCAACGGTAAAATTTGCCGTTTTACAAAGGTTCAGAAACTCAAGCGCCTTTTTCTTCTCGGAATATTTTTCGTTGAGCTCTGCATTCAGCTGATATTTTTTCCCTGCACTGTCCTTACCATTAAAAATGGCAGATACCTTATAAGCAGATGTGCTTTTAAAGCTGATGATCTCCCGTTCCCTTTCAACGATCAGCCTCACCGCAACGGATTGAACCCTGCCGGCCGACAGGGAAGGCTTGATCTTTTTCCACAACACGGGGGACAGCTCATACCCTACGAGCCTGTCGAGAACACGCCTGGCCTGCTGTGCGTTTACCAGGTCCTGGTTAATTTTGCGGGGGGTTTTGATAGCCTCTTCAATCGCTTCTTTTGTAATTTCATGAAAGACAATTCGTTTGGTTTTGGCAGGATCAAGACCCAATACTTCAACCAGATGCCAGGCTATGGCTTCTCCTTCACGGTCCTCGTCAGATGCCAGCCAGACTGTTTTGGTTTTTTTTACCACATCTTTCAGCTCGGTGACCACCTTCTTTTTGTCGGGTGGTACAATGTACTTAGGCTTGAAGTTCTTTTGCGTGTCAATGCTTATTTCATTTTTCAACAGGTCGCGTATATGGCCCATGCTCGATTTTACCTGAAAGCCTTTTCCCAGGATTTTCTCGATGGTTTTGGCCTTGGCAGGCGATTCCACTATTACCAGGTTGTCAATCATCCGGTTATCGGTATTAAAAATTTGCAAAGAAACCAATTATGGCACTAAGTTCAAAATTTTATTTAAATATTATTACTTTTACCTCCTGCCGGGAAAAATTTTCTTATGAAAAGAACGTTTGATGCGATAGTTAAGTATATCAATAAAATTTATTTGGTTCTCCAACCTTATTTCAACAAGATTGCAAATATGGACCGGAAAAAATTTAACCGAACCTTCTGGATCATTTTCATTGCCCCGTTTGCCCTGCTGGTTATTTTACTGCTATTGGCGGCCTGGGGGGTCATGGGATATATGCCCAGTATTGAGGTGCTTGAAAATCCTGAGATCAATCTGGCCTCTCAGGTCATTTCTGCAGACGGCAAGATGCTGGGATCTTTTTATTACAAGAATCAGAACAGGACTTTTGTTGACTACAATGAACTGCCGAGGCATCTGGTGGATGCATTGATTGCCACAGAAGATATCCGTTTTTACCGTCATCCCGGGATTGATGCCAAAGGACTGGCAAGGGTTGCGATAAAGACCATATTGCTGCAGCAGCGGAGCTCAGGCGGCGGAAGCACGATAACCCAGCAGCTGGCTAAGCTGCTGTTTCATGAACCGCCGAAAACCAAAATCGGAAGGGCGAAACAAAAGCTGAAGGAATGGATCATTGCCGTGCGGCTTGAACGGGCTTATACCAAGGAAGAAATTATCACCATGTATTTTAACCAGTTCGATTATCTCAATCAGGCCGTCGGGATCAAGTCGGCTTCCTATATATATTTCAATACCCTTCCCGATTCGCTGAAGATTGATCAGTCGGCTTTGCTGGTGGGCATGGCTAAGAATCCGGCGCTGTACAACCCGGTTGATTCGGTCAAGGCGATTTCAGCCAAAAGGCGCAGGAATATCGTTCTGAATCAAATGGAGCGATATGGTTATATCGATGAACAAACCTCGGATTCCATTAAGTCGTTGCCGATGAAACTGAACTTTCAGCGGATCTCGCACACGGAGGGATTGGCCACTTATTACAGGGAGTTTTTACGGAGGATCATGATGGCGAAGGAGCCCAAAAGGAAGAATTTCACTGAATATGCATCGTACCAGCAGGATTCGCTGGAATGGGCTGACAATCCTTTATATGGCTGGTGCAACAAGAACAAGAAGCCGGATGGCAAGCCCTTTAACCTGTATACGGACGGCCTGAAGATCTACAACCCCATTGACACCCGTCTGCAGCAGTATGCTGAAGAAGCGGTAGCCGAACATCTGGGACAATATCTTCAGCCTGCCTTTTTTACAGAGAAAAAAGGAAAAAAGACGGCTCCCTTTTCAGCAGACCTTAAACCAAAACAGGTTCAGGATATTTTGTGGAGGGCAATGCGGACTTCTGACCGGGGGAAGTATTTATTGAACCAGGGTGTATCAGTGGATTCCATTTACAGGGCTTTCAAGACACCAGTCTCCATGAAGGTTTTCAGCTGGCATGGTGAAGTCGATACCGTGATGACGCCGCTTGACTCGATCAAATATTACAAGCATCTGCTGCAGACAGGTTTCATGGCCATGGATCCCCGGTCGGGCTTTGTCAAATCCTATGTCGGAGGGATCGATTTCAATCATATCAAATACGATCATGTAACCCAGGGGAGAAGGCAGACGGGCTCAACTTTTAAACCTTTCCTTTATATTCTGGCTATGCAGGAAGGATTCAATCCCTGTGATGAAGTCCCTAATTCACAGGTGGTATTTTATGATAAAGACAGCATTTACAGTCCCAAAAGCAACAGCAGACCCGAGGACCTGAATCAGATGAAGACCCTGAAATGGGGGCTGGCCACTTCGGAGAATAACATTTCAGCTTTTCTGGTAAGCCGGTTCAAGCCTAAGCCTATTGCGGATATTGCACATAAGATGGGAATCACCAGCTATATTGATCCGGTGCCCTCGATGATCTATGGTACGTCGGATATCAGTGTAGCCGAAATGGTTTCATCCTATGCTACCTTTGCCAACAAAGGCGAACATACAAAGCCGGTGTACGTCATCCGGATTGAGGATAAGAATGGCAATATCCTCACGGAATTCAAGCCCGAGCGGATGGAGTCCATCAATGAAAAAACAGCGTACCTTATGCTCGACCTGATGCAGGGGGTTGCTGATTTCGGAACGGCAGTACGGCTGCGGTATGCGTATAATTTCACGGCCCAGATCGCTGCTAAAACCGGCACTACCCAGAATCACTCCGACGGATGGTTCATGGGCATCACCCCGAAACTTGTGGGTGGATGCTGGGTGGGCGCAGAGGACCGTTCGGTTCATTTTGACGTGATGAGGATGGGACAGGGTGCCACGATGGCCTTGCCTATCTGGGCATTATTCATGAAAAAGGTATATGCTGATTCAACCCTGGGCATAACCCAGGAGGATACCTTTGAAATGCCGCCCGATATGCCTCCTATACCAAATTGCATGGAATATGCTGAAAAGTCGACGGACGGGATGTATTACTGGGAGAATGAATGGTAGGGAGCTAAGAGAGGGAGAGACGGAGAGAAGGGGAGAAAAATGAATTTTTAGCTTACTTAAATAATTATTCGAAGCAGTCCAAGTCCCCCCTGGGGGGATAAAGGGGGGTTTTAGAGACGGAGAGAAGGGGAGAGGGGGAGAAAGCGGCAGGAGGCAGTGGCAGCAGGCAGTAACTTCGAAATCAAAAATCTTTAATCGTAAATCTTACATCAAAAAGATCAAACAGTTTTATCCGCAGCAAACAGGTATTTCAGTGCTTCTTCCACCTTTGAGACCGCTACTATTTTAATGTTCTTTTCGGGAATGGCTATTTTATTTTCATATCCTGAAGCGATCAGTATGGTCTTGAAACCCAGTTTTTCAGCTTCGCGGATCCTTTGTTCAATCCGGCTTACCGTTCTTATCTCTCCCGAAAGCCCTACCTCGGCGCTCAGGCAAATATCTTTCCTCACGGTCCTGTCGAAATTGGATGACAGCACGGCAATTATAACAGCCAGGTCCAGTCCGGGATCGCTGATCTTTATTCCCCCCGCAATATTCAGAAAAACATCACGGGTAGCCAGTTTAAAACCTGCCCTTTTCTCCAGTACGGCCAGCAGCATATTAAGCCTGCGGACATCATAACCTGTGGCAATGCGCTGGGGCATGCCATAGGCAGCCGTGCTGACCAGTGCCTGAACCTCTATCAAAAAAGGCCTAACGCCGTCGATGGTGGCACCGATGGCAACGCCGCTGAGCCCGTCGTTGTTTTTGTTGATCAGGATCTCGGAAGGGTTGGTGACCTCGCGCAAGCCCGATTGCAGCATCTCAAAAATGCCAAGTTCTGCCGTTGTCCCAAACCGGTTCTTGGTGGAACGCAGTATGCGGTAGAGATAATGATGATCGCCCTCAAACAGGAGCACGGTGTCAACAATATGCTCGAGCACCTTAGGACCGGCAATGGTTCCGTCTTTGGTAATATGGCCGATGAGGATGACGGGGGTGGATGTCTCCTTTGCAAACCGCAGCAATTTGACCGCACATTCCCTGACCTGCGAAATACTGCCCGGGGATGAATCGATCGATTCATCCTGGAGGGTTTGTATGGAATCAATGATGACAAGTCCGGGGCCCAGGCTGGCCATCTGTGTAAATACGGCATCCAGCGATGTCTCGCTCAGAAAATAACAATTTTCGCTGGAAAGGCCGAGCCGCTCAGCCCTGATCTTGATCTGGCGGTTGCTCTCCTCGCCTGAAACATACAGCACCTTTTCATGGATCAGTTTCAGGGCCATTTGCAGGGCAAGGGTTGATTTTCCTATGCCGGGCTCGCCACCCAGCAGCACCACGGATCCTTTTACCAGTCCCCCTCCCAGCACACGGTTGAATTCTCCGATACCGGTATCAAGGCGTATTTCTTCGGCCGAAGAGATATCCCGGAGTCTCAGCGGACTTGAGTCCTTTCCCCTGTCACTGTGCCGTTCCGCCGGTGTTTTTGTGCGGATGACTTCTTCGATATAGGTATTCCATTCCCCGCAGGCCGGACATTTACCCAGCCATTTGGGAGCCTCTGCACCGCAGTTACGGCAAAAATAGACTGTTTTTGATTTGGCCATCCTTATTTGTTCCCGGCTATCTTTCTGATGATCGATGAACTGGAATACCCTTCCACAAAATCAATGGTAATCACTTCACCCCCCCTGCCCTTGACAATGTCATATCCGACAATCTCTTCGGGCTTATAATCACTGCCCTTTACCAGGACATCCGGCTGAACCTTCCGGATCAATTGGTAGGGTGTTTCATCATCAAATAAAACGACTGCCGAAACAAAAGGAAGGGCTGCCAGCAGCAAAGCCCTGGAATGCTGGTCAATGATGGGACGGCCGATCCCTTTCAGTTTTCTGACAGAGCTGTCGGAATTCAGGCCGATGATCAGTGCATCACCGGCATCGGCTGCTTTGGAAAGGTAAATAATGTGGCCCTGGTGCAGGATATCAAAGCAACCGTTGGTAAAAACGATTTTCCGTTTCCGGAAATGCATCCGGGCAAGCCAGGTATCCAGTGTAGTTTCATTCAGGATCTTTTCCTGAATATGGGCAAGCATGTCCATGAATAGAATTTCTTAAACTGTAAAAGTAGAAAAACTATCGTGGAAAACAGGATGCCGGAGAAAAAATAAAAGAAAATGGAATTATCAGTGAACCTTATTGGTGACAGGATCAGGAAATATGATGGCAGGCTTGAATTTTTTAGCTTCCTCAAAATCCATCATGGCATAGGACAGAACAATGACAATATCACCGACCTGGACCTTGCGGGCAGCGGGCCCGTTGAGACAAACGATCCCGGAACCCTTTTCCCCGGTGATGACATAGGTCTCAAAACGTTCACCATTGTTGATGTTGATGACCTGCACCTTTTCATTTTCTATCAGGTTGGCCGCATCCATCAGGTTTTTGTCAAGGGTTATGCTGCCTATATACTGCAGGTTTGACTCGGTTACGCTGACGCGGTGTATTTTCGATTTTAATACTTCAATAACCATAATGGTCAAATTTAAGAATTTATAGTGACATTATCTATAAGTCTCACTTCTCCTGCATGGACTGCAATGCATCCGACCCTGCCGCCGGGTTTTTCCCAGTCCTTCACCGGCTGAAGGGTTTTATCGTCAACAATCTCAAAATATTCAACCTGCAGCCAGGGATCCTTATTGATGGTATCAACCACTTTCTTTTTCATCTTTTCAACGGATACTGAAACGCCTGTCCGCTGAGCCTCAAAAAGGGTTTTTGAAATTAGCACCGCATGCTGACGCTGTTCCGCTGAAAGCCGCATATTGCGCGAACTCATGGCCAGTCCGTCGGCTTCACGGACGATGGGGCATGCTATTATCTCGACCGGGTATTCACAGTCGTCAACCAGCTTTCTGATGATGACCACCTGCTGGAAATCCTTCATTCCAAAATAGGCGCGATGAGGTTTAATGATATCAAAAAGTTTTGTCACTACCTGAGCCACACCGTTGAAATGTCCGGGCCGGTGTTTCCCTTCCATCACCTTGTCGAGGTTACCGAAACTGAAAACCCGCAGGTCGGGTTCGGGGTACATCTCTTTCTCATCGGGGTTGAACACGACATCACATCCTTCTTTTTCCAGCATGTGCAGGTCAGCATCCAGGGTCCGGGGATAGCGGAGGAGATCTTCCTTGTTGTTAAACTGGGTGGGATTGACAAACAGGCTGACAACCGCGATATCATTCTGCTTTTTTGCACGTTGCACCAGGGAAATATGCCCTGCATGCAGCGCGCCCATGGTGGGCACAAAGCCGATGGACTTCCCCTCTTTCTTAAGTGAGGCAATGTGCTGATTGATTTCCCGGCGGTGATGAAAAACTTGCATGATGGTTATCCTCCCGAATTTTCCCTCTCAGTAGCTATGCTAAAAGAATTTTTAAGGGGGCGAATATACGGAAAAAATGATTGCAAAGAATCATTGTTTTTTTTAATCCTTTAAGCCGGAAACAGAAGAATCAGTCTTTAACACAGCGGACGCAAAAGCCTATATCCCGGGTGACGTTGCCGCGGTAAAGCAAGGGGGAATTGTAACTGAGCCTGAAGAACCAGGCATCCTTATGGGGAGCCTTGCTGGCCGACCAGAAAAAACTATGGTTCCCCATATGGTCGAACATCCCGCCGGGATGGCGGCGGCCCGCCGGCAGCGCTGTAAATCCGGTGCTGTTATCGGCTTTCGTATTCATGTTTACCCAATGTGTATTTCCGGATTCCTTAAGCTTGTCTGCTATGTTTTCAGTCTTCCAATAACCGATGAGCTCATTCCATTCTGCATCGCTGGGCAGATGCCATCCGTCAGGACATATTCCCTGAATCCTGCTGGGTTTTGCATCCGACGGGGGAAATCCATTCAAAGCGGCAGGCCAGTTATAAAGTACACCGTAGTTTTTGTAATGGCTGGTGGCTTTTGCTTCCTCAACACTGCTTCCGCTATATCCGTATACATAATAATAGGGGGAAGTAAGGGATCCGGCAGTTGGAGGACTAACCCTGGGCAGATAGGCAAGGTTCTCTGCCATCCAGATCTGTTTCCCGATCTTTACCCACTTGTATTTCTTACCATCCCTGTTATCAACAAAAATGTCTTCATTCAGTGATCTCTCATCTTCCTCAATGTTCACGGCTTTTGCGCCAGCTTCGGGCGGGGGAATGCTTTTTGCATAAGTACGGGTAGTCTGGCCTTTATTTACGATGATATCTTCCGACCAGTTATCAGCGCCCTTTATCGCCAGCTTATGTTTACCGGAAGTAACCCTGTCGATAGGTATAATGGTATGGGATGTTACGTGGGCAATTTTAAGGCTGTCCAGGTAAAGTTCACCGGAGATTTCAGTGGTCAGCATGATATTGCCAAAAGTGATCACTTCCTTGATTTCCCCGACAACAGGACGCTGGTCAAAACGGTAACTGGAATGGTTGAAATAAAAGTCACCGGTCAGTGAAGTTGATTCCCAGGGAATTTGCTGGTTATTGGATTGCTGGACCACGGTATTCCTGATATTTTGAAACATTTGCAGGACGGTAATATCCGGTGTTTCGATATGTTCGAGGATGGCAGCCGTATACAATCCGTTTTCCCCGCTGCCGTCAGATGCAATACTGCCGGGAGATGTGGCGTAAGCAATAAGGGTTCCTTTGGGAGCGTTCATAAATGCCAGGCCACTGCCTGATGCAGACCTTGTCCAGCTCCTTTCAAAAGGATTATTGCGGCAGGCATCCAGGATCATAATATTGACCTGTGCGCCCGATTCCTGCATAATGGCCAGTATTCTGTCAGCTGGAACGCAATCGTATTCAATCTGTCTTTCAAAACTTATCTGGGCATCAACGGGGACGAGATAATTGTAACCGTTGCATTGAATGCCGTGTCCGGCATAATAAAACAGACCGATATGGTAGTTTTTCAGGTTCATTCCGAAATCATCAATGGCTCTCTTCATCTGGCTTTGGTTGAGGTTTTCATAGGCCATGACTTCGAATCCGACATTTTGCAGTGCTGTTTTCATGGCCCGGGCATCATTTTCGGGGTTGGCCAGCAGTCCGGTAAGATAGTTGCCATTGCCGATGACAAGGGCAATTCTCTTTTGTTGCTGGGGAACCAAATGATCAGATGTTTGGGATAGGAGCTGTATTGGAACAAAACCAATACCAATCAGGAATAACACATACAGACTTTTCATAGGATAAGTCCTTAAAGAATTCCAACTAAAATTAGTAATAAATGGACTTATATCCAAATTATTACAGTGTGTTTAGTTTTTATTAGCCGGTACATTAAAGGAACTTCAATATTGAGATCAGCAACAATGAAAACCGCCTGAAATCTCATCGATTAAAGGCGGTCATATAAGCTTAGTTGCAATATCTTGTTGCCCTTCTAGGACTCGAACCTAGACTCTTCTGATCCAGAGTCAGACGTGTTAACCAATTACACTAAAGGGCAATATTCCTAACCGTTATACCGGTATTTTTAAAAAGCATGCAAAAGTATAAAGGATTGTTTGGATTTCAAAATATTAAGAAATAAAAAAGGGACAAGGGACAAGTAATGCGGGAATTGGGTTTGGGATTTGGGAGAGGGAGATTTTGTAATTGGAAAGGAATAGAGTATTTTTATATAGGTAATTATTAATAGTTAATCATCAAAACGTTATAGGTAATGGAAACACACAAAAGTTTAAAAGTTTGGCAAAAAAGTATTTTATTCGTTACATCTGTTTACCATCTTACTAAGTCATTCCCAAAAGATGAAGTTTATGGTATAGTTAGCCAGATAAGACGGGCTGCAATTTCAATACCGTCTAATATCGCTGAAGGTTGTGCCAGAAGAAATACCCGGGAATATATCCATTTTCTTTATGTAGCCTTAGGTTCCTCAGCAGAAATAGAAACACAACTGATAATCTCCTCAAATTTAAGCTTTATTGACAATGATGAAACCGACAAATTCCTAAAGGAATTGGAAGAAATAATCAGAATGCTTACAGGCTTAATTAAATCTCTATCCAGCAGGTTATAATAATTCCAGGGACAAAACACAAGCCACACATCCCTAAACCCCCCTTGTCCCTTGTCCCTTGTCCCTTGTCCCTACTATTTTCGCCCACTCATCCTTAAGCCCCACTGTGCGGTTAAACACCAAATGCCGGGGTGCAGATTCCTTATCGAAACAGAAGTATCCAATCCTGAGGAACTGGAATTTATGCAGCGGATTGTCGTTTGACAGCTGAGGTTCGGCTTTGCCGGTTATCACCGAAAGGGAATCAGGGTTGAGGTTTGATTTCCAGTCTTTCCCTTCTTCGGTATCATCCGGATCAGCCTTGGAGAATAAACGGTTGTACAATCTTATTTCAACTTCCAGGGCATGCTTTGCCGATACCCAGTGGATGGTGGCTTTTACCTTACGGTTGGCTCCTTCCAAACCGCTGCGGGTGTCGGGATCATAAGTGCAGTGGATCTCCCGGATCGTACCGGTGGAAGGATCTTTTACCACGCCGGTGCATTTAACAATATAGGCATTTTTCAGGCGCACTTCATTACCCGGTGTAAGCCGGAAAAACTTTTTAGGGGCTTCTTCCATGAAATCCTCCTGTTCAATAAACAGTTCTTTTGAAAAGGGGATCAGCCGGATGCCGGATGAAGGATCTTCGGGATTGTTTTCGGCTTCCAACATTTCATCCTGGTCATCAGGGTAATTATCAAGGATTACTTTCACAGGGTGGAGGACAACCATCCGTCTCAGGGCGATTTTATTCAGGTTTTCGCGAATGCAGTATTCGAGCAGACCAAATCCGATCACATTTTCGCGCTTGGCCAACCCTACGGTCTCGACGAAGTTCCGGATGGCTTCCGGTGTATAGCCTCTCCTGCGCAATCCACAGATGGTAGGCATGCGGGGATCGTCCCAGCCGCTGACATATTTTTCGTTTACCAGCTGCAACAGGCGTCTTTTGCTCATCACCGTGTAATCGATGTTCAGGCGGGCAAATTCGATCTGTCGCGGCCTGTAATTGCCTTCGGCGATCTGGTCGAGGCACCAGTCATACAGCGGCCGGTGCACTTCAAATTCCAGGGTACAGAGACTGTGGGTGATGCCTTCGGTGTAATCCGATTGCCCGTGTGCCCAGTCGTACATGGGGTAGATGCACCATTTGTCTCCGGTGCGGTGATGATGCGCATGCTTGATTCGGTAAAGAACAGGATCACGCATGTGCATGTTGGGCGATGTCATATCGATCTTTGCCCTGAGCACCTTGCTGCCGTCGGGGAACTCTCCGATGCGCATACGCTGGAACAGGTTGAGGTTCTCATCAGCAGAACGGTTGCGGCAG
>Ga0105101_10000554_pt1 | contig 15667 bp, 9 predicted proteins | sample PPLLak21cMay2015_2_FD_87037 | JGI IMG/M metagenome (GOLD analysis project Ga0105101, IMG submission 87037) | Freshwater sediment microbial communities from Prairie Pothole Lake near Jamestown, North Dakota, USA - PPLs Lake P8 Core (1) Depth... | ecosystem: Environmental > Aquatic > Freshwater >... | reverse complement strand
TCCATCCCGATATAAGAGAAAACCATTGTCGTTGCAGCTTCGGGAACTGTGATTGAATATTTTCCGGATAAGTCGGTGAGGGCACCTACGGTAGTACCTTTAACCTGGACTGTTACCCCCGGAAGGGCGCCTTCCCCTTCTACAGCTGAGGTAACCGTACCTGTAATAACTCGTGTTTGCGCCATCAGGAACGAACCTGCAAACACAAACAGAATAGTCAGCAGAAATAGTTTCTTCATACTTATTTAGTTTTAGGTTTTGATTTAACTTGCCAAATTTACTGTTTTTTTTAAGAAAGCAAAATATTATTGCCTATGTTTAAATATTTCTAAGCATATTATTGTCAATCAGATACCCCGGAGAATAATTCAGAGTCAGAAAATATATCTTTAAAGTCTTAAAGGTAACCGTTATCCGGCCTGATCTGGTGAATATGAAGAAAGATTAAACCCGGTTACCCGCCGACTGAAAAGTTTAATACTTCAGCACTTCAAATGCTGCAGTTTGCCTGAGCGTTTCACCTCTGGTGTTTATCCCGTTCAGAATAATCAAATATCTTCCAGGCGTATCTGATGTCGTAAACGATATCATTACTCTGTTCCCTTTGTTTATTACAAAATATGGGTTCCAGCAGAGAGTATTTCTCGTATCAGGAGAGTGAAGCAGTGGTGTGAAGGTTTTTGGGTAACGACTACTATCGGACAGGAAGCCATAATTAATAAATACACCCGATGACGGCAGGTTTATTCCTCCAAAATCACCATGTTTAGTTATAATATTAATAATCCCTCCATAAGTCTGGTCTCCTTTCACATAGAGCCCGGTGACTATTTCAATACGGGATATACTTGCCGGTGGAATTGACAATATCCTGGACGGATCATCAATTGCCACCAGATCGACTAATGTCAGCGGATTGATATCAGCAAGTTCGTTCTGCTCACTAATTACCCTGAAATACTTTTCACCTTTACGTTTTCTTACTTTCGCTAAAGTTGGCAGTCCGTTAAAGTACTCTTCAAGTGTAGGCAGCTGAATATAATTATCAATATAAAGAATATCGTCTGGTTTGCCGTAGAATGCCTGATCTTCGATGGGAACAATCTGCGCATCATGAATTGAATCAATCCTGAAGCATGATTCAAGCTGTACATTAACTGCCATGTTACAGGCAGTTTCACGTTCCTGCCGGGTCAGTGTGAAAATATTTGTCGGTATACGAACAGGTATAGTGCAAAAGTCGTTATCTACCAATATTTTTGGATCTGCAGAGCTGATATTTTCAACACAAAGAAATAAGTCCCGGAACCCTGTATAATCAGGCAGGGAAAAGAAAAACCTGCCCGCGGAATCCGTTTGCATGGCCATGAAGTCCCTGCCCCTGCCTAATATGGATAGATTGACCAGGGTACGGGGCAAGGGATCTCCTGTTATATTGTCTTCCAGTTTTCCCGTAATCGAGAGGCCCCTGGTCTCAGGATAATAGAAACCATTGTTCTCAAATTTTCTGCTTTCCGGAAATCTGACTCTGTTTGCGGATACCGAGAATTCAGGAACAACAGCCAGACTTAATCCTTTCCAGGAGGATTCAATTGCTTCAATCTCATCTATTAATATATGAACAGTATCGCGGGGAAAATATTGAGATTTGTCAGTTGAAACAAGGAATGATTTATCGGTATTTTCATGATTTAATTCAACATTCAGGATTTCAGATACAGAATTACTGCCGGTTAAACCCTGAACTTCCTTCCTGTAAGGATTGACTATTTTAATCAGAGTATAATGATAATAGTAAGGCCCATTATTACGCATTACTCTGGTATATGCTCTTAAGTAATAATTGCCTGTTATAATATCATTTGATATGTTAAAATGCCCTGAAACGTAAGAATCTTTAAAAAGATATTTATTACCAGCAATTTGATTACCATCCGAAGTGATAAGCTCACAATTTAAGACACGACTTGACCTGGTTTGATCCGATATTTCTTCGGTCTGGAGGAAGGCTGAAAAAAGTATCTGCTCCCCTGCAATGTAAAGAGTACGGTCACAAAAAAGAACCACTCTTTCACCTGATTGAATGGTCAGGCTTTGCCGGCCATTTATAATTACAGGACCAGTAACAGAAAATAGCAATAACAATATTTTACAGGTGATACTATACATATCAGAATGGCCAGAAATCAGGTTTAATATTTGTTCCCCCCACAGTCAGGCAATCCACGCACTCCCTGTTGAGAAATACCATCCACCATCCATATTTGTCTCCCATTAAAAAAGTCGGGTAATCTGAAGGAGTAAGTTCTTTGAACCCGTACCTTGGGACAAATGGAGTACAATAAGCCGGGACATCGAGCTCCAGGTTTTCCACATCCATAATAAATATCCGCTTCGATTTCACAGATGATGCACTGAAATAACCCAGTACCTCCTGATCCGAATCTGTTGTATTATGAAGATTCCCTGTTATTGCCAGAGGTTGTTTTTCGTATAAGCCACCCTGCCCGGCACTGTTAATTCGCATCTGATCCCAATAAGAGTATGCCCCATCACTCAGGGCAAATTGATTGATTAGCAAGCTATAGCAATACTGAAGTCTGGGAGTGCGGTTATCTACAAAATGAAGTGGCATCATCTCATATTTATTTTCTGTTAGATTTTCTGTGGAAAGAGTATAGATATTTTTAATCAATTTGGTGGACCAGCATACTAATCTTGAGTAATCGGGGGGAGAAATATGATGCACATTACCATCGTAGTACCACTCCATTGGATAGGTAGCGTGGTATTCCCAGGTTTCAATTACTTCCCATCTGAAGTAGTGGGTGCTTATATCTCCTCCATCCAGGTCTAAATAAAACTGTATCCCTTTTGCAACCTCGCCCGGGATGTCTGTAAAAAGGTCCTTCCTCAGATAATAAACTGTATCTACTTCCGGGCATTTAGGCATCCGGTCAAAATCTGATACTATACTGGTTCCGTCAGGTGTGATTATATCAATCCTGAAGGAAATTCCGGGAATGAGATAACCTTTATCGATCTGCACATTGTAAATCCCTGCTTCATCTTCAGATTCCTGCATTACAAACTGGTTCTTTTTATCATCAGTAATGCGGGCATAACAGCCGGAAACAGGAATAAATTGGGGATCGCCTACCGGGGAAGTCATAGATATTGAAACTGTCTGATATTCACTATTATCGGTTACCTGCCCCGAGACCACATATTTATTAATGTCCTTGCTGTCGATGTGAGGTTCATAGGGCATAATGCATGATGGAATCATAACACCCAGCATCCAGAACACTATTATGATGTTAGTCTGACGCATAATTCCCAAGTTTAAAAATCCATGTAGCTGTAAGAATCGGGACACCTATTACAGAATACTGGTAGCTGCTTATTCTTCCATTTTCAGTTTTAAAATATACAGAATACGGGTTCTTGCGTCCTGCTGCATTGTAAAGGTTCAGAATAAAGGAGTTATGTAAAAACTTATTTTTTCTGAGATCGCCTTCAAGCGTCAGCGAAAAATCTGCCCGCAGATAATCAGGTATATGATAGGCATTGCGTTTTGAATAATCGAGATACGGTGCACCGTTGATGTAATATACTGATTCAGGATATGTTATTGGTTTGCCTGTCTGGTATGTGAAGATTGAAGAGAAGAAAATCCTCCTTGTAAAATAATAGTTAAGGACAACATTTAATGAATGGGGTATATCAAAGTTGGCAGGATAGGCTTCCCCGTTATTGATCCGGCTCCATGAATGATCGCCGTTTACCTGTATTAAGGACCTGGACCAGGTGTATGAGAGCCATCCTTCAAGCTTGCGCCTGCTTCGTTTAATGTAAAACTCTATGCCGTAAGCTTTGTGATCTCCCTGTAATACTGAAGTTTCCACTAATGGATTTTTCAGAAAATCCGCCCCGTCCTTAAATTCGGAGTAATTGTAAGTACGTTTGTAATAAACTTCCACCGACGTTTCAAGTCCGTTTTTTGGAAGTGTACGGAACACACCAAGCGATATCTGATTACTTTTTGATGGAAGAAGATGATAATCAGCAAGTTTCCATTGTGCATCCGGTGCCATTGTCGTTGTGGTATTCAGCATAAAAAGATTCTGATGCATCTGGTTAAATGACAATTTAATGGACCCCTCCTTGTCGGTTTCTATGTTTAGAGCTGCCCGTATATCAGGCTCATGGTACCAGCGGACAGCTTTGTTCTTACCAAAAGTCAGGGTATCTTCAATATACCTTAAGTCTCTTGGTGCACCCAGGGTATATTTGTAGGTTGTTACAGGACCAACAGGGGTAAACAGCGTATAACGTATTCCAAGGATCAAATTCATCCGGGTTGTAACATCATATGAATCTGAAATGAACAGGGAACTTTCAATACCTTTGTCAGTACCTAAAGCTACTTTGCTGCGCAAAGATTTTTCTCCGTAAGGAAGTACTTCACCCCGGTCAAGTTTGTAGAGTATGAAATCTGCTCCGTATTCAAGTGAATTTTTCTGGCTCAGCAGTTGTTTGAAGTTGATGCGTGTTTCATAATGATCCATTTTATAACCATGCTCGTAGGCAGACGAGATTTCCTGCTTATCGATAGTTGAAAAGGCGTATTTCGAACTAATAAAAGCAACCTCCCCGCGAAGAGAGTTGGTAAAGTTATGCCCAAGAATCAATGATGCGCCGGAATTAGAATAACTATAGCTGTTAATATCAGCCAGACGAAAGTGGTCGTAACTGCGATACAGGAATAGCGACACCTGAGTTTTTTGAATATCCCAGTTTACTCCGCCGGAAAAATCATTAAAATTAGCTTTGCTTGCGCTGATGACAGGATCTTTTATACTTGACAGTATCCAATCCGAATAAGAAGAACGTGCACTGAACAGAAAAGAACTTATATCCTTTTTCAGGGGTCCTTCCAGTACTATATTGCCGGTTATCGGACTGATCCCTCCGTGAGCTGTAAACCGTTTCCTGTTCCCCTGACGGGTAGTAATATTGAAAACAGATGCAAGCCTCCCGCCATATTGTGCAGGAATATGCCCCTTATAGATCGAAAGATCTTTTATGATATCCGAATTAAAAGCAGGAAAGAAACCAAACAAGTGTGAAGTGTTATATATTGGAATTCTGTTAATATAAAACGCATTCTGGTCAGAGCCACTTCCGCGCACATTCAGACCGGCTGAACCTTCTCCTGCGCTTACAATCCCCGGCAAGGTTACTGAAACCTTCAGGATGTCGCGCTCACCCATCATCATGGGCAATCCCCTGACTGATTTCATCAACATACGGTCAAGACCCGGATCTGTAGTACGTATATCGGCCTGACGTTCACCGCTTACCACAACTTCCTTCAGCTCAATGGCGGCCTTTTTCATTTTCACCGCGAAGTTACCGTCTGAAAGTATTTCTAACAGGTATTTTCCTTTTTCATATCCAAGGTATTCAATAAGGACATTGTATTTCCCGGGTGTAAGAGCAATATTAAAAAACCCATTCACATCTGTAACTGTACCGGTTTTTGTTTCAGAAATATAAATAGTGACAAAATTCATTGGTTCTCCGGTCTCTTCATCCAGTACTCTGCCAAGAACTTTAGCTTTGGAATCGCCTGTATTTACTCCGGTTCGTCCTATCGTTATAATCTGGATCACACCCGGCTTACGACCAGTAATATAACGTTCTTCAGTTTCAGTGATTGCAAGTTCTTTTTGTCCTATAGTATTGTCTGTTTTGATAAATTGTTCATATGCCGGAAGTTCGGTAAGTAACTTAATACGCGGAAGAATTACAAGATTGTTGTGCCATACAGATACTTCCAGATCCGAGCCTGCTATGACCTGCCTTACGGCTGACAACACAGTGATGCTATCCGAATCAAGAGTTACATTCAGGTTGTTTACCCAAACTCCACGGTAATATATATTTACATTGGTCTGATGGAAAACCGTGTCGCAAAATTCTGCAAATGAAATATTCCTGAAATGGCAGACCATAACTTTTTCCGGCCCCTGTGCTTGCAAAGTGGATCCGAACCAGAGGAATAATATGAGTATAAGGCCTGACTTCACCTTGAATTAAGGGAGTTACAATAGTATATAAGTTCAGTCATTGTCTGGTCAATCGCTCTTTTGACATTGATTTTACGCCTGTGCAGGTATTCTTTTACAGCTAAACTCTTTTCAATAACGAAAATAGAATAAAAGCTTTTATTATTCCAGTATTTTACTATCTGGTTACCAGTTAATATATTCATTTCTTTCCTGGCGTCAGAGAAAATATGATTTCTGGCTCCATGGAAACTATCCAGTTCCAGATCTTTCTTCCAGTAATATAATATACGATTTGCTCCGGTTCCCAAAACCTGGAAAATCCGCTTCACCGTATCCTGTATCGGGATCATCTCAAAATCTATGCCTTTAATGCTGAATTTTTCAAGCCATGCATCTGATAATATGATCAGGCTGGCAGCACCGGTAATGTTTTTGTATTTCAATATAAGTTGCTGGTTATAAATGTCGTAGTTAAGGAGGAGATCTGCGTAGGTTAATCCGCGGATGGTCACCGATCCGGTTTCAAACTGCGGGTCAGCAAAAAATTGGTTGCCTCCTGTATTTAAAGGGGGGAAAAAGGTATAATACTTTCCATTAATCAGCAACGGGTCTGACCCATATATCTGGTCGGTTATAATACCGCTTTGCTGAGCTGCAACTACTGACGGGTTAGCCAATAAAAGAATAAAAAATACTATCCGCGTTAAGAAGGCCATACTTTCATAGTTTTTGCACAGGTCAGTGAAGGATTATATTTTCCAGCCCAATCTTCATTTTCAAGGCAGACTTATTAAAAAAAGGAGGCTGTGCCCAGTGAGCCAGCCTCTTATTCTTTCCGACAATCGACTAAACTTTCCCGTTATTCATTATAAGGAAATTTATCCCAGAAAATTTTAGTCGATAAAAGGTCTCCGCCAATAGCCGATGCGGCACTTGTGTAGTTTGCTTTATTCAGTGTCTGTTCATTTACAGGGTATGTAAATCTTACAGGGATTTCGTCGCGGCCTGCTATATCCCGTGCAACATTGAAAATCGGATAATCCAATCTTCTCCATATTGTATATCCTTCAAGACCCCGTGTATAAAGAGCTATCCATGCCTGGGTTCCTATTTTTTGCTGCCAGGTCCCTGGTGCTGTTCCATAACTCACATCCTGTTGAGTCACGTACGTATTTGCATCAGCAGCGGTACCTCCCCAGGAAAGAATTGAAGCTGTGATAGCATCCCTGTATAATGCACCAGGACCGGCACCGCCAACATCGAATCCTCTTGCAGCAGCTTCGGCCATATAAAAGAGAACTTCATCATATGTCAGCAGAATACCCGGGAAATCAGGAGCTGAAATTGCATCAGGTATATGGGAATAACTGACGTATGGACTATCGTATCCATATGGGCCGCCCAGATACACATCTCCAAATTTTGTAAAGTATAAAGATCTCCTCGGATCTGTGAGAGTGTTCATTATATTTACAATGGTATTTGCAGGAACAAAGTCATTCCTGCCGCTCAGTATTATATCCTCATACAAAGGATTCATATGGGTGGCTGTCATAAAGGGGAAAAGCGCATCATCGTCACTGGAAGTAAAAACGCCGCCAGTCACTGCAGACTCAATGGTTGTTTCTGCTAAAGTTGCATCGGCATCAGCAATTGTAATTCCGAGTTTAAGTTTCAGGGAGTTACCAAACTTTTTCCACAATTCAACATCACCGCCATAAATTTGATCAGCTGAACCAAAGCTACCCTGTGAATCATCAAGATCGGCCAGAGCATCATTAACTCTTGTTATCAGGTTCTGATATATTGTGGCAGCATCATCATATTTAGGGGCAATATTGTCGATATCCAACGCCTCGGTATAAGGTATATCGCCAAAAATATCAACCAGATTCTGGAAAGCATATACAGTCAGAAGCTCAATGATAGCCAGCTTATTCGCTTTCTCTGCTTCTGCAACGGTACCAACTGGTGTCGTTGCTCCGATCAAAGCAGCAGCTTCCATAAAGTCCCTTAAAAAACCTCCTTCATTGGAAGCATCATTACCGACATAATACTGCCGGAAAGTATTATCGGGAATTGTCCGGTTGATTATATCATAGTTTGCTTCATCGATATAGGTACACTCTGTCCAGTACTGGGCCATCAGCTTCCAGATGTTGAGATTAACATTTGTACTTGAGATTTGACGTACCAGCTGGTACTGTGCATAGCTGAATACGGTTTCACCAGGGACAATAGCAGGATTCTTACTATCTGTATTGAATTCCTCAAACTTATCAGTACATGCTGTAAAAAATGCAACGAGCACCAATAATATTAAATATTTCTTTTTCATGATTTTCATTATTAGAATTGTAGTTTAAGACTAAGGCCAAAATTGCGGGTTGTTGGCATTACACCGCTTTGCCATCCCTGGATGTTTCCTGAGCTCTGTCCTGTTTCAGGGTCAGCATAAGGAAGATTTTTGTGAATAATCCAGAGGTTAGATCCTACAATACTGATGGAAGCGCCATCTATGAATGTATTGGCCATCAAAGTCCTGGGAAAATCATATGTAAGCACTGCTTCGCGCAGTTTTACAAATGATGCATCATAAACGAATGGTCTGTTCGGTTGTGTTGCCCATCCAAAAAGAGCATAGTTGCCGCCTTCCACACGTTTTTCGTTCACAGTACCATCAGCCAGTACACCATCAAGAACTACGCCGCCGCTTTTCGGACCATATTCAAATGGGGCATCCGGATCTGCAGTAGTCGGTTCTGAGATAACGATAACCGGATCTCTGACAGGATTGCCCAGATCGTTGATAAAATCAGTTTCCGCATAAAGTCCTGTTCCCATGCCGTACCACATGTCGAGGGAGAAAATGTCCCCGCCTTTCTGCATATCAATCAGGAAGTTTAAGCTCAGACCTTTGTAACTGAAAGAGTTAAGAATACCTCCGGTCCAGTCGGGATTGATATTCCCTAACACAATATCAGATGTTGCTGTTTTCTGGTAATAACCATTTGATCTGATAACTTTTTTACCATTAAGATAAACAAAATCCTGCCCCTGGATAGTACCGTATGGTTCACCAACACGGGCATTAATTGTAATACCTCCCTGGAGGGCTCCAAGCTGAAGGTTTTGGATGTCTTCCTTCAGTTCAACAACTTCATTTAAGTTCCTGGCCCAGTTCATGGTAATATCCCACTGGAATCCGGCAACTTTAACAGGAGTAACCATAAATCTCAGCTCAATTCCCTTGTTCTGAATCTCGCCGGCATTAACGTATTTTGACCTGTACCCGGTAGCAAACGATACGGATACCGGCAAAATCTGATTTATCGTATTTGATTTATAAAGTGCCAGGTCAAATCCCAGTCTGTTTTCGAACATGTTCACTTCTAATCCGGCTTCAATACTTTTAGTCCGCTCAGGTTTCAGTTCCGCGTTACTCTTCCTTTCTCCAACAGTAACCAGAGGAGAACCGTTTAAAGCCGCAATCGGAATATAAGTATCCGATACACTGGCCCATGGAGCATCGTTACCAACTTCAGCATAATTTAATCTTAATTTCCCAAGCTGGAGCCAGTTTGCCTCTATAAGCTGTGAAAAGAGGAAGCTTCCTGAAACGGACGGGTATGTGTATGTCCAGCTGTCTTTGGGTAAAGTCGAAGACTGGTCAAGACGGTAGGTGGCATCGAGGTAAAGCATATTATTATATCCAAGAGAAATGCTTCCGAAGTAACCATTTAATCCAATTCGCTGGTATGATTCTTCAGGTGTCGGCAAAGGATCTACGCTGTTGCTTAATGCATAAATTTCAGGAATACTTAATGCGGTGGCTGTGGATTCAAATACCCGGTCAAGTTTGTTCCTGCGGAAATTAGCTCCCAATAATCCGTTAAAATTCAAGTTAGGGGTAATATCTTTTTTGAAAGTCGCCATGAAATCGACGTTTGTTTCCAGATATGTTCTGGTAAACCTTGAATATCCGGATGTTGCATCTTTTCTTCCAGGTCCGAATTCAAGAGCGGTCGAAAGCACTGCTCTCCTTTCTTCCTGGAGTTCGGAATATGAATCAACAGAAACACGACCCATAAAGCTTAACCAGTTTGTTGCTTTCCAGTCAGCCTGTGTATAGCCTATTAAACGGTTTCGCTCATCGCTTTCATAGTTTTTATAACGGGTCCAATAGGGGCTATCCCAATATAGTCCTACAGGATCATCAGGACCTGTTCTGTTCCAGGTAATATTACGTCCGGTTTCTTCCCACAGATCTTTCATCATCTTTACGTCTACATTAAGCTGATACCACTGACGGAATGAAGACATAATATTATTATTGTAACCAGTTTCGTTACGGCCTTTACCAATTGTATTAATATAGTTTGCCGAAGCAGAAACCTTAAGGTTTTTGAGGATATTGTAGGATCCGTTGAAATTAACATTATTCTTTTTCAGAGAGCTGTTTGGCATGATACCTTTCTGGTCAAGATTGGTATATCCCAGCCTGAATGCCGCGTTGTTGCCACCTCCTGAAATATCAATACTATTAGAATAAGAAACTGCTTTATTAAAAAATGTAATGGGCCCGTTTGGAGAATTTACCCAGGGTGTTTTCTTTCCATAATTGGGTGATTCCGGTACAAAGGCATCCCACTGAAAAACCATCAGGCTAGGGTCGAATTTTTCTCCCATCGAAGCATCTTCGTAGAAAGGTACTACCCAATCGTCGGTACCATCTCCATCAGCATCATAATGTTCCAGCCCCATATGGGGATCAGGAATTGTGTCAGAACTATAGTAAGGGCCATAACCTCCACCATAGTTTGTCTGATACTTCGGGAAAGTACTCTTGTCGATTACACCTATGGTAACATTTGAATTAACTGTAACGCCAAGGCCTCTGCCTGCAGAACCTTTCTTGGTTGTTATCATAATGACCCCGTTAGCAGCTCTTGCACCATATAGTGCCGAAGCAGCGGCTCCCTTAAGGACATCGATCGATTCAATGTCGTTTGGATTCAGGTCAGCAGCAGCATTGCCATAATCGTAACCGCTTCTTCCCTGTCTTTGTCCCGAGTTATTGGTGTTGGCATTATCAACCGGGACACCATCTATGACAAACAGAGCCTGGTTGTTACCTGTCAGCGATTTGGAACCTCTGATAATGACATTTGAGGATCCACCCATATTACCTGTAGGCCTGATGCTGACCCCGGCAACCTTACCGGAAAGCGTATTAACGAAGTTATCATTTTTGATTGTGGAAATAGCGTCACCATCAACCTGTTGAGTGGCATACCCCAAAGATTTCTTCTCACGGGAGATACCAAGAGCAGTAACGACAACTTCATCTAAGCCTATCAGGGCGGACTCAAGAACGCCATTGATCACTGAACGTCCTCCAATTTCAACATCCTGCGATTTCATCCCGATATAGGAGAAAACAAGAGTTGTAGCACCATCAGGAACAGTTAGAGAATACTTCCCATTTACATCTGTAATCGTACCAGCTGTCGTACCTTTTACAACAACAGATACACCGGGAATGGGACCCTCCCCCTCTGCTGCAGAGGTAACTGTACCTGTAATGATTCTTGCTTGTGCCCGAAGGGCAGAAGAACCCACGAACACAAACAGAATAATCAACAGAAATAGTTTCTTCATACTTATTTATTTTTAGGTTTTGATTTTATCTGCCAAAGATACTTTTTTTTTAAATGAAATAAAACTTCATTTATTTTCAAAATCGTTAACTATCAGGCTTTTCGTGTTCAACTTCTGTCATGACTCTTAATTATTGAATACTCGTTAAAAAATAAAGCTATCGCTTCAATCCCCCTGAAAAAATTAATCAACGGGTAATTTTCATTTGGTGAATGAATTGCATCGGTATCCAGTCCGAAACCCATTAAAATGGATTTTATTCCCAGTTCGCGTTCGAATGCTGCGACAACCGGTATACTGCCGCCGCTCCGGACAGGAACAGGTTTTTTGCCGAAGACTTTTTCAACAGCTATTGATGCTGCCTGATATTCCGGTGTATCGAGGGGACTCAGATATGCTTCACCTCCGTGAAGATATTCAGCTCTGACTTTTACTCCTGCCGGGGCTATTGTTTTGAAATGATCGCTGAACAGCCTTGCAATTCTTCCGGCATTCTGATCCGGTACAAGTCTCATCGAGATCTTTGCAGATGCTTTTGCAGGAAGTATTGTTTTAGTGCCTTCACCGGTATAACCTCCCCATATACCGTTAACATCGAGCGCTGGTCTGATGCCGATTCTTTCAGTATCGGTATAACCCTTTTCGCCTCCAAGCTCATCAACACCTATGGATTTCATGAATGTTTCGCGGCTGAATGGCCGTTTTGCCATCTCGCTTCTCTCTTCTTCACTGCACTCCCTTACATCATCATAAAAACCCGGGATCGTTATCCGGTTGTTCTTGTCCTTCAGCGAAGCGATCATCCGGCACAATACAAAACAGGGATTTATAACCGCTCCGCCATACAGTCCGGAATGGAGGTCACGGTCCGGGCCGGTAACCTCAACCTGCATATACGATAATCCTCTCAGTCCCGATGTTATTGAAGGAATATCCTTTGAGATCATGGTTGTATCCGAGATAAGGATCATATCCGCCTTCAGCAATTTTTTTTGATCCTTGCAGAACTTCTCAAGGCTTACTGATCCCACTTCTTCCTCGCCCTCGATCATAAATTTAACATTGCAGGTTAAGGTGCCTGTTTTATTCATTATTTCAAAAGCTTTAAGATGCATGAAGAGCTGGCCTTTATTATCATCGGCGCCACGTCCCCATATCTTTTCATCTATGACAACCGGTTCAAAGGGAGGAGTTTTCCATGCTTCAAGGGGTTCAGCCGGCTGAACATCATAATGGCCGTAAACGAGAACGGTTGGTAATTCCCCCGATACGATCTTCTCACCATAAACAACCGGATGCCCGTCAGTCCGATAGATCTCAGCTTTAGTTGCGCCCGATCTCAACAGCTCGTTCTTAAGATATTCAGCTGCCCGGAGCATATCGGGTTTATGTTCTTCCCTGGCGCTCACCGAGGGGATTCTCATGAAATCAAAGAGCTCCTGAAGAAATCTTTCTTTATTCTCGTCAATATAAGTTTTAACTGAAGTCATTATGTTTGGGTTTAAGCGTTTTCTGTTTTTTCAGGTCACCTGCCGCAACACACAACTCATTATATATATTCTCTCCCACTGCTCTTATCAGGGGAGCTTTAAGGAATTCGTAGATATAAACTTCTTCGGCACAACCCTTTTCCCTGCCACCCGAACAGATTGCAAGTTTCTCATAATTAACAGCTTTGAAGCCGTCAAATAGTTTAATACGTATTGGAAACAGGTGACATGAAAGTGGTTTCTGAAAGCTGATCTTCCCTTCTGTCCAGGCTCTTTCGATCCCGCACATAAGGATATCCCCGCTGATAATTGAATATGCACAATCCTGGTTATTTATCAGAGGTGTTACATATTCATCCTCCATGTCGATCACACTTGTCCCCGATTCCTCAATGGTTTCAATACCTTCGGATCTGAGGAATGGTTTCACCTCGGGCCAGATCTCGTCGAGGATCTGCACTTCGGGATCAGAGAGAGGTGCTCCTGAATCACCGTAACGGCAACAGCTGCCATTACAATGTATAAGATTGCAGGTGAATTTTTTTTCGAGAATATCGAGACTGAAAATCGTATCTGCTATCCTGAGCATTATTAATAAGTTTTTCTTCTTAGATTACGCTTCTCTGCACCCCTTGAAAACCCCGTCAAATTAGTACCTTGCCCGTCATCTCATTCGGTATCTCAATCCCCATGATGGTCAGTAACGTCGGTGCCACATCGGCCAGAATACCTTCCCTGATTGTTTTATAATCATTCGTCACGAGGATACAGGGAACCGGATTCAACGAGTGAGCCGTATTGGGGGAACCATCTTCATTGATCGCCATATCGGCATTGCCATGATCGGCTATAATCATAACATCGTATCCCTTTGCCTGAGCTGCTCTGGCTACCGCTCCGGCACATTCATCCACCGTTTTCACTGCCTTTACTATTGCAGGGTAAATACCTGTATGTCCCACCATATCTCCGTTTGCAAAATTAAGGCAGATAAAATCGTACTTCTCCGTTTCAATTGCTTTTATAATAGCATCCTTTACCTCATAGGCGCTCATTTCGGGCTGAAGATCATATGTTGCAACCCTGGGTGAAGGAATAAGCGTTCTGTCTTCATTAGTAAATGTCTCTTCTCTTCCTCCTGAAAAGAAGAATGTGACATGTGCATATTTTTCTGTTTCGGCTATCCTGAGCTGTTTTTTCCCGTTTCGTGCAAGTACCTCTCCTATTGTATTGTCGGCATTTTCTTTAGGATAGATCACATGAAGTCCTTTGAAAGTGGCATCATAGGGAGTCATGGTGCAATAATACAGTGGTATTGTTTTCATTCCAAATTCAGGCATATCTTTCTGGGTAAGAGCAATTGTGAGCTCTTTTGCCCTGTCGTTTCTGAAATTGAAGAAGACTATCACATCACCTTCCGACACTTTACCAAGTGGTTTCCCTTTGTTGCCGGTTACTACGATCGGCTTCATGAATTCGTCAGTGACGCCCGCATCATATGATTTTTGCATTGCATCGAGAATGTCAGTTGTCGGTGCCCCTTTCCCGCTCACAACCAGGTCATAACCCTCTTTTATTCTTTCCCATCTCTTATCCCTGTCCATAGCATAGTACCTCCCTACAAATGAAGCAACTCTGACATTGGAACTTTTCAGATGGTCAAGCAGGTTTTTCATGTATCCTTTCCCGCTACGCGGATCAGTATCGCGCCCATCGCCAAATCCATGGATAAAAACCTTCTTCAGACCATAATCCATTGTCATATCGCAGAGATAATAAAGGTGTTTGTCGAGGGAGTGGACTCCGCCGTCCGACATGAGTCCAAAAAAATGGACCTGTTTATCTTTATCACGGGCATATGAGAAGGCATCTGTGAGGACTTTGTTTTTCTTGATTTCACCGGTTTTACATTCCTTGTTTATTTTCACAAGGTCCTGATAAATAATCCTCCCGGCGCCTATGTTCAGATGTCCTACTTCCGAATTACCCATTTGACCCTCCGGCAGTCCGACATCTTCGCCTGAAGAAAGGAGTCTGGAGTTGGGATAATTTTTCTTAAAGTAATCCATATTTGGTGTTGGAGCAGTGGCTATAACATCAGAGGCAGAGCCATCGCCTATCCCCCAGCCATCGAGTATCATCAGGAGAGTTTTCTTATTCTTCATGTATAAAATGGTCGTTAATCATATAAACAAAATATTTCCTGCCTTGTTCTGTTTTCCGGCAGGGGGCAAATTTAGGTAAAAAAGTGAATTTATTTTTATTGATAGATTAATCTGAAAAGGTCTTTTCAGATAACCTGTTGTTAAACTCATATTTTGGGGAATTCAGTCTGATTTTAACTAATTGCTAATGGCTTTACCTAAAGGTCCAGAAAGGTTTTCAATTATTGCCGTTGGCTTTAGAGCTTTGGCTTGAATCCTGCTTTTATCGCCTCTG
>Ga0105101_10000551_pt1 | contig 15692 bp, 11 predicted proteins | sample PPLLak21cMay2015_2_FD_87037 | JGI IMG/M metagenome (GOLD analysis project Ga0105101, IMG submission 87037) | Freshwater sediment microbial communities from Prairie Pothole Lake near Jamestown, North Dakota, USA - PPLs Lake P8 Core (1) Depth... | ecosystem: Environmental > Aquatic > Freshwater >... | reverse complement strand
GCTTTTAAGAGGAACCGAAAGCAGAATTAAAATCAGTAAACAAAACAGAAAAAAAATATTTTTTTGTGACTTCATTTTTATTGGTTTTTTAACTAATAAATTTAAGAAAAAACTGTAGCTGATATCCTCTGAAAGACAGCACAAACTATATAATGATGCATAATGATACAAGAGGATTACGGCTGGCAGATTCATTGCCCGATTCCTCATACCCTACGCTTTCCCCGGTCAGATGCGGATGGGATGACTGGCCGGAAAACCTTAATTATGTTTATTCATACTTCAGGGAATCAACAGGATTCCCTGAAGCTGCTTTAAGTGATTGATAGCCCACGGATAAAATACCAATTAATACAGATATAATTCCTCCTGCAAAAAAAGATAAAACACCTATTTCAGTTTTATAAGCAAAATTATTCAGCCACCAGTTTATAATTATATACGAAAGCAGGGCGGCAATAAAAAATGAAACAAAAATTAGGATCAGGTATTCCATCGACAATAATTTTATTATACCTGCTGAAGATGACCCCATAGCTTTACGTATACCAATTTCTTTGGATCTCTGCTCTGCGGTAAAGGATGTGAGACCCACCAATCCCAGTGACGCTATAACAATAGCCAGAAGGGTAAATACAAGAAAAATCCTTCCAAGCTGCTGCTCTTTAAGGAATTTTGCTCTGAAATCCTCCGAAATAAAGGAGTAGTCAAAAGGTCCGCTTTCAGGAAATGATTTCCATTTTGACTCAATAAGGCTTATTTTATTGTTAATATTGCCGGATTTAAGTCTTACAACGATGTTATCACCCTCCTTACCCTGGAATATGAGAAGGGATGTTATCTCTTCTTCCAGCGACTGAAAATTATAATCTTTTACCACCCCGATTATTTCACGTGTATCCAGGTTGTTCTCTTTCCAGAATGTCTGTATCTTTTCTCCAACCGGATTGTCAAAACCGAACAGGCGGGCTGCAGCTTCATTAATTACAACTCCGTTAACATCGGAGGAAAACTCTTTTGAAAAGAATCTGCCGTCAACCATAGTTAGCTTAAGTGTTGACATAAGTTCCTCATCTGCAATACAATAGTTACTACCGCGTTCCTGCAGATCCTCTCCTGCAGGCCGGAACATATCGGAATGACTGACATCAGGCGGGACAAGGTTACAGATGCTGGCATCTTCAACATCCGGCATTTTTAAAAGTTCCTCTTTAAAAGCAATTTTATTCGTGCCCAATGATCCTGCGTTTCTAAGTACTATCAGGTTATTTTTATCAAAGCCGGGGTCTTTGTTTTGAATGTATTGCAACTGCTTATACATAAGCAGTATACAAATAATTAATCCTGTTGACACAGTAAACTGGAAAGTCACAAGAATTTGTCTGATACCTTTGCTTTTTATCCCCGCTTTTAGTTTTCCTCTTAAAGTTTCGACAGGTTTGAATGATGTGAGATAGAATGCCGGATAGGTGCCTGCAATTATGCCGGTTATCACAACCAGGCAAATGATGGAGGAGATATAATAAAAATTAAATAATGACTTTAAATTAAGAAGCTTGCCTGATAGAATATTGAATTGCGGCAGGATTAATATGAGAATAACCTGGGCAAGCAGTAAAGAAACCAGTGTATATAAAACCGACTCTGTAAAAAACTGTGTCCGGAGACTGCTGGTAGTACTTCCCAGAGATTTTCTTACTCCAACCTCTTTTGCTCTTCCTGAATACCTTGCGGTTGAGAGATTCATGAAATTTATGCACGCGATAACAATAATAAATACAACTATCCCTGCCAGCAAATAGATTGTTTTCATATTACCGCCTGGTTCCAGGTGCAGATCAGCTTCTGATGCAAAATGAATCCCGGTCAATGGCTGCAGGTAAAAACCGTATGCTCCACCCTTTTCCAGGAATTCTTCAAACGATATTCCAAGATATTTCTGAGCCTGGGGCCCGATGTGTTTTTTTACAAGCTCCTGAATTTGAGATTCTGCCAGATTCATGTCCATTTTCTCACCAACCTTGATATATGTAAGCAGGGAGTTGCTTACCCAGACAGAACTACGACCATAATCCCAGGATTCCATAGAGAGGATCATACTGAAGTGGAAGTGTGAATTTGGAGGAGTATCCTCACAAATGCCTGTAATGTTACAGACCCGTTTTTCATTTCCAAATCTCAGACTCTGCCCAATACAGCGGTTATCCCCTGGTCCGGAATACCCGAATATTCTGTTTGCAGCCGATTCTGTCAGTACTATGCAGTTTGGCCCGGCAAGGACATTTACCGGATCACCGGAAAGCAGTTTAAAACTAAAGAAATTGAAGAAGTTTGAATCTGCAACAAGTACTGTTTTTTCGTTAAACAGCTCATCCTTGTGTTCGATCGGCTTATCTTCCCATAGAGCAATCCGGCATGTTTGTTCCACGCCGGGTATTTCGTTCATGAATCCGGAAGCAACAGGTGCAGATGTATTTGGTGAATTGAATTCCTGTCCCGACATTCGTCCCATAAGATTAATCCGGTATATCCTGCCGGAATCCTTGTGGAACCTGTCATAACTGAATTCATCGACTATATAGAGTATGATTACCAGACTTGCAACTAATCCGATAGTCAATCCGGTAATATTGATAAAAGAATAAAATTTCTGCCTCCTGATATTCCTTAATGCTATTTTAAGGGAGTTATACAACATTAAGTCAGGTTTTGGTAATCAAATGTTTATTTTACCATTTAAAGACGAAACAAATATGATTGTGATGCCTGATTTACATTGAAATTACAGATGCTTTTGTTCAGTGTGATTTAAAATCCATCACCAGATCCGCAAAATCTGCAGCGAAAGATACCCATCCTTTTTTCCAGTAAGGCTCAAAGGCGCAAGGGCGTAACGGCGATGAACGTACTATACTGATCCTGATCCGACTCATCTCAAAGTTTATATTTGTCAAAAATTCTGAATATTCAGACTGTCTGGGAGTATCCCCAGTGTTATAATAAAGAATGTAAGTGCCCTTGTTCCCTTCTCCAGATGACCTCCCACGACACTGTTCCTGTTTTCGGCACATTGTGACCAAATCTTTGTAATGGTTTGATTTTCAATTGTAGAATTTCTAATATGGTGCTTCAAAGGTGTTTTTGCGGCATTTCTTATGAATGATGCCGGAGGCATCCAAGTCTAATAGCCATGGTTACATCCATGGTCACTGCATCACACATGATTTACAACACCGGAGGTGTTGAAGAGAATTCAGGTAAACAAGTATTCTTCTTTATAATCAACAACATGTTCCTTCAACAATCCTATTAACTCATCTTTAAATGAAACAGTTTTATGATGCTCCCCCGACAATATAGGAGTGACATGATTGATTCTTCAGAACTCCTGCTATATATGCAAAAAGAATATCCTGATTTGCACTTGAAAGAAATGGTATATGATCTTTACTGGCAAAGACAAGTTGATATAAAAACCGGGTATAAGTTGACACATTTTTACCTTTTAGCACGGCAATAAATTTGCAAACAAATATTGGATTTACAACTTCAACCCGCTCCGGGGTTGGAACAATTTTAATAATGATTCACCCCGGATGTAACCGGGGCTATCGGACTTCAAAGCCTCCGGCTTTCATCAATCCGCAAACTCATAGTTGTTCTGATGTTGTTTGGACAAATGTTGTGTACCTATAGACGTAAGACCTCAATACTCCGACTCAGAAAATGAAGGCGTGTTTGCAACAATTAGTCCACTGAATGTCATGGAATCTATCCTGGGTGCTGCACTGATGAAAACAGCGGATGCCAAAGAAAGCTTTGCAGGGCAAAGCTGCACGAATAAATGACAATCTATTATATGCGATCTTTCAAATCCGTGGTATCGTGTAATCCATGGTGAAATAAATTGTGGTTAGTGATTGGTGTTTTGGATTAATCACATATTGCCACAGTAAACACACCGTTTACCTTTAGTTTGAATGATCTTATTGTCAGTCCGCCGGCGCCGGTGAACCAGCTGATTCCGCCCCTGGACATGTAGTTTATGAAATTCCGGTGATGTTCGCCTTTAGTGATCCGCTCTATCCCATAGGCAACCGACCTTGAAAAGCCGGCAGACATCGGACAGCTGTAATCGGCAATAATGACTTTCCGTGAAATCCGTTTTATCTCCCTGAGTATCTTTACTGCCAGCTCCTCACTGAACTGATGAACTGCCATCGATGTAACTGCAATATCAAATTCACCGTCACGGTAACCAGACAGGTCTGAAGCATCATGTACTTCAAAGATAAGATTTCCGAGACCTCTATTTTTTGCTCTCGAAGAGGCAAAGGAGATCATCTCTTTATCGAGATCTATGCCTGTGACAAGACCGGCTTTGCGGGAAACTGAAAGTGCAAGCGCTCCCGTCCCGCAGGCAATATCTATCACCCTTGCGGAACTTGGTATCTCTTCCGTAACCGCCTCCCTTAGTCCTGCGAGGAGGGGATCGATAAATATGCTGTATATCAGGGAATTAAGGTATAGTTTCATAGATTTTCGGCAAAACAAAATGCAACCGGAAGTCGGGCCAAACTGATCCTGATCCGACTCATCTCAAAGTTTATATTTGTCAAAAATTCTGAATATTCAGACTGTCAGGGAGTATCCCCAGTGTTATAATAAAGAATGTAAGTGCCCTTGTTCCCTTCTCCAGATGACCTCCCACGACACTGTTCTCATCAGATAATGCTATATGGGCATGCACCCTGCTGTTCGAAATAAATACATTACAATGTTTTTCATGATGATATCTTTTAGTGAAAATTGTTCACAACGTGAAAGCTAAGATAATAAAAATGGTTCAACGGCGGAAACCAGCCGCGCTGTCTTCCTCGCTGAGTTTAGCCCGCCGGAGACGGAGAAACAGACATTCTGCATCCCCAAAGAGAGTTGTTACCTGAGATCTCGTTAGTAGAAAATTAGCTAACTTTAAGTCAGCCTTTTTGTGAAAACCTTGTAAAACATCCTCAATGAGAAAAAGAGTATTTCTTGTTATTTCATTTGTCGGTTTAGTTGCCATACAGCTGTTGTCACAGCAGATTGCAGATACAACCTTTAATCCTGTAATTTTAAATCCTGAGTATCCTAAAGGAAAAGGGACACTTGTCCTAATTGATGAGGGACATAATAATTTCCACACAGCCGATGGAAGATACCTTCCTTTTGCCTGGCTCCTCCGGGCAGACGGGTATGTTGTGAAAGGATATACTGGTGAATTTAAAAAAGATCAGCTAAAAAATGCCGGCATACTTGTAATTGCAAATGCCCTAAACAAAATAAATATTCTAAGCTGGTTCCTGCCCACTCCGTCGGCATTCACTCAGGAAGAAATAGAAACGGTCAAAGATTGGGTCAAGGCAGGCGGTTCTCTTTTTCTGATTGCAGACCATATGCCCATGGGAGGAGCTGCTACCGACCTGGCCGCTGCATTCGGTTTTAAATTCACAAATGGTTTTGCGGCAGATACCTCAGCCTCCGGCCCTGCTTATTTCAACCGCCGCGATAAAACCCTCTTGTCCTGTTCAATTACCAATGGTCGAAATCCCGCTGAGTCGGTAAATAAAGTGGTTACTTTCACGGGCCAGGCATTTCAAACACCTCCTAATGCAACAACAATCCTGCGTTTTGATGAGCGGTATCTACTGCTTGAATCGGATACAGCCTGGGTCTTTAATTCCCGGACAAGATATACTACGATCAGTGGATGGTCACAGGGCGCATACATGAAATATGGCATGGGAAGACTTGTAATGTTCGGCGAAGCGGCAATGTTCACGGCACAGCTTGCAGGCCCGAAAAAGATTAAAGTCGGTATGAATTCCGATTATGCGGAAGAGAACTATAAGCTCCTGCTGAATATTATACATTGGCTCGACGGGAGGATGGAGTAAGCAGGAGGGGGAGAGTGGGAGAAGGGGAGAAAGGGAGAAGGGGAGAAGGGGAGAAAAGGAGAAAGGGAGAAACAGAAAAACCGATGAACCCGGTGTTGTATTGAAAGTGGAATTGAAATAATTCCGGAAGAAATATTATTATAAAATCCATCCCCAATTCCCTGCCTGCCCTGACTAACGGCAGGCAGGAGTCACCACTTTAAAAACAAAATTATATACGTATGAAAATAGTTTTTATAATAATTTTTACATCATTTGCATTAAGTATCGCTAATGGGCAACAATCTGGTTTTCGGGGGCCCGGGCGGAATGGAATCTACAATGAAAAAGGATTATTAAGAACCTGGCCATCACCCGGTCCTGATCTGCTGTGGGAAGCAACAGGAATAGGGAGGGGACAATCAAGCGCAACTGTTACCGAAGATGCAATCTATATTACCGGGAGAAAAGGCGATAAAGATTATCTGACATGTTTAGACCAGAATGGCAGGAAAAATTGGGAAGTAGTATATGGAAATTCCTCAGCAGCCACCAATTTTCCTGAAAGCCGTTGTACTCCCTCTTATTCAAATAATAGAATCTTCGTTGTAGGTGGGCAGGGAGAATTGGTTTGTGTCGGGAAGGATGGAAAGATAATCTGGTTGGTGAACTATTTCCAAAAATATAATGCCTCAGAACCTCTGAATGGAATTTCAGAATCACCATTGATAGTTGATAATAAAGTAATCGGAACTCCCGGCGGCAATATGGCATCTATGGTTGCTTTTAATGTTGAAAATGGAGAAGTAGAATGGGAAGCGCCGCCGATAAATGAATTGACAAATTATGTAAATCCATTGCTCATCCAAAATGGAAGCAATAAGATAATTGTCACCTGGACAGCACATCATCTGATTGCAGTCAACGCAGTGAATGGAAAGCTTCTCTGGAAAATTCACTGTGAGGCACTGAATACCGAACAGTTGGAAAGAAGGAATCGGATAAATACCCCGGTTTATCATGAAGGTTTTATCCTTGCTGCCAATGGATATGATCAGGTAGCGATAAAGATTAAGATCAATCCGGATGGGTCAGATCCGGTAATCGTCTGGAAGAACACGGATCTTGATCCCCATGTCGGTGGCATGGTACTTTCCGGAAATTATATTTTCAGTTCAACTCATGAAACAAACTCTAAGGGGAAATGGATCTGTGTTGACTGGACAACAGGAAAAACCATGTGGATAACTGACTGGTATAATAAAGGCGCCATAGTCTCGGCCGATGGAATGCTGTATATTGTTGAGGAAAAGAGTGGTCATGTCGGATTGTTAAAGCCAGACGGTCAAAAGTTTGATCTGGTAAGCTCTTTTCAGATCACCAAAGGGGAAGGCCCCTATTTTGCTCATCCTTCTATAAATAAAGGAAGGTTGTTCCTCCGACACGGTGATTATCTGGCTGTTTATTCAATAAAAGCAAAATGACCAGCGTGCTTTGCATTGTACAGTTGAGTCCGGAAAATTCATTTGAAAATATTTGCTATAATGTAACCGAAGCCAAATCCCGGGAGCGAAGTGACGAAATCAGGATGACCTGGTTTACCATCATGCAACAGTTTACACATCTTTCTGTCTTTAATACGAAGGAGAAAAATTATGAAAAATATATTCTGTTTATTATTAATGATATTGTGTTTTAACTTTTATTGTAACAGTCAGGTATACTTCCCTTTTAAAACTGAGGACAAGCAGTCGTCCATTTTGGCTTACTGGTACAATTGTAAAGCAGATACAGCTATAGAAGCGGCAATACAGGACACAGTTTATTTGCATTCATCCCTTCAGATATATGGACCTGTATTATCCGATTCATTCTATGTCAAAGCTGAAGTATATCTTACAAATGACAATGAAGGTTATTCAAAAAGCTTCCTTGTAAAAAAAGATTTACAAAATATTGATTACACAATTGATATGCTGGAGAATTATTTTCTCCTCACGGTACCTGTATATCAGTTAAAGAATAACCCTGAGAAAATAAAGATTACAATTTCCTCATCAGGTGAAAATTTAGAGAAATGGATTAATTGTAAATATCACAAACTGTATGGTTATATATATGATTTCAAAGGAAATCCTTTAAAATCATATATATTAATCAAATCAGAAGGCTTCAATGATATAAGCGGCGTATGGAGTGATGCCAGCGGTTATTATGAAATATACCTGCCGGAAAGAACTTATAATTGCTTCTATGTAAATGACGGAAATTACAAATTAAGCACCCTGGAGGCCTGGGCATGGCATATGATTATTGATGAGGATCAGAAACTTGATTTCAGGATAGGTACCGGTGAGGTGTACAATTTAAATGCATGGTCAAACAATGGAGGATTTGGCAGCTTTTTTATTTCATTTCGCCCAATGGTTTTATTTAAAGATACTTCATACATACAGGAAATAAATAATAAAGAGTTTAAGTTATTAGATATTTCGCCTGATCTGGATGTTAAGGATATTACCGTTACAATAAATGGAAAACAAACAGAAATATACACAATACAGAAATACTTTGAATCTGGTAAAGACAGGGCAATGCCTGCGTATTTAATTCAGGTACGTCGGTTGCCACCTTGTTTGGGTAAACAAACCATTCAGGTTGAATATGAAAAAATTATAGAAAAAGACGGTAAAAAATCTTTTCAGAACAGCATGGGTTATTTTCAGTTCTATCTCAATTTTTATGGATTTTCTGATTTTAATTAACCACATAACTACTTTCAATTCACAACCTGGCAAACAATATCAACGGTTGTCATTTTCGGAGCCTTTTACTCACTACCTTCGCGAGCTTGCCCTTTCAGTGTATCGGTTCTTTGTTACTTTCTATTAGCATTGAAAGTAAGTAAATTGAATGATTTGGACGAACAAAGAAAGAACAAAGAAAGAACAGGAAAGAACAGTAAAGAAATGGAAAAGATGAAAGATCTCAAGCCTTTGGCAAGCCTCTGACTTTAATGAACAATACTATATCTTTTTTATTTCAGCAATTTTCACAAAATTTGTTTAACTTATTGATCGTCAAAATTTATTTTTTTTTGAGCTTAATTAACTCAATTTCAGATTAATTATAATTGACCATTATTTATAATTAAAGATTTTATTGAAGAATGGATTTCACAGTAGCGCGGTCATTTAGCTCGCTTTACATAATTCTCGACATCATCTGGTTGTTATTTTATGCGGCCTTATTGCTGTTCCTTAAAAGACATATGGCGATCATTGCAGGACTGGTTGCAGGCATTGTGTATTTCCTGATTGATTATGGGATTTTTTATCAGCTTCTTGGTACACGGCATATTGAGGGTGCTGATCCTTTCTGGTTTTTACTTTGGTTGAGCATGAGTTATGGATTTACCAATTTAACGTGGATATGGCTTTTGTTTGATCGTGACGGTCACGCAGTAGAATGGTCCCTGCTGCCGATCCTGGGCTGGGTTTCCATTGGACAGTTAAGTCAGAGCTTTGGATCGGGATTCGGAGAGATTTCAATCTCCCGGGGTACAGGATCATATCACGGCATTATGGCATTAGTTCTATGCGCCGGGTATTTAATTGTTATCCTCAACAATCTGAAAGGCAAAGAAAAAATTAATATTCTCCGCCTGCTGGCAATAGGGATCGGCGTACAGTTTGCATGGGAGGCATCCCTGCTCATCTGCGGGATCAGACCTGCCAGCTGGCAGCCAATCGTGATCAATTCCCTGATCGAAACCAATCTCGGTATCACATACTTCTATTATATCCACAAATACTTTACTAAACGCTGGAAAGAGGATTTGTCTGTCATTAAATAAGAGGTAAGTTAACGTTAACTGGCATGAATTCCGATTATGCAGATGAGAACTATAAGCTCCTGCTGAACATTATTCACTCGTTTGACGGGAGGGTGGAGTGAGCGGGAAGGGGAGAGGGGGAGAAGGGGAGAGAGGGAGATGGGATCATCCAGCCTTCAGTGAATATACTGCAAAGTAATCACCATGCCGGACAAAAAGTCTTCCTTTATCTATCACAGGATGAGCCCAGTACGACCCTTCGCCTTTGGTGACTTTGAATGAACTTACAATATCAAGTTTTTCGCTATCTGGCCTGACAAACGCTAAATTTCCTGTTTTTTCTTCATAAATATAAAGCAATCCTTCTGCAGATATTAGGGATCCTTTATTATACCAGTCGGTGATCCACATTGTCTTGCCGGTGGTCCAGTCGACACATATCCATCTGCCTTTTGAGTTCGTGTCGTGAGTAGAACTGTAGATATAATTTCCAATCATCACCATTCCTCCTACATGGGGATTGATTTCCGGATTCTTCCAGACAAGTGTCGGATCACTTCCGTCAAAACTTATTTTGATCTTTGCAGCAGTCTGCCCGTAACCATTGGCGGCAAACAGGAAACCCTCGAGGTAAAGTGGTGTTTGAATATAATTTCTGTTACCTCTCGGTTCAGCGTTTACCTCACCAAAATTGAATTTCCACAGAAGCTTACCATCCGCCGCATTAACGCCAATTATGTATGTTACAGTATTAGTTACAATTACTTTCATTCCTTTGTCCACAATCAGCAGGGGATTTGTATATTGCGTACCTTCATTCAAAGGAGGAGTCTCCCAGACTACATTTCCGTTTTCAATGTTGAATGCCACCATCGAAGCCATATTGCCTCCCGGAGTTGCAATTACTTTATTATCGACAACCAGGGGTGATTCAGAAATTCCAAACCGTTGTATTGCCGCATTATATTTTTGATAGTAATTTACTGACCAGACTATTTTACCATCACTTGCGACACAAGCCAGATCACCCGCTCCGCTGACAACCAGAATTTTCCCGTTTGAGTAAGTTGGGGTACAACGGCTTTCAGGAAAGTTGACGTTTTTCGTAATATTACCGTATTCCACTTCCCACTTTTTCTTCCCATCCTGAGTAAAAGCCGTAAGTACATCCTTTTCACCTTTTGTACCTGTAATGTATACGGCATCTTTAGTCACAGTCGTACTTGAATTCCCTTTTCAAATACCTGAAGCCTCCCATAAAAGCGCCGGCCCGGACTCAGGCCAGACCTTCAATAATCCGGTTTCATTATAAATACCAGTTCTGCCTGGTCCGCGTCATCCATATAGCTGGCTGAATAAAGCATTCAGGATTGATGTTATCAGTACCAATGCAGTTATTAATTTTCTGCTATGATTTTTCTTATGAGTTCCTTTAAATTTATGATTTTGCAATATAAAAAAATACAATTAACAAACCGATCAGGTATTGGATATAGTATACCTTCAACTGCCAATAATAACATTATTTAACATAATTTAATAATTTTAGCCGGATAAATCCAGCCATATGTGACATTTTCAATTTGTACAATGCCTTTGATTTACGGACAGCTAAATAATACAAGCTATTGTTTTATTTAAGGTCATTTACAAGAACCCTCACCACATGCGTCAACAAGCAATTTAAATACCTTTATTGCATATTGACATTATATCCGGATTGCACAGTACTTTTTATTGCCACAGACTGACCACCAATAAAAAAAAGCCTTGCCTCAATAATGGCAAGACTTTTCTTAAAGTATATTGTTTCCCTTTAAATTATTACGGTCTTGTAACCGCATTTTGGTCAAGAACGACAGCAGTCTGAGCCAGTGCCCTGCCATTCATGCATGCTCCAGTTTGCATAGTAATACCTGTCATCAACAAGATAATTCCTTCAAAGTGAGAGGTTGTCCCCAAGATTACCTGACCAGCTACCTGCCAGAAAATGTTTTTGGCCAAAGCACCACCGCTCAGGGTAATTTTTTTAGCTGAGCTCACAGTAAGGTTTCCGGCAATCTGGAAGATCCATACATCGGTTGCGCTGCCCGAAAGGGTAACATCTGATGGTATTATTACTGTGTTAGTCCATTTATAAAGGCCTGGTGTAAGAGTTTTCCAGCCAATATTCCCGGCATTCGACCCTTATGTTCTACTCCCCGCGGTTACTTCTGTTAGTTTTTTATTCTACCTTTAATGGATAAATCTTGATTTAAAATCCACCATTAACTGATTTTAAAATGAGAAAAGTAATTATTTTATTACTGTCTGTTTTAATAAATCAAGGTTTGTATTCTCAGAATCTGACTCAGACCATCAAGGGAAAGGTAGTTGATTCACAAACCGAAGTGCCACTTGCTGGAGTTGTGGTAATCATTAAAAATTCAATTCCTGTTCTGGGTGTCAGGACAGATATTGAAGGAAATTTTAAGATTGATAAAGTCACTGTCGGAAGACAGACTGTTGAATTTAGCCACATCGGCTATTTATCTTCTGCTCAGGAAAATATTTTTATTACATCAAACAAGGAAACAGATTTATATATAAAACTTTTAGAATCAGTAACTGCATTAAACGAAGTATTCGTTACCTACAATCTGAAAAAAGAGGAATCAATAAACCAGAATGCGACAGTTTCAGCCCGTACTTTTTCGATAGAAGAGACCGAAAGGTACTCCGGGAGTCTTGGTGATCCCGCAAGAATGGCTTCGAATTTTGCAGGAATTGCAACGATATGCGATCAGCGAAATGATATTGTGATCCGTGGAAATTCACCTCTGGGCGTATTATGGAGACTGGATGGAATGGATATACCAAATCCGAATCACTTTTCGTCGTTTGGTGCCAGCGGAGGTCCGATAAGTATCCTTAATAATAACCTTCTTACAAATTCCGATTTTTTTACAGGTGCTTTCCCTGCAGAATACGGAAATGCCCTGAGCGGGGTTTTCGATCTGAAAATGCGCGCCGGGAGTACTATGGAATATGAATTTGTAACTCAGGTGGGAATGAATGGCTTTGAAATCGGGGCAGAAGGTCCGATAGTTAAAAACAGTTCCTCTTTTCTTATCAATTACAGATACTCAACACTCGCTATTGTTGATGCAATGGGTTTTAAGGTTGGAATTGATGCAATTCCGTTTTACCAGGACGCCTCATTTAAATTTACCTCGAAAAATACAAAAATTGGAAAATTTTCATTAATCGGAATTGGCGGCTATAGTTATGTAAATGAATTTGATTCAGAAAAAGACACATCAGAACTTAAAAACGGGAAAGGAGAAAATTTCACGTTCGGCACAGGAATGGGTTCTGTCGGATTAATTCATAAACTCATTATTAATAATAAAGTTAATATCGAAAACATTGTTTCTCTTTCATATACTATGAGTCATATTTCTGAAGATACCTTTTCCCGTCAATCTCCTGAACCTTCAATTTACTATCGTCAAAGATCTGACGAAAAGGGAATAAATCTTTCTACAACTGTCAGGTATAAATTAAATTCTAAAAATGTTTATCAAGCCGGGATAAGCTTGCAGATGCTTAAATATCAATTTACAGATAGAATAAAATCAGGGAATGATTTTGTTGTAAACCTGGATCAGGAGGGGAATTACAATCTTCTGAAATCTCATATTCAATGGCAACATAAATTTACTGATGATTTACTTGTATACAGCGGAATGCATTTTCTGCTTTTTACATTTAACAATACATATTCTGCTGAACCAAGAGTTGGACTGAAATGGAGTTTTAATTCAGGACATTCCATAAATTTTGGATTTGGATTACACAGCCAGCTTGTGCCCCGGATGTTTTATATAATTGAAAGTGAAACAAATCCCGGGGATTATGATCCTTCAAATCAAAAACTTGGCTTTTCGAAAAGCATACATTCTGTTATTGGTTACAATTGGCTCATTTCACAAAATTTACGTTTGAAATGTGAAACATATTTTCAGCATTTATATGAAATACCCGTAAAAAAGGGAAATCCTGCATATTCAATCTTAAATTTCGGCGACAGCTATTTTGACCAGCTCCCGATTATTGACAGCCTTGTTAATGCCGGAACAGGGAATAATTATGGAATAGAATTAACCCTTGAAAAATTCCTCGATAAAGGTTATTATGCTCTGTTAACTACTTCTTTGTATGAATCAAAATATAAAGGTTTTGACGGAATTGAAAGAAATACTGCCTTCAATGGGAATTTTATATTGAATGCATTAGCCGGAAAAGAATTTAAAATCGGGAAGAATGATTTTTTAAGCCTGAATTTAAAAGTGACTTATGCCGGAAGCCTTAGATATGTACCTTTTGAAATTGAGCAAGTTTCACCAGATTATTTTGTTCAGAATTATGACTGGAACAAAGCTTATCAAAACCGCAGGAAGAACTATTTCAGACTTAACGGACGTATAGGATACAAGCTGATCAGGAAGAAATTCAGTGCAGAACTTGCTATTGATTTAATGAATATGACAAATCATAAAGATATTTTTACAGAAAACTTTAATTCAAAAACAGGAGAGGTTGAGTACTCTTATCAGTTTTCATTCATTCCAATCGGATTTTTAAGATTTCAGTTTTAAGCTCTATGTAACACATTGACAAAGAAGATATTGGGTTGCAAGGATGCATGATTGCAAGACTCTGTGGGTAAGAAAAAAGTTGAAGTCCTACTTCGCTACTGACTTCGCCGGAGCTTGACGAACGGAGTGAAGAAATCCCGAGAATCGTGACGAGACGACCGAAGGTCAAACTATTTTTATTCCCTGGAAACAGTATTAATCGGATTTGCCCGCGCTGCTTTAACCGAGAGAAAACTTATTGTAGTGAAAGCAACGGCCAGTGTTATCAAAAGTGATATTATAAACGGAACGACAGTGGCCATTACAAATGGCGACAATCCAAAATCCATCCGGTAAGCAAAACTCTGGATCCATCTGTCCATAAGGTAATATGCCACAGGCCATGAGATGAGATTTGACATCAGGACAAGAACCAGAAAATCCTTATTGAGCAGCCATACCACCTGGTCGACACGTGCTCCCATTATTTTACGCAAACCGGTCTCCCTCGAGCGCTGTTCCGTAACATATGATGTGAGTCCCAGTAATCCCAGACATGCTATGAAAATTGTCATAAGCGAAAAGATATTAAAGAGTGTATTGAGCTTATTCTCTGCAGTGTACATTTCGTTCAGCTTGTCCGAAAAGAAGAAATAGTTGAATGGTAACGTATTTCCAAGGTCCTGCTGCACTCTTTTAACATTTTCTATTGTTGCAATAGTATTTCTGTTGCTGATCCTGACATAAAAGAAAGCAAGCGGATTACTGCTGACCACAAAAATGAAAGGCTCAATAGGATTATGGATAGAAGTAAAATGGAAATCTTTCACAACACCAATTACCACACCTTCTCTCTGAGCTACACCTGTGTTGGGATTAATTCCGAACCTGATCCTTTTCCCGAGCGCATTATTGCCCCATCCGAATGCTTTTACCGCAGCTTCGTTGACAATAAAAGCCTGGGTCAGATCGGAGCTCCTCGATCTTTCAAAATTCCTTCCCTCGAGGATCTTCATCTGCATTACATCGATGAATTCATGATCAACAATCGAAAAGCTTGTTGCAAGTTCCACCATGCTGCTGTCCTTTTCAATCTGGAATACCACTTTGCTGGCCATCAGCGGGGGTACCAGGGCTGCTGATGAAACTCCCTGAATATCGGTAAGCTTTAATAACTCATCTTTAAACGATTGCATCTTATGATTAAGAAATGCCGTATCCCTGACCGGTATGATCATGACATTTTCCTTATTCAATCCAAGGTCCTTATTCCTGATATATCTTTGCTGACCCGACACAATTATGGTACCGATTATCAATGTG
>Ga0105101_10000549_pt1 | contig 15714 bp, 16 predicted proteins | sample PPLLak21cMay2015_2_FD_87037 | JGI IMG/M metagenome (GOLD analysis project Ga0105101, IMG submission 87037) | Freshwater sediment microbial communities from Prairie Pothole Lake near Jamestown, North Dakota, USA - PPLs Lake P8 Core (1) Depth... | ecosystem: Environmental > Aquatic > Freshwater >... | reverse complement strand
TCCTTCGGTCCGTGTGCTCTTTTTGATGTCGTGGACGCTCTCTATTACGCTGTCTCCGTGCATCACCTGACGCATCTCGGCGGGCTACAGAAACAGGTCTTCGCCCTCCTCGTCGGGAATCAGGAAACCGAAACCTTCCGGGTGGCCGCTGACGCGCCCGGCCACCATGTCCATCTTGTGCGCCAGCCCATACAGGCCGCGGCGGTTTTTCAGGATCTGGCCGTCGCGCTCCATCGCGCGCAGGCGGCGGCTGAAGGCATCCTCGTCACGCTCGCCGTGCACATCCAGCGCGTCCGCCAGTTCGCGAAACGGCAACAGTTCGTTGCGTTCGGTCAGCACGGCGAGAATGGCCTCGCGGCTGGGCACGGGGTGCTCGTATTTTTGTTGTTCCCGTTCCGCCATGGGGTCTCGAAACGGTTTTTTGGGTTTTCGCGTTGACATGAAATTTATCTCTCGGTAGAGTGCGCCGTCCTGCCGGGTCCCGTATAATTCACGGGCTGCATGCCGAGGTGGCGGAATTGGTAGACGCGCTAGATTCAGGTTCTAGTGGGGAAACTCGTGGAGGTTCAAGTCCTCTCCTCGGTACCACTCTTTTGCTGTAAGCGGCTCTCGTATTAGCGGGCCGAAGAAGTGTCCTTCAGGCTTCCCGCGAAGCATTTTCCTTAAAATGAATGGGTGGAACGGCGCGCAGTGTACCATGCCCGCGCGCCGGCTTCTCGCTCGCGATCCCGATTGAAAAACAAAGCCACGGGCGGATTCCGCCCCGGAATGCTGCTCCGTCAATACTCCCGGTCAGGGTCTGGCGGCCGGCGCCAAGACCTTGCCGGGGCCGCTGTAGTGGGCACAGCCGTTGCCATGGGCGCGCCATGTCACCGTTTTGCCCGACGGGTCGGCGATGAAAGTGAACTCGCAGTTGGTTTCATACGAGGTCGACGGGAAATAGGTGCCGGGGATGACGATGACATGCTGCCCCTTGCTCGAGGAAAAGGTCTGGATGGTGGTCGGCGTCTCGTAACCGGGAAACACGCCCTGTTCCTTCCAGACCCAGGTATAGGCGCGCAGGCCGTCGGGGAGCTGCCGCTCGATATAGTTGTAGCCAAACCGCTGCTGCAGCTCGCTGATCGGTGCGTCGAGATAGCCGTCCATCATCTGCTCGAAGCGCGCGGTGGTGGCGCACGCCACCAGCAGGGATGACGCCAGCAGAACCGGGAAAATTATTACCGAGGATTTGACGCTACGCATGGTGGCACCTTCCTGAGACCTGCTGTATCAGCCTGTCGGCTGCGCAACAGGATCATGCGGTACAGGTTGTTGAAAAATACATTGTCACCCCGGCGTAAGCCGGGGTCCAGAATATTAAAATGATTGAAATCAGTAATATGCTGGATTGCGGAATACATCCCTGTATTCCGCCCTTCGGGCCAGCCTTCGGCTGTCCAAGGTTCGCGCCCGGGGTGCAACGGAATTCATTGCACCCGTTCGGCGGCGCGAACAGACGTTAAGTCTGTTCGCGACCGCTCCGCCTCACCCCGGCGATTTTGTCCGGCTTTCGCCGGAATGACGGCTTCGAAAATTTTCCGGGCTTCTTCGACTAATCCTTTAGACAGCGCCCTGGCATCTTCATTCAGTCACTGGGCGCCACTGTCATTCGAAAGGGTGCCGCAGGATGATGGTGTCGTCGCGCTCGGCACCGGTGGAAATGATGTCGATGCGTGCCTCGGTGCACTCCTCGATTTTTTTCAGGTACTTTTGCGCGTTCACCGGCAGCTTATCGAAGTGGCGCACGCCCAATGTGGTTTCGGTCCAGCCCGGGACTTCTTCATATACCGGTTCGCACTTCGCCAATGCCTCCGCGCCACTCGGCGGCGTGGTGCGCGTCTTGCCTTCATAACGATACGCGGTACAGATGCGAATCGTGTCGAGCCCGTCGAGCACGTCCAGCTTGGTGACACACAGGCCGGTAACGCCGTTCAGCTGGTTCGAGCGGCGCATGATCACGGCGTCGTACCAGCCGCAACGGCGCTTGCGCCCGGTGGTGGCGCCGAATTCCTTACCGCGCTCGCCCAGGCGGTCGCCGACGCCGTCGTTGAGCTCGGTCGGGAACGGCCCCGCGCCCACGCGCGTGGTGTAGGCCTTGGTGATGCCCAGCACGTACTCCAGGCTGCCGGGGCCGACGCCGCTGCCAGTGGCGGCCGCGCCGGCACAGGTGTTGGAGGAAGTGACGTAGGGATAGGTGCCGTGGTCGATATCGAGCAACACGCCCTGCGCGCCCTCGAACATCACGCGCTTGCCGTCGCGCCCGTACTCGTACAGCAGCTCGGGAATGTCCGCCACCAGCAGGCGCAGGCGCTCGGCCAGCTGCAGGCATTCGTCCAGTGTCTTGCGGTAATCCACGGTCTCGAACTGGAAATAATTCTTGAGCGCGTAATTGTGATACTCCATCACGCCCTTGAGCTTGTCGGGGAAGGTTTTCGTGTCCAGCAGGTCGCCCACGCGCAGGCCGCGGCGCGAAACCTTGTCCTCGTAGGCCGGGCCGATGCCGCGCCCGGTGGTGCCGATGGCGGCCTTGCCGCGCGCCTTCTCGCGCGCGTGATCCAGCGCCACGTGATGCGGCAGGATCAGGGGGCAGGAGTCGCTCACGCGCAGGCGCTTGGCGACGTCCACGCCGTTGCGCGTCAGCTCGTCCATTTCCTCGAACAGCGCAGGTACGGACAGCACCACGCCGTTGCCGATCAGGCACATCACGCCGTCGCGCAACACGCCCGAGGGAATCAGGTGCAATACCGTTTTCTTGCCGTTGATAACCAGCGTGTGGCCGGCGTTGTGCCCGCCCTGGAAACGCACCACGGCATGCGCCCGGTCGGTCAGCAGATCGACGATTTTCCCCTTGCCTTCGTCACCCCACTGGGTGCCGACCACGACGACGTTCTTAGCCATGTTTTACCTGTTTATATGAAAAGTGGAACCACAGATAAACAGGGATGAACACAGATAACAGAAATCTGGCTTCCTTTTATCCGTGTTTATCTGTGTTCATCCGTGGTTTCAATCACCTTTAAATTTCTTCTACCACCCAACGACCGCTTTTCTTGACCAGCTCGCGGTCGCAACCGAACCCGGATGCCGGCGACTTATCCCCGGGCAACCGCACCACGACACGCTGGCCCTCGGCACGCAGGCGCGCGATCTCGGCCTGCAACGCGGCGTCGTCGCCGTTCGGCGCCAGCACGCCGGTCAGCGCCGGCACCGTCGCGGCGGAAACCCGCAACCACTGGCGCAGGTCGGCGCCGAAACCGGTGGCGGCGCGGTCACGGCCGAAGGCGCGCCCGATGCCGTCATAGCGTCCGCCGCGCGCGATCGCCTGTCCGTAGCCGGGCACGAACGCGGAAAACACCACGCCGGTGTAATAGTGATAACCGGAAAGCTCGGCCAGATCGAAATTCAGTGACGGCGCTTCGGGACGTTTCGCCACCAGATCGGACACCGCTTCCAGTTCATCGAGCGCGCGTGTCACCGGTTTGGGTGCATCGCGCCACTGCTTGCGGGCGCGTGCCAGCACCTCGCGCCCACCGCTCAGATCCAGCAAACCTGCCAGCATGCGCTTCGACGCCGCCGGGGTGTCGCTCCTGGCCAGCACGGCCTCGACGTCATTGCTGGCCTTGCGCTGCAGCGCGTCGAACAGGTCCATTTCCTGTTCGGCATCCAGTTTTGCCTGCGCCGCCAGGCCGCGGAACACGCCAACGTGCCCGAGATCGAAATGTACGTCGCGGATGTCCACCAGGCGCAATGCCTCGATCATGAGACTCAGGATTTCCGCATCCGCTTCCGGGCCGCCGTGACCAAAAAGCTCGGCGCCAAGCTGCAACGGCTCGCGCGAACCACCGAAGCCATCCGGCTTCGTGCGCAGCACCGAGCCGACATAGCACAGACGTGTCGGCGCGCTGCGCTTGAGGTAGTGCGCATCCAGGCGCGCCGCCTGCGGCGTCATGTCCGGGCGCACGCCCATGAGACGTCCGGTCAGGTGATCCGTGACCTTGAACGTCTGGGTGTCGAGGTCGCGGCTGGCGCCGACCAGCAGCGACTCGAGGTACTCGATGAGCGGCGGCATCACGAACTCGTAGCCCCAGGTTTCGAACAGGTCGAGCAACCGGCGACGCAGATGCTCCACGCGCCGGGCCTCGGCGGGCAGTATCTCCTCGACACCATCGGGCAGCAGCCAGCGTTCTTTCGTGGTCATGATGGTTTTAATAATATTTTTGTAACCGCCGATGAACGCCGATAAACGCCGATAAAAGCAAAATCAGATTTACCTTCTAATGCTAATCTGTGTACATCCGCGTTTGCGTCCTCAGCTCCGTAACCGGCGCATCCCTGCGCCACTCCTATCTGCGGTTCCAACAATTTTAAAATCAGCGGTTTATGATATACAAAAGCACCACGCCGACCAGCATGCTGGTCATGCCCGCGAAACGCAACTGCGAATCGCTCAGCTGAAGTATGGCCGCGAGGGCCTTGCGCACCCCGTCCGGGCTGAGAAAGGGGAAAATGCCCTCCACTATCAGCAGCAGCGCCAGCGCGATCCACAGTTCATGCCACATAGCCCACTCCGGCCACGGGCGGCTAGCGGCTGGGCTTCTTCATGTAGCGGAAGAAATCCGAGCTCGGGTCCACGATCAGGATGTCTTCCTTCGACCGGAAGCTCTCCTTGTAGGCACCGAGGCTGCGGTACAGCGAATAGAATTCCGGCGCCCGCCCGTAGGCCTGGCCGTAGAGTGCCGTGGCCCGGGCATCGCCTTCACCGCGCACCCGCTCGGCCTTGCCGTAGGCCTCGGCCAGCAGCACCTGCCGCTGGCGCTCGGCGTTGGCGCGGATCTTTTCCGCCGCCTCCGCGCCCTGCGCGCGCAGCTCGTTGGCGATGCGCGAGCGCTCCGCCTTCATGCGCTGGTACACCGATTGGCTGACCTCCTCCGGCAGATCCACGCGCTGGATGCGCACGTCGGCCACCACGATACCGAATTTGCGCGCCTCGCGGTCGGTGTATTCCGTCAGAATCTCCATGATCTTGTGGCGATCGGCGGAAATGACCTTCTGTACCTCGCGCTTGCCGAACTCATCGCGCAGGCCACTGTTGACGACCTGCTCGAGCCGGCGGCGCGCGTCGGTTTCCTGGCCGCCAACGGTGAGGTAATACTTGAGCGCGTCTTCGATGCGCCATTTGACGAAGGAGTCCACGATCACGTACTTCTTTTCCTTGGTCAGGAACGGCTGCGGGTCGGAATCCAGCGTCAAAATGCGCGAATCGAAATAACGCGCCTCGTCGAGGAACGGCGTCTTGAAATGTATTCCCGGACCATCGTCATAGCGCAACACCTGGCCAAAACGGACGATGATGACCTTTTCGCGTTCGTCCACCGTGTAAACGGCGGATTTCACAGTGATCAACGCCAGCACCACGATGCCCAGCACTGCCATCAGTTTGTTCTGGTTCATGGCGTCACCCCCCGGCCGCGAAGATCGGTGCGGCCGCGGCCGGTGGCGCCGCCGCGCGCCGCCCCCGCCGCCGTCGCCTCAGCCTCCGTGAGCGGCGGAACATACGGCACCGCTCCGCCTGCCTCGCCCATCATCGGCACGAGCTTGTCGAGCGGCAGGTAGATCAGGTTGTTGCCGGCCTTCTGGTCGATGAAAATCGTGGTGGTGCTGGACAGCACCTGCTCCATGGTCTCGAGGTACAGGCGTTCGCGTGTGACCGCGGGCGCCTTCACGTATTCATTGGCGATCTGGCTGAAACGGCGCGCGTCACCGTCGGCGCGCGCGATCACGCTCGCCTTGTAACCCTCGGCCTCCTGCAACAGGCGCGAAGCACCACCGCGGGCGCGCGGGATCACGTCGTTGGCATAGGCCTCGGCCTCGTTGATCAGGCGCTGTTCGTCCTCGCGCGCCTTGACGGCGTCGTCGAAGGCGGGCTTGACCTCGTCCGGCGGTTGCGCCTTCTGGGTTTCGACCGTCACGATGTGCACACCGGTGCTGTAGCGATCCAGGATCTGCTGCAGCAGCTCGCGCGAGCTGCGCGACACCTGGTCGCGTCCTTCGGTCAATGCGAAATCCAGCGTGCTCTTGCCGACCACCTCGCGCACCGCGGACTCGGTGGCCTGGGCGATGGTGGTCTCGGGATCACGCACGTTGAACAGGTATTCGGCGGCGTCCTTGATCTTGTACTGCACCGCGAATTCGATATCGATGATGTTCTCGTCCTCGGTCAGCATCAGCGCCTCTTTCGGCACCTTGCTCTTGCCGCCGGTGCGGGGGTTGCTGCGATAACCGATCTCGATGGTAGAAACCTTTTCCACGTTGACCTTCTCGACCTTCTCGATGGGGAACGGCAGGTGCCAGCGCAACCCCGCCTGGGTGATTTCCGACTTCATGCCGAAGCGCAACACCACCCCGTGCTCGCCCTGGTTGACGATATAGAAACCGGTGAGCAGCCAGATGACCAGCGCTGCCGCCAGGATCAGTCCGAAACCGAAACCGCTGGCGCGCGCACTGCCGCCACCTCCGCCGCCGCCGCCGAACAAACCACCGAAGAGACCGGCGAACTTCTGCTGGATGTCCTTCACGATACGGTCGATGTCAGGGCCGCCGGCGCCCGGTTTCCGGCGCTGACCCCAGGGATCCTTGTCCCCGGGCTTGCCAGGTTCATTCCATGCCACGATTTACACCTCGGTGATTTGGATTATAAAATCCAGAACGCAGATGAACGCAGATTAATCACGGAAATTCCGATTTATCTGCGTTAATCCGCGTTCAAAATATTAGTTAAATTCCCGCAAAGACCGGCATTTTAGGGTCAGGACCCGGTGGGAGCAAGGATGGATTCGGTTTCCGGAACCTGATAGGACTCGCGAAAATCACTCTGTTGCCGCAGCCACGCAAGCTGGGCCGGTTCCAGCGCCAGCTCCAGCATCCAGCCGCCGGTCTCCGGCACGGTCTCGCGCATGACATCGAAGCGTTCATACAAGACGGCACGCAACCGGCCGGCCTCCGGGGGAAGACAAAACAGGTAACGTTGCCGGTGACGACGGAAGTGATCCGCCAGCGCCTGCAGCAGCAGGTCCATGCCCTCGCCGGTGTGCGCCGAGACCCAGATGCGCGAAATATGTCCGTTGCTGTCGCGCTCGAAGCGCGGCGCCTCGCCGGTCAGGTCGATCTTGTTGAACACCATGAGCTGCGGAATGGATTGCGCCTCGATCTCTCCCAGCACGTTATTCACCTGCTGGATCTGCTCCAGCCGTTCGGGATTGGCGGCATCGACGACGTGCAGCAGCAGATCCGCCTCGGCCACCTCTTCCAGCGTCGACTTGAAGGCCTCCACCAGGTCGTGCGGGAGATGCCGGATGAAACCCACGGTATCTCCCAGGATCACCGAGGCCTTTCCCGGCAGCTCGATGCGCCGCATGGTGGGATCGAGCGTGGCAAACAACTGGTCGGCGGCGTAAACCGCGGATGAGGTCAGCCGGTTGAACAGCGAGGACTTGCCGGCATTGGTGTAACCCACGAGAGACGCGGTGGGAATGGGAACCCGGTGGCGCGCCTTGCGCCGGCTGCGACGCTGGACCGACACTTGCTCCAGACGTTCATGGAGCTTCTTGATGCGGTCGCGGATCAGGCGGCGGTCCGTTTCCAGCTGCGTTTCGCCGGGACCGCGCAGGCCGATACCACCCTTTTGCCTGCCCAAGTGGGTCCAGCCGCGCACCAGGCGCGTGGACAGGTGCTCGAGCTGGGCCAGTTCGACCTGCAGCTTGCCTTCGGCGGAATGCGCGCGCTGGGCGAAGATATCCAGGATCAGGCCGGTGCGGTCGAGCACGCGGCAATTGGTGACCTTTTCAAGATTGCGTTCCTGCGCGGGCGACAGGTCGTGATTGACCAGCACCAGGTCGGCGCGCTCGCGCACCACGGCCTCGCGGATTTCCTCGGCCTTGCCCTTGCCGACGAAGGTCGCCGCGTCCGGTACCTGCCGGCTGCCGAGAATGGCGCCACAGACGTCGGCACCGGCGGACACTGCCAGCAGGCGCAATTCCTCCAGCACCTCCGGCTCGAGCCGCCCGGACAGGCGCAACTGCACCAGCAGGGCGCGCTCACGCGAGCGCGCCCCGGATGCAGGATTCATTGCCGGATTATTCGTTGCCAGGGCCCTTGCTGCTGTCGGGGGAATCCATGCCTTCGATATGGAATTTCACGGGGCGGCTGGGCACCACCGTGGAGATGGCATGTTTGTAAATCATCTGACTCACGGAATTCTTGAGCAACACCACAAACTGGTCGAAGGATTCGATCTGTCCCTGCAACTTGATGCCGTTGACCAGAAAGATGGATACGGGGACATGTTCCTTGCGCAGAACGTTAAGGAAAGGGTCTTGTAAGGCTTGCCCTTTTTGCTGGCTCATGACAGTTCTCCTGTTCTTATGTTCGTCGTGCCTTGCGGCTGTTTTGCTGACATCCGGCCTTAGTCCCGGCCGGTTATTAAATAGTATACCCGCAGAGCGAGCCCTAATGACGCATCATGGCGCTTAAATAGTCCGAACTCTCCCTGATTGGCGGGGAAACGGCGCTGTCCAGCACATGAATATCAGGGTAACTGCGCAGCCAGGTGATCTGCCGCTTGGCAAATTGCCGCGTCGCTGCCAGTGCCTGCTTGGTCATTTCACTATAGTTGACTTTTCCGGTCAAGTAATCCCATATCTGCCGATAACCTACCATGCGCACCGATGGCATCGTGAGTTTGATGTCGCCGCGCGCATAAAGTTTCTCCACTTCCGACAAAAAACCCTGCTCGAGCATGGTGTGAAAGCGCAGCTCGATACGGGCGTGCAACTGCTTGCGATCCTGCGGCCAGAGCGCCAGCTTGATCGGGCGATAAGGCAGCACCATCCGCAGACTGCCAGAGGAAAGATCGCTCAAGGACTGGCCGGTGAGTTCGTAAATTTCGAGCGCGCGCTGGATGCGCTGCGCATCGTTCGGATGTATCCGCTTTGCGGATTCCGGATCGACAGCCTGAAGCCTTCGATGCAATTCCTCCCAGCCTTTCTGCGTCGCCTCGGCGTTCAAACGTTCGCGGATTTCCGGATCGGCGGACGGCAAGTCGGAAAGTCCGAATTCCAGTGCATGAAAATAAAACATGGTGCCGCCGACCAGCAACGGGATTTTGCCGGTGCGCGTGATGGATTCCATTTCGCGCAAGGCGTCAGCACAGAATTCCGCCGCGGAATAACTCTCCGCCGGATCGCGGATGTCGATCAGCCGGTGCGGCGCGCGCGCCTGTTCCGCGGGCGTGGGCTTGGCGGTGCCGATGTCCATGCCACGATATACCTGCGAGGAATCCACGCTGATGATTTCCACCGGGAACGCGTCGTGCAGTTCGAGCGCAAGCGCGGTCTTGCCTGCCGCCGTGGGGCCCATGAGGAAAATAGCGGGAGGGAAGTCGTTGGGTTGTTTCATGCAATTCGAGTTTAGAGTTTAGCGTTCAGAGTACAGAGTTAACCTAAGGCGTGCCAAACCTTCCCGAACTCTAAACTTTAAACTCTATGCTCAGTGCTTTGAACTCTAAACTTTGAACGCTGAACTCTGTACTCAAAACTATTTCTCCGGCCTCATGTGCGGGAACAACAGCACATCGCGGATCGAAGCCGAATCGGTGAACAACATCACCAGACGATCGATGCCGATACCCTCGCCCGCCGTCGGCGGCATGCCGTGCTCGAGCGCGCGGATGTAATCCTCGTCGAAGTGCATCGCCTCCTCGTCGCCGGCCTCCTTCTCGGCCACCTGCTTGCGAAAGCGCTCGGCCTGGTCTTCGGCGTCGTTCAGCTCGGAAAAACCGTTGGCGATTTCGCGGCCGCCGACAAAAAATTCGAAGCGATCGGTAATCGCCGGATCGGCGTCGTTGCGTCGCGCCAGCGGCGAGACTTCCGTGGGATAGGCGGTGATGAAGGTCGGGTCCTTGAGCTTGCCCTCCACTGTCTTCTCGAAAATTTCCAGTTGCAGCTTGCCGGTACCGTAACCCGGCTTCACCGGGATTCCGAGCCGCGTCGCGATCGCGCGCAACGCATCCACCGACTCCAGATCGAGCTCCTTGATGTCCGGATTGAAATGCAGGATGGATTGCTTCAGCGTCATGCGCTGGAAACGCTTGCTGAAATCGTATTGCTCACCCTGGTAGGTAATGGTTTCGGTCGCCAGCACTTCGCGTGCCAGGCTGCGCAGCATTTCCTCGGTCAGGTTCATCAGGTCCTGGTAATCGGCATAGGCCTGGTAGAACTCGAGCATGGTGAATTCCGGGTTGTGGCGCGTGGACAAACCCTCGTTGCGGAAGTTGCGGTTGATCTCGTAGACCTTCTCGAAACCGCCGACGATCAGGCGCTTGAGATACAGCTCCGGCGCCACGCGCAGGTACAACCCCATGTCGAGCGCATGATGATGCGTCACGAACGGACGCGCCGCGGCGCCGCCCGGGATCACCTGCATCATCGGGGTCTCGACCTCGAGAAAGCCGCGGCCGTCGAGAAACTCGCGGATATACCGGATGATCGCGGTGCGGGCGCGGAAGGTCTTGCGCGCCACCTCGTTCATGATCAGGTCGAGATAGCGCTGCCGGTAACGTGTTTCAGTGTCCGTCAGCCCGTGAAACTTCTCCGGCAGCGGCCGCAGCGCCTTGGCCAGCAGGCGCACCGCGTCCACCTTGACCGACAGCTCGCCGGTCTTGGTCTTGAACAGCGCGCCCTCGGCGCCGAGGATGTCGCCGATGTCCCATTTCTTGAAGTCCTCATAGCCCGGCTCACCCACGGCGTCACGCGTGACATAGACCTGGATGCGCCCGGACATGTCCTGCAGGTGGGCGAAACTGGCCTTGCCCATGACCCGCCGGGTCATCATGCGGCCGGCCACCTTGACCCGCACGTTGCGGGTCTCGATTTCGGCTGGATCCTTGTCGCCGTACTCGGCGTGCAGCTCGCCGGCGATGACGTTGCGCCGGAAATCGTTGGGGAAAGGCGCGCCCTGCTGGCGCAGTTCAGCGAGCTTGGAGCGCCGCTGGGCGATCTGTTCGTTCTCGTCGAGAACGTTTTTTTCTTCTGACATTTTATTTAAAAATTAAATAGTTATATATTTTTACTAATGTTATGGATTAATCGTTTGTCAGCCCACTCTTGAGGCTGGCATCGATAAACTTGTCGAGATCTCCGTCCAACACTGCCTGCGGATTCCCCGTCTCCACCCCGGTGCGCAGATCCTTGATCCGCGACTGGTCGAGCACGTACGACCGGATCTGGTGCCCCCACTCGATGTCGGACTTGCTGTCCTCCAGCTTCTGCTTTTCCTTGTTGCGTGCCTGCAATTCACGCTCAAAGAGCTTGGATTTCAGCATCGCCATGGCCGAAGCACGGTTACGGTGCTGGGAGCGGTCAGACTGGCATTGAACCACAATCCCGGTCGGAATGTGCGTGATGCGGATGGCGGAATCGGTGCGGTTGACGTGCTGGCCGCCGGCGCCGCTGGCGCGGTAGGTGTCGATCCGCAGATCGGCCGGATTGATGGCCACCTCGATGTCTTCCTCAACTTCGGGATAGGCAAAAACCGCGGCAAACGAGGTATGGCGGCGGTTGCCGGAATCGAACGGGGATTTGCGCACCAGGCGATGCACGCCGGTTTCGGTGCGCAGGTAGCCGTAGGCATAGGGGCCGGTGAACTTGACCGTGGCGCTCTTGATGCCGGCCACCTCGCCCTCGGAGATCTCCAGGATCTCGGTCTTGAACCCGCGCCGGTCGCCCCACATCAGGTACATGCGCAGCAGCATGTTGGCCCAGTCCTGGGCCTCGGTGCCACCGGAGCCGGACTGGATGTCCAGGAACGCATTATTGGCGTCCATCTCGCCCGAGAACATGCGCTGAAACTCAAGCGCTGCCAGCTCTTTTTCCAGTTTCTCGAGATCGCCGGCCACGGAGGCGGCAACTTCGGCGTCACCCTCCTCGCGTGCCAGTTCCAGCAGCTCGCGTGAATGGGTCAGTTCGGTGTGCAGCCGCGTGAGCGTGCCGACCTCGGACTCGAGCTTGGCGCGCTCGCGGCCGAGTTCCTGCGCACGCTGGGGGTTGTTCCAGAGCTCGGGCTGCTCGAGTTCGCGCTGGACTTCGGTCAGGCGATGCTGCTTGGCGTCGAAGTCAAAGATACCCCCGTAAGACCTGGGACCGGTCGTGCAGATCGCGCAGCATGTTGAACAGGGGGTTGAGGTCTTCCATGGTTTTTGTGCCCGAATAAATACCAAAACTTTACTTTTTTAAATCAGTATTTTATGCAGTGTTGCTAAGATACTTTTTAAATATAAAAATGTCCAGAAACTGCTCATTTAAGAATTTGGAACCGCTGATGAACGCAGATTAACGCAGATAAGAACTCTTTCGCACCCATCGGCGTTCATCCGCGTTTATCTGCGGTTTCAAAGATAATTAAAAAACCTCTAGGCGACCTTCACGCCCAGTATCTCCCCTACCGCTTTCTTGATCAGCTTCACCGCCTCGGGCGCCTCGATGTCCACCACCTGCTCCAGCACCCATTTGCTGTCGGTCGCCTGCATGGCGTCGGACACCTTCTCGCCCAGGTAGCGCAGCACCGAATAGCTCGGCTCGCGGCCATTGAATTCCAGCTCCGAGTAGTCAGCGAGACGGGCGTTCAGCGTCTCCACGAACTCCCGGGCATAGCGGCCCTCGCCGACGAACTCCGCGAGGTTGGTAGAAGTGATGCGGGCCGTGTGCTTGCCGAGCGCGTTGACGAAACGGACACGCTCCTCCTCGCTCAACTGTCCGTACACAATGCGATCCGCGATCTGGATCAGGAACGCGATGACCTCGGTGATCACCGCGGCCACCTGGCGGTCGCCGCCCAGCGCATAACCCTCCTTTTCCATGTGGCGCGCGGTCTCCTGCGCGATGCGCCAGATGTTGGTGGCGACCACGCTGGCGCGGTCTTCCAGCGTCTTCGGGCCTTTCTTGCGGAATTTTGTTTTGAGACGGATCGACATGGCGCGCATTATAGGGAGATTCACCGCGGCGCGGAATCACGGAGATGCCGCACGGATTGTCCGTTATTGCGTCGCGTGCGTCGCGCGTCTCTGGCAAAATAGCGGGTCATCAGTCACGGAGTCGCATCATGCCGGAAACGGATATGAATCTTGTCAGCGGGATTTCCGCCTTTGAGGCCAAGGAATTCGCCAAGGCGTTCAAGTTCCTCTCGCCACTGGCGGAAACCGGCAATGATCAGGCACAGTACCGCCTTGCCGTCATGTATCAGAACGGCCTCGGGCATGTGCGCAACGACATGATGGCGCTCAAATGGATGCGCGCCGCCGCCGAGCAGGGCAATTCGCTGGCCCAGCATGGCCTGGGCTTCATGTACATGCAGGGCGAATGCGTGCCGAAGGATGAAAAGCAGGCGGCCGAATGGTTCCGCCGCGCCGCCGAACAGGGGCTGGCCGGATCACAGATGACGCTCGGGATGCTCTACGAGCAGGGTATCGGCGTGGAGAAGAACGAAGCCGAAGCCAGAAAGTGGTACGAAAAGGCGCAGCAGAATTCCTGACACGAACAGGCTGTGCCGTGCACAGCCTGTCGCGACGGATGCGTTACTTCTTGGGCCAGGATGAATAGCCGTCGGTCTTGCCCGCGTGGCCGTCATCGTAGCCGGCGTTGTAGGCATCGTTCAGGCGCTGCTCTTCGCGCTTGGGGTTGTGCAGAAAACCGCACGCCCAGCCGTTGATGTATTCCTTGTCCACGCCCTTCTTTTCCATCGCGCTGATGGTGTCATAATAGGTCTTGTTCATAAAACGCTGCTCCTCAGAGAAATCAGACATTCGGACTGCGTTGAAGCGGCGCATATATTACCCATTGAAATCGTCTTTTCAAGGACCGATATCAAAATACCGGCATACATTCCGATAATGACGCGGACACGGGCGGCCGGTAAGAGCGGAATCGCCGGCCTTATGGTGCCGGGAGCGATCATCGCCTGCCACGGCGCGCCGCGGATTAGGCGCAAACAGGCCGGGGTTTTTCCGGATGGTTGCAGGCAACCGGTGCTGGCGGCCATGCTGGTTTCCGGGACCGCCAAGGACCTATACTTTATGAATATCTCTCGGGGCTTCACGCCATGCTGAATCTGGGTCAACTGGTCAACACGGTTCAGAAAAACTGCCATATCTCGGATGCGCGGCACGCGGGCGATTTCACGCTCTGCATTTTTCTCCTGAAGATGCGCGAGTTCTTCCGCTGGGAAAACGACATCCCATTCGCGCGCGACCTGCCCAGGGAAGAGGTCGGCGTCTGGCTGCAGGAGCGCGAGGGCCTGTGGTCCGATCTCGAGGAAAGCCCGTTTGAATCGCTCCTGCTCGAGGGCCGCCAGCTCGACCCTTTCGATGCCGATAGCGTCAATCGCGAACTGATCCCACAAGGCTATGTGTACAGCGGCGGCTACGGACGTTTCTCCAAGCCGCATTTCTTCCTGGGCTCACTGCTCAAAAAGGAAAAGCGTGCCGGCTACACCATCTACATTTCCGCCTGCGAGTACGCGCGCGATCTCGAAGCACCGCCCGCGATGTTGCAGGGCAAAACGATTTACGTCCGGCAGGAATCGGTGCGCCGTTTCCTGTGGGAGAAGATCGAGGAATGGCGCTGGAACCGCAAGAATGAGGCGATGGAACGGGCGCTGGATTGCTATTCCTTCGATCTCGACGTGAACTCGGCGCTCGAGCGCATGACCGAGAACGAAACCGAGGCGATGATCCTGCACGAACTCGGCGAAGGCCTCGCCGGTGAAAAGCTCGGCGATGAATGGCACCGGATGATTACCGCCTTCTCGCGCTCGAAGGCCGAGATCATGATCCGCGCCGTGCGCGACATCCTCGCCGACTGCCTGTCCACCCTGCCCGCCCTGCTGGCGGCGAACAATACCGCCTCATTGCATTTCTACTTCGCCAACTTCACCGGCATGCGCAAGCATCTCTTCCCCGAGGCCATGGCAGCCTATCAGGACTGGGCCAGGGAAAATGACATCGGCGTTCTGCGCAAACTCGTGGACGAGGGCCAGCATCGCTGGCTCGACACGGCACGTACGCTACTATCCCTGTACCAGGACAAGGGCCAGGACGCCGCGGCAGCGATCGAGAACCTGCTGGAGCCGGGAACGGAGTCAGCCGCCTGTTGCCAGCCGAAAACCGCTTCCAATCTATGAACCGCGTCAGCGAACCGACTCCCCCTCTTCCCTCGCGGGAGGTGAGGTGGGGCACTCGCGAATGTCCGGTGGACATTCGCGCCACTGAACGGGTGCACCACGGTTTCTGGTGCACCCCGGCGGGAACTAATGGGGTGAGGGGGCGCAAGAAACGAACGGCGACACTACAAGCTCGGCATACAGTTTTTGATGAAGCAAGGAATTACTCATGAAGCTCAACGTCATCGTCGATGAGCGCGCGCTTACGGTGGACGTGCCGCCGCACATGCTGCACGAGGCGGAGGATTTCTACCGCACCATGGACCGCGACATGGATCGCGGCTGGCAGATGGGCCCCGAGTTCATCGAAAACCCGGACAAGCTGCAGCGCTGCCAGATCGCAGCGAACAAGCTGCTCACCTCGCTCAGCGCCGCCAACGAAACCATGATCACGCTGATGGCCGGCTA
>Ga0105101_10000548_pt1 | contig 15723 bp, 17 predicted proteins | sample PPLLak21cMay2015_2_FD_87037 | JGI IMG/M metagenome (GOLD analysis project Ga0105101, IMG submission 87037) | Freshwater sediment microbial communities from Prairie Pothole Lake near Jamestown, North Dakota, USA - PPLs Lake P8 Core (1) Depth... | ecosystem: Environmental > Aquatic > Freshwater >... | reverse complement strand
TGGTCACCGGGGGCACCGACGAGGTGCCCCCGGCCTTCTTCCTGTGAACCCGGCCAGTCTCCTGTGGTGGCATCTTGTCTTCACCGTTTGGCTTGGCCTGAAACACGCTTGGCCCAGGAACCTAGGACTGTCTTGTTGACAATTTGCATTATCATCATTGCGACGGGTTATGTAGGCTACAGATGTCATCAGCGTTTTCCTCCCATGTGCGAGCCATGAAAAAGTGAGGTCCAAAGGCTGCGAAACCGCCGCCCAGGATTTGCTCGCCAAGCTCCGCAAAGCAGCCCAATCGCCCTCAGTCGCTTTGCTTTTGACCAGTCAGCCAGCATATAGTCTTGTTCAGCATGGAACTCGATCCCAAGGTCATCGGATTCATCCTCTATTGCACCCGCCAGAAGAAGGAATGGCCTGATCTATACGACGAAATGTGCCGTGTAGCGGGTCAAGGCCTCTACCAGGGCCTCCACTACAGAGACCTGAGAAAGATGGGGCTCTCCCTCAGCTTGAGCGGCTTGGGGACGACCATCGAGATGATTGAATCTGTGACTGACTCGAGGATCAAGGCCGGTCCATTCAGCCACCAGATCCAGATGTCATAGTGCCTCTGTCTGACTGCTTTCGAGGACAATTCACAGGCAAACCCACCAGCAACCTGCTTTCCTTTGCCACTACTCCCCCAAATTGCCCCGGTGTGTAGCCCATGCTACAATATCTTCCGACTTCGCCGAACAGGCGTCACGAACGACACATGCAGAAAAGGTGCAAGGGTAACCGCGACCTGCTCCCGCAGGACATGGAGAGCTTCCGCAATGTAGAGGAAGCCTTTCGTTCCTCGTGTCTCAAGTGGGGATACGAGGAGATAAGAACGCCCACACTGGAGTACCTGCACCTCTTCACCTCTACGGGCACCCTCACTCCCAGCATGCTCGGCAGGGTCTACTCCTTCCTGGACTGGGATGGCTGGAGCGGTGAGAGAGTAGTGCTCCGGCCCGATGGCACCATACCGACGGTGAGGTTGTACATCGAGAGCCTCACCCAGGCTTCCCCCGCTAAGCTGTTCTATGTCGAGAACATCTTCAGCTTCGAGGAGACGGGCAAGGAGTCAAGGGAGCGCTGGCAGTGCGGGGCCGAAATGCTGGGAAGCACCAGCCCCTCCGCAGACGTGGAATTGATAATGCTGGCCCAGGAAGTCCTGAGGAAACTGGGCATCAGTGGAACCATGCTGTACCTCTCCCATGCCGGTCTGATACGGTCTTTGCTTCGGGAGATGGGACTTGACCCCGCGCAGCAGGACCGCATTTTCGATCAGATCATGGACGGTAACGCCTCGGAGATCATGAAGACTGTGGCGGCTGGGAACCCCAGACTGAAGGATTCTTTGTCCCTCCTTTTCGATCTCAGCGGCACTTCTCCGGGCTTCATACAGAATGTGAAGGCCACCCTGATCAAAGACTTCCCCAGGCTTGAGGCTGTCGTGGATGATTTCCTGGCCATATCCCAACTGCTGACAGACATGGGCTGCAACTACGAGGTGGACATGGCCCTTGGCAAGGGCTTCGAGTACTACACCGGAGTCATCTTCAGATTCCAGCTCGGCACCCAGAAGCTGGGGGGCGGCGGGCGCTATGATGACCTGATACCTCTCATGGGTGGCGGAGACGTTGCCGCCTGCGGATTCGCTCTGGACCTCGACCGCCTCGCGGCCACCTCCAAGACCCCGGACAACTCCAAGTCAACCATTCTGGTGCGTACCGAACACACCGGCAAGATCGACAAAGTAGTCTTCGAGACCGCCAACCTTCTGAGACAGGCCGGCTACAGGGCCGATCTCGATCAGGGCTGTACAGGGACAACCAAGCACAGATGGATCCTTTCTATCCGGGGTGAGAAAGGGAAGCCAGGTTTCGTGCTCACTAACCAATCGAGCGGTAAGACAACCGAACTTGATTCGGTATCGGAGATTCTAGGCATACTGCAGGTAGCCAATGCAACTAAAACTGGCCCTACCTAAAGGCCAACTCCTTCAAGAAACCAGTTCTGTGCTCCACCGGTCCGGCCTGGAAGTCAGCGGCTATGACGAACAGTCCCGCTCCTACCGGCCGGAGTGCAGGAGTCTGCCCAACACGTTCATGAAGGTGTTCAACGAGAAGGACATACCCATCCAGGTGGCTGTGGGCAACTACGATTTGGGCATCTGCGGCCAGGACTGGGTGGAAGAGCTTCTGGCCAAGTATCCCAGCAGCGCTCTGATCAAGATACAAGATCTCGGCTATGGCAGGAAAGACCTGTCAATGGCCGCCGGCAAAACCGCCGGGATCGAGTCGATCGACAGACTGAATGGCCGGACGGAGAGCATCCGCATAGCCACCGAGTACCCCAACCTAGCCGAAGCATTCGCTCTAGCCCGAAGGCTCAAGAGGTTTGCCATCTTCCCTCTCTGGGGAGGGGCCGAGGCATACCCGCCGGAAAGCGCCGACCTGGCTCTGATATCGGAGACGCCGGGCAGTCCGCTGAACCAGGGTCTCGTATCTGTCGGTACTTTGCTCCAGTCACGCGCCTATCTCATTGCCTACCGTCCGAGCTGGGAGTCCAAGAGCATGAGCCCACTGCTCGATCGCATCTGCGCCTGCGTCGGCAAAGTGCAGTCTCCGCCTGAAAAGAAGCGCGCCCCTGAGAGGCCGCTACATTCGTCATGCCCCAAACGACCCGACGACTCCGGCTTTGTCCGTCTCGCCCTGGCTGACGGACACCAGCAGAAGCCTACGCTCGAGTTCCTGGCCAAAGCTGGCATAGATGTCTCCGACGACCCACAGAACCCGCGTCGACCGTCTATCAACCTGCATGGAGTCAGCGTTAAGGTCATTCGCCCGCAAGACATGCCTCTCCAGGTGGCTAACGGGAACTTCGACCTGGCCATCACCGGCGAGGACTGGCTGGCTGACCACTTGTACAAGTTCCCCTCGAGTCCGGTCAAGAATATCCTCACTCTCGGTTTCGGCAAAGTCAGGATAGTGGCCGTGGTGAGCAAGAAGCTGCCTTTCGAGAATCCCCAGGATTTCCGGGCGCCGCTGCGCCGGCAGGATATCGCCGCTCTCCGGATAGCCTCGGAGTACATCAACATCGCCGACAAGTATGCGAGAGAGAACCATCTCAGCCCCTGTCGCCTCATTCCCACTTGGGGAGCAAGCGAAGCCTTCCTGCCGGAAGATGCCGATCTGCTCATAGAGAACACCCAAACAGGGCGCACTCTGGCCCAGCATGGCCTCAGGATCATCGATACCCTGTTCGAGTCTTCCGCCTGCCTCATAGGCAGTGCTCGGTCGACTGACGACATCAAGAAGAAGGCGACTAACGACATAGTCCAGCGACTGGAACGAACGTTGAAAGAAAGCTAGGTAGAAGGAGGAGCAATGGAATTCAAGGCCATCACCCTAAAGAAGGAGGAGCGGATCGCGACCATCACTCTGAACCGCCCCGAAATCCTCAACGGTGTAAGCGAACAGATGGGACTGGAACTGGCGGCGGCTGTAGACAGCCTCGCCGAGGACGAGGAGACCAGGGTGGTCATCGTGACCGGTGCGGGACGCGCCTTCTGCGCCGGTGGCGACTTCGACTTCAGCAAGCTCAAGGGTAAGGAAGTGCTGACTCCGGAAGACATCGCCATTTGGCCCAAGACCACGCATGAAGTGAGAAGAGGCATCATTCCTCCCAAGATTCAGAAGAAGGTGATGCTCGGTCTGCAGAATCTCCCTATGCCCACCATTGCGGTCGTCAACGGCGTCGCCGCCGGATTCGGCTTTGACCTGGCGCTGGCGTGCGACATCCGCATAGGCTGCCCCAAGACGGCTTTCGTCATCGGGTATACCGGGGCCGGCGTTGCGCCGGACAGCGGAGGCACCTGGTTCATGCCGCGCATCATGGGAATTTCGAAAGCCCTCGAATACATCTATACCGGTGAACCGTGTGTGGCCGAGGAAGCCCACAGGATAGGCCTTCTCAACAGAGTCATACCTGTCGAGCAGCTGCAAGAGGAGTCACTGAAGCTGGCGCGCAAGATCGCCAAGGGGGCACCGATAGCCTTCAGGCTGTCCAAGTTCCAGGTATACAAGGGGTTGGCGATGGACCTTGAGACAGCCCTGGCCGTCGCTATGGCTTGCGTTACCATCGCTACAGACTCCGCAGACCACAAGGAGGCTTTGAAGTCGTTCGCCGACAAGCGTGCAGCGGTATTCCAGGATAAGTGATAGACGCAGAGAGCAGGTCAACGGTCCCACTCCTCATTGCCATCGATGGCTTGGGGGCAGTGGGAAAGAGCACGGTCGGCCAGATCGTGGCGCGAAGGCTGGGATGCCGATTCGTCGACACCGGAGAGATGTATCGCGCGCGCGCGTGGCTGGCCCTTTACCGGGGAATAGACACAGGAGATGAACTGAGCCTGAGCAAGTTGGCTTCCGAAGCGAGGGTGGAGATCGAAACGTCCGCTAGCGGCGTACATCACTCCGTGACCATCGACGGCCTTGATGTCACAGCGGGAATCTACAGCCAGGAAGTGGAAGCGGAGGTCTCTGATGTGTCGCGAGTGGCTGGCGTGAGGAAATGCCTGGCTGCCCAGCAGCGCACTATTGCAGCAACAGGCAGGCTGGTCATGGCGGGGCGGGACATCGGTACGGTTGTCCTGCCCCGAGCCCACCTCAAGGTCTTCCTGGTCGCGTCCGTGGAGGAGAGGGCCAAACGACGCTATGGCGAGAAACGCGGCTACACGAAGGTGTCCTACGAGGAGACTCTGGCTGAGCTGAAGAGGCGGGACGCTGTTGACAGCACCAGGGATATGTCCCCAACCATACCGGCTCGCGATGCCAGGATAGTGGATACTGAGGGCTTGACCCCCCAAGAGGTCGCCGACAGGATACTTGCCCTGGCAAAGGAGGCCAGTTGAAGCTGAACATCTATGACTGTACTAGACCGTTTGCGGCCATCGCCCTCCGGTTCCTCTGCCGCTACGAGTACAGGAATCGGAAACGAAAGCTGCCCGACGGTCCACTTATAGTAGTGTCGAACCACCTCAGTTGGTTCGACATACCCCTCATTGGCATAGCCATTCCCAGACAAATAGCCTTCATGGCCAAGAAGGAGTACTTCCACTCTCCGTTCCACAGACGCTTGGTCGATCTCTACGGGGGCTTCACCGTAGAGCGGGGAGCCGTGGACGGGACAGCGCTGAAGAAGGCATTCGATGTGCTGGATGGAGGCCGTTGCCTCGGAATATTCCCCGAAGGAACTCGCAGCAAGAGCCTGCAATTGCAGCAGGGACACGTGGGCACGGCGTTCATTGCTCTCCACAAGAACGCCTACATACTGCCTATCGGCATATCAGGAACCGAGAAGATCAGGATCAAGTTCCAGGGCATCACCAACATCCTCTATCGGCCGAAGGTGGTTGTGAATATCGGCGAGCCGTTCGTACTGCCGGATGTGCAGGGCCATCCCAGTCGAAAAGCCCGAGATCGATGCACCGACGTCATCATGCACAGCATCGCCGATCTTCTGCCGGAGAGCTACCGCGGTATGTACCGTGACATTGCCAATGCAGATATCAAAGACTGAAGAGACCGGCTTCTGCTTCGGAGTGAAGAGGGCGCTCAGAACACTGGAGGAAGCGACCCAGAAGTACGGCGCCGTCGAGACCGTGGGACCGGTCGTACACAACCAGCAAGTGGTCGACCAGTTCGCCCGGCTTGGCGTCAAAGTCGTCGCCGACCCGGATGAGGTCAAAGGAAACGTGGCGGTCATCTCGTCGCACGGCCTGCCCCCGCAAGCATCAGACAAGCTCAAGAGCAGACGCCTCACTGTCATCGACACCACCTGCCCCAACGTTCACAAAGCGCAACTAGCCGCTAAGCGACTCTCTGAGGCAGGCTTCTGGATTGTGGTATTTGGCGACCCTGGGCACCCGGAGGTCAAGGCCATCCTCGGCTGGGCGAATCAGCAGGGGATAGCCACGCTGGAGAGCTCCGAAGTTGCGCGCCTGGACAAGTTCCCTAAGCGCGTGGGCGTCCTCTCGCAGACAACCCGCAATGAATCAGAGTTCACCAGGTTTGTGAATGACCTCGTCTCGGTGCTTCTGCCACAAGTCCAGGAACTGAGTGTCCTCAATACGCTGTGCGATGTCACCAAGAGACGGCAGGCGGCAGCGCTGGAGTTGGCCAAGAAGGTGGACTTGATGATAGTAGTGGGGGGACGGAACAGCGCCAACACCCGCATCCTGGCCGAGATATGTGCCTCCGCCGGCACCGAGACCCGTCACATCGAGACGGCCGACGAGATCCAGGACGCTTGGCTTGAACGCGGCCGGTCCGTCGGCGTTACCAGCGGCACTTCCATACCCGACAACGTCATCGACGAAGTTATGCTAAGATTGAATAAGTCCAAGAGGGGGCCCAACAGGAGGTAGCGCGGAGTGGATGCAGGCCTGACGACCATTCGTTTTGCCAAGCGCTGGTTGTCAATGAGGCCGACAGGCAAGCCACTCTCAGAGCTACGCGGTTTGGCGGACTTGCCGCGGAACGGCGCAACGAGATTCAAGAACGAGGCTAGAACTCATGCAAGCCAATGTCGCTCAATTGCTGAAAGAGAGCACGGGTGCAACCCGCACCTATGACATCGATGACGCCATCTCCGCCGATGACGGCCAAGAGTGCCGAGTGCAAGGGAAGGTCATCCTCATACGGGCTGCACGCGGCATTCTGGCAAAGGGGTACTTCACCTGCCAAAGGCAATTGACTTGCGGTCGTTGCCTGACCTCCTTCGCGCACTCCTCTGCGTTCGATGTCGAAGAGATGTTCTACCCCTCCATCGACATCCTCAGTGGGTTGCCGCTGGCCCTGCCGGACGAAGATGCGGCCAGCAGTTTCACGATCGATGAGCACCACATACTTGACACGAGTGAGATGATTCGTCAATATAGTCTCTTGGCAACTCCGATGAAGCCTCTCTGTCGGGTGGATTGTGCCGGGCTCTGCCCCGAGTGTGGCGCCAATCTCAACGAGAACAAGTGCCACTGTGTGCGAAGTCCTCGGACAGCTTTGGCTGAAGCGCTCGATGAAGCAGAATCTCGAAGAAAGTTGGGGTGATTAGATGCCACCGCTGCCAAAACGTAAGACATCCAAGGCTCGTCACGGTGAGAGACGAAGCCATTTGTCGGTCAATCCACCGGCCATGCAGCCGTGCTCCAAATGCCACAGCCTGAAGCTGTCGCACACCGTGTGCCCTACGTGCGGAACTTACGCCGGCGAAGAGGTCACGAAGGGCAAGTCCAAGAAGAAGTTATAACCAACCGCGCGCAGCGTGAGGCAGTTGGATTCACAGCTTAGCGGGCCGTGATTACATCCTCGGCAAGAGCCACGGCAGGCGACACAAGCCACCGGATCCGACACCACCAGCCTGATTCGGGAGGGACCAGTAGACCGCAGAACACATCCTATGCTGAGAGTATGCTGAGCCGAGCGTCCGGCTGCCGTTGGATTCGGATGACTCGCACGAAACCCGTCGCAACTCCTTGAGGAGGTCTCGCTGATGGCCACATGGCACAAGACTGCCTACGTCTTCCCAGGCCAGGGTTCTCAATGGACAGGCATGGGCCATGACCTATACACCAACCTGCCCGAGGCCAGAGCCGTCTTTGAAGAGGCCGACTCCGTTCTGGGCTTTCCTCTCTCGAGACTCTGTTTCGAAGGTCCAGAGGATGTCCTGCGTCAGACTGTCAATGCTCAGCCGGCAATAATGACCGTGAGCATCGCTTATCTCAGAACCAGCCCCCAGCTCAAAGATCGGCCACGGCCGTCTTTCGTGGCGGGACACAGCCTGGGCGAGTACACGGCTCTGGTGGCTGCCAGCACGTTGAGCTTCGCCGAAGCCCTCCGTCTGGCCCGTGAGAGAGGACGCTTGATGCAGGAGGCCGGGAATCAGACATCCGGGGGAATGCTGGCCGTTATCGGGTTGGATGAGGCCACTGTACAGAGCGTCTGCCAGGCCACCGGCATGGAGATCGCTAACATCAACTGCCCCGGACAGATAGCTATCAGCGGACCAAGCCACGCACTCGAAGCGGCCACACAACTCGCGAAGGAGAAGGGTGCCCAGAGGGTGGTATCTCTTCCGGTCAGCGGCGCCTTTCACTCCAGGCTCATGAAACCAGCCGCCGATGGCATGGCGCAAGCTGTCTCCAGTCTGCAGTTCCAAGACGCTGTCATTCCCATCGTGGCCAACACCACTGCCGAGCCGATGACCAGCGGCAATAGCCTCAAGGCAGAACTGCTCAACCAACTTTGCCACTCCGTTCTGTGGCAGAAGTCGGTAGAGCGGATGATCAAAGAGGGAGCCCTCGAGTTCGTGGAAGTAGGCCCTGGGCAGGTCCTCACCGGCCTGATCAAGCGCATCAGCAGAGATGCCAAGGCAATCAGCACCGAGGCAAGGAAACCGTCATAACAGTCAAGCTTGTCGCCCCATCTTCACTTGCCTTAACAGCAATGCTATACTAGTGTGCCGTGACATCAACTGGATGATCCGGCAACGTTGAGCAGAGAACAGTGGTCAAGACAATGAGCAGAACGGCTGTGGCTACCCGACGCAAGGGCAGAGCCATGGCATTGCAGGTCTTGTTCGAGGTTGACTGTGCCGGTCATGACTACGTTCAGGCAATGGATCGCCTGCTTGATGAGTCTTCCCTGCCTGACGACACCGCTTCATTCGCCCGCGAACTGGTGTCCACGGTGATAGAGAACAGAGAGCGCATCGACGAGTTCATTCCCAGGTTCGCCCCGGCTTGGCCCCTGGACCAGATCGCCATCGTTGACCGCAACATACTGCGCCTGGGGATCTGCGAAATCGTCTTTGATCTGGTTCCCGCGAAAGTGGCCATCAACGAGGCAGTGGAGTTGGCCAAGATCTATGGAGGAGAAAGCTCATCCAAGTTCGTGAACGGAGTTCTGGGCTCGTTCTATACCGAGTTCTGTCAGTCTAAAACCAAGTGAGGAGGGTCAGGTTATTGTGGCTACAGTTTTTGAGAGAGTGAAGCGCATCATTGTCGAGCAACTCGGAGTGAAGGATGAGGAGGTAACACCGAAAGCCTCCTTCATTGAGGATTTCAACGCTGACTCACTTGATCTGGTCGAGTTGATGATGGCGCTCGAGGAGGAATTCAGCAAGGGCGGCAAGAAGGTAGAGATCCCGGACGAGGATGCCAGGAGAATAGTAACGGTGCAGGATGCCGTCGACTACATCATTGACCTAGGCGTAGCCGACGAATGATGGTGGATCGTTTTGAGTGGAACACAAAGACGCACTCCCCAAACTGACCCTCTTTCCGCACACAGCGGGAGTCAACGGCCAGGGACACCTGACCGTCGGTGGCTGTGATACGATCGAATTGGCAGCCACGTACGGCACACCGCTCTACATCTTCGATGAGACGACTATCCGCGCCAAATGCTCAGAGTACCGCCGGGAATTCGGGCAACGCTACTCCGACACGCTGGCCATCTACGCCTGCAAGGCTTTCACCAGCCAGGCCCTGATTCGCCTTCTGCATGAGGAGGGCTTTGGGCTCGACGTGGTCTCCGGCGGTGAGTTGCACGTCGCCAGGTCCGCCGGTTTCCCTCTGGACAGGGTCTATTTCCATGGGAACAACAAGGGAGAACGTGACCTTAAGCAGGCACTGGAATGGGGCGTTGGCCGCATAGTGGTGGACAACTTCCATGAACTGGCGTTGCTTGGCAGGTTGGCCACTGGGCTGAGGAAGACTCAGGATATCCTGCTTCGCCTGTCTCCGGGCGTTGACCCCCACACACACAGTCACGTAGCGACCGGCGTTCTGGACAGCAAATTCGGCTTCCCTCTAACAACGGGGCAGGCGGAAGCAGCTCTTACAAAGGCGATGTCCACGCCCGGTTTGAAGCTGACCGGACTCCACTTTCACTTGGGTTCCTCTCTGTTCGAGGTCGAACCATACCTGCAGGCGATTGACCTCGTGCTTCAGTTCGCCGCGCAGATGAAGCAGCGACACCGGTTCGACCTGAGGGAGCTGAACGTGGGCGGAGGATTTGCCGTCCAGTATCTGCTCGACTCGCCGGCTCCTTCAGTCAGCCGCTACGCCGACGCGATCGTGTCAGCGCTGGTTGAGCAAACAGGCGAACTCAAGCTCGAACAGCCTCGACTGGTGATTGAGCCCGGGAGGAGTGTGGTCGCCAGGGCCGGGACGGCGCTCTACACAATTGGGGCATCAAAGGACATCCCGGGACTGCGCCGGTACGTCTTCGTCGATGGTGGCATGGGGGACAACATCCGCCCGGCGCTGTACGACTCGAAGTACGAGGCCGTCGTGGCCAACAAGATGGGCCAACCTGAAACCGATGTTGTAACGATCGCGGGCAAGTTCTGCGAGTCCGGGGACATCCTTGTCAAAGACGTACGTCTTCCGAAGCCGGAAGCCGGCGATATTCTGGCCATGCCGACATCGGGGGCATATTCCATTCCGATGTCCAGCAACTATAATGCGTCGCTTCGACCGGCAATCGCCATGGTGAAGGAAGGCAAAGCCCACCTGATTAGACGACGAGAGACCTACGACGACCTGACAGCACACGACTCTGTCTGATCGCCGGCCGGCACGGGATTGGAACCATGTGGCAGTTAGCGGGGCATTCCAGGGCCACTACGCTTCTCCAACAGAGCCTGAGGAACGGCCAGCTTTCGCACGCCTACCTCTTCGTGGGGCCGGCGCATGTGGGCAAGTCCACCTTGGCCCGGAACCTCGCCCAGGCGGTCAATTGCGCATCCGCAGATCCCCCGTGCCAGGAGTGTACCTCCTGCCGCCGCATTGCCGCCTCCAAGCACTCTGATATCCACATTGTGGACCTGATCTCTGTCGAGAAGAAGGAGATCGGCATCCGCCAGATTGCCGACATGCAGAATGCAGCTCACTTGCCTCCCTTCGAAGGCAAGAACAAGGTGTTCATCTTTGACCGCGCGGAGATGCTATCTCACGAGGCAGCCAACTCCCTGCTCAAGACTTTGGAGGAACCGCCGCCCAACATTCTGATCATCCTGCTGACGGCCAGAGAGAGCGCCTTGTTGCCCACTATTGCGTCGCGCTGCCAACGGGTGGAGTTGACGCCGCTGCCACTTGGTCTAGTGATAGACGTCTTGACCAAGGACTACCACCTTCCGCAGGAAAAGGCCGACCTCCTGGCCAGGCTGTCCGGCGGATCCCTGGGCTGGGCGCTCCAGGCCCTTCGGGACGAGACCCTGCTTTCCGATAGAGAGCAGAGGCTCGAGGATTTCTCTCGCCTGTGCGCCGCCGGCACACGTGACCGCCTGGCCTATGCCGCCGACCTCACCGCTCTCTTCGGCAAGGGCCGAGACAGAACAAGCGACGTCCTCTCCGCATGGCTACAATGGTGGCGCGATCTGTTGCTCATCAAGTGCGACAACAGCCAGTGGATCGTCAACGTCGACCAGGAAGCATCGCTCTCCACGCAAGCGGAGAGACTCACACGCGAAAGCATCGCCGCCTTCATGCGTGACATTAGAGCCGCCGGAGAGCAACTCGAGATGAATGCCAACCCGCGCTTGGCTCTCGAAGTGCTCATGCTGAGAATGCCCTAGAGAGGATGGACAGCGAACGTTGAAAGGAAAAGAAGGACCGGAGAAGCTCATCAGGTCCCATCTCATCAGTGTGACGCCCTACGCCTACGTCGCCCCTCTGGAAGCAGCGACCGCCGAGAGCGGTGTCACCGTTGACCGCATCATCAAGCTCGACGGCAACGAGAACCCATACGGCTGCTCGCCCAAGGTGAAGAGGGCGCTCTTGGAGTATCCCTTCTACCACATCTACCCTGATTCCGAACAGCGCGAGTTGAGACAAGCTCTGCAGAGCTACGTCGGCGCTCCGCTCGAGTCCATCATCGCCGGCAGCGGCAGCGATGAACTGATCGAGTTTGTCATGCGCCTGTTCATAGACCCCGGCGACAGGGTGATCAACTGCGTGCCCACATTCGGCATGTATCAGTTCAGCACTGATGCCTGGGGCGGCAGGGTAACTACGGTCCCGCGCAATGCCAGCTTTGGCGTCGACATCGCTGCAGTGAAGAGGGCTGCGGCCGAAGGAGCCAAGGTCGTCTTCATCGCCAGCCCCAACAACCCCAGCGGAAACGTCACGCCGCGAGAAGACATTCTCCAGCTCCTGGACCTGCCAATAGTCGTCGTCCTCGATGAAGCTTACTATGAATTCAGCCGGAAGACGCTGGTCCCGCTGGTACGAGAGCATGACAACCTGATCGTCCTGCGGACGTTCAGCAAATGGGCAGGACTGGCAGGCCTGAGGGTCGGCTACGGGGTCTTCCCCGACAAGATCGCCAAGCTTCTCCTAAGGATCAAGCCACCCTACAACGTAAACGCCGCCGCACAAGTCGCCGCGCTCGAATCGCTGAAGGATCTCGACTACCTTCGGGGGACCGTCAAAGCCATCGTGGCAGAGCGCCAGCGCCTGTTTGACAGGCTGGCAGCATTCCAGAAGCTGAGACCATCGCCATCGGAGGCCAATTTCATTCTCTGTTCCGTCGTCAACCACGACGCGCAGAGCATCTATCAAGAGCTCAAACGTCGAGCCATCCTTATCCGCTACTTCAATACCCCCCTCCTAAAGAACTACATCCGCATCAGCGTCGGGAAGCCGGAGCATACCGACGCCTTGGTTGCAGCACTCAACGACATTCTGTTAAAATAGCTCTGGATAGCTATTTCGAAAAAGAGGAGGATCACAGAGACAGCATGGGTGTAAAGAAGTTCTTCGGCGTGAACATAGTGGTAAAAGACCTGGATGCTGCAGCCAAGAAGTACCAGGGATTCCTCGGCGTGAAGCCGGAGTGGACTCCGCCCGAGAAATTCGCGTTCCCGGGAATGAGAGGCGCTTCATTTGTTCTGCCCGATGGCGTGATGATCAACCTGATTACTTCGACCAACCCGGAGACCTCGGTCTCCAAGTTCCTCGAGCGAACCGGTGAAGGCGTGTTCTTGATCTCTCTCCGGATGGAGAACCTGGAGAAAGACATGGAAGCCCTGACTGCTGCAGGCGTGAAGCTCACCAGCCCCACCCCGCTGGCCTACGAGGGTGGCAAGGTCAACTTCGGCCACCCCAAGACACTGCACGGCGTGCAGATCGAGTTCATCCAGCCCGACAAGTAGTCCACGTTGTGTAAGGGCAGCCCCCCTGAGAAGTGGGTCTGCGAAGACAACGTCGCTGAAGAGGCCAGACTCCGGTCTGGCCTCTCTGTTTGTCCCCGAGCCTGAGTGAGAAGACGCACCATGGTCAGACGCTTCATCGATGTGGGAATAGCGGTCAAGAACCTGGAGTCAGCAGTCGCGACCTACTCCAGAGTCCTGGGTGTCACTCCGCGGATGCTGACGCACAGCGACTACGCCTACCCCGGCCTCAAGGGGGCCCGCTTCTACCTCGGCAACGCTACGCTCAGCCTCGTTGCCTCCGACGATCCCCACAGCACAATAGCCGAGTTCATCGACAGAAGAGGCGAAGGCGTCAACCACCTTACACTTGAGATCGCCAATCTCGAAGAGGACATCGTTGGACTGACCGCGAAGGGAGTGGAGTTCCTTACCCCAAAGGCGCTCGATTTCCCTGAGGGCAGAGTTATCTTCGCCCACCCGAGATCGCTCCACGGCGTCCAGATCGCATTCGTCGGGACCAACGCGGGCGTCGATCCCCTCCGCAGCCCCTCTCCCTGAAGAGAGCCCTGCGCAGGTTTCACTCATGACCACCCACACAGCATTGTCATGCAATGGATTCCCCCATGCGGAAAAGCGAATGCGCCCCGGCAGAGGGTCGTCCAACACAGTCTCCCGGAGCAGTCCCGACTGCCAGAAAACAAACAGGGGATGATCTCTCATCCCCTGTTCTTCTCGGCTTCACCGAGTCAATTCACAGTCTACACTTAGGCATGCTCATGATGCGAATGGCCCCTCGCAACTACAAACTGCGCGAGAGCCCAGATGATCGCAGCGATGCCAACCAGAAGCGCGAAAACCCCCAGCATGATGTAGAACACGCCGGTGTTCGCCGCCTTGCTGGCTTCGCCCTTCAGTTTCTTGACCTGTGCGTCGGTTGTTTCGGTGGTGTTTGTTGCTTCTGCATTCAGTTTCGCACGATAGGCATCAACCACACCTGCACCACCGGTAACCAGATTCGTGACACCGGTCATGAGGCCGCCCTGGAAGCTGGCCTCACCGCCTAATGCCGAGTTAAGAGTGTCCAAGGCAGTCTGCATGGAAGCCGCCGCGTCCGCGAAGTGGCCTTCACGGTACTCGATTTCAGCCTTCATACGCGCTGCTTGTGCGTCTCCTGTGAGATCCATCGGCGTACCAGCGGTCAAGGTCAGCGTATAGGTGTTCCAGGTCTCCATGTATCTTCGCCACAGTGTCGTATAGGTCGCCTGATCAGCCGAAACCACGGCAATGGAGCCGCTGGCTGTGAACTGGCCGTAGTACTGGTAATAGGCACTTATGACCTGATTCGCAGCTGGTGTTGCGACCATTGTGAGCTTGCCAGTGGCAGGATCAACCGTGTAGTCAGTAGTAGCTGTTAGAACGGTCATAGTCTGTGCGGTGTTGTCCTCTCGGCATACGACCACTGACCCAGCTACCACAGGCACATTGTTCAGATAGCCTACCAGTGTAGAACCATCTCCAGCAATCACGTCCTCGCCATACTTGTACTTAGCGCGGACAGTCGCAGTCGCAGGTGGTGCAATTGAGAACAGGATTGCGCCGGTGTAATCATTGAGTGAGTACCCCGCGTTCAGCGTCAACGTTGACACCGTATGCGTCGTCGTGTCGTCATAGTATATGACCTCAGAGTCCGGCACGATCGGGTGGTTGATCAGATTGTAGTTGACGCCGCCTCCGGGTACGGTCTCCCAATAGACCTCATTGACCTTCATGGGCCCGTTGTCGCCCTCATAATCGACGAGGGCTCTGTAAGTATGAAGTGTCTGGTTGGTGGCATCCGCCGGCACCACACATTCAAACCGGAATGAGGCATAGCTGTTGCCGGGCAACACAAATGGGAAAGCCGTTGGGCTCACGGGAGCGCAGGTTCCCCAGTCAAACACCATAGAGGCCCCGGTGATCTTGAGATCCGTGGCCCCGTCATTGTTGACTCTGAACTCGAACATGGCAGTTGATCCCGCCGTGTAGGCCGCGACAGTGGCATCATAGAAGCTGTCGTACCCTTCAAACGCCGCCTGGGTCCAGTTCTGTTCGACGATTCCCGGCGCCGCTACAGCGGCAGAAGGGATCATCGCGATAAGCAAACCGACTACTACTAGCATCATGATCAACGCAAAACATGCCTTGCGCTTGGTCACTTTCTTCTACCCTCCTTCTTGTTGTTTCGGTATTCCACTCGTCTTCAACTTTCCCCCCAAAACAACCCCAGGAGTCACCTTCAATCAACCGTCATTATCACCCCCTTTAGCCTCCGTCTCACTTCCCTTGTCATCCTTCGTGAGTTTGAGACTGAGTGTAGCATGAGATTCACTTTTGTCAATAGGCATGCTACAATTCCGAGTGTCAAACACAAATGTGAGGCCGATTTGAGACAACGACGCCACTCTACTCATAGGTGACGTCCGGCGCCCTCAGAATGTTCCATGA
>Ga0105101_10000546_pt1 | contig 15744 bp, 12 predicted proteins | sample PPLLak21cMay2015_2_FD_87037 | JGI IMG/M metagenome (GOLD analysis project Ga0105101, IMG submission 87037) | Freshwater sediment microbial communities from Prairie Pothole Lake near Jamestown, North Dakota, USA - PPLs Lake P8 Core (1) Depth... | ecosystem: Environmental > Aquatic > Freshwater >... | reverse complement strand
TAAATGAGTTAAAAATTGGCTGAAACAATGTTGAAAGTAATTTGTTTTTAATATTGACGTTACATAATGAATGGATTTCAAATCAAACAAATATGAAAAAGGGAAAACGATTTTGGTTTTACCCATTACTTATGGGAGTTTTATTACTTTTTACGAACAGTTGTAAGAAAGAAGTTGAATCTGAGACCGTTACCGACCGTGATGGTAATGTGTATAACACTGTAACCATTGGAGCACAGACCTGGATGGCAGAAAACTTGAAAACAACCCGGTACCAGAATGGTGATCTGATAGGAACAACCACTTCTGTAGATTTGGATATTACAAATGAGAATTCACCAAAATACCAGTGGGCCTATGGTGGCAATGAGAGCAATGTTAGTACATATGGTAGATTATATACATGGTATGGAGTAATTGACAGTCGTAATGTTTGTCCCACTGGTTGGCATGTACCCACTGATGCAGAATGGACAAGTCTGACAACATATTTGGGGGGAGAAGGTGCTGCCGGTGGAAAATTAAAAGAGACTGCCACCACACATTGGCTAACTCCTAACACAGACGCAACCAATGAAACGAACTTTACAGCCCTTCCTGGCGGCTACCGTAACCAAAACGGAGAATTCTCCGGTATCGGGAACTACGGCTACTGGTGGAGTTCTACCGAGAACACTACGATCGCTGCCTGGAATCGGAGCATGAGCTACGGTAGCAGCAGTGTGAGCAGGAACGCCAGCTTTGAGAGAAACGGCATTTCTGTCCGGTGTGTAAAGAATTAATCAGCTTTAAGTAATTTATTAATTGCTAAAGCCGTTCCTACACCCAGTTGTTCATAACCTGATTGATTTGGATGTACAGAACTATTTGCAATTTCAGCATAACCAGTTGTTCTATTTAAAAATATTGGTGCATAATTACAATCAACCCTTGAATTATAAGCCCCATTTGCAAATTCATCAATGAATGCAACCCAGTATTTATGCACATTTTCTATGAACAAATCCTGGTCTAAGACACCTCCCAAATCAATAGCCCATGCTACTCCGGTAGTCCCTGTTAATGATGGTATTTGTAAAATTATTTTTAAATTGGCATCAAATGCGAGGAAGGCATCAATAAGTATTTTTGCTGTATTAAGTATTATAGTTATCTCCTCAGCAGTTACAGGATCACTTCCTACTGCTGAAAATTCAAGCAAATCATTTAATCCAAGAGAAATCAAGACATAATCAGGATTAGCTATAGAATTATCCAAAAAGTATGATGGCACGTTTAAAACACCTGCCTTAAAAAAAGGCGATGGGTTAGTAACAGGTTGGTCATTATTTACAAACCTATTCCATGTTGCTCCTCCACGACCTTCATTCCTGGTTATCGTTCCATTCGTTCCCAGAAATGTAATAGTTGAATTGCTTAATACTCTATCTATTTGAGTATCATAATAAGTACATCCGCTTTCTATTAGCGAATTACCGATCAATAATATTTTTTTAGTTTCTGCCGGAGCTTTGTTATATACAGTCATTGTAATAGTTTGGGTGGTTATTAAACGTCCGCTATTCTTAAAAGTCATAATAAGTGCATGATTGCCAATATTCTCTGCAGCAGGATTAATGACAATGTTATTTCCTGATTGAGTACCTATGTTTGAAATATAAGTAACCTGAAGGTTATTCTGAATTGGAACATTGATAAGTGCATCTCCGTAGATAGTAACCTCTTGACCTACAATTAAAGATAGACCTGTCGATGGTAAGGCAAAATATGGTAACTCCATCCAGGGGTACATCTGGCCTGTATGGTCTTTTGAGCAGGAGATTAGAAATATAATCAGGTTTAATAATAATAGTCTTTTCATACGTATATAATTTTGTTTTTAAAGGTCGTATGGAACCTCCATGTTTATAAATTATATTCATGCCTATTCAGGTTTTTAAAACATGGAGGTTTCAAATGATTTTTTTACAAGTTATAATTTCCTGCCATTATTTCAATACATACTATCATAGTCTGATGACTCTTGAAGCGGGGCAGGCTTTCAGGAGGCTTCACAGTGTTAACCCACCTGTTTCAAAAAATTGAGTAACGACTGACCTTTTAACCGTTGCAGTAATCTTTTTAACCATTTTTGTAGCACTTTGTGTATCGGCAGCACCAAATGATGATCCGGCTTTAAGATTTGTGATGTACCTCATTTCATTTTGTAATTTTCCCATTGGGGTATCTTGAATTATATTTTGTGTTTTCTCATTTGGGGTCCAGCCTATAGGTAATAACTCATATATAGATTTACTTTCATCAAGGTTAATATTTGTTGAAAATAAAAGAGCTGGTTGATCCGAAAACCAATCATTGGACTCATATGCCCTATCAATTTCAAAATATAAAACAAATTCTCTTACAGCAGTATCTTTCAGAACGGCTGATACTGAAAAATCGGAATTCGCTATTGTTGCAGAGGTTACAGCATCAACCTCGGCACTTGATGAAACGAGATATTTATTCATTTTCCAAAAAGGCAATGCAGTTTCTGCTAATCCTCCTGTTATTAATTTTTGACATACATTGATATTCTGAATAAAACCAGATGTCTTGTCTTCTATCCAGATTACATAAATATTCTTGTATTTTGTTGGTGACAAATCTACGCCATATTCAAAATTCACACTTATTGTATATCGCCATGAAATATCCTCATGGTAATCACGGTTACATTTCAGGGCAAATGCTGAAAAAATAATGATTGGAAGAAGTTGAAGAACCTTTTTCATAGATCGGATTTCATGTAATCAAACTTATTAAATTCCAATAAATTCAATAATTCTTGTTATAAGTTAAAGATTGTTGTTTCGTTCTTTAATCCTTTTGTGTGCTGTTTGTTTGAGTACTTCCATAGTTTCAATTCGGACAATTAATTTTATTGAAAAATAAAACTTACCAACAAGGGGATTGTTATAGAATTCCTGAAAAAGTTTACATAATTCACATATTTTAATACTAATTAATAACACGTTGTGCAGTTAACCATATTCTCTGGCTGCATGTACTCATCTCCCGGCCCCCTGCTTTGCGACAGCAGAGAAGGGGGCCGGGGGATGAGTACGTGTGATTGAAAGGGGAACATAAGCGGATAAACCAGCTTATAAATAAAACTCAACTATTTTATTATTAGATAATTGCGTTCATTTCGGGGTGACAGGATGAGGAACGTGTCCGATAAAATTAGCTCGCTCCCAAATCTACGATTTCTTTTCCTTAGGTAAGAAAGCGGAAATTATATCAAGCGGAACGGGGAAAATGATAGTCGAGCTCTGCTCCGAAGCTATCTCCGTTAAAGTTTGCAAAAAGCGAAGCTGTAAAGCTGCAGGATTTGAGCTTATAATCTGAGCAGCGTCGGACAACCGTTGGCTTGCCTGGAATTCGCCTTCAGCATGTATAACTTTTGCCCGGCGTTCCCTTTCGGCTTCAGCTTGTTTTGCCATTGCACGCTGCATCTCCTGTGGCAAATCTATATGCTTTACTTCGACGTTCGATACTTTAATTCCCCACGGCTCAGTTTGACTGTCAATTATTTTTGCCAGCTCGCGATTGATTTTATCGCGCTGTGAAAGTAACTCATCCAATTCCGATTGCCCCAATATACTTCGCAACGTAGTTTGTGATAATTGTGAAGTAGCAAAAAGAAAATTTTCTACTTCGACGATTGCTTTGTCGGGCTGCATCACACGGAAATAAACCACGGCATTTACTTTAATAGAAACATTGTCTTTTGTTATTACATCCTGTGTGGGAACATCCATCACAACCGTTCTCAAACTTACTCTTACCATCTTGTCAATAAGAGGTATGAGTAAAATTAAGCCGGGTCCTTTAACGTTGATCAATCTTCCTAAGCGAAAAATTACTCCGCGGTCGTACTCACGTAAAATTCGTATTGCACTTGCTAAAATAATTGACAGGAATATAATTCCCGTTACTAATAGTGTGTACTGTATTTGCTGCATAATGATTTCCTTTCTGTTTATTTTATGTTGCTTTACGAACCATTAATTTAAGATTTGAAATTTGAGTAACTTTAACTTTTGTGCCTTGACTGATAGAACCATCTAAACTTTCTGCATTCCAAAGCTCACCGTGCACCCTGATTTGTCCTTCGGGTTCCAGGCTACTGATTGTCTCGCCGATTTCTCCAATAATCCCTTCGATTCCGGTCGTAGGTTTGCGATTTTGTGCTTTAATTCCAAAACCTATTGCAAATATGAAGAAAGCAGTGGTGAGTATGACAATTACTAAAATTACCTGCCATGAAATTTTGATTACTTCCAATGTTGACTCAGTATCTATTAACATAATTGATCCAAGGATTAATGATATAACTCCGCCAATCGATAAAAGTCCGTGGCTGACTACTTTAATCTCCGCGATGAATAAAATAACAGCAAAAATAATTAACGCTAAGCCAGCATAATTTACCGGAAGCGTGTGCAACGCATAGAAAGCAAGGATTAAACTAATTCCTCCTATTACGCCGGGGAATATCGCTCCCGGATTATAAAGCTCAAACATAATACCGTATAAACCAATCATAAATAATATGTATGCGATGTTCGGGTCGCCGAGCAGGCCGAGGATCTTTTGTTTAAAATTCATTTCGATATTAATTACCTCAGCGTTTTTAGTATCCAGAATTTTTTTACCTGAAGATAAGCTGATTTCTTTTCCGTCTATTTTTTCCAGCAAATCCTGCACCGATATCGCGATTGTATCGATAATTCCTTCTGTCAGCGCTTCAGTTTCAGTAATAGATAAGCTTTTCCGGACTGCGTCTTCAGCCCATTGGATGTTTCGTGAGCGTTTTTCGCTTATTGTCCTTATAAATGCCGCGGCGTCGTTCGTAGCTTTTTCGTTCATAACGGAATCCTGTTCACCCTGGAGTGATACAGGATGCGCTGCGCCTATGTTAGTACCGGGTGCCATTGCGGCGATATGACCCGCGAGTGTGATGAAAACACCGGCCGATGCCGCCTGAGATCCGCCCGGATAAACGAACACAACCACAGGAATTTCAGATTCGAGTATATCGGCAACAATTACGCGGGTAGATTTTAATAATCCACCCGGTGTGTTCAGTTTGATAATCAGACACTCTGCATTTTTTTCGCGAGCATGTTTAATACCTGAATTGATGTATTCGGCACTCGACGGGTTGATTGAACCGTCAACCGAAATCATGACTACTCTTTTTGTGATAGTGTTTTCCCCGGTTTGGGATACTAATCCCAGGCTCGTGATCAGGATTATGCAAATCGCAATATGAATTTTTAAGACTTTCATTACCGGTATGAAAAAAACGACTATCTGCAATACAATCCTGCCGGGCAGGGGAAAATAGAAAATTTCGCCTTTATTTTGTTTTTAATGTTTTTGTTATAACATCAAATTTATGCTAATTGTTTTATATTTCATCACATTAGTGTCCATTAAAAAATTAACAATACATATTAAAATTAAGTTGCTCTTAAATGAATTAATATTGTAATGAAGTCCCGGGAAAATCCTTTTTGATCCATTTTCTGAATTACGGAAAATATGAGGGAAAACTATCTTATAAATAAAAATACAACTATCCGGAATATTAATAATTGCATTTTATATTGGTCGGGGTGGCGGGATTACTTCATGATCCCGGTGGGGGGTGATTCAAAAGAAAAAACCCTTCTTCACTTTTGCGGAAGGGCATTTCTCTTGTCGGGGTGGTCAGATTCGAACTGACGACCCTCTGGTCCCAAACCAGATGCGCTAACCGGACTGCGCTACACCCCGAAAATTATTTTTAATTAGGTATTTTTCAATTTCAATTCTTTTCTTAATCCTCTTAATCTCTGTCTCGACTTTCATTGCATCTGACCGTGTCTCAAATTCTTTCCACCATTTTAATTCCCACGGTATATATGCTTTAGTCGATTTATTTCTCCCTGCGTTATGTCTCATTATCCTCTTCTGCAAATCATCAGTCTGCCCGACATAATGCTTTTTGTTCTTACATGATTCTATCAAATAAACATAATACATAATCGTTCTTCAGATGCGCTAATCCCGAAAAACACAGAATCTCCGATTCTGATGTTTTTCGAGGATCCTCGTCACGCCTTGCGTGACGGGACCGGACTGCGCTACACCCCGTTTCAACCACCGAAGCCTTGGCGAAGGCGGTCAAGAGTGCCGCAAAAGTATAATGAGTTTTTCAATTATCATATAATTAAATGATTAATTTTCCTGAGGACTCTGATCCGGGTTGCTCAAATGAATAAATAAATATCTTTATACAAGTTAACCCGGGTATAAATTTCAAAGACACCAATCATGAAAAGATTATCAATTACTTTAATATTTCTGATGATCGTATCTGTTCTGATGGCTCAGACTGGCAAGGTCATGGATAACCTTACAATGCAAAGCAAGTTATTGAAGATGGATAGGAAATATGCTGTCTACCTTCCACCCGATTATGAAACTTCGCAACGCAGTTATCCGGTTCTTTATCTTTTGCATGGTGCCGGTGATGACCAAACCGGATGGGTCCAGTTCGGGGAGGTTCTGAATATTGCTGATAATGCTGTAAATGCAGGAGCCGCCACTCCTATGATTATAGTCATGCCTGATGCAAATACGGGAAAAAGAGGTTACGTGAATGATGTGAAGGGAGAATGGCGTTATGAGGATTTCTTCTTCCAGGAGTTCATGCCATTTATCGAAAAGACATACCGGATCAAAGGTGAAAAACGGTATCGCGCAATTGCAGGTCTTTCAATGGGTGGCGAAGGTACGTTTGTTTATGCGCTTCATCATCCCGAATTGTTTTCATCGGCCTGCCCGTTGAGCGCGGCAACAGGCCCAAGGAGTATTGAAGAACTTAAAAATTACAGACTGTGGCAGGGTGTAGAAGGGATATCTGATGCAGATAAAGAAGCATATTTCAAAAAATATAATGTCCTCAGCCTTATTGAGGCTATCCCTGATGATCAGAAAAAAGCCGTAAGATGGTACATCGATTGTGGGGATGACGACTTTCTCTACGAGGGTAATTCCCTTGTTCACATTGCAATGCGTAAGAAAGAGATACCTCATGAATTCAGAATACGGGACGGTGTACATAGCTGGACTTACTGGAGAGCTGCCTTGCCGACTGTACTGGAGTTTGTTTCGATGAGCTTTCACCAGTTCTGAAAAGTCGGCCATGATTCTTCATTTGATCATAAAGGAGATAAAATACAGAAAGCTCAATTTTATACTTGGATTGCTGGCAATTGCTTTCGCAGTAGCCTTTTTTGTGTTTTTTTTCACTTCAAATGAAGCTTCAAAAAGAGAAACTACAAGGCTCACAAGGGATATGGGATTTAACCTCCGGATCATTCCCAGGGAAACAGACATGAACAAATTCTGGATTTCAGGGTATTCAGAATATACCATGCCGGAAGATTATGCTGAGCGTTTCCGGAAATTTAAAGACTTTTCCTTTGCCCATATCACAGCAACATTACAGAAGAAGATAATATGGGATAATAAAGAAATTATCCTGACGGGAATTGCTCCGGAGATTGATCCGGCAGGAAGAGCTGCAATGGCCCTTATCATTAAGCCGGGTCAGGTATATATCGGTAGTGAGCTGGCAAGGGAATCAGGGGCTCAGCAAGCTGAAATGATCGATATCCTAGGGAAAAAGTTTACAATTGTAAAGATCCTCTCTGAAACCGGAAGCACTGATGATATCCGTGCTTATGGAACATTATCTGACTTCCAGGAAATTCTGGATATGAAGGGAGAGATAAATGAAATAATGGCACTCAATTGCCTTTGTCTTTCCCCAGAGGAGGGTGATCCTTTGATCATTATAAGGGACCAGCTGGATCAGGTCCTTCCTGAAGCTAAAGTTGTCATGAATACGACCATTGCGAATGCACGTGAGAAACAAAGACAAATGCTGGAGAAGTATTTCGCTGTCATATCAGTCTGTGTTGTGCTACTGATCGCAATCTGGATAGCTGTGCTGGTAATGATCAATACGAAAGAAAGGGAACAGGAAATAGGTATTTTACACGCTATGGGTCATAGCAGTGGCAAAATCTTGGGGATTTTCCTTGGCAAGGCATTGATTATCGGTATTGTAAGTGCCATAATAGGTTATCTGCTTGGTACTTTCCTTGCCATGAAATTCGGCAGTGTAATATTCAAAATTACGGCCGGTTCAATCAAACCTCTGCAATCGTTATTAATATGGTCGATAACTGTTGCTCCGGCCTTTTCGGCACTTTCAAGCTTTATTCCTGCAATCATAGCTGTTATGAAAGACCCTGTCCTGACCATAAAAGATTAGATCATAAGATCAACCATATTCATTCCTCCAATTAGGATCCTGAGTTGACAAATACAAGTCGCTAAATAATTTGTTTTAGAAATCATGATGAGGGCTTTTTAACCTTAAAAATAATTATTAAACCTGCTATGATAACTAAAGCTACCAGGCCCAATGTAAAATAGACCGGAATTCTTAAATACGATTTTTCCTTGTCAATAACGTATCCGTCATCAGAAGCGTGGTCAGATCCAACGGCCGCGGAATCGGCAAACATAACAGGCACACCCGGATATGAAGAAGTTGCCATTTTAAGGATCCTGTTTACCTCGAGCCTGACCAGAGGGTTTTCGGGATCAAATTCCAATAATCCGGCGACTTGTGCCTGTCTGTTCTGATCCCATTTCAGAGGCAGCAAAGTACCCGCTACCCACGATACGTCCAGACCGCATTCACAATCAAGTCCGATTACGGAGAGGATTTTCACCAGATTCGTTTCTTCTATCTCGCCGGCTTTCATCAAAGGTCCTATCCACCTGGCTTTTCCGTAAAACACTGCTGCATGAGGTTTTGCCACAGACTCATCTAATCCCAGACTCCAGAGCAGGATCTTTTCATCCGAAAATGAATCAGGTTTCAAAGTTATCAGAACAGGTGGATAATCAATGCTTTTAACCATCATCTTCATCCGGAGCTTAATTATCTCTATGGCAGAAGAAGCAGCTTTTCTGTAATTTTCATTTTCCTGCGCATTTTCACCCTCGATCAGCAATATTACACCATATGCTTTTATAACCTCATTGATTATAGCTTCCCGGATCCGTGAGAAAATCACTTTATTAATTGCTGATTTTAATGATTTTTCGAAGGATTCGCCATCCTGATTTATTTCTATTACCAGAGAGTGTCCCTCAGGAGAAACCAGAATAGCCGCAGGAAAGGATTGTATCTGCCATAATGACAGATATTTCAAGGCTTCATGATCATTTTGCTTATCAACATTGATCATTTCAGCATTTATATTGCAATCATTGAAAGCAGAAATTAATATTTGATTAAAGTTTAATGTAATTTCTTCCGGGGTATTCAATCTTACATAGCCATAGAAATAATATGGATCAGTACCCAGATCAACAAATCCGGTTTCCCGGATATTATACCGGCATGCAAATAACGGGTGGATTTGAAAACAGACCCACAGGCAAATCAGGAAAACCAATTTGTTATAATTCATAATCCCCCATCCTCTGACCGTAGCATATGATCTGTCCATCTTTAAGGGTCACAATTATCCTGCCATCGCGATCCACAATTAAACCCCATGGCAGCGGAGGAGTAGTCAATCTCTGTGACCAGATTCTGTTGCCATTTTTGATATCCAGAACTTCAATAAGATTTGACTGCCTGTTTGCAGACACTATTATTGCATTAGCACAACGGACCATGGCAAATGCTTCTCCACAATCATATTCCCACAATGGATCTTCTTTCATATTCAATCTCCCCCAGGTCCTTATCATATGAGCCGGAAGTTCATCAGGGTCATTGAAGGAACTATTTAAGATCTGGTCAGGAATACTATTGTAGCACATTATTTTCTTGCTATTCAACAAAAGAATATCCCTTCCGTTTGCCGATGTTTGCAACATCTTTTCAACAACTGAAGGATCAAAAACAGGGTATTCAGGATCGCCATATAAGGGCATGCCACCAGCCACAACCTTATCACCTATCTTATAAAGTTCCCATCCCCGCGGGGAGTTTGAACCAAGAAGCTTAAGAGGAGCGGGATCATTAAGACATTTTCCGTCTTCCAGATCAAACACTCCAGGAGAAATTGAAGTACCGCTGGCCAGGTAAAGCTTACCGTCATTTATAAGCATATGTCCCTGTACACTCACACCTGTGCGCGAATCAGGATCGAGATGGCCTGATGTATTGTTTTGCCATTTGATCTTGCCGGTTGCAGCATCAAGTGCATATACATAGGTTCCGTCATAGTTTACAATTCCGGCTGCAAAATAAGCAATACCCTTTTCGACTATCACTCCGCTTCCGACCGGCCATGTCGACATTAGTGAACCGTACACGGGTATTTTGCGATGTTCAGGGGCAGCGTTGAACTTCCATAATAACCGTCCGGTTTGAGCTTCGAAGGCATAAACCCACCCGTCACCGGAGCCTACAAATAAACGGCCTTCCCAGACAGTTGGCGGAAAACGCACCGGTCCTCCTGTATAAGCTTTCCACTTAAGTTCTCCGGTTGTTGATTCAATTGCTCTGACAATGCCATCGGAACCACTGAAAAACAACAGATCACCCGCAGAAACCGGGGTAGTTGGGGTAAATGAAGTACCCGGGGCATACCACCAGAGCCTTTGGATCCTTTTTGGTATCGCAGCTTCGGTTGTGACATCACAGGAATTATTAGCACGAAAGGTAGGCCAGTCGGCTGTTGTTGACCTGAGGCTTGTATCAATTGTCAAATTATATTGCTCCAATCGTTCCTCTTCAGTGGCAATTTTGCTGAAATCAAAATCTCCGGATGGTCCGAGACAGGTAATGCCATATAGTGTTGCCTGACAATCACAAACTGATGGCCACCAGTAGAGAAGACCATTTGCAATCGTCACACCATCATGACATTGCGGACGCATAGGTGATATCCATTGAGGATCCTGACTTGTCATGTCGAGTCTTATTGAACCACCTTCGGCACGGTAAAGTATAGCATCGATGGCTCCGTTCGGACGAGTACAGGCACGTCGTTTTGTATCTATTTCAGCTAAAACTTCTCCCGTAACAGGATTGAATTTTTTGCTTTTCTGCATATCGATCTGACCACTGATCCCATAAAGTCCGTCGTCCCGAAGCACTAACTGAAAATTATTATAGGGATCTTCCCAAAGAACGCTGCCGTCTTTGGCAGAAACTGCCAGAAGCTTACCAACTGTCGGACCGGCAAAGTAAAGCGCCTCATCACTGCACTTAAGGTAAGCTGTGGTTCGCCAATTGGTGCGCCAGTCCTGCCGATCAAGATCTTCCCCGAGTGCAATGAACAACTCAGGAGAATTGTCAGGGGTTTTTCGCCAGATATCTTTCCCGGTCCTTGTATCCAGGCATGCAAGGTATGTACCATACCGGTAAATATAAATCCGCCCGTTTTTCATACAAAGAGCCCGGCTGTCAATGTCTTCTGATTCCTGATGGCTCCACAACAATTTTCCGGATCCCGGATTGATTGCCAATAAATTTCGTCCGTATCCCCATGGATTTTCAGGCTGGTTGAAACCTTTCGAAATGGGATCCCATGGCCAGCCATGTTCTTCCCGCTTTTGCCGGACCACCGGATCTTTCTGTTCCTGTTCTCCAAGGAGTGCATAAAGAACATTGTCTTCCATTGCCATCCACTTCCAACAGGTACCGCCGGCGACATCCAAAGAAGGGATAATTTCGCTTGTCAGCTTTCCTGTGGCAGCTTCTATAACTTTGCAGCTTTTATCATCGCCTACATATAATATCTCCGGTGTTGCTATCATCGTATTACGGTGGATCATAAAACCCGGAGTGAGCCGTCTTTTCCAAAGTATTGAACCATTGTACCCATTATACGCAACAAGCGAATTAAGCAATGCTTCTTCACGTTCATGAAAAGCAATGTTACCATAAGCCTGGAATACCCTGCCTGCTGAAGCCACGGCAACCTGTTCCAAAGGCGCATAATACGGTTCAGCCAGAAATTGCGTGAGATAGGGTGCCCTGGCAATCCGGTCGGTTGATTGGGGATTATTATCCGGACCATGGTAGGGATGACTCCACTCATCAATACCTTCAGGTATCGGTTTGGTCAATTCTTTTCTACCTATAAAGGCTTTACCAAGAGGCCGGAGAACCCGGAGCGCTTCAGATTCATTTACATTAATTTTTTTATCTAATGAGACAAGAACATCAGCAAGGTTATCAGCCAAATGAATTCTTGTTAAATCACCCTTTTCAATGAAGATACGCGATCCATAAAATCCCGCTCCATCAACTGCCTGGCGTGCAGGCTCTATATTCTCAGCATTGCTTAGCTGTACATATATTAATAGCTCACTTTCCTGCGCCAGTTTTATTGCCAGCTCACATTTTGTATCCTCCAGGAGAACACAAATACCCCGTGAAACACCACTTTTTTTAATGATCTGAGAGGGTTCAAATATTTTGCCCTGGCAGCTTGCCCAAAGCCAGACAGCCACAATAGTGGTCACCATTCCTGCATAAAACCTGAGTGACCTGATTCTCCCATTAAACTTTATAGTCTTTTTCATTGCGGAACTATATTAATTAACATTTTTTCTTGCCAGATTCAATTGCAACTATTTATGGAAGGTATCACATAATTTATTAAAAGTCAAATTTTATCTCCACTTTCAAATCGCAATGATCATTCTGCCAGTGCCTTCAGCTCTTCACACCGAACCCTCATCTCCTGTATTTCAGAAGAATATTCAGGATCGTTGATAAGGTTCTGCTTTTCGAGAGGATCCTTTGTCAGGTCAAAATATTCCTCATACGCGTAAAAAGGCCACAAAATATACTTTCCGGTATGGGTGATCAGGGCTTCCGATGAAGGAATCCGTTTTTCACTCGTTACAAAAGGATGTTCATAATAAAAATCCTTACGCCACTTTACCTTTCTTCCCGATAGATACAATTCCGAAAAATCTCTTCCCTGCATAGCTTCCGGAATATGAAGTCCGGCAGCTGCAATAATTGTCGGTGCAATATCGATATTGAGGACAAACTCATCATTAGTCGCACCACGATCTTTACCTTTTATTCGCGGGTCATAAACTATCAGTGGCACCCTTACTGATTCCTCATATGGGTACCATTTGTCTGCAAGGCCATGCTCACCATGGAAATAACCATTGTCCCCCATAAAAATAATCAGTGTGTTGTCATAGATACCCTGATTTTTCAGTTCCGCAACGATCCTGCCGACAGCAAGGTCCATTTCCGTCAGCATCCTGTAATAAGCCTTCATATATTTCTGGTACCTCTCCGGTGTGTCAAAACGCCAGTACCAGCGGATCCTTCCTTCATTACTGTCATTTGCAATAAATGGAGGAAGCCTTCTGAAATACTCTTCTGAAGCAGTTTCCGGTACCGGAATTGTAACATCACTGTAATACTTCTCACTTTCAGGCTGATAGCGGTACTGGTCGGGATGATTATCCTGGGCATGGGTTGCAAAGAAGCTCACAGAAAGCATGAAAGGTTTTTCCTGTGGCCGTTCCTGCAGGAATTTGAGGGCATCCCTGGCATTTCTTTCGGTTACATGTATGGAATCGCCATTCCCTGAAGGGAACCAATGAATCCGTTCATACTCCGAAGCAAAGTCAAAATCTGTCTCCCTGATCTTTCCAACTCCGTATTTTCCAACAAAACCGGTCCAGTATCCTGCTTTCCTTAAGAGGGCCGGATATGTATTTACAAATGCTTCTTCTATCAGAGGAATTCCAAATTCCTTTATTCCATGCCGGCTCATATATTGTCCGGTGAGGATAGTCGCCCTGCTCACCATGCTTATTGCAGTCGTTGCACAGGCATGAGTAAACCTCACACCATTCCTGGCAAGGTCATCAATATTCTGAGTCTGAAGAATGCTGTTCCCCATACAACCAAGTGAATTCCAGCGCAGATCATCAGCAAGAAGGAAAACAATATTCAGCCTGTCATTTTCATCCTGCTTACGGTTTTCCTGCATGCATGAATCTGATAACAAAGACAATCCACCCAGCATTGTAATCCCGACCTTCCTCATTTTCAATTTGTTTGATATTTGATCCAACATTAATTCAAGTGTCTTCTTTAAAGTGGTAACATTATATCCGGATTTGTTACTTCAGGACTTCAATAAGACTGTAAAGCCCGAAAATTGCTATGGTAAAAGCACTTACAATAAATGCCATGTTATAAAACCGGCCGCTTTCCAGTCCGGCAACCGACAATTTGTATTTGTAATTTAAAGCAACATAGACCACTATCAGAAGCATTATGCTTGTGACCGTTCCGCCGATAGTAACCATCAGAACCGGCAATTTAACAAGCAGAAAAAGGATCGTCCACAGAGCAGGGAATACCCATGCCAGGACAGAGATGGTCCTCTTTCTCTGCCTGATATCATAAAATTTTATCCATCCTACCTGTCCGAAGATATCCGAAAAGATCCTGGTCCAGGCGGCAAGAGCTGCGAACAGGGTGGAATATAACACAATCAGTGCACCGAGCATAAACCACGACTTCGCCCACGGACCGAGGGATTCCGTGTACATTGTGGATAATATTTCGATCATTTGATAACCTTCCGGAAAATACTGATTGTTGTGCAGCACTGTTGCGCCGAGAAGGTAAAAAGCGATTGTAACGATAGTATAAATAATCATTGAAACCAGGGCATCCAGGTACATGATCTTCATCCATCCCCTGGCTCTCCGGAACCATTCCTCTGAATGGTCATTCGGACCTGTATATCTTGCATAACCTTTCTCGAGGCACCAGTAATGATAGGCAACTATCTCATCACCTGCCACGCCGGTGAGGCCGAAAGCAGCAATGGCAACGGCAATGGTCCCTGGCTGGAACTTTAATTTCAGACCTTCAACAATATTTTCCCAATGAATTGAATAAGGGGTAAAGTGCAGGAAATATAAAGAGGTGAGAGTAAAGAGTGTAAAGAGCACCATCATTACCACTGAGAACTGCTGGATCGACCTGTAATAACCCTTTGAAACCAGAAGTGCCACAGTTATTGCGACAAAAACTGTAAAAACCGGCACTCCAATCCCGGGAAACCACATATTCAGTGTCAGGGCAACACCGCCCAGTATCCCACCGACCTGAAGAGGTTTGACAACCCACAGCAGGAACCACATCCAGATCGTCCAGTTTGTGCCCCTGATCCGCCAGCCGGGAAGGTCATTGAATGTATTCATCACGGTTTTCCCGTAAAAGATTGCATTTCTGCCGAACTCAAGCTGAATAGCTACCTTGATGACACAACTGAGCAGAATTAACCACAATGCAACAAATCCCGCCCTGGCACCGAGAGTTGTGGTGGCAATCAATTCTCCTGATCCGACAATGGAGGCAGACAGGATGAATCCGGGTCCCAGAAATTTAATTTTCTCAGAAATTTTTTCAGGAGGTTCCCGTACAGAATCCTTTGTTAATATGTATGGATCAGAATTTTCCGTAAATATTCCTGATTTTAAATAATGGAATATATAAACAATATTTTCATGTTCTTTTCTAACACTAAATATAGCAATAATTAAAAGGTTTGGAAAAATGTTATCCTGTAAGGTTCAGGCATCGACACCCTGTGTGAACTATATAACGTT
>Ga0105101_10000545_pt1 | contig 15772 bp, 15 predicted proteins | sample PPLLak21cMay2015_2_FD_87037 | JGI IMG/M metagenome (GOLD analysis project Ga0105101, IMG submission 87037) | Freshwater sediment microbial communities from Prairie Pothole Lake near Jamestown, North Dakota, USA - PPLs Lake P8 Core (1) Depth... | ecosystem: Environmental > Aquatic > Freshwater >... | reverse complement strand
GCCATGTAGTTTGAACAGGCGTCGACCATCCGGAGTGGCACGGTAGCTGCACCGTAGGTAAGTCCAAGGACACATTGAATAGCAAATGCGAAATCCGAAGCACGAAGCTCGAAACAAATTCAAATGTCCAAAGCGCAAAATCAAAAAACAAGTTTTAGCTTATGTTTTGAAAATTTGATCATTTGAATTTTGGATTTGTTTCGGATTTAGATATTCGGATTTCGGATTTATTTAGTAAGGTAGTCTTTCCAGATCTCTTCGATCCGGTCGATCACGTCCCTGAATTCATACAGAAGGGTCATCTCGTTGAGGTATTGATCCAACGAGGCCGCCGTTGACATCTCCACAAACCTTCTGCAACTCTTCCTCAGGCTTGGCCGAAGCTTATCGCATCCGACGGCCTCCGCCGTGGTTTGGACGGGTAAGGTCGCATGAGCCGTGCCTGCTTCATCATAAAACCTCCCGTGGAGGCAGCGAACACACCGGGTCTTCCTCAATTCGATGGCCCGATCAATTTCCTCGTCCACTGTTTGACGAATCATCCTCCTCAAAAGGGCCGCCCTTTCCTTCTGAACCATCGCCTTGGCCAATTTGACGATTTCTTTCTTGGATTCCTGGATCGAATGGGATAACTGATCAACAATCATGTGAGGGACCACGGAGTGTTCCAATCGTAAAAGTCTGACCTCCTGGAGGATCAGAGTTTTGATCCCTATTTTGATTGCCCTCTTCAATTCCTTCTGTTGTACCGGCATAGAAATCTTTTATCAAAAAAATTGACTTTTGGCAAGAAGAACTATCAGGTTGCGAAAAAAGTGATGCTCTTAAGGCTGCTCAAAAATGGACCTGCCTTCGCCCAGGCAGGCAGATGCAAGTTGAGTCTTAGAAACCCCGTCAGCAGCTGCTAGAATCTTAGCGTCGCTCCTGCAAAGGGACCATGAAACCTTACCTTGGCGTAGTCATGATTGTGTTCGGCTTTGATACCAAATATTCTGTAACCACCGATGATGCTTACAAACTTTACCGGAATTATTTTTATGCCCGCCTCGGCATCATAGACGTATCCATAGCTCCCGGCGGTCAATCCGGAGCCCTCTGCAAAAATATTCACCATCTTATGGGGATGGATGTCGAGGGCAATGCCAATCGTAGGAAGTCCGAATAAGAATTTCTCCGATTCTTTAACGGAAGGGCTGAGGTCCGGGGCGTCAAGAGATACTTTACCCCAGAACCCTTTCCCTTCCAAAAGCGTTCCAAGCTTAACCACCCCTTTGCCAATATCGATGAACTGCCACGCCCACCCCAATCTGAGATACTTGACTTTCGCATCCGTCTCGACCCGTGTCCCGGCAGTATAGGTCTGCCCATTGAACTCAATGGTCCGGTCAAGATTCTCATCACCTTCAAAGCCAGCCTGCGTATAAGCCAGTCTGATTTTGCTCTTTGGCCCCGTATACCACGTCAGCCGGACCTCTGGAAAGTTTTCATCCTTTATCCCAAGATCATGCTTTAAATCAATCTCTGTGTCTATGAAAGTCTCTGAAGCCTTCACTTTCCCTCTATAATCCGGTATCCAATAGCGCCCCTCCAACTCTAATGTCGCACCTTTTTGTGCAAAGGCGAAACCAGGAGTGAACGTCAAAATGACCAGAGTCAATAAGATCATTTTTGTCATTAAAATCCCTCCTTTTGAATCAGATTTGGCGTCTCGCCCGGTCGCGAGCAGGAGATTACCGGGCTTGTGAAACAGCAATAAACATGCCAAAACCCTCTTATATCGGAGGAATGCTTGAGTGATATCGATCCATCCTGAAATACTGAAGAAGTTTATGGAAATTTCCTGAATGGAGAGGATCCGCTGACATGCCAAAAAGGTGGCTGTCACACGAACAGTCTGTCGAACCGAATCGCGGCACAGACCATTCGGCAATCTCTGACATCGCCTTCGCCACCTGGCACTCGATTCGTTCCGAGGAGCGGATGGGCAAAACAGAATGAAATTGAGTGACTGCTCTCAGTTCGTCGATATGCCAGCGGTGCCGTTTTCTTAAATGGCGGTGTCGGCTCATCCTCTTGGTAAGATTGGCCATCGCTGAGCCCACATAGATATAAAATCCCTTTCTGAAGACCACCGTGCCAAGTTTTCCGACGTCGATTCTTCGATCCCTTTTGAGGTTCAAAATCAGGAGATAACTTCCCCGGTCCTTTGCCTCCTCTTCTATGGCGTCCCATGGTATGTTGAGAAGGTTCACATCGGGAGAAAGTGAAAGGTCCTCTGCCCAGCGGACTGAAACAGGGATCACCTCAACCCTATCCCGAACACGCAAAAGAGTCTGTGAGAAATTGATATCTGTGTGAAAATCCGGCATAAAGATTTTGGCGAAAGGCCAATGGACAATAAAGAGGAAGACCGCCCGGATGCCTTCTTCTGAAATCTTAGCGAGCTCTCCCAGGTGGCGAGCCCCTCTCTCGGTGACAGCATCAGGAAACATGGCGACTCTTTCCCCCACCAGGGTGCAAGACTTTACTTCGAGAAGAATGCCTTTGTTTCCTTCCTCCAAAAGAAAATCAAATCGGCTCCTCCCCACCCGGACTTCAGACCTCACCATTCTTGCATCCTCCAACCCCGGTATCTTTCTTTCATGAAGAAGATATCGGGCCACGTCATTCGTACGATGGGTGTGGAGCATGATGGGCTGACCGTCCCGGTCCACTGCTACGGCTGTGTAGCGGGTCTTCCGGCTTGATGATTTTTCTTCTCTCACCAGATGAATGTTGCAGCCTGGCAACAGTAACTCTTGAAGTCTCCCCGGGTTTGGGAGAAAAGCGGACAGGATTCGTCCCTTCCTTTGGCAATGAATCAAAAAGCGGTTGGGCCGGCTTAGGAATCGCGCTTGCAGTCTATGACTGAAAAGTCTTAAAGCATCCATTTGTAGTTTTAAATTAAGTTTTATTAACATATTTTATTATTTGCGCACAATGTCCCCCTCCCCTCTCCCCATGGGGGATAGGGATAGGGTGAGAGGAAGCACATTGATCACGGAATTGGGGATGCCTCCTTAGAGATATAAGATCTTGACTTTAACGGCACAATTAATTAATGTTTCATGGAACTTAGCAATTGTACCGCTTTTTTTCCTGTCAAGAGTTTGAGTCATATTAAGATGTTCTCATTAGAAACTTCTTCTTCTCAGACGTTACCCTCGAGGTTGACTCTTTCAGCGATCATCCCGGTAAGGGACGGGGGGTTCGCCTTTCGCAGATGCCTGCAGGCGATTGTCGAGGAGTCTCCACCTTCTGCGGAAATCATCGTGGTAGCGGATGGGGATACGGACGGCTCCTGGCAGGTGGGTAAAGAATATGGGGCGAAGGTTTTGAGAATACCTATCCCCCAAGGCCCTGCCCGAGCCCGAAACCTAGGAGCTCACGAAGCTCAGGGAGACATCCTTCTTTTCATTGATGCCGATGTGCTAATTCATCCGGATGCCCTGCGCCAGGTGGAAGCGGCTTTCCACAATGATCCCCACCTGGCCGCCCTCTTCGGATCCTACGACGATCAACCGGGAGAGAGCAATTTCTTGTCCCAGTATAAGAATCTATTTCACCATTATGTTCATCAAACATCGCAAGAGGAGGCTTCCACCTTTTGGAGCGGCTGTGGAGCGATTCGCCGTAAAGTTTTCCTGGAGCTGGGCGGCTTCGACGAATCTTACCGAAAACCTTGTATCGAAGATATCGAATTAGGCTATCGGATGAAACGAGCCGGATATCGGATTCGACTCTCCAAGAACCTTCAGGTTAAACATCTGAAGCGATGGCATGTCCGCAGCCTATTAAAATCTGATTTTCTTGACCGGGCACTCCCATGGACGGACTTAATCTTGAGGCATCGAGGTTTTATCAATGATCTGAATCTGCGGGCTTCGAGTCGCCTCGAGGTGGTGTTGACTTACGGTTTTTTGGCGGCCTTGGTCGGAGCTTATTGGCATTTCGGTTCTTTGATTGTCGCAGGCGCATGTGCCGTCTTTCTCATCATCATCGGCAGGTCCGTTTATCAGTTTTTCCTTCGGAAACGCGGTATTTGGTTTACGATCAGGGCAATTCCTTGGCGTTGGTTCTACAATTTTTATTGTGGCTTGGCCTTCGCCATTGGTTTCGGGAAATTCTTTTTCTCCAGGCAAAATTCCCCTCAGGTTGATCGGTTAGCCCTCGAGAAGGGATCCTCTGACAAAACCTGATTTTCGGAGTGGAACGGATGGAATATCGTCCCATCGTGATCATCGGTGCCGGCCCCGCAGGTTTAACGGCCGCCTATATCCTTTCCAAAGCAGGAAGGAAATCGATTGTTCTTGAGAAAGATCAAACGGTGGGAGGAATCGCAAGAACGGTCAATTACAAGGACTACCATTTTGACATCGGGGGACATCGTTTTTTCACCAAGGTAGAATCCGTCGAAAAGATCTGGAAAGAGGTGCTCGGGCCAGAATTACTCCAACGCCATAGGCTCTCCCGAATCTATTACAACAAGAAATTCTTTTATTATCCCCTTCGTCCCTTGAATGCCTTATGGGGATTAGGGGTATGGAACAGCCTGCTCATCTTTTGCAGTTATGTCACCTCTCAACTCCTCCCGGCAAAAGAGGAAAGGACATTTGAGCAGTGGGTTTCAAACCGTTTTGGAAAACGTCTTTTTGAAACCTTTTTCAAGACGTATACGGAAAAAGTCTGGGGGATAGCCTGCGATGAAATCAGCGCGGAGTGGGCCGGGCAAAGAGTGAAGGGACTTTCCTTGATGACCGCTCTTAAGAATGCCATTCTCAAGGATGGCAATGGCCGCCCGAACAAGAGTAAGGTGATTAAAACACTGATTGATGAATTTAATTATCCGAAACTGGGCCCGGGAATGATGTGGAACGCAATGGTAGATACCATCCTGCAGAATGGCTCTCAAGTACGCCTGGGAAGGAAGGTCTCTGGAATTCTCTGGGCAGGAAATAAGGTGGAGGCGCTCGAAATACAAAACAATGGACAGGTGGAGTTGTTGCACAGCAGCCATGTGATCAGCAGTATGCCTCTTCGAGAGGCGATACAAAAGCTCAAACCCGAAGCGCCCCCGGAGGTGCTTCATGCGGCCAATGACCTCAAATACAGAGATTTTCTTACCGTCGCTCTTATTATCAAGGGCCCTTCGCTTTTTCCGGACACATGGATATACATCCACGCCCCTGAGGTAAAGGTTGGCCGAATTCAGAACTTCAAAAATTGGAGTCCCTTCATGGTCCCCGATCCGAATAGAACCTGTTTGGGGCTGGAATATTTTTGCTTTGAAGGGGACGGCCTCTGGACGATGCCGGACAGTGCGCTGATCGACCTGGCAAAGAAGGAATTGGAAATATTATGTCTGTCCAACGAAAAAGATGTGGAAGATGGAACGGTGGTCAGGATGCCGAAGGCATACCCGATTTATGATTCAACCTATCGCCGGTCACTCGATATCGTGCGAAGATTTCTTGGGCGTTTTGATAACTTTCAACCGGTGGGCCGCAATGGCATGCATAAGTACAATAATCAGGACCATTCGATGCTGACCGCCATGCTTTCCGCAGAAAATGTTCTCGGGGCAAATCATGATTTGTGGAAAGTCAACATCGAGGACGATTATATTGAAGAAATCCGCGCTAACCCAAATCAAGAAACGCCTGCGAGCGAGCTGATTCCAGGAATCTTTTACAGGATGGATAAGTTCGGGCTGGCGACTGCCGTGGGATCGGTTTGCGGGCTCCTTGTCTTTCTGGCAACCATCTGGCTCGTCATCAGAGGCGGCCCCGCCGGCACGTATCTCCAGCTTCTCAATCAATACTTCTTTGGATACACCGTCACCCCCAAAGGAGCCTTCATCGGCCTAGCTTACAGTTTTTTCTGGGGATTTCTTTTCGGATGGCTCTTTGCCTATCTCAGAAATTTTTTTATGTCCTATTATATCTATCGAATCAAGCAGGAGGCAGAATTGTTAACCTTCTGGGATTTCTTGGATCATTTTTAGAAAGGACCGAGGGATGACATGGGTGCTGAAAACAAATCCAAATGAAGAAAAATTGCTCAGCGGAGTCCTCCGCCTGAACGGCAAGATTTTAGGACTGGTTCTGGGTATTCTCTTGGGTTTAGCGATCTTCATCGGAACCAATTGGCTCCTCATCAAGGGAATGATTACTCCGGGTGAAAAACAGGTCGTCGGCCCTCATCTCCAACTCCTGAGCCAGTTCTTTCTTGGATATCACGTCTCCTTTTTAGGAAGCATCATCGGCTTTTTTTACGGCTTTGCCCTGGGAACCCTCTGTGGTTCGGCCATTGGCTGGATCTATAACAAGATTGTTGATTTAAACTTAAAGTAATTCGGACAACCCAAACCTGACCATGGCAACGTTACCACAAAAAGTAAAGCTCCTGAGGGGACTACTGACCGGGGAGAGAGCCTATACGGGGCCTTTCTATGTGACCGTCGATGTCACCCGCCGCTGTAACCTCAGGTGCCTGGGCTGCCGCTATCATTCTTCTCTGGTCACCCTCCCTGCACCCGGGGACCAGGCCGTCCTGGATATTTCTTTTGATTTAGTCGAGAAATTATTGGGAGAACTCGCTGCAATGGGCACAAGGGTGATCAGTTTCATGGGGGAAGGAGAACCCATGATTCACCCCCGCCTTCAAGACTTGATTTCAACGGCCAAGGCCTCGGGGTTTCAGGTCACTCTGATCACCAACGGCACCTTACTTGATGAGGCGCGTATTCATTCTCTCATTGATTCACGTCTCGATCTCCTCAGGGTAAGTCTTTGGGCCAGCTCGATCGAGGAATACGAACAGAACTACCCGGGAACCAACCTGGATTATTTTAGAAAAGTTGTAAACGGATTAAGACTTTTGTCCGTTCTTAAAGCCGAGAAAAAAAGTAAGTTTCCTTCGGTTCATTTGCACCAGCCCATCAACAAACATAATTTCGGGAAGGTGGATGCCCTGGCTGATCTGGCATGTGAAACCGGATGCAACGCTTTATCCTTTTCACCCTTTGTTTCCCTTCAGGGCAGGTTAGATCCCTATGCCCTTTCTCCAGAGGAAGAAAAGTCTTTATATCTTTCCTTAATTAAAATGAAGAAGAGGCTGAATTCATTGTCGATGGAGCACAATATCGGTGAAACTCTCCTGCGCTACCGCATCGGTGAAGCAGTATGGAATAAGCTTCCATGTTACGTCGGATGGCTCCATGCCCGCATCAAGGTGGACGGCACGGTTCTTCCTTGCGGGCCATGGAATCAACCCGTGGGCCATTTAAAGGAGACCCCTTTTCAAGAAATCTGGAACGGGCCTCACTATCGTGCTTTTCGGCGACGAACGGTCACCCGGGAAGAGTTGGCTTCCATCGCCAAAGTTTGTGACTGCGGCTTCTGTTGTTTGACCAGGGATAACGTCCGTGTTCACCGGTTCTTCCGATTCTTTTCGCCCTTTCTCACCCGGTCAAAAAAGCGGCCGTTCCAAAGCATGGACGAGGTGTCTGCGAATGCAAAAAATATTTAGGACATTAAGAACGTTCGCCACCCGAAATCTTACGTTCACATTCGATAAAATCGATTTTACCTGTACCTATCTCTCCTGGAAAAGGATGCGGAATTGGTTTCTTGCCGAACTTTCCTATTCGTTGAAATCGGACAGAGCCTGGGCCTTTCCCACCCATCTTCAAATCGAGCCGGCCAATATGTGTAACCTCAGATGCCCGGTATGCCACATCGTCACAGATAACAAGCCACAGGGGCTGTTGAGCCTGGAGAATTTCAAGAAACTGACCGACGAGGTCGGTGACTATCTGCTCTTCCTCCATCTCTGGGGCTGGGGAGAACCTTTCATCAACGAGGATTTCTTCTCCATGATCCGATATGCCAAAGATAAGGGCATCAAGACGATCAGCAGCACCAACGGCCATTTTTTTGAGGATAAAAAGAACATTGATCGCCTGATCGACTCCGGGTTGGATGTTCTCATCTTTGCTCTGGATGGCGTTACCAGGGAAACCTACGAGAAATATCGTCACCGAGGGGATTTCGACAAAGCCCTCCGGGGCCTCCGACTTCTATTGGAGCGAAAAAAGGAACGGAAAGTCTCATCCCCTCTTCTTAATCTCCGCATGCTTGTGACCAGGGACAATGAGGATGAGGTCCCACAGATGAAGAAACTGGCTCAGCAGATCGGGGTGGATATGCTCACTCTCAAAACTATGAACGCTTTTGACAACGAAGCCGAAGGGCACTGCCTCCTTCCCCTTCAATCGGAATACCTTCGATTCGAATACGATGACAGCGGCCAGCCGATTAAGAAGAAAAATCTTTGCAAGAAACTATGGAACCATCCCACGGTTTATCGGGACGGGGTCGTCGTTCCCTGTGACTACCATACGGGACAAGAGCTCTCCCTGGGCCATGTCTTCAACGGTCACGGGGATGGTTTTCGTGAGGTTTGGTTCGGGGAAAGATTTCGTCAGCTCTGGAGTCGCTTTATCAAAGGGGAACGATCCGGTCTCAGATGTGAAGATTGCGCCCTGAATTTCGCCAATGTAGACCGGTGTGTTTCTCATGCCCTCACTTTCAACGAGATCACGCGAGGAAGATCTTCTGGGCGATGGCGACGGATAGGGGAACGGACATGCTCGGACATCTGATGGCAAGATCTTATCAGGCGATCAAAGCGCTGGCCACCGGGCAGTTACCGATCGAATGCGACCGCATCCCTTACCATTTTCATAACGTCCCGCTGAAAAAACTTCTCAATTGGATGCTGGTTGAAACCTCTATGTATTTGAAGCCGGAACATCCATGGGGGTGGCCAACACACCTTCAGATAGAACCGACGACCCACTGTAATTTGAGTTGCGCCCTTTGCCCTGTCACCGCTGGGATGGACCGACCGAGTGGGCATATGGATCTTCATCTTTACAGGAAATTCATCGATGAAATAGGCGATTACGTTTTTTTGATCCTCCTCTGGGATTGGGGGGAGCCCTTCCTCAATCCTTCCATCTACGGAATGATTTCTTACGCTAAACAAAAGGGAATTAAACTCGTTTCCAGCACCAACGGCCATCTCTTCAAAAATAGGGAACAGGCAGATCGGCTGATTGCGTCTGGACTCGATTCCATTATTTTCGCTGTGGATGGCATCAGTCAGGAAACCTATGAACCTTATCGACAAGGCGGAAGCTTAGCATCGGTTCTCCAGGGTATCCGAACGGTGGTGGCGCGAAAACGGGATCTCAAATCAAGAACTCCGTTGATTAACCTCCGGTTCATTGTGATGAAGCATAATGAACATGAGATCCCGAAACTGAAGGAATTGGCGAAGTCGCTGAAAGTGGATGCGTTAACCCTCAAAACTCTAAACCCTGTCAATCAGGACCCCTATTCTGAAAACCCGTCAGAGGAAAGAATCGATAATGAGTTCCTCCCAAGGGATCCCCGTTACCGCCGATTCAGGTACGATTCAACAGGCCAGAATGTCATCCGACTACGACGCAACCCATGTAAACAACTCTGGAACAACCCGGTCATTCATTGGAACGGGACGATTTGCCGTTGCACTTATGACCCTAAGGAAAAATATAGCCTCGGGAATCTCAAACAAGATACCTTTAAGAATATCTGGCGTGGACCGTCTTATTGTGGATTGCGCCGGCAATTTCGCAGAGATTGGGAGAAACTTCCCCTCTGTCGCGAATGCAGCTATGCCTACAAAGGTGGGAATTGCGGTCGAGAGATCATTGCGGAAGCGTTCTTTCTCAACACCCCAAACCATGCTTGAAGAAGCACCTGAATTGCAACGAAGGGAAAGCATTCCCTAAATGCCGGAAAAGCCTAAACTCTCGATCATTATCGCCTCCTATGATTCTGGAAACTTGATCAAAGGCTGTCTTGAATCTCTGAAAAACCAAAACACAGATCAACTTCTTGAGATCATCGTGGTTGACAGCTCCAGGGATGGTGTGTCGCACCTGATTAAAGAAACTTTTCCGGATGTCAGACTCTATCAATTCTCTGAAAGAAAATTCTGCGGCGATGCCCGTAATGTGGGGATTTCTGTCGCCAAGGGAGAAATCATTGCCTTCATCGATGCGGATTGTAGAGCTGATCAGAACTGGGTGGATCATATTATCAAGGCTCACCAGTCCCCTCCCCTTGCGATAGGAGGAGCGATCGCGCATGGAAACCCTAAAAGCACCATCGGATGGGCATCCTATTTCTGTGAATTCAGTCAATGGATGCCGGGTTTTCCCTCGAAGAACATGGCTGATATCGCGGGTGCCAATATGTCTTATAAAAGAAGGGCCTTTGAGGAGTACGGTCTTTTCATAGAGGGCACCTATTCTTCCGATACGGAGTTCCACTGGCGTTTGAGGAAAAACAAGGGCTGCCTACAGTTTGTTCCGTCTATTCTTGTCTTCCACCACAACATTGATCGATTGGGAAAGTTCTTAAGGCATGAATTTGAACACGGACGATCTTTTGCCAGGGTACGTGTGAAAACCCAACATTTTTCCAAATTCATGAAATTCGTTTACGCGGTCTTTTCCTTTTTGATTCCCTTTTGGCTTTTACTGAAAATTGGGTTGAGGAATCTAAGAAACCGAATCTATCTCTTTCACTTCTTGAAAGCAATGCCTCTGTTAATGTTAGGACTTATTTCTTGGTCTCTGGGTGAGTGCGCCGGCTATGTGAGAGGCTCTCCCTCTCCTCGAAGGAAGGCCTCCTTCTCTAATTGAAAAAACAGGAATGTGGTAGTTCATCTAAAGCTAAAAGATTTTCTCCCATACCCCGTCATAGGAGTCGGCAAAATCCCTTCTATCGCCTCCGCCAACGCAACGGTCTTCGGCAAGCAGATGCCCCGGTCGTGGCATTCGTCTAGGAACGCTCTTCTCCGAACCCTGGCGGCATGGATATGGGGCTGGTCGCAATTGCGCCGGGTGAAATGATTGGCCACCTTCCGGAAGCTGGAATTGTTTAGGGGAAGCTGTGCGATTCGAAGTTCCATCACTCTCGCCACCTTATAGAACGGCAAAGGCACATTCATTCATTAATGATTGAACGGAAACTACCGGATAACGTCTCTAACGGAAATAAAGACATCAAACCTTCAGTTGAGAAATGGAGCGGGACGATGGTTCCAATGATGCGAAAGTGGTGGGTCCTCCACCATACGACTTTCCTCCGCTTCGCCATTGTGCTGATGGCAGTCCTTGCGCTGTTGAAGCTTGGAACTGAGTTCTGGCGGTTACTTTTGGACGGCGGCCCAGATGGAGCAAGAGACCTGAGAAGCTTTCACGAGCTGGTGCACCGTTGGTTCGCCGGGAAACCTGTATACGATGATCTGGAAATCGTTCGAATCGCTGTCTACCCGCCGGCGAGCTACATGATACTCTGGCCGTTCTTAGGCTGGCTTCCAGTAACCCCAGCTCGCTGGCTATGGGCGCTAACCTCGGCGGGGGCCATGGTGTGGTTGATTCATCTCATCTCAAAGGAGAGCCATGCGGAGAGTCCATTAGAGCGCACTTTTGTCGCACTCATACCTCTTTCAATGAACGCCACGGGGGTCACGATTGGCAATGGTCAACTCATCATTCATCTGCTGTCTTTGTTGTTGGCTGGATTGTTTCTGGCCCATCCTGCGCGGCGCAGCTGGAGAAAGGACCTCTTCGGGGCAGGCCTGTTACTGATAACCCTGGTCAAACCGAATGTATCCATCCCCTTCTTTTGGATCATCCTATTCCGCCGCGGCGGGCTTCGGATAGCCGTACTGACCTCGTTAGGGTATGCCACTCTCACCTTTCTGGCAGCCTTTTTTCAAAGGAGTGACCTCATCGCACTTCTACGCGGGTGGCTAGTACGGGCCTTCGAAGCCACGCAAAGAGGGTATGGTGACCTACACGTTTGTTTATTTACGCTCGGGCTGGGGGAATGGATCCTCCCTGCCTCGCTGATTGCGCTGGCAGCCCTTGGGCTCTGGGTATATTGCCATCGTGATGGAGATCATTGGCTCCTGCTGGGGGTCACAGCTCTTTTCGCACGATTCTGGACATACCATCGCTTGTATGACAACCTTCTGATCTTGCTGCCCATGATTGCTCTTTTTCGAATTGCCAAGCGAGGCCCCTCTGTTCATGGGGAGGATGTCGTGGCAGGTTTGCTCCTGGCGGCTACCACGCTCATCATGCTTGCACCCGCTCGCCTCCTCATTACTCCACCCCCCTGGGGTCAATTGTTTAAATCTGTACAGGTGATCCTCTGGATGGCCACTTTATTTTTCTTACTGCGCCAATCCTGGAAGGATAGGAGGAAAAAGGTTAAACCATTTTTAGTCAATGGTACATGAATCCATTTAATGCCGGGTCAAACGCGCCAAAGGCTCCCTTTCTTCTCGATTACAAACCAATGCTGACCCGGCTGCAGCACGCAATGCTCGCGCAGGTGCAACAAGTCTTCTTAGTGAGAGTGCTATTAGCAATGTTACAAGTGGCAAATACTATAGTTTTTTTTGAGGGATTCAACCGAATCAAGAGGAATTAACCGTAGGAGCGATTGATGTCTAACCTCAAAGTAGGCCTGATGGGGTGTGGCCGTATAGCCCAGTCGGTCCACCTCCCGGTGTTGACCCACCTGCCAAAGGTTGAATTGGTGGCAGTGGCGGAAGCGGACCCCGAGCGCCTCAAAAAAGCCCATCGCCTTGTGCCCAAGGCTGTCATATTTAACCATTATGAGAAACTTTTGAAAATGAAAGAGGTCGAGGCAGTAATCATCTGTCTGCCCAACACCCTTCATGCTGAGGCGGCGATTGCATCACTTCAACAAGGCAAGCACGTTTATTTGGAAAAACCGCTCGCTGCGAGTCTTGAGCAGGCACGAAGGGTGCTGGAGGTTTGGCAGAACACCCGTCTTGTCGGGATGATCGGGTTTAACTACCGTTTTAATCCGCTTTATCGGGCGACCCAGCAGCATCTCCAGGCGGGTCGCTTAGGGAAACTGGTGGGGGCACGTTCGATATTTTCCACAACAAGCCGAAACTTACCCGATTGGCTACAAACGAGGTCCACCGGCGGCGGTGTCCTGCTCAATTTGGCATCCCATCACTCTGACCTTATCCGTTTTTTCTTCGGCCAAGAAGTACGAGAAGTATTTGCATCGTTGCGATCTCTGCAAAGCGAAGATGACAGCGCCATGTTACAATTAAAACTTTCTGATGGTTTGATGATTCAATCCCTCTTTTCCATAAGCTCCATTGAGGAGGATCGGTTCGAGGTGTATGGTCAAACAGGAAAGTTATTTGTGGATCGCTATCTTTCGCTGTGCGTCGAACTTTATGGTCCAACACTCGATTCAATCCGCCTCAGGCAGGTGTGGCATGGGCTGAAAACGCTCACCCACGTTCCCTATCTGCTGAAAAAAATTCGTACACCCGGCCATGAACCTTCCTATCGTGAGGCATTGACCCACTTTATAACGGCTGCGCGGGCCCATTGCCCTGCCGCTCCAGACTTTTATGATGGTTTCCGAAGCCTGATGATTATCGAAGCTGCCGAGGAATCAGCCAGGAGGGGGCAACCGGTTTCGATACCAGATCTTGCTACAGAAGATATCGTCCCCTCTTTGATGAAAGGACGAACATGAGCGGGCGCAATTTCCCTGAGATGTCGGTGGTGATTGTCACACCAGATGATTACGAGACCATCCGCAAGACCATCAAGCATCTCCGCGCACAGACCATAAAAGAAAAGCTGGAGGTTATGATCGTCGCACCCTCTCTTAGCAACCTCGATCTTAACGAATCGGAGTTGAAAGAATTTCTGTGTTTTGACGTGGTGGAATTTGGGCCAATCAAATCTTCAGCCAAAGCGAGGGCTGCGGGTATTCGCCGGGCAAGTGCTCCGCTTATTGCCTTCGTCGAAGACCACTCCTTTCCTGACCCGAGGTGGGCTGAGGAACTGGTCAAGACGCACCAACAACCCTGGATTGCTGTGGGTCCTGTTTTGTGTAATGCCAATCCGGAGAGTATGACCAGTTGGACCAATTTTATTATCGAGTACGGACCATGGCTTGACCCAACCGAAGCAAGAATAGTGGATCACTTGCCAGGCCACAACAGTACCTACAAGCGCCTTCACCTCCTGGACTATGGGCCAGAGCTCGAAGGGATGCTGGAGGCCGAAAGCATCCTTCACTGGAATTTACGGGCGAAGGGATACCAGCTCTACTTAGAACCAGCAGCAAAGACATCTCACCTGAACTTTTCATCGCCTTTTTCTTCGATAAAGCTGCGGTTTTATTCTGGGCGTTTGTTTGCCTCAACACGCAGCCAACACTGGTCATCACTCCGGCGCTTCCTTTACTTCACCGGGTCGCCCCTCATCCCACCCGTCCGTTTGTTGCGCATCTTACGAAAACTGCGCCAGCCCGGGCGACCGCAAAAATTACTGCCGCGCATCCTGCCGCAGCTGGTGATAGGTCTCGTATTGGATGGGATCGGAGAAACGGTTGGCTACGCCCTCGGCATGGGCGATGTCGTCGAGAAGCTATCCGATTTGGAGTTTCATCGCGGGAGACATCTGAATAGACGAGATAGAAAGTTGAATTTAACGCACCCGAGCATTTGAAGTTGAACAGTGCCCGAATAAGAGACAGCATCGGATGGAAGATAAACAACCTTTCTTCTCGATTATTATCCCAACTTTCAACCGACCCTTGCCACTGACCCGCTGCCTTCAATCCCTGGCTTTCCTGGATTATCCTCGAGATCGTTTTGAAGTCATCGTGGTCGATGATGGGAGCGAGAGCCCTGCGGAGGCCGTCGTCTCCTCCTTCAGCCATCGGCTTGACATCACTCTGATCACCCAACCCCACAGCGGCCCAGCCATCGCTCGTAACAAAGGGGCCGCCCACGCAAGCGGTAAGTTCCTCGCTTTTACAGACGATGACTGCACCCCTGCTCCCGAATGGTTGAAGACTCTGGCCCTACGTTTTAATGGAACTCCGGGGAACATGATTGGGGGACGGGTTCTCAACGTGCTCCCCGACAATCCCTACTCAACGGCGAGCGATCTCCTGATTCGATATCTCTATACCTACTATAATGCGAATCCTGACCAAGCACACTTTTTTACATCCAATAACTTAACTCTACCCAAAGATGGCTTCCACCGGATAGGCCGTTTTGATATGGTCTTCCCACGTGCAGGGGGGGAGGACCGAGAATTCTGCGAACGGTGGCTCCGTCATGGCTTTCGGATGACCTATGCGCCAGAAGCCCTGATCTCCCATGCCCATCGGCTGAGACTTCATAGTTTCTGCAGACAGCAATTTAACTATGGGCGCGGGGCCTTCCGCTTCCACCAACTCCGTGCCCGCCGCCGCTTAGACCATTTCAGGTTAGAGCCCTTATCATTTTATGTGAATATGTTACGTTATCCATTGGCGGAGATCCGGGGACTAAAAAAGTACTTAATTTTGGCATTGATCGTCCTATCGCAAGGGACAAACGCAGCAGGCTTTTTGTGGGAGATGGTGAAACAGATCATCCGAAAGAACAACTCCGTACTCTCATCAGGGCATTATGATTGACGAAGCACGAATCGCTGTTCGGAATGCTGGTTTCCTTCTGGCTCAGAGAGGATTCCATATCGCGGCCGGTTTCCTCTTCGCTGTCCTGGTGCCTCGAATGATGGGACCCAGTGACTACGGGCGATATG
>Ga0105101_10000544_pt1 | contig 15784 bp, 12 predicted proteins | sample PPLLak21cMay2015_2_FD_87037 | JGI IMG/M metagenome (GOLD analysis project Ga0105101, IMG submission 87037) | Freshwater sediment microbial communities from Prairie Pothole Lake near Jamestown, North Dakota, USA - PPLs Lake P8 Core (1) Depth... | ecosystem: Environmental > Aquatic > Freshwater >... | reverse complement strand
CATATACATATACTTTTCTTTCTGAAAGATTTAACAGGCAGTTTGAAGCTGATGAGAAACGCGGGCTGATCTTAACCATATTCACCATTCTGGCGATCCTGATCGCCTGTCTCGGATTGTTTGGACTTGCATCCTATATGGTCGAGCAGAGAACAAAGGAGATAGGGATAAGGAAAGTGTTCGGAGCTAATGAGGGCATTATACTTGGACTGGTAGCCAAAGATTTTCTTTTACTGGTCGCAATAGGAATTATTATTGCAGTACCTGTTGCGTATTATTTTATGAACAACTGGCTGGAAAACTATGTATATAAGACAAATGTCGGTACGGCACTCCTGCTTTACGCCGGCCTGATAACACTGGTGATCACATTTATGACAGTAAGCTACAAAGCTTACCAGGCTGCAGTGATGAATCCGGCAGCTTCGCTTAAGACTGAATAGTAAATCCCCTGATTAACATTGACTTACTAACATATTTTTAATTTCCTCCATGTTTTGCAGCGTAATAGGTTTTTCAGAGTCTTTTTCCTGATATAGTGATTGTTTTCTAAAATAAGTTTATCATGCTAAAGAACTTTTTTACCTACGGTTTAAGGTTGGTCAGAAAACAACCCGGCTATATAATTTTAAATATCGGCGGACTTGCAATCGGACTGGCCAGCTTCTTCTTCATAACACTGTATGTGATCAATGAGCTCAGTTACGACAGGTTCCATGAGAACTATGAGAATATTTACAGGGTGAAGGTTATCGGAAGGATGGCAGGGAGCGAACTTGATCAGGCCATAACTGCTGCACCCATGGCTCAGGCGATGCTAAAGGATTATCCTGAAGTTTTACAGGCTACACGCGCCAGAGGGATGGGAGACTGGCTTATCAGGTTTGGCGATAAGAAATTTAATGAGGATGGAGTCCTTTTTGTTGATTCCACATTTTTCAATGTACTTGATTTCAAGATGATTAAGGGCGATCCCCAAACAGCATTGACACGACCCAGGTCGATGGTCCTTACCGAAGAATTCGCAAAAAAATATTTCGGGGAAATGGATCCTTTGGGGCAAAGGGTGAAAGTGGAAACGGATACTGCTCTTTATACGGTAACAGGTGTGGTCAGGGATGTTCCCGATAATTCCCATATTAAATTCGATATTCTGGCCTCACTGAGTACCTTCCCCGGTATGGCCAATAACCAGTTCTGGGTCAGTCATAATTTTTACACCTACATAGTTACAGCCGGGGGAACAAACAAGGATGAACTCCAGGAGAAATTCCAGGAAATGGTTATAAAATACGTCGGGCCCCAGTTGCAGGAGATCATCGGTCAGACGATAGATGATTTCAGGAAAGCCGGTAACGATTTCAGCTATGTGCTTGAACCATTAAAGGATATCCACCTTAAGGGAGCTCCGCAATATAATCTTGAACCTCCCGGTTCGCTTACAACAGTATATATTTTTGCTGTTATTGCAATACTGATACTGGTGGTCGCAATAATAAACTATGTCAACCTGGCCACCGCAAAATCGGCGGGAAGGGCAAAAGAGATTGGCGTAAGGAAAGTTTCAGGTGCTAACAGGTCGGGACTGATGTTCCGGTTCCTTGGGGAATCATTTATAACTGTGACAATTGCGGCTCTGCTGGCCCTTCTGATTGTTTATGCCCTGACACCCTCCTTCAGCAGACTCATCGGTAAAGAAGTGTCGCTTAACCTTATTGAAAATGTGCCAGGCATACTTTCACTTATCGGGCTAGTGGTATTAACGGGTATAGCATCCGGGACCTATCCGGCTTTCGTGCTGGCCTCATTTGATCCTTCGGAGGTATTGAAAGGTACAATGAGTCCGGGAGCAATGTCGAAAAAGCTGAGGGGATTGCTTGTTATTTTTCAGTTTACCGTTTCAATCGTAATAATCATAGGTTCCATAATAGTGTATAACCAGTTGAATTTCATGACGAAAAAGGACATTGGTTTTGATAAGGAGAACCTTGTGGTAATCCGAAGGGTTGATGTGTTCTGGCAGCAGTTTGAAGCATTCCGAAATCAGCTGCTTGAAATTCCCGGGGTGAAGAATGCCGGCTTTTCGAGGGCGGTACCCGGAACAACTTTCAATAACAATGCTTTTTTTAAGGATGATGATCCTGAAAAGAACACTTATCTGCTCAATCAGACATCAGTGAGCTTTGATTTTCCTGAAGTTCTTGGGGTGCAGCTGGCAGACGGCAGGTTTTTCTCGCGTGAATACAGTACTGATTCAACATCAGTAATAATAAATGAAGCTGCCGTAAAATCACTGGGATTACAGGATCCGGTTGGCAAATACCTGCTGCTGCCCACGGGGCCCCAGCAGTGGCAAAGACTTCAGATCATCGGTATTGCAAAAGATTTTAATATTGAATCGATGCATAAGGAAATCGCTCCTGTTTGTTTTACCGTTGAAGGCGGCGGCGGGGGTGATCAGTTTGCTACGGTCCGGATTGCCGGGCAGGATATTCCCGGCACTATCAGGGCAATAGAAGAGACCTGGCAAAAATTCACCTCGGATATGCCATTCCAGTATGACTTTTTTTCGGACAGATGGAACAATCTTTATTCGTCAGAAATTAAAACAGGAAGGATCTTCCTTATATTCTCATTCCTTGCGATCTTCATTGCGTGCATTGGACTTATCGGGTTAATTGCCTATATCACCAACAAAAGAACAAAGGAGATAGGGATAAGGAAGACCTACGGAGCATCGGGACAGGTTGTCCTGGGCCTCCTGTCGAAAGAAGTTGTTTACCTTATAGCAATATCCTCACTGCTGGCCTACCCGGTTGCTTATTTCGGATCGGGATACTGGCTGGAGGGGTTTGCCAGCAAGGCAACCGTTAGCCCGGTGGTATATATCCTGGCAACCCTGGTGACATTATTTATAGGATGGCTGTCAATAAGTTTCCAGACAATAAGGGCAGCCAGGTATAATCCAGCCGAAGCACTGAGGATACCGTAAAGCGATTCCACATCCCTGCCGGTCAGGGCATTAACAAATTAAATATGTATTATAATATGTCTTATAATACGTATTATAATACGTATTTCCTGTAAAATTCAGTCGCTCCGTCGGAATTTTGAATTGTTATCGGCGAGGTTTTGTCAATACAAATTGTAAATTTGATCCTATTGACAATAAACTTAAGAAATCATGAATCAAACCAATGAACCGCAACACCCTGCCATCGGAAGGCGCAGCTTCATAAAATCAGCCGGAGCCGGGGCTATAGGTGTTGCCTCATCCGGCATATTTACTTCAGCCGCAATAGCTGGTGATAATAAGCCTCCCAAACGAACCAGGGAAGAACGCCTGAAACAAATGGCCTCAAATTCCTACGCCGTCAACCAGCTTTTTAAGAGGCGCATCATGCCTGGAAGAGAGGAGCGTCCGGAAACCACAGCACTTAAGAAAAAATACGGGGAACTCACCCTGCCTGACTTTCCTCAGTTCACCGGTGATACATACCCCGGTGTAATGGCGATGGATCTCTGGTCATCGCTGTTTGGGGATATTACCGATGATTCCATGTTTACCAGGATTGAAAGGGACGGACAAACACGTCTGGGCGACTTTGATCCTGGAGCATCGTCGTCAAAACGGTACCTCGAAAGACTTGCTGACAAAATATCTTCTTCAGGAATAAAGGCAGTTCATATTTCAAATAATGCGCCGCGAAACATAGCCGACCTTAATGAAGAACTAAGGCGTGAAGGAATCAGGGTTGCAAAACTTTGGCTCGATGCTGCCAAAATGATCGGTGTTGAGTCGATGAGAGTGAATACAGGCGGTCCTCAGATCATCCCTGCGTCGGTGATCAACGGCGGATATCCACAGAACCAGGAGATTGTACCTTATTTAAAGAATGCTATAGAGTCATTTAAGGAAATGGCGGATTATGGAGGAAAAACAGGAGTGAAAGTCACAATAGAAAATCACTGGGGCCTGGCTGCTGATCCGATAAATATAAGGATCATCATAAATGAGGTAAACAGTCCATGGTGCGAAGCCTCCCCTGACTTCTGCAATTGGGAACATGAATATATGCTGTATCACGGACTTGAGGTCCTTATTCCGATGACCCGATCGATGTGTCATGCAAAACGGTGGACGCGTTTTCCTGATGTTGACATAAACAGGTGTGTAAAGGTGCTGAATGATGCCGGTTACAAAGGGTATATCTCATCTGAATACGAAGCTGGCGGCGATCCGGTAGAGGGTACAAGGAAACTGATGGAGGACGTAGTTGAGGCACTTATTTAACCATCCATCCCTGACAGCGCTTTTTCTTTAGAAACAAGCCTGTTAAAGCTTTTCTTAATGAACTATTTTACGGCATTTCGGTTTTACCTTATAGTTCAATATGAGTTGAATATATAATGAGAGTGATGACAGCTGTGAAAATTGAATTTTAATCAATCTGACCGCAGCAGTTCACCCGAAGGAAATCTGACTTCAGGCATCCTGAGGGTTCCGTAAAACTCAGAGTCCCGGAATTTAGCCGTGTGTTAAGATCCGCGGGGGTTTCTGAAGCGGAAGTTTGGAGAGTTTCAAGTTTATTGTAATTATTAAAATCAAATTCTATGTCAAGAGGCAGAATTTTTTTAGGGGCTCTGGCTGGTGTAGCTGCCGGAGCATTGATCGGAATTCTCTTCGCACCTGACAAGGGAACATCAACCCGGAAAAAAATAATCGATAAAGGCGAAGATTATGTCGAAAATCTGAAAGAGAGAATAAACGGACTTCTGCATGACGGGGTTAAAAGAGCTGAAAAAGTAATGGAAAGTGCAGTTTAAACATCCTGTGCCCGCATGGCCACGTATTTTCTATCAGGCCAGACATTGATTGGTCAGAATGGCAGGCATTAATGATAATTAATCATTATTCCTGCCATTTGTGTGCTATTCCTTTTCTTATGATACACCTAATCCGGAATCAATAAAATGAAAGAGGATCCCACAGAAGTTGACACACTATTTGAAAGGGTTACCCAATTTACCCTGACATATATTGAACTAGTTAAGCTTAAGACCATTAACAGGGTTACTGAAATAGCTTCCGCTGTCTTTCCGGATGTGATTGTCCTCTCAATGCTTTTCATATTCGCGCTTTTTGCCAACCTGGGATTAGCCTTCTGGCTGGGGGATCTTTTCGGGAAAGTATATCTCGGATTCCTGCTGGTTGCAGGTTTTTATTTAATTCTTGGCTGTGTTTCCCATCTTTTCATGCGCGGGTGGTTTAAAAAAATTGCCTTAAACTATTTAATAAAACAATTTTTCAGATAGGAAATAAAGTGTACAGAATAAGTAACTCAACGGATCTTAATGAAGCAATTCATCTGCTTGAGGATGAGCTGATTCAACAGAAGCAACTTGTTACTGACCAGGTTAATGTCATCTACGAAAATTTCAAACCTGTAAATGTTGTCAGGGATGTCTTCCGGGAAGTCGTATCTTCAGAAGAATTCCGCAGCAATGTCCTCACTGCCGCCATAGGTATTTCCACCGGTTATGTAACAAAGAAATTAGTTGTCGGAAAAAGCAGCAACCTTCTGAAAGCGCTTGGCGGAAACCTCCTGCAGTACGGGATAGCAAATCTGATATTGCATCCTTCCAGGATAATGAAATCGGTAATTCTGCCAATACTGGGGATGCGTGATTTCAAAAGCAAAAAGAAGCAGGCTGACCGGATCTAAAATTTGTAAGCCAGACCCGCATTTAATCCGACCCATCCAAATATCCTGATCCCTGAATCACTGTTTACATTGGAGAAAAGGTGGTAAGGGATCTCCAGCGTACCATATTCGCCATCCACGATCTCTTCGGTAAGATACAAATTGAATGAGGGACCTATCATCAGTGAGAAATGAGGTGTAATACCAAATTTGTAATTTATGTCAAGTTTATTCAGTAAATTCTGATCCATTCCAGTCCAGTCATTCTTATAGACAATCTGGTTGCCGGAAGCATCAATGCTCAGCTTGCTTTTATCACTTATTCCAAAAGTCCCCCCGAAGCCCAGTCCAAAACTGTAAACAGGTTCCTGTTTAAAATAAGTGAGCCCTCCCTTAAAAATTGTGTAAAATTTTTCAACCCCCATTTTATAATTGAGGTTCAGGTACATCACCTCCCCTCCTGTTACTTCAAGCTCGTAATGACCATTCCTCACAAAACTCAGGATTCCCACAGGGATCCCGTTATCTGCATTTCCGACTACATTGACTACACCCAGCTGTATTCCTTTCAGATTTCCCGCAAAATTCAGGACCCCCATCTGAATGCCTTTAAAATCACCGACAACGAAATTAGCTACAGCCGCCTGAAGTCCCACTGCATCACTCATATTTATATTTGAGACCCCGGCAAGCTGTATTCCTTCCATTCCTCCGGAGTTAAGATTTATTACTCCTGCCATCTGAATACCTTTTGTGTACCCGGTATTCAGATCAAGCACTCCGGACATTTGAATTCCTTTAACATTGCCCCTGTTGAAATTAATTATGCTTCCCATTTCAGCACCAAGCACACCTCCGTTTAATCCGTACAAAATGTTGAGTGAAAAATTGTTTGCATAATCCATCGAATTGATGCCGTTAGTTCCAAGCGGAAATCCGAAAGTTATCTGGACAGGCCTCACTTTGCCGGAACTTTCCTCCTGGGCAAAGATAATTTGCCCGATTAAGATGAGAAGCAAACCTGCTGATCCCCTTACACAAATTTTCATGATATTCAGTTTTAGTAAATATGCATTTGAAAATATAATTGTTAAACTGGAATACGGGTTACCTTCACTACTTTAACAAATATCAATTAGAATTGTTGACTTATGGTTTCTGCATAGAAATAAACATCCTGAACCAGGCAGATCATCCCGGAAGATGTTCCAAAAAAAAAGGCCCCTGAAGTTAACGGGCGTTAACCGGGGTCTTTTTTTATCTGCGGGTTTGAGGACCCGATTAGATTGTGTTCGTCAATTAGTGCTAATTAGTCAAAATAGCCGTCAGTAAAACACCGGAACGGGTTATTTGTTCACCAGAAAAATGTTCAAATGTTAAAAATTCTTTATAATGACATCTGAAAATGTTGTCTTCAGTGTAACAAAGAGAAACTAATAATCAGAATACTAATCATATAGCTTTTTTTGCACAGGGAATAAATGTGGTTCCTGGCATTTTTTAAACTATGCTATTCAGTAATTTTTTTTAAGTTTACCCGTTTTTAAAATGGGATTACTCCACACTACTAACTTGATCATGAAATTATCGTTAAAATCATTTTATCATTCCTTTTTTATTTTCTTTGTTGTTTTCCTGATCGAATCATGTAAAAAAGATGAGCTGACACCAGTGCTTCTTACTACCGCCGAACCGGCAGAGATTACCCAGACCTCTGTGGTATCGGGAGGGAACATCAAATCAGATGAGGGAACCGAAATTATAGTAGCAGGAGTTTGTTATAGCACCTCAGTTAATCCGTCGGTAAAGAATAAGCATACTAACGATGGAAGGTCGGCCGGCAGCTTTACAAGCAGTCTGACAGGACTGACCCCCAATACCAAATATTACATAAGAGCCTATGCATATACTGCTGCAGGTACTTCCTACGGTAATGAATTGTCATTTACAACAAGTCAGATTGCCGTGGCCACACTGACAACGGCAGAAGTTACTTCGATAACTGCAAATTCGGCAATATCGGGAGGCAATATAACCGGCGACGGAGGTGGCCTGGTTACCGGCAGGGGAGTTTGCTGGGGAATCAGCCCCAATCCGACAATTGAAGACAATAAAACAGAGGATGGCCAGGGGACGGGAAGCTTTACAAGTTACATGTCAGATCTTCAGCCTGTTACCATATATTATGTCAGGACCTATGCCACTAATAGTGCCGGAACCTCATATGGAAGCGAAATTTCATTTAAAACTCTTGCATCAGCTCCTGTTGTTACGACTGCAGACGTATCACTCATAACCGCTTTTACGGCAAAATCGGGCGGAACCGTATTATCCGATTGCGGAGGAGGGGCGATAACTGCGAAGGGTGTCTGCTGGGGCATCCTGGAGAATCCAACGACAGATGACGCCAAAACAGATGAGGGAGCGGGCATGGATACCTTTACAAGTATTCTTGCTGACCTTAAACCCAACACTACTTATTACGTGCGTGCCTATGCCACAAACATTACGGGTACAGGGTACGGAAATCAGTTCAATTTTACCACCAGATCAGACACTATCGTGTTTAATGGGGACATCGAATATGAAAACATGAAGGATATTGACGGTAATATCTATAAGACGGTTCAGGCAGGTACACAGACATGGATGGCTGAAAATCTGAGAACCACTCACTTTAATGATGGCACGCCAATTTCTTACATTGAGGATAATCTTTTTTGGGATGTGAATGCCACAGGTGCATTTTGCTACTATGACAATGATTTCAGCAATAAGTACCTGTATGGTGCACTCTACAACTGGCAAACGGTTAATACCGGAAGCCTTTGTCCCGCCGGCTGGCATGTACCTTCTGATCAGGAGTGGAAAATCCTTTCAGACTTTCTTGGTGGAGTTCAGGGAGCAGGCGGCATGATGAAGGAAACCGGAATAATTCACTGGTCAATCCCGAATACCGGCGCCACTAACGAGACAGGATTCACTGCACTACCAGGGGGATATCGATTGCATGATTCCGGCTATTACTCTATTAAAAATGAGGGTTACTGGTGGTCGGCAACAGGGAACCCGGGTGAATTTGCCAGTTACTGTTCCCTTTCAGGTATAGATCAGATCATGAAAGCGCTGAGCGGCAACCGTAATAATGGCTATTCAGTCAGGTGTGTCAAGGATTAAAAGATCTGAGGATTAACTGACCGGGAAAAATTAAAATACCCTCCCTCCCGTCAGTTTAAGGCCGGGCATATAAAACTTCACAATAATCGTAACTTATTGCCAGTCACAGACAAAGCTTAACATTTCCTGTTTCTGGGCTTCATTCTTCTTATGCTGCTCCTGTACTTTCTGATTATGTTCCTGCAGCTTCCTGGCATTCTCTTCCAGTTGTTTTGCAAGGCTTAATTTATAAGCGCTGACATTAATCCCCTTGTTTAAATCTTGTTTTTCCATAAAATAGCGTTTACCGGATGATACAAAATTTCATACAGTTACACATATTAAACGTATTTCGCGCTGAAATATTCTTATTTGAACTGATTATATTCCGGCCAAAACCGTAAAATATAAATGCCATAAGGCCATGAATCATATTATCAAATTGTTAACCAGTACCTTATTGTACCTTTTCCATGGGTCATAAACAAAGTTAACAAGAGCAAATTGAGACAAAAAGGTGAGTAAAGAACAAAAAGACTGAGGTTTTCAACTGATGATCACTAAATTAATTCCCAAACCGGTATCCGATACCGGATTCGGTAATTAAAAGCTCTGGTTTTGAGGGATTGTCTTCTATTTTTTTTCTTAGCTGAGCTATAAAAACTCTGAGATATTGCGTCTGTTCAAGATAACTGTAGCCCCATATTTCTTTTAGTAAAAACTGATGAGTCAGCACTCTTCCCTGATTCCTGGCAAGGAGTGATAACAATGAAAACTCGGTGGTGGTAAGTCTTATAATTTCCTCATTTTTCCTTACAATATGGCTTACAAGGTCTATGCTCAGTGATCCGAATTCTAAAATCTGACTGTCAGTCTTTTCCATACTTAATCTTATCGCCGTACGAATCCGGGCAAGAAGTTCTCCGCTCCGGAAAGGTTTCGTAAGATAGTCGTTTGCCCCTTTATCCAAAGCACTGATAATATCATCTTCAGAGTTTCTGACAGTTAATACTATAATTGGCTTTGTAAACCACTCCCTGAGATTAACCAGTAGGTCCAGCCCATCAATATCAGGTAGTCCAAGATCCAGAATTATTAAAGACGGATTATAGGTAGCGGCCACGGTCACGCCATCCTTGCCCTCTGAAGCAAAAATGGTCCTGTACCCGTTTGAAGCAAGTGAGATTTCAAGAAGCCGACGGATCTGTATCTCGTCATCAATAATCAGTATGAGGTCGGATTCATTCATATTTCAAGATCTATATTCTTCATATCAGGAATTGAAGTTGGAATTGTGATCGTAAATCGTGCACCGTGCTTCTCAAGATTTTCAACCTTTACAACCCCTTTGTGAGCTTCCGTCAGACCCTTAACAATAGATAATCCCAAACCCAGTCCACCGGCTTTTGAACTATCAACCCTGAAGAATTTATCGAACGCCCTATCCAACAATTCCGATGGAAATCCTGGGCCGTTGTCTTCTATGACCAAAACCAGATTGCCATCCCTGTAAGCAGCCTCAAAACTAATTGTTGATCCGGCCGGTGCATACTGGCAGGAATTTAAAATCAGGTTGTAAATAACCTGTTCCATCAGTCCAAAATCAAGCCTGACCAAGGGCATATCAGCAGGAATTGTACTTAACATATCAAATTGTTGCAACTCTTGTTTAAGGACCTTTGTAACATTGTTCAAAAGATCGTTAATATCGCACCAATCAAGGTGTGCGGAAATTTTGCCGCTCTCAAGACGTGACATATTTAAAAGGTTTTCCACAAGGTGATTCAATCTTGCCGAAGCCTTGAAGATCTCCATGGTAAGCTGGGTCCTGTCTGCATCAGTTGCCGGAGAAATCAGCAGGGTATCTGAAGCACCCATAATTGTTGCAATGGGAATTCTGAATTCGTGAGAAAACAAAGTAAACAAGGTTTTGTATAACCTGTCTGATTCGCCGAGTAGCCGTGCCTTCAATGCCAATTCACTCAAATGTTCACGTTCCAGGGCATTTGAAATCTGTGTTAAATAACCAGCCCAGAAGATCTCATTTTCCACTGAAAGCGGTTTTTTAAATTCAATTGCCATTACACCGGGATTCATCTGTTTACCGGTCAATGGGTAATATGTCAAATCAGTCTCACTATAAAAATCAGTGAATCTTCCGGCTTTTATCGTATTCTTGAAAACCCATTCTGCTATTTTGTAATCCACCCTTGAATTTTCGTTCTCAGTTCCTTTTCTGGCCAATATTTCCACGGCGTTTTCCTTTTCCTTTAAAAAACAAAAAGATGAAACATCAAAGAACTTCCTCATATCCTTAAATGCCACATCCAATATTTCACTTACACTGCCTGAATTTGAAAGTTCCCTGGTAAGTTCAAAAATTGCGTTGGTCCTTTCTTCCCTTTCCAGGGCAAGCTCTTCCTGTCTTCGAATTCGATTTGTTAAAACCCCGTTAATCAGGGCAATAAAAAAGAAAGATCCAAACATCAGTTTGTCCTCGGTCCTTTCAATATGAAAGGCAAAGTGGGGAGGAATAAAAAAATAATTCCAGACGAGGGAACTGATTGTTGAAGCAACCAAAATTGGACCTATCCCCAAAAAAACCGCCATTATGGAAACAACAAAAAGCAGAATGAATGATACTATATAATATCCCTGTTGGTTATAAAGGGGTCGGCAAAGTAATGCAGTTAACGCAATAACAAGAATAACAATTAAATACTGGTTAAACTTATTGGTCAGGAGAGGGGATGGTATTCTTTTAATCAGGACCATTTAATTCATTTAATCTCAGTTAAATGCAAAATTAACTTAATAATGTCTAATTTATTCATTTTAAACAAATGAAATAAATTATACAACACAAATGACTGATTAGCGAATGTCCCTTTAGGATCTTTATAAAATCTTTATACAATCGATTGTCTTCTTTCTAACTTCTTTATAAGGCTAATTCTATTTTTGCACGTTCAATTTGATACGAGAAAGATGGAGCGAGCCGGTAAGCATCCGGATATTAAGAAACTCTCTGTTGCTGGGGTTGTTGTTGCACTCGGAATTGTATTTGGCGACCTCGGGACCAGTCCTCTTTATGTAATGAAGGCTATTGTAAACGGAGGAAAGGAATTTAATGAGCTCCTTATATATGGTTCAATGTCATGTATTTTCTGGACCCTTACCCTGCAGACAACTATAAAGTATGTATTGATAACCATGAAAGCCGACAACAAGGGAGAAGGCGGAATTTATGCCCTGTTTGCCCTGTTAAGGCGAAAATCATCGTGGGCTGCAATTCTGACCATGATTGGGGCAAGTGCTCTCCTGGCTGACGGGGTCATAACTCCTGCAATTACGGTTACCTCTTCTATTGAAGGTTTGCGATTGTTTAACCCCGGAATACCTGTAATTGAAATAGTGCTTTTAATATTTGCCGTACTTTTCTTTATGCAGCAATATGGGACAAATGTAGTGGGAGTTTCTTTTGGCCCCATAATGGTGATATGGTTTTCGATGCTATCACTATTGGGTTTTACCCAGATCGTCAGTCACCCTGAAGTGCTTGGAGCCTTGAATCCTTATTATGCCATCCTCTTTTTAACAAAATACCCCGGGGCATTTATATTGCTGGGGGCTGTGTTCCTGGCCACAACAGGAGCCGAAGCGCTTTATTCAGATCTTGGGCACTGCGGCATAAAAAATATAAGGGTATCATGGATTTTCGTAAAAACTGCGCTTATTGTAAACTATCTAGGGCAGTGCGCATGGCTGACAGCCAATGGGGGTCTTCAAACCGGGATGAATCCATTTTATGAAATAATGCCAAAATGGTTTTTGGTTCCCGGAATTTTTATTGCCACTGCGGCAGCTATCATAGCCAGTCAGGCCATGATAACCGGATCTTTTACCCTTATCAGTGAAGCAATATCTCTTAATTTCTGGCCAAAGCTCAGAATTTTAAATCCCACATTTTTGAAAGGGCAGGTTTACGTGCCTTATGTAAATTGGTTCTTATGGATTGCCTGCAGCCTGGTGGTATTCTTCTTCCGGGAATCATCAAATATGGAAGCGGCTTATGGACTCTCAATAACATTGACCATGATAATGACAACACTTTTGCTGTCATATTATTTCTATCAAAAGGGGACAGATCTTAAGTTGATCCTCCTGCTATTACTTGTCTATTTAACGATAGAAGGAAGTTTCCTGATTGCCAATCTTCATAAATTCAGCGACGGAGGGTGGTTTACCCTATTTCTGGCGACCATGTTCTTCCTGCTAATGTTTGGATGGTATTTTGGCAGGAAACTAAAAAACCGATACGTAACCTTTATAAAACTAAGCAGGTATATTGAGTTATTTAAGGCACTTGCAAATGACAAATCTGTCCCCAAGACTGCAACCAACCTTGTTTATATAATAAAGGCAAACATGCCCGATCAGGTTGAATCTAAAGTAATCTATTCAATCTTCCACAAACAACCCAAACGTGCAAGTACTTACTGGTTTATTCATATTGACAGGACTGACGAACCGGATACCTTTAAATACAGGGTGACAAATATTATCCCGGAAGTTCTGATCAGGATAGATTTTTATTTAGGGTTTAAAGTCGTACCCAAAATCAACTTTTATTTTAAGGAAGTTCTCGAAGACCTGGCCGAGTCGGGTGAGATCAGGCTTGAAAGCAGTTTTGATTCACTGAGAAAGCGGTCTTTCCCTTCAGATTTCCTTTATATTCTTATTGACAGAGTATTGGGCAGGGACTTTCAGCTTACAACACTTGAAAAGATAACGGTTGCTCTTCATAATGTTTCCAGATTAATATGCATTTCGGACGTAAAGGCTTTACATCTGGATTCAACCAACACAATTGAGGAAAAGGTGCCCATCACCATAGATCAGATTATACATGAACGAATTAAGCGAGTCCCCACGGAAGTATAATAACCCTGCTGAACGTTATAAAGGTCCGGGCCAGACAAGAGACCTGAGACATTGATTTGATAATTCCATTCAGACACCCCTTTTTACAATCATGTCACAGTTTCCAGAACGACCTTGTGAACAGGACGTATACTGTAAAGATCTCCAGTCTCCCGACTATCATGATCAGACTTAAAACCAATTTATTAAAATCCGAGAACTGAGCATAATTATTCATCGGGCCTATTTTTCCGAGTCCCGGCCCGGCATTTCCCAGCGATGTGGCAACTGCACTGGCTCCGGTTACCGGGTCAAGTCCGGTAGAAACAACAATAATAGTTCCTATCAGAAAAATAAAAAAATATGTGACAACAAATATTAGAACTGAGGTATTGGCTTCTATCGGCAGAGGCCTATTATTAAGTCTGATCTGCGTCACCATATTCCGATGCATAAGCTTAACAAATGCGGTTCCTATACTTTTTATTACAACCAGATGCCTTAACATTTTGATACTTCCTGTGGTTGACCCTGTACTTGCACCGGCGAATAATAACACAAAAATCAGGCATAAACCGGCTGGCGGCCAGAGAATATAATCGGCGTTTACGTAACCTGTAGTAGTGATCATTGATATAACCTGAAAGAAGCCTTCCCTGAATGCAGGTTCCAGGGGTTTTGTGGTTTTAGCCAGAAGAATGGAGGTTGCAATTACTCCTGCAAATATGGTAGTTGCCAGGTAGAACCATAACTCCTCATTTTGTTTCACCTTTCTGAAATTCAGTTTGGCAATATAATAGTAGATGACAAAGCTTACTCCTGATAAGAACATAAACAATCCAATAATATATTGTATATAAGCAGAGTAGCCTGCAATGCTATTATTTTTGGTTGAGAAGCCGCCAGTTGCTACCGTTCCGAATGTGTGGCAGATACTATCGAAAAGATTCATCCCGCCCAACAATAACAAAATCACTTCCAATAAGGTCAGAACCAGATATATATATAATAATCGCAATCCGACGGACTTTGTTTTTGGATGAATCTTTACCTTAAGTGATGATTCAAGTCCTAAAAACTGAAACCGGGTAATATTAAGGGCGGGAATCAGAATTATTACGAGGACAATTATTCCAAGTCCGCCAATCCAGTGGGTAAGGCTCCTCCAGAAAAGTATTGAATACGGGAGAACTTCAACATCCTTAAATATTGAAGCGCCGGTAGTTGTAAATCCCGACGACGATTCAAAAAATGAATCAATGAAGGAAGGAGCCGTGCCGCTTAGAATATATGGCAGTCCGCCCAGAATTGTGAATAAGATCCAACCCAATGAAACGGACATAAATCCTTCCCTGTTGGTAATCTTATCAATCGATGTTTTGCGTCCACTGAGGTAAAAAGAAAGGGAAATAATAACTGTAATTAATGAGGACCAGAAAAATGGCAGGGGAGATTCTTTATAGATATAAGCTACCGGCACGCATGTCAGGTATGTTAAGGTTTCCAGAAAAAGAAGTGTGCTAAGTATCCGGAGAACAACCAGGGGATTAAGCAGCTTCATACTCTATATCAGATAAAACAAACGGTCAAATATAAGCACAACTGTACTTTTTAGGCTTTTTCCGTGAAGTAATTATTTTCCTGAAATTGCTTTTTATTTGATATCTTTCTTACATTGTGATTATAATCATTGTTCTCAGGCTATTCCATCATGTATAATGAGGTGGTGGTTATTCTTACTATTAATTATCCTGAACCGACAATAGAGGTAAACTTTAGTTAATCTCTAAAAATCCGCTCTCCCCTGACCACTTCAAAAAAGGTCCGATAACATAAAAAATACATACACAACAATATACATAACAGTTTCATCGCTATTGCACTTTGTAAATTGTTTAATTTCCATGGTAAATTTTACCAAAATGGTGCAAATTTCATTCATCAAGTCTGAAAAATTTTGATGGACAAAATTTACAGTTGACTAAACCCATAGAAAATTT
>Ga0105101_10000542_pt1 | contig 15824 bp, 11 predicted proteins | sample PPLLak21cMay2015_2_FD_87037 | JGI IMG/M metagenome (GOLD analysis project Ga0105101, IMG submission 87037) | Freshwater sediment microbial communities from Prairie Pothole Lake near Jamestown, North Dakota, USA - PPLs Lake P8 Core (1) Depth... | ecosystem: Environmental > Aquatic > Freshwater >... | reverse complement strand
TTTTTCATCTCTTGTTCTATTCTATCAGGGTTTTTTGGCCATTCAGCATACTGATATTTCTTCATCCATTCCGCGGTCTGTTCAATCATCTCGGTTTTTCTATCAGCGATCTTCCGTACTGCTTTCTCGGTTTTTTTCACAAACACACCAGATGATTTCTTTTCCCACATGATTCCATCCTCACTTGAGATATCACTCAATACGATAAAAGTCTTTACTTATCGATAAAAAAACTTTTAAGAACCCCTGTGTCATCAGCGATTCGAATGAAAGCACCATTTCTCCTTGCAGGAATCGTCATCATTTTTTTCATACTGTCTCCATCAGCAACCGCTCTTTTGACCTCCTCGTATACCTTTAAAGCAACACTTACAAAGGATGCAGAAGTGTTTTTTATGGGGAAAACCACGATGAACGGATTGTTCACTGGTCATCCGATGGAACATCTGGTTGATTCCTCGCTTGTTCAACAAATGGGAGGATTTCCTCTCATTGGAGCAAGTAATATAACCAATCTTGACTCTGTCATCGTTGCAGAAGATATCGATATCACCACCGCAACCTCCCTTGAAGAGCTCTTTGTACAATATTTCGATCATCTTATCTACTATTCAGATGTCGATATCACCATGGATAATGGTTTGTTCCTCCTCGGGGTTGAGAAAGGTACCATCAGCTTGTCTTCTGATCTTCCCTATGCGGTTACCACCGTTGTTCCTCTCGAAATTGTCCCTGATACCATCACACGGTTTTTTGTCCTAGCTACGGACAGTGCACTTTCCATGCGCTGCTCTGGAGATTTTTCAGTCCTTACCACTCTTTCAGACACTAGTACGATCCAAATAAAAGGCAAGAATGGCAATACACTTTGGAATGGGGGATCACCGAACGATTACCTCATCATACAGGATACGACATACTCTCTTACAAAAACCCCCCCACTCTCGCTTTTTCCACTCCCTGATACTTTATCGACAATATCATTGACTATGTCCGTTTCCCCCGCAGCATCCACTGATGTTAAGATTCAACAACTCATACAAAATGTCTCAATGGTTCTCACAGCCTTCAGTGATAGTTCTACTTCAGATTTCCTTCAAAACATTGATGATTTAGACCGCCTCATTCAGGCGACATCCTTTTTTGCTAACGGAGCGATGGTTTTTCTACAGACGAATGATACTGTGACGATTGATCATTCGACGCAACGGTTCTCCTCGACAGGGTTTGTCCGTTTCAACACCCTTGAAGTCACGAAATTTGGGTCTTCCACCGGACCTGCACTCCGTGCAGATTGCTCCGTGTGTTATCTTGGAGATCATTTCTATAACCCGTCAGCGAAACGAAGCGTCGATGGAATCTCGTTTCCCTATGAATTGATTTTCATCTGGATCCTTGCGCTGGGTGTCTTTATCTATGTTCGTTTTTTCTTACAGCCCCCAGTCGACATAATTGTTGATAAGAAAGTCAGACGATACGGTCTCTCTATCCATCTCCTTGCTCTTGTAGTTACTTTTCTGCTCCTTGATATGGAGGTTAACAACATCTTTGGCATCAGCGCGCTGACCGGTGTCCTGTCACATGGATTTACCATGATCGCCGGAGTATTTTTCTTCTTGGAAGCCATCATCTGGGTTTTAGGATATCTCATTTTGGCAATCCCACTTCAACTTCTTTCTTACTCAATATGCCGTTTCCTCGGTGTTGGAAAAGGTGGGAACGGAATATGGAAGGCGGTTGGAGACCTCTCTATCTGGGTGTTTTGTGGATTTTATCTTTTCTTGTTCTTCAACGTTCTTCTTTCTCTGGTTGATTTTAATAGTCTGTTTCCAATGGGATGACCCGATGCAACCGACACTCCAACCACTTATCGATGAACCTGCGCTTCTGCTCAAAGAAAAAAAACTTTTAGTTATCGCGGATCTGCATATCGGAATCGAAAGTGAATTACGAGAGAATGGACTACAAGTACCCTCTCAGACTAGGATAATGGAAGAACGATTGATCTCGATTGTTACGAAAAATAAGGTCAATGATATTATCTTTCTTGGAGACATTAAACATACGATCCCTTCTTCGACTTATCAAGAACGAACCGATGTGAAAAACTTTCTTGCCGAAATTCAATCCTACAGCACGCTTCATGTACTGCCAGGGAATCATGATGGGAACATCGATCGGTTACTCACACCAGGTATTCAGATGCATCCCTCAGATGGATATGTGTTTGAGGGAATAGGTTTTACCCATGGTCATCGAAAACCATCCCTTGAAATCATGCAATGCGATCAGGTGATCATTGGACATTCGCACCCAACCGTTATGCTCATGGACCGTCTTGGATACCGGACGTTTGAACAATGTTGGGTACGGGGTCCAATCCTTTCTGACGTCTTGAAAGAAAAATATCCAAGCTCACCAACATCGCAGATACTTCTCATGCCTGCATTTAATCCGTTATGTGGGGGGACTGCGGTGAATCAAGACGCGTTGCTTGGACCGTTCCGTTCCCTTATCGATGTTGGCAACGCAGATCTGTATCTTCTAGATGGTTCATCGTTAGGGAAGGTAAAAGACCTGAAAGATTCAAGTTAACCTTAAATACATCATGTAATATACGAAACCGACTTACAACCACAGATATTGATGACCTATGGAGCTGAATCTCTCTGAAAAAGTCGGAAGCCTATTACAGGCGGTATTCCTCCTTATCCTCCCATGGATAGTCCTCTTAATTGGACTTACAGTATCATTTGAAAATGTCTGGTTTTACCTGCTATGCATCACCTGGTTTGGTTGTGGACTCGTCTTTTTTGGGACCCTTAATTAGTATGATAGCGGTTAACTCGTTTTTCGTTAAATACAAAATCATTTAAATCACCTACCTTATTCTGTTTTCCTGTTGATCGGGATGGTTAATTATATTATCGTCACGGGTGGAGTTATTTCTGGTTTAGGAAAAGGAATTACAACCGCATCGATAGGGAAGATCCTTGTAAATCACGGATACAAAGTAACCGCGATTAAGATCGACCCCTACATCAACTTTGATGCAGGGACTCTACGGCCAACAGAACATGGTGAGGTCTGGGTCACAGAGGATGGTGGGGAGATCGACCAGGACCTTGGCCATTATGAACGCTTCTTAGATATCAATATCCCAAAATGTAACAATATCACCACCGGTCAAGTCTATAGTGCGGTTATCGAAAAAGAACGAAGCGGAAAATACCTTGGGAAAACCGTACAACCAATCCCTCATGTGACCGATGAGATCAAACGACGGATCCGTACACCAGGTGAGGAAATAAAATTTGATTTCGTCCTTGTAGAGATAGGTGGTACTGTTGGTGACTACGAAAATGTCTTGTTTTTAGAGGCAGTCCGTCAGATGAAACACGAGGGCGAAAAAGTCATCTATGTCCATGTCACCTATGTCCCGGTCCTCAAATCCCTTGGTGAGGCGAAAACCAAACCAACCCAACATTCCGTTAAATTACTACGAGAAATTGGTATTCAACCTGATTTCATCATCACTCGTTCTGAAAAACCACTCGATGATGTACGAAAGGAAAAAATCGCTTTGTTCTGTAACGTCTCTGGTGAAGATGTCATCTCTGATTCTAATATCGATAACGTCTACGGAGTCCCGTTATTATTCGAAGAACAAGAGCTCTGCAAGAAGATACTTAAAAAACTCGGGTTACGTAAAGAAGAACATGATTTCAACGTCTGGAAGAATTATATCACGAAAATCCGTAAAATGGATAAAAAAATAAAAATCGGGATCGTCGGAAAATATTTTGATATTGGAGCCTTTAAACTTTCTGATTCTTATATCTCTGTCATAGAGGCAGTGAAACATGCTGCTTGGAATAATAATATCCGACCGGAGATCGAATGGATCGACTCAAAAATCTATGAAAAACATCCTCGCAAGATAGTCAATCTGAAAAAATTCGATGCGATCATTGTCCCTGGTGGGTTTGGACTTTCAGGCGTTGAGGGGAAAATTGCGACGATAAAATATGCTCGTGAGAACAACATTCCTTATCTTGGGTTATGCCTTGGGATGCAGCTTGCTGTGGTTGAATATGCACGAAACGTCTGTGGATTAAAAGGCGCGAACACCACGGAGGTTGAAAAAAACACGCCGTACCCGGTTATTGATTTCATCCCTGACCAAGTAAAAATCGTTACGGAATCCCGCTATGGTGCCACCATGCGGCTTGGCGCGTATCCTGCGATTCTCTCTGATGGTTCTTTGATAAAGAAATTGTATGATGATCAGAATAAGGTCTACGAGCGCCATCGGCACCGATACGAGGTCAATCCGCAATATATCGAAAACACTGAGAAAAAAGGTTTGGTATTTTCTGGTCGTTCCCCTGATGGGATTCTGATGGAGTTCATGGAATTACCGACTCATCCATATTTTACAGGGACACAAGCACACCCGGAGTTCAAATCTCGGCCGATGAAACCCGCTCCTCTCTTTGATGGACTCATCAAGGCAGCCAAGAAAAAGAAAGAATAAAAACCATTACATTGTTTTCGGCTCAAAAATCGTTTTATGCAACACTAAATTACTTGCGAAGAACCACAGTGGTGGGATCAACGCAACAAGAATGATGTAGATGTTTAATGAACTAAGCATAATCGGTACAGACGCGTACATGAAAATAACGATAATTCCAATCAATTTTCTGATACGTGTCCTGTCAAAGGTCTTTATGGAATACAGTTTATAAATCGAAAAAAACGTCAAAATCTCAAACAACACAAGCAACGATATCTGCCATAGGCTTGCGGACAAACCAAGAAAAACAAACGGCAGGAAAATCAAGGTTATCCGGGTGATCTCTATGAGATACCCGGTTGTCTTAAAAGAGACTGGTAAGGCAATGACGCCAGCATAGACCTTTGCCCCTAAACGGATCGCAACCGTGTTCGCACTCCCTTGCTTGTCATGATCGATATCCTTTATCGCACCATTAATCATATTCATGAAAAGAACCTGTATCCCTCCAATTAGAGCCACAACATAGACTAACCTGGTAGGTGTCCCGATTGTCGATGCACCAAATAAAATCAGGAAAAAAATGGCGCTAGCAACGACCAGATCCATCCCCGGGTATTTCTTACTGGCAATGTCGTACACCGTCGCAAGGAAATACGCCATAAGAAGGATAAAGACAAGCACAGCGTATCCGAGGAGATCAGAGAAAAATACAAACGAAAGAAGAAACGAACCAATCAGACATGATATGGCGAAGACCGCAGCACGCTTCCTGGTGATACTTCCTCGAACCAATGGTCTTGCATAGAGATCTTTGGAAAGTTTATCCAGTCTAATATCGATAACATCGTTAATCACAAATCCGTAGATATGAGCGAGACTTCCTATGATAAACAATATAAATAACTTCCAGAGGGGCAATGAGCCAACATTCCACATGGATAACGCGCCAAGGACTGGAGCTATAGCGGTCAAGCCCATGTTGAAGAGACGTGTTAGTTCAATGTAATCACGAAGCATTTACACAGAAGTAAACCAGAGGTCCATAAAAATCCATCGGTTTGTAACCTATAGCTTTTTATACCGATTTCTCTTTTTTTCCTCTGTGTTAGAAAAACTTCGCACGTTTGCTGACATCGGTCGGACACAAGGGATTACCACCAGCGCGTCTATCGCGATTGTCGGTGCATTGACATCAACGGTACCAGTTGAATGGTACTACATCATTTATTTTACGATTATCTCTCTCTTTTCCCATATGGCATTAAACACCTATATCGCATTAGGTGACGTAGAACTTGATGCACATACCTATGTTCCTTCAAGGAACCCTGTGATTGGTGGTCTATTATCTAGAAGAGAGGCGATGCTTTTCGTCTATGGAGCAACCCTTATCTGTCTGCTAATGCTGTTTCTTCTGCTCCTGTCCGTTGATTATTTCTCGGTCCTTATGTGTTTTTTTTGTGTCTTGCCTGCATTTGGGTCACTTGTTTGGTATGGTTGGAAAGGGAAAAAATTCTTACTGTCTTATGATTTTTCATTTTCAATTTCGTATTCCTTTTTTGTCCTTTTCGGAGTTTTTGCAGTGGGAGGATCGCCAACGACCTATACCTGGATTTTTATCGGAGTGGTCATCTTCGCTGCAACTGCGTTCGCACAATGGGAAAACGGACTCAAAGACGTTGATGCGGACCGGAGCGTTGGTGTTAAAAGCTTCGCGGTCATCACTCAGGTGAAAAACAATCAAAGGCTCCATGGAACCCACCCGTACTTCCTCTATGGCTGTGCATTAAAAATAGGTTTTCTTTTCTGCAGTTTCCTTGCGTATTGGTACACGCGAAACGTCTACTATCTTCTTTTCTTTATACTCTATGGGATCCCCTCTCAGGTCTACATCATGTATCGCTTTTTAGTAAAACAAAAACCACAGGATCATCGAAGAACCATTCTTCTTGATGTGACCTTCGCAGCTATCCTTGGGTACTCAACGATCTTAGGTTACACTGGTATCGTCCCTATCCTTTTACTGATTGTCTATCTCATTGGAGGATACCTGATTGGCTCATTGATACAGACAAACTGTGAATTTAAATTTGGGAGATTCTCAATTTCAAAGAAATAGAAAGCATACTATGAGTTGTTTTTCAAATACGCATCAATCGCTTTGGCGGACCGTTTCCCAGCACCCATAGCAAGAATCACTGTCGCTGCACCAGTCGCGATATCACCACCCGCAAAAATCTTCGGAATCGATGTCCGCCCATCTTCATCTGTAACGATATTCCCGTGTTTCCCAATTTGTAAATCTTTCATGGTCTGAGGGATTAATGGGTTTGGGCTTTGACCGATTGCGACAAGCGCGGTATCAATCGCTAACTTTTCTTCAGAGTCTGGAATCGGAACAGGTCGTCTCCTGCCTGACTCATCTGGTTCCCCTAATTGCATTTTCAGAAATTCAACTTCTTTAAGGATTCCTTTCTCATCCCCTATGAATCGAATCGGAGCGATCAACAACTTGAAGATCACTCCTTCCTGTTTTGCGTGTTCGATTTCCTCTGCCCGAGCCGGCATTTCAGCTTCCGTTCTCCGATAGAGTATATAGGATTTCTCAGAATCTAATCGTAAAGAAGTGAGTGCACAATCCATGGCGACATTCAATGCGCCAAACGTCACGACGATTTTCCCTATTTTCACTGGTGTATCATATTCAGGGAATCGATACGCCTTCATCATGTTCACCCGGGTGAGAAACTCATTAGCTGAATAAACCCCATCGAGGTTCTCGCCAGGGATGTTCAACCAATTTGGAAGACCAGCACCAGTGCCGATAAAAACGGCGTCGTAATCATCCATTAACTCTTGAACTGTGATTGTTTTTCCTACTACAATATCATAGTTGATTTCAACTCCAAGACTTTTGATGTAATCGACTTCGGATTTTACAATAGCTTTGGGGAGACGAAACTCAGGGATTCCGTACATCAGCACACCACCGGGATCATGTAACGCTTCAAAAACAGTGACCGCATGTCCCATCCGAGCGAGATCACCAGCACAAGTCAACCCTGCAGGACCTGAACCTACCACCGCAATATGTTTCCCTGTTGAGTGTGGTTTCTTCGGAGGCTTTTTTCCTTTCTCTCGTTCATAATCCGCGATAAATCGCTCCAATCGTCCAATGCCGACAGGTTCCCCCATTTTCTTTAGGGTACATTATCCTTCGCATTGACTTTCGTAAGGACACACACGCCCGGATATTGCTGGAAGATTATTTTTTGCCTTAATCACCTCTGCTGCTTTCTCAAAATCGCCCTGAGCGATACAATTAATGAAACCAGGGATGTCGATTTCGACGGGACATCCTTTCATACATGGCTTGTTTTTACACTGTAAGCATCGTTTTGCTTCTTCAATTGCTATCTCTTTGCTGTAGCCATACGGCACTTCTTTGAAGTTTTTTATCCGCTCTTTCGGTAACTGCTCAGGCATCTCGTGTTTTGTTTTTCGTACGCTCATGCAGCACCTGCCAGTTTACAGGCTTCCCCTTCCGCATGCACAAAACGACGATTACGAAGCATTAAATTATCATAGTCTACTTTATGGCCGTCAAACTCAGGACCATCAACGCAGGCGAACTTGGTCTTCCCATCAACCGAGACCCTACATCCACCACACATCCCGGTCCCATCTACCATTATCGGGTTAAGGCTGACCAAGGTTTTAATATCATATTTTTTTGTAAGATTAGATACAACCTTCATCATAATGATTGGACCGATCGCCATGACCATGTCAACCTTATGTTTATCGATTACTTGTTGTAAAACATCGCTGACAAAACCTTTGTGACCTTTGGATCCATTGTCTGTTGCGATGTAGAACTCATCGCTAAATGCGTGGATTTCTTGTTCTAATAACAAGAGATCAGCGGTTTTCGCCCCTAGAATTGAAATCACATGATTTCCAGCTTCTTTCAATGCTTTTACAATCGGATAGAGCGGTGCGATACCAACACCTCCACCAATGCAGACGACAGTACCGTACTTTTTTACCTCGGATGGCATTCCGAGCGGTCCAGCGAAATTTTCTAAGATATCCCCCTCTTTGAGACTGCCGAGTTGCTTTGTTGTTTTTCCCACCTCAAGAAAAATGATGCTGACCGTTCCATTTTTTTGATCTGAATCTGCAATGGTCAAAGGAATGCGTTCACCTTTTTCATCGATGCGTAAAATAATGAACTGACCCGGTAATGCCTTTTTCGCGACTAATGGAGCTTTTATCTTTAAGAGTTTAACATTCTCAGATAATACTTTTTTTTCAACTATCGGATACATAGAACCCCTCTGAAATTACACTCTTTTGTTGTAACCGTAAATTGGTGTTATTTTAATAGTTTATGATATCTGTAAGCAAGAGCTAAAATTTATTAAGAATGAACAGATGGCTCGCATGAAGAATACCTGCTGTGGTGGAACATTGAAAGGCATCTTTATTTCTGATATTCATGGGAGTATCCCGCGATACCAGCATCTTTTTCAAATCATTAGAAAAGAAACACCGGACGCTGTTTTTTTCGGAGGAGATCTTCTTCCACTTCATCTTGCAAAGCATGCGACAATGGAGGAATTTGTTGAGACAACTATCTTTTCTGAGATGAAGGAAATTCTGAGAAGTTGTGAGAAAAAAATCCGATTTTTTGTCATCATGGGTAACGATGATCCGCGGATGTATGAACATCTTTTTGTGAAAGCAGATAACGCAGGAGTCTTAGATTATATTCATCAAAAAACCCTATTTTATAAAAAACAGTATGTCACGGGGTATTCTTTTGTCCCTCCAACACCATTTCAGCTCAAGGATTGGGAGCGTTATGACATCTCTCAATATGTTGATGTTGGAGCTGTTCCACCAGAGCACGGGAAACGAACGGTTGATGTTCCGCTCGATGAAATAAAATATTCAACAATAGCATATGATCTCGAAATACTCTCAAAACAGAGTCCTGTTAGAAAAACTATCTATCTGTTTCATTCACCACCGTATCATTCCTGTCTTGATCGAGCAGATCTCCATGGAAAAAAGGTCGATCATGCTCCGATTGATGTTCATGTCGGAAGTATAGCGATCCAGCGCTTCATTACTGATCATCAACCATTGTTGACTTTACATGGTCACGTCCATGAATCGGTTTCTATTACTGGGTGGTGGAAGCAAAAAGTAGACGAAACGTATTCATTTAGCGCAGCTCATCATGGACCTGAGCTTGCTGTCGTACGATTTGATACGAATCATTTAGATGATGCAACAAGAGAACTTATCGTTGTATACTAATGTTCCTTTTTAAGAGTTAATTTTCGAACCGTTTGGTAAGGAGACGTGATATGTGAGGCCCAAGAGCTTTTCTTTTTGATATCCTCATCTGTTATAATATGCACATCCAGTAAGGCATCGGTCTCAAAGCCGGTCCTTTCTTTATTCTCTTTGGCAAGTTTTTTACCCCATTCATCAAACCATGCCATGAGTTTATCCTTCTGTTCCTCTGTGCCTTTGAAATGAACGAGAAAGTCGATGTCACTTGTTGGGCCTGCACTGCCATCTTTTGTGCTCCCGATAAGATACATTCCTTGGATTCCATAGAGCTCAGGATCAAGGGCTTGGGTGATTTCTTCGATTTTCATTGTCCGCCAGGTAAGATGATCGGCTGGTTTGAGATAGGCGAGCGCCTCATTTGCTTCTCCGTCCATAATCACTGTGAGTGTTCCTGCAGGGAGAATATCTGAGACGTTAATGACTTTTACCACATGTTCAAAATTCTTGTACCCCTGTAATATCTTCGATAGCTTATTATCCATATCTAGTAAAATTTGTTCGTTGAATAAATTATCCTCTTGGTCAGGATACAAGGGTAAGTATCTGATATTCGATTCAACAAGATCTTGGAAAAAATGTGTTCCAAAGGACAGTTCGGGGGTGTAACCTCCTTTTTCCTTTGCGATTTCAACGATCAGTGAGCAGTTATTAATATCACCATATCGAACAGGAACACCGAGTTTTATGTCTCCTTTGCTGCCCCATCGACCAGGACCGATAAGGATAAATTTTCGTCTAGGAAGTTTTAAGTTTAATTCACTGATTATTTTTGCAACCTTTTGCATTTGTTCTCTTTTCGTAAGATTGGTATATTCCTCTGCCACCACGTAGACGATGTATTCAATATTGTCGATATTAGCGGTTGTGACGTATTTTTTCGTAAAGAATATCTTCCGCTCCTCCGGGATGTCTTTGGGAACTGGTTTACGTTCAATGCCTTGTGACTGACTCTGTGGGCGACATTGGAGGATATAGAGTTGATTTCCACTCGAAGCAAATTCGACATCAACAGGGACCCCTATTTTTTCTTCAAGGAGGCTAAGGATTTGTTTTATTTTTTCGAGGAAATCTGTTTTTTCAAAGAGGTGTTGGAACGTTATGACAATATCAGCGTTTTCCGGGTTCATTAAAATATTTGTTGCATTCGTCAACCGTCCATGATCATGGATTGAGACGACATCTGTAATATTTGGTAATTCATCAAAATATTTTTTAAACACTTGGACTGCATCAATGGTTTCAATCATCCCTGTCTCAGTGTTGATGACATCCATGAATCGTGGAGAATATTTCACACGTTCTTCTACTAAGGTATTTACCAAGAGATTCGGTCGTTTCGGAGATATCAGGATGGGATAATCGTTACTTACCCGGTCAACAGCTCGAGTACCAAGACCTGGTACAATACGAATCATACCATCTTCTCGAGTGATGCGTGGTGACCATCGGAATTCATTTCTGCTAAATGCAACCCCTGCAAAGGTAGGCATGAAATACGGTCCGACTTGTGTCCCAACGACTTCCTGAATTAAAATACCCATTTCCTCGTTGAAATCGAGTAATCCTCGCTCACGGCGATATTCAATGGGGTCTGGGCTGAAAGTTGAGGCGTACACTTCAGTAATCGCATTTATCAATGATTTGAGTCGCTCTTCCTCCGTTCCTCCTATGTTAGGGACAAACAAGCTTTTATATTTCCCTGAGAACGCATACCCGAAATTGTCCTCCAAGAGACTTGATGATCGAACAATCACTGGTTTATCTTTGAAATCCCGAACAATTTTCCTCAACCCTTCAACTATTTCAAACGGAAAGGTAGAATTTTTAAATATATGTTCTAAAAATGATTGTTCTTGTCTGATTTCCAACGGGTCAAGATACTTCACATGGGAAACCTCATCAAGGTCATTGTAATGAATGAATGAAAGGATTGTATCAGAGGTAATATACCAGCTTACCGGGAAGGAGATATTTTTAAGCATAGGATTTTTTTTCATCTCTTCTTTGATGAGTTTTTCTGCAAGCAGAACACCTGATGCTTTTCCCCCAAGTTTTCCTGACCCTTGTGCGGGACCAACGATATGATCAGCGATACCTACAAAATCTTTTAATTCGAAAGCTGTCTTTGCGACATTTACATATTCTAATCGTTCTGCTAAGAACCTTCGAATCAACGCGGTTTTTATGCTCATTTTATCTTCTGGCGAAATCGAACTCTCCACGTCTTCCTGATCAAAAAATCTGTTCAATTCAGCAGTAATTTCTACAAGAGGAATCCCTGTTTTTTGTGACATCAATAGTAAGGGACGGGCTTTATCTTGTTTCATCCAATTAGCAAACAATGTTGAAATAACATCTGCAGGGATGCTGTCTTTTGCGATTTCAAAGACTTGTTTTTGAATAGTTAAAAAGGTGTTAAGCTCATCTCGTTGATTTGGCGTATTGACATTACGCCAGTTGATAGCTGCGGAATCATTATCGACTGGAGATATTTTATTTAAAAGGGTCGTAATTTTTTCATTCTCCATCCGATAGAGATGATACGCCATTTTTCTTGTTAAACGGAGTAATGTCCGGGGGTCTGTTTTTGCTAAAAGATCAAGGATGACTTCCCAATCCTGCTTCTTTTCCTGTGATCGATATCTTAGTGTTGTTTCCCCTTCAGCTTTCATCATTTTTTCGACATAGTCGAGTTTCTGCCGTTGGCGCTCTAACTCTTCCTTAATTCGCCGCTCTTCGATAAACTTACCTAATAAATCAGCAATCGCGTCAATCAGCTTGCGTTCTTCGGTGAGAAAGGGTCCTTCATTTGCTTGAGGTTGTTCTTCGAGATAGAACACTTCTAAGACACCGATTTTTTTCTCATCAACAACAAGATGGCTGTCGAGTTTCCAATCGGTCTGTTGAAAATTTTCTGTTTTAAATTCTCTGCCTTCAAGATAGATCCGGACACATGTAATTTCTGGATATTGCCAAGCCGGAGGAATGACTTTTACGATTTCTTGTAATGCTTCATCAATGGACAATTTACTGTTTCGTACTATTTTGGTGATGCGATAGAAACAATTGAGTTCTTTCACTCGTTCCTTTAATTCATGGATCATTGTTCCATTCTGTGCTACACCTGCATTACTCTGATCATCCTTTTTTTGATATTTTGTGAAATCTGTTTTATCTGCCATTGTCGTCTCCATCGTCATGAGGTACAATCCCACCCCGCTATATAGGACTGAATTTATTCCTGTTATTTATTACTTTTCCTTAGTCGGATCATTGCTTTGCCATGTTTTCCATCGATTCGTACCTCAAGGGGATTGGGTAATCGTACATGTTTTATGTCTGGCATTTCTTCAACCATTGGGAGAGCGTCAAGCCATTCCATATTGATATTTCCTTTATCCTCTTTTGTTATGATATAACCTACCTGCGATGAAATAAGATCATGGAAAAAATGTGATCCTTGCGATGGGTCTATCGCCCGTTCTTTAAACGGAGTCTCAATAATAATTTTCACACCTGCGATATCACTCCATATCACGGGGATTCCTAACCAGTGATCAGCTGAGCCCCAGCGGCCGGGTCCGATAAGAAGATAAGGTTTTTTTTCTTCCATCAATTTGAGGTTTAAAGAACGAACCTGACCTACGACTTCAGCAGAGTTTGACATATCAAAGGAAGGTTTTACAAAAATAATATCCTGGATAGTATCAAAAATTCCGTTCCCTAGGGCATTTTCACTATAAACAAGATCGGTTTTTTCATTAAATTCATCGATATGAATATCACTTGTTTTCCCTGGTGGGACCATACTGCGGATTTGTAGGATTACTAATTCAGATTTTTCGGAATCTGTTCGAGAAAGATTCACCGCAAATTCTATCTCAACAGGATATCCTAACGTTATTTCACTTATACGTAATAATAACTTCAACGCTTTTGCTAATGGTATCGCATCGTACTGGGTGATTGGGCCGAAATCGATAACCAACGATCCTCCTTCGTAGATCCCTGGGTAAAGACTATCGTCTTGCCTAACATATGTGGACGCTATCTTCTCAAGAATCCCATGTCGTAGTGCATCATCGACTCCAAGAATACTATAAGACGTTTCTTCATTCCGTTCGACGATCCGATAGACAGATTTGAGATTTAATGCATAGAATTTTCGTTGTGCATATCGCATAAAGTCTTTTGGGGTCCCGTATAATGGAACTGTTGGACTCTCTGGGCAAAACCCAAACGTACAACCTCCATCAACGATAGCTTTTCCTAAACCAAGCGCGAGATAGACAATCCCGTCTTCTTGTTTGCAACCACCGGATGGATAATAATTATATGATTTTGCTACCCCTGAAATCGCGGGGTAAAAAAATGTTTCATGTTTTTGCCCGACAACTTCTTGGATAATCACCGCCATTTTCTCGTCGCCAATGTTTTTCGGTGTTGATTTGATATATGTTCGTGCTTTTTCAAAAAATGTTGACGCGTATACGAATTTAACCGCGTTACATACATCCTGGAATCGAAAATCAGTTTCCCATGATTCGTTTGGTAACAAGATGGAATCATAGATGCCAGCAAAGGATTGTAACAGTGAATCTTCCAATACACCTGAGGACCGCACCACCAATGGTTTTCGTGTGTTGTGAATAAAAGATCGGAGGTCGCCAAGAACTGTCGCAGGAAGACTAGCGGACATGAATGTTAAAGCGATCCGTTCATCTGGGAGGTCAAAAAGTTCTTCAGTTGGTAATGAATTCTGTGCTAAAAATGATTCAAATATATCGGTAGAAATCACAAGTGTGCGAGGAATAGTAATCCGGAGATTTGGGAACATATCCTCTGAAATATATTTTGAAACAAGTTTTGCAAGAAATGAAAGTCCCCTTGCTTTTCCCCCAAGTGCCCCTTTTCCGATTCGGCTAATTTCAAGATAGGATGCAAGAGATGTTCGTTCAAACGGAGTCACCGATGTTTGTGTTTGAGCATATTTATGTTCTTCAAGCAAATCGATAAGCCGTTTCCGTAACTCAGCGTTCTTTGTAATCTCTGTTTCGGTCTTCTGGATTTTTTCTGCAAGGTCGTTTTCACTTCGAACGCGAACCCAATTGGAAAACAAATGCAGGTTCGCGGCTTGGGTAAGAATGTTGTCATCAACGGATAAGATGGCATCCTCGAAATCCTTTATATTTTTGATTCGATAGAGTTCATTTTGGTCTGCATCTTTTAAGATTATCTCTCGTAGACCAAGACATTCGTTGATAAAATCTTTAATAATCAATACGAGTGTCACTTCCTTTTTTGACACAAACCGTACCTGAGATCCAAGAGATATATCTCCATGATATGGTTCAGAAGATTGGATAAGAATCGGGATATCTTGTTTTTCTTTCTGTATTATTTTAACGAGATCTTCACCAGCGTGGACTGCTTTTTTTGAGTCATGACCAAGTTGATTATCGGTGATGATACCAATAATGTTATTTTTATACGCCTGATAGAGTTTTACTCCGGTTTCAAAATCTTGTGCATGCAACAGGACCGGTCTATGGTTGAGCCGAAGTATTCGTTGTTCCTCAGTTAAAGAATCAGATAAAATAATTTCAAGAAAGCTGTGGATTTCATCGTAGAGCAAAAGAAGATATGTCGAATAGTACTGAATCGAGTCTTCGATTAACAACACACATCGACCATGCGCAACAAGCAAAGGGTCTTTTTGTATATTAACAGAATCCTCTATAAGTTGGATGATGGTCAGTATAATTTTTCCATCACCGTTCCAGGTTAATATTTTACTTAAAACATGTTCGGTGTTTTTCTCTTCGATTTTAATGAGTTCTGCGATATTGTTTCCCAAAAGCACAATCGGGAAGTTGGTGATTGATTTTATTTGTGTTGCCTAAAAGTAACTATCAATATCATCTAGTGTGTAAAC
>Ga0105101_10000541_pt1 | contig 15840 bp, 9 predicted proteins | sample PPLLak21cMay2015_2_FD_87037 | JGI IMG/M metagenome (GOLD analysis project Ga0105101, IMG submission 87037) | Freshwater sediment microbial communities from Prairie Pothole Lake near Jamestown, North Dakota, USA - PPLs Lake P8 Core (1) Depth... | ecosystem: Environmental > Aquatic > Freshwater >... | reverse complement strand
CTATTCCATGTCTTCCACGCTGCTCGGCAATGACCTCGACAAGCTCTGGCCGCTGATCGCCGAGGACCAGTCGGACTCGTCCTGCTTCGACAATGCGCTCGAGCTGCTGGTCGCCGGCGGCTACACGCTGGCGCATGCCATGATGCTGCTGATTCCCGAGGCCTGGGCCGGCAACCCGCTGATGGACGAGAAGCGCAAGGCGTTCTACGAGTACCACGCCGCGCTCATGGAACCATGGGACGGTCCGGCGGCCGTGGCGTTCACCGACGGACGCCAGATCGGCGCGACCCTCGACCGCAATGGGCTGCGTCCGGCGCGTTATCTCATCACCGATGACGATCACGTGGTCATGGCCTCGGAGATGGGCGTACTCGACATCCCACAGCATAAGATCGTGAAGAAGTGGCGTTTGCAACCGGGCAAAATGTTTCTCATCGACCTCGAAGCCGGGCGCATCGTCGACGATGCCGAGCTCAAGACCCATATCGCCGAGTCGCGCCCGTACCGCGACTGGCTGAACAAGACCCAGTTCCGCCTTGAGGATCTGCCGGCCGTCGCCGCACCGTCGCCGGTCACAAATGGCGCGTTGCTCGACCGCCAGCAGGCGTTCGGCTACACCCAGGAAGACATCAAGTTTGTGATGACGCCGATGGCGGTCACCGGCCAGGAGGCCATCGGCTCGATGGGCAACGACACGCCGCTCGCGGTGTTATCCATGCGCGCCAAGCCGCTGTACGCCTACTTCAAGCAGTTGTTCGCGCAGGTCACCAATCCGCCGATCGATCCGATCCGCGAGGAGATGGTGATGTCACTGGTATCGATCATCGGCCCGCGTCCGAACCTGCTGAGCCTTGATGCCAACGAGCCACAATTGCGCCTTGAGGTCAGCCAGCCGGTCTTGTCGACTGCCGACATGGAAAAAATCGGTGCGATCGGCAAGCTCACCCAGAACAAGTTCCGCTCGGAAACGCTCAGCATCTGTTACCCCGCCACGCTCGCCGCCGCCGGCATGGGCGCGGCGACCGAGAGGTTGTGCGCCGACGCGGAAAAGGCCGTGCACAACGGCATGAACATATTGATCCTCAGCGATCGCGCAACCGGCGCCACGCAGTTGCCGATACCGGCACTGCTGGCCACCAGCGCCGTGCACCACCATCTGATACGTGCCGGCCTGCGCACCAAGGTCGGCCTCGTGGTGGAAACCGGTTCGGCGCGCGAGGTGCATCACTTCGCCATGCTGGCCGGCTATGGTGCCGAGGCATTCCATCCGTATCTGGCGTTCGAGACATTGGCTGCGATGCAGGACCAGTTGCCCGCAGACCTGACGCACGCCGAGGCCTGCAAGCGCTTCACCAAGAGCGTGGCCAAGGGTCTGCTCAAGGTGATGTCCAAGATGGGCATCTCCACCTATCAGTCGTACTGCGGCGCGCAGATTTTCGAGGCCATCGGCCTCGGCAGCGCATTTGTGAATAGGTACTTCACCGGCACACCGACGCGCGTCGAGGGCGCCGGATTGAACGAGATCGCGGAAGAAGCGGTGCGCTGGCACCGGCAGGCCTACAGCGACGCGCCGCTTTATCGTGACGCACTCGATGCTGGCGGCGAGTACGCCTACCGCGTGCGCGGCGAAGAGCATATGTGGACGCCGGAGAGCATCGCCAAACTGCAACACGCCACGCGCTCCGGCAGCTATCCAACATTCAAAGAGTACGCGGCACTCATCAACGACCAGAACGAGCGCCTGATGACGCTGCGCGGTCTGTTCGAGATCAAAAAAGCCGCTGCACCGATTCCGCTCGAAGAGGTAGAAGCCGCAAAAGAGATCGTCAAGCGCTTCGCCACCGGCGCCATGTCGCTCGGCTCGATCTCGACCGAGGCGCACACCACGCTGGCGATTGCCATGAACCGTATCGGCGGTAAATCCAACACCGGCGAGGGCGGTGAGGATGCGATGCGCTTCAAACCGGTAAAAGAGGGCGAATCGCTGCGCTCACGCATTTCCAGCGTGGTACGCGACCTGAAGCTGGAAGGAGGTGATTCGCTGCGCTCGCGTATCAAGCAGGTGGCGGCCGGGCGCTTTGGCGTCACCGCCGAGTACCTGATGAGCGCCGACCAGATCCAGATCAAAATGGCGCAGGGCGCCAAGCCCGGCGAAGGCGGCCAGCTGCCCGGCGGCAAGGTAAGCGAATACATCGCGCAACTGCGTTTCTCGGTGCCGGGCGTGGGCCTGATCTCGCCGCCGCCGCATCACGACATCTACTCGATCGAGGACCTGGCGCAGCTCATCCATGACCTGAAGAACGTCAATCCGGCGGCCTCCATCAGCGTCAAGCTGGTGGCCGAGATCGGTGTCGGCACCGTGGCCGCGGGCGTCGCCAAGGCGCATGCCGACCACATCACCATCTCCGGGCATGACGGCGGCACCGGCGCCAGCCCGCTGTCGTCGCTCATGTACGCCGGCAGTCCCTGGGAGATCGGCCTGGCCGAGACCCAGCAGACCCTGGTGCTGAACAATCTGCGCGGACGCGTGGCGGTGCAGGCCGACGGTCAGATGAAGACTGGACGCGATGTGACCATCGGCGCGCTGCTCGGTGCCGACGAGTTTGGCTTCTCGACGGCGCCGCTGGTGGTGGAAGGCTGCATCATGATGCGCAAGTGCCACCTGAACACCTGCCCGGTCGGGGTTGCGACCCAAGACCCGGAACTGCGCAAGCGTTTCACCGGCCAGCCGGAGCATGTGGTGAACTACTTCTTCTTCGTCGCCGAAGAAGTGCGTGAATACATGGCGCAAATGGGTTTCCGCAAGTTCGAGGATATGGTCGGGCGTGTCGACATGCTCGACACGCGCAAGGGCATCGAGCACTGGAAGGCCAAGGGCCTCGACTTCGCGAAGATTCTTTATCAACCGAAGCTGGCCGGCGCGGCCATTCGCCATTGCCAGTCGCAAGATCATGGACTGGACAAGGCACTCGACCACAAGCTGATCGCCCAGGCCATGCCCGCGCTCGAAAGCAGAAAGCCGGTACAGTTCGAGGTTGCCATCAGGAACGTCAACCGCACCGTCGGCGCCATGCTCTCGGGTGAAGTCGCGAAGCGCTACGGCCATGCCGGTCTTCCCGACGACACGATCCACGTCAAGCTTACCGGCACCGCCGGCCAGTCGTTCGGCGCCTGGCTCGCGCATGGCGTGACGCTCGAGCTCGAAGGCGATGCCAATGACTACGTCGGCAAGGGCCTGTCGGGCGGTCGCATTGTCGTTTACCCGCACACGGACGCGAAGATCAAGCCGGAAGACAATATCATTGTCGGCAACACGGTGCTGTACGGCGCGATCGGCGGCGAGTGCTATTTCCGTGGCGTCGCCGGCGAGCGTTTCGCGGTGCGCAATTCCGGCGCGCTCACGGTGGTCGAGGGCGTCGGTGACCATGGTTGCGAATACATGACCGGCGGCACGGTGGTGGTGCTCGGTCTGGCAGGACGCAACTTCGCGGCCGGCATGTCCGGCGGCATCGCGTTCGTTCTCGACGAGGCCGGTGACTTCGCCAAGCGCTGCAACCTGGCGATGGTCGAGCTCGAGGCCGTGCCGGCCGAAGCGGCGCACGTGTCGGCCGCCGGTGATCAGGCCGGCGAGCTGGAAAGTCACGGGCGGGTGAATGTGAACCATCTCGAGCAAAGTGATGTGCAGATTCTGCGCACGCTGATCCAGCGCCATCAACATTACACCGGCAGCACGCGTGCCAAGGCGATTCTCGGGAATTTTGACCACTATCTGCCGAAATTCGTGAAAATCATGCCCATGGAATATCGCCGCGCCCTGGCCGGAATGGCCGCGCAGGAACAGGCCGCAACGCAGGCCGAAAAGGTGAAGCATGGGTAAGCCGACCGGGTTCATGGAAATCCGCCGTCAGGAACCGGGCGCGCTACCGGTGGCCGAACGTATCCACTTCTACAGGGAGTTCGAGGTGGCGCTGGCCGATGCCGAAATCAGCAAGCAGGGCGCGCGCTGCATGGATTGCGGCATCCCGTTCTGTCAGACCGGTTGCCCGGTCAACAACATCATCCCCGACTGGAACGACCTGGTGTACAAGGGACGCTGGCGCGAGGCGATCGACGTTCTGCACTCGACCAACAACTTCCCGGAATTCACCGGGCGCATTTGCCCGGCCCCCTGCGAGGCGGCCTGTACACTCAACATCAACAACGATCCGGTCACGATCAAGGTGATCGAGCACGCGATCATCGACCACGCCTGGGAGCAAGGCTGGGTCAAACCGCTGCCCGCCGCCACGAAATCCGGCAAGAAAGTTGCGGTGGTCGGTTCCGGTCCGGCCGGGCTGGCGGCCGCGCAGCAACTGGCGCGCGCCGGACACAGCGTGACGGTGTTCGAGAAGAACGACCGCATCGGCGGGCTGATGCGTTACGGTATTCCGGATTTCAAGCTCGAGAAGCGCCACATCGACCGCCGCCTTGAACAGCTGAAGGCCGAAGGCGTCGAGTTCCGCGTCAACCAGCATGTCGGCGTGAACCTGCCGGCCCAACAACTGCTCAAGGAATTCGATGCGGTGGCGCTGGCGGGCGGCTCCGAGCATCCGCGCGACCTGGGCGTTCCGGGGCGCGAACTGCAGGGTGTGTACTTCGCCATGGAATTTCTGCCGCAGCAGAACAAACGCAATGCCGGCGACACGATTCCCGACAACATCACGCTCTCCGCCAAGGGCAAACACGTCATTGTGATCGGCGGTGGCGACACCGGCTCGGACTGCGTCGGCACGTCGATTCGCCAGGGAGCCGCCTCCGTAACCCAGTTTGAACTGCTGCCGAAGCCGCCCGAGAAAGAAAACAAGCCGCTCACCTGGCCGAACTGGCCGAACAAGCTGCGCACCTCCAGCTCACAGGAAGAGGGTTGCACGCGTGACTGGGCGGTGGCGACCAAGAGCCTGACCGGCAAGGACGGCAAGGTCACGGCCCTCAATGCCGTGCGTCTCGACTGGAAGCAGGATGAAAAGGGCCAGTGGAAGATGAGCGAGGTTGCCGGCAGCGAGTTCAGCCTCAAGGCCGATCTGGTACTGCTCGCCATGGGGTATCTGCATCCGGTCCACGAGGGCATGCTCAAGGAACTGGGCGTAGCACTCGACCCGCGCGGCAATGTGCAGGCCACCGAGCTCAACTATCAGACATCCATGCCCAAGGTGTTTGCCGCCGGCGACATGCGTCGCGGCCAGTCGCTGGTGGTGTGGGCGATTCGCGAAGGCCGCCAGTGCGCGCGCGCCGTGGACGAATTCCTGATGGGCCGCTCAGATCTTCCGCGATAAAGGCAGGGACAAGATGCAAGATACAAGATACAAGGAACAGCGGGCACGGTGCTTGCCGAAGCCAGTGTGTTGTTCCTTGTATCTTGTATCTTGTCCCTTGTATCTGCCTCTATGAACGACCGTTTCCTGCGCGCCCTGCTGCGCCAGCCCGTGGACATGACGCCGGTGTGGATCATGCGCCAGGCCGGGCGTTACCTACCCGAGTACCGCGCCACGCGCGAAAAGGCCGGTTCGTTCATGCAGCTGTGCACCACGCCAGAGCTCGCCTGCGAGGTGACCCTCCAGCCGCTCAAGCGCTTCCCGCTCGATGCGGCGATTCTCTTTTCCGACATCCTCACCATCCCGGATGCGATGGGTCTTGGCCTCTTTTTTACCAATGGCGAGGGTCCACAGTTCAAAAACCCGGTGCGTACGGCCGCGGATGTAAAGCGGCTCAGTGTGCCCGACCCCGAAGACAAACTGCGTTATGTCATGGATGCGGTGCGCCTCATTCGCCGCGAACTAGATGGCCAGGTTCCGCTCATCGGCTTCGCCGGTTCTCCGTGGACGCTTGCCACCTACATGATCGAGGGCGGATCGAGCAAGGACTTCGCGCTGATCAAGAAAATGCTGTACGACCAGCCGGTGTTACTGCACGAGTTGCTGGCCACCACCGCGCGTGCCGTGACCGAATACCTCAATGCCCAGATTGCCGCGGGCGCGCAGGCGGTGATGGTGTTCGACACCTGGGGCGGCGTGCTGTCGCCGCGCGACTACCGGGAATTCTCACTGCGCTACATGCAGGAGATCGTGTCGGGTCTTACGCGCGAGGCCGAAGGCCGCAAGGTGCCGGTGATCCTGTTCACCAAGGGCGGCGGTCAGTGGCTCGAAGCCATGGCCGACAGCGGCTGTGATGCCCTGGGTATCGACTGGACCACCGACCTCAAGGATGCCCGCGCACGCGTCGGCCATCGCGTCGCGCTGCAGGGCAACATGGATCCATCCGTGCTCTATGCCTCACCGGAGCGCATCCGTACCGAGGCCGAAGCCGTGCTGGCCAGCTTCGGCCAGGGCAGTGGCCATGTGTTCAATCTCGGCCACGGTATTCATACCGGAATCGACCCCGACAAGGTTGCGACACTGGTCGAAGCCGTTCACGCCGGGAGCAGGAAGTATCACGCCTGAGCATTGCCCGTATCGGCGAACAGCAGCGAACGGCGCATGTTCCACAGTTGACCCCCGCTTGTCCTTCGGCTTAGTCTGGTACACGCGTTCGGTATCCAATAAAAGAGGGCCGGTATGGACAAAAAACGTGCTTCATCCGAGGATCGGCAGGCCGCCGTTCGGACCGGCGCCTGGCCGACACCCGCCACCGGCGAGACCACTCGTGAACGCCACGATACGCCAGCAAGGCGATCTGCGGATACCGCATTGCGGCAGCGCGTAAGCATACGCAAGCCAATGCCCTGCAACATTCTCGTCAAAGTTGGTTCGGCCTTCGTCATCGCCCGCAAGATTCATGACATTAGTATGGTCGGCGCGTTCGTGGAAATGGACACCACGGATCTGGCGGTGGGGGACATCGTCGAGGTGGTCATCGGGGCATCCTATAACCAGCGCCAGATCGAGCACCAGCTTTCAGCCGAAATCGTGCGTATTGAAGCACAGGGCGTGGGCATCAGGTTCGGCGCTTACGGCAACCGGACGTACACGGACCTGGTAAATTTTCTCTACGCCATGTAACCCGGTGCGCGAGGTCATGTCGGGAAAATGCCGAACAACCAGCGTGCCCGGTTGACGGGTGTGTTGCTGTTGGTCACGGGCAGGTTGGATAGTGGTATTTATATGGAAAAGAAATAAATGACCGTGGACAACAAACGGCGACAAATTCATCAATCCTCCATAAGCCGTACCGAAAACGGAAATCGTGCAGACGCCATCCGGTGGTTGAGACAACTGGCCGCTGACTTGATCGGGGCCGTTGAAGATCACCGGAAATGGATTGATAGTGGGCGCGCCCGCACGCTCGGCACCGTGTTCGAGGTAACGGCCCGGCTGCTGACCTACGGCGCTTATTTCGCACTTGCTTATCTGGCCGTCACCAGTTTTTTGGACATCCGCAGCGGGATCGCTGCCGGCATTTATGCCATTCGCGGGGAGGTCGGCGGGTCGCGTGTTGCCCTCTTTAACATTCTGGCAACCGGCCTGGTCGGGCCGATCGTCATCATTGCTATCGGCATCGGGGCAGGCTGGGTGTACAACCTGACTGTCGCCACGGCCAACCGGTTATTGCCGCGTTTCGCAAGACCACTGATTCATCCATCGATAATGGTTGTGGTCGTAGCGACGTTTGGTGTTTATCAAGCCGTCGTTTCGTCAATCTTTGCCACGGGATTTCTCTACGTACAGGCAAATATCGCAGCGGCCTCTCCACGGCATTCCGACGTTGAAAAGGTGATCGTGATCTCGGCCCCCGCTGAAACCGGCATTGTCGGCCGAGATGCCTCCAGCGAGGGCGAGTTGCTGCGATTGAAGTCGATATTTAATAACCGTCGACCCTGCTCGAATGAAGGCCCTGGACCGGTTTTGGATGCCCAGGCAGAGGCTTCGCGACCGGAGCCGGGTTTCGCACCAAGCAGTGATTGCCAGGCGGAATAAACGAGTTTGCGAAAATAACGGCAGACCGGGCGCTAGGTTTCGCTTAACAATCGATCCATGAGTTGTGCCGCCTGCCCACGGTAACCGCCTCCGAACAGGTTCATGTGGTTGAGCACATGGTAGAGGTTGTAGAGATCGCGGCGCACACGGTAACCGGCATCGAGCGGCCAGGCCTCACGGTATGCGGCGTGGAAGCCGGAGCCGAAACCTCCAAACAACTCGGTCATGGCCAGATCCGCTTCGCGGTCGCCGTAATACACCGCCGGGTCGAAGATTACCGGTGTGCCATCGCGCAGCGCCGCATGGTTTCCGCCCCACAGGTCGCCGTGCAGCAGTGACGGCAACGGCCGGTAGCCGGCAAAGAACGCCGGCAGTTTTTCCAGAAGCTGTTCACCGCGCCGCAACAGATTCCCGCCATGCCCATTCTCGCCCGCGAGTTTGAACTGAAAATGTAGCCGATGTTCACGGTAAAACACCATCCAGTCCTGTTCCTCGGTATTGATTTGCGCTGTGGAGCCGATGGTGTTGTTGCGCTGCCAGCCGAAACGCGCATGCGTCGTACGATGCATGGCCGCGAGTTGCCGGCCCAGGAGTTCGTCGGTCCCGGCACGGTGTCCGATATCGAGATATTCGAGCACCAGAAACGCCTGGCGCTCGTGTGTGCCGAGGCAGATGGGTTGCGGTACGCGCACGCATTTCGAGTACATGATTTCGGTCAGACCCGCCGCTTCGGCCTCGAACATGCCGAGGCGGGCAGCGTCATTGCGCTTCACGAAGTAGCGCCGGCCGCCGCCTTCCAGCACCTCGGTGGTGTTGATACAGCCACCCCCCAGACCGGTTTTGTTTTCCGGCGTGAAGACCTCACCGCTGGCCGCGGAGATGGCGTGCGCGATGGCGTCGTGCAGGGACATGCCTAACCGGTCTTGACCGGAATGCCCCAGCCGCCTTCGAAAAAACACTCGGAAAGCGGCTTGCGAACGTGCGCGGCGGTTTCTTGTTCGCGTTATTCATCTTCCAGGCTTTCGAGTGGTCCTGGATGGCCGACCGCAATCATTGCCATCGGTGTGTACGCATCGGGGATGGCAAAGGCCGCGCGCGCCTTGCCCGGGTCGTAACCGCCCATCGGGTGCGCCATGAGGCCCAGGGCGGTTGCCTGGAGGTACAGGTTCTGCCCGGCCGCACCGGTGTCGTGCTGGCCCCAGCGGCTTGGTTTGCCATTGCGCTCGAAGACACTGCCGGCGCAGGAAAGCATCAGCACCGGCGCATTGATGACCCATTTCTGATTCCATTCCCCGAGGCAGCCGAAGGCCTTCTGCCAGTTGGCGGCATCGCTGTTCCGGTCCCAGATCAAAAAACGCCAGGGTTGATCGTTGAAACAGGAGGCTGCCCAACGCGCCGCCTCGAGCAGGGCAACCAGTTGCTCGCGTTTGACGGGCTTCAGGGGGTCGAAGGCCCGGCCGCTCCAGCGGCGCGCGATAACGTCATTAATAGGTACCTGGGTGTGGGCAATCCTTGTTGACATCGGTCTCTCCAGCGATTTCGGTTTGATGTCGTCGACGGCGTGTTTCAGGCTGAAAAAATAACCCCCGGTCAAGCGGTTATTCACAGTTGTGTGGATTTTCCTCGATACCCCCGAACATGAACTACCGAGACTGCATCAGCGGGTGCTAATCTAACATAAGTGATTGAATTACCAATACATAAGTATGGCGATTAATTTTTAATCAATCAGTCAAAAAATCGTCATATGGCTCAATTTTTCAAAATCATGTGAATCATGCACAGTTTTATCCACAGATTCTGTGAGTAACTGTCAGGCTGTTCTGCAACAAGGAGTTAGCAGCACGTTTGAAGGTGTGCATGAACGTGGAGCCGGATGTTTCACGGCAAGCTGAAACCACGCTGTGTTAGATTCACGGCATGTCTGCAGCCCCTCGTTTCGCGCGCATTGCCGTTCCTTCCCCGCTTTCGCGTCACTTTGACTACCGCCTGATCGCCGGTGAACCGGTTCCAGCGCCCGGAACGCGCGTGCGCGTGCCATTCGGCAGGCAGGAGTTGATCGGCGTGGTGCTGGGCGTTGCGACACAAAGCAATCTCCCCCGGGACAAACTGAAATCCATTCGTCGTTCGCTGGATGCCGAGCCGCTGTTCCCCGTTACGCTCATGGAACTGCTCGTCTGGGCCAGCGCCTACTACCACCATCCGATCGGCGAGGTGATGGCGACGGCCTTGCCGGTGCTGTTGCGGCGTGGCCTGCCGGCGAATGCTGCGGGCGAAAAGCGATTCGCGCTGACAGAGGCGGGACGTCAGCTTTCCCCCGATGCGTTAAAGCGCTCGCCGCTCCAGCAACGTCTTGTTCAGGCCTTGAATGCGCGTGCCGAGGGGCTGAGCGCCGCGCAGCTGACCGAAGTCGCCAGCCACTGGCGCGATGCCATAAAGCGCCTGACGGCACGCGGGCTCATCCACATTACCGAGGAACCATGCCAGCCGCCCAAGTTGGCCGGGCAACACCGCGCGCCGCAACTTACGCCCGCACAGCAAGCGGCAGGTGCGGCGATTCTTGCCGCGTCCGGCAAGTTCCAGTGCCTGTTGCTGCTCGGCGTCACCGGCAGCGGCAAGACTGAAGTCTACCTGCGTGCCATCGAAGAGGTTATTGCGCGCGGCGATCAGGTGTTGGTGCTGGTGCCGGAAATCGGACTGACGCCGCAGCTGGTCACACGCTTCGAAGGCCGGTTGAATGCGCCGGTAGCCGTCATGCATTCGGGCCTGAACGAAAACGAACGTCTGTGCGCCTGGCAAATGGCACGCACCGCACAGGCCGCCGTGGTGATCGGTACGCGCTCGGCCGTGTTTACGCCGATGCCGAAACTGGCGCTGATTATTATCGACGAGGAGCACGACGCGTCATTCAAGCAACAGGACGGTTTCCGTTATCACGCGCGCGACGTGGCCATCAAGCGCGCCCGCCTCGAAAACCTGCCGGTGCTGCTCGGCTCGGCCACGCCCGCGCTGGAGAGTCTGCACAACGCCCAGCAGGGGCGATTCCAGTTGCTGAGTCTGCCGGAGCGTACCGGCGCCGCGCAGCCCCCACGGGTGACGCTGCTTGACCTGAAGCGTCTCAAGCGTAACGAAGGCATTTCGCCGCCGCTGATCGAGGCGCTGCAGGCGCGGCTGGACCGCAAGGAACAAAGCCTGCTGTTTCTCAACCGGCGCGGCTTCGCGCCGGTGCTGATGTGTCACGACTGCGGCTGGCTGGCGCCCTGCAAGCGCTGTGATGCCAGACTGACAATTCACCAGCGCAGCCGCAAGCTGCGCTGTCACCACTGCGGTGCCGAGGCGCAACTGCCCGTGACCTGTCCGGCGTGCGGCAGCGGAAATTTGCACGGTATCGGTGAGGGTACGGAACGCATTGAGACGGCGCTCGCGCGCCTGTTTCCGCAGGCGCGCATCGAACGCATTGACCGCGACAGCACGCGCCGCAAGGGTTCGCTCGAAGAGAAATTGCGGCGCGTGCACGCCGGCGAGGCCGATATCCTGGTTGGCACGCAGATGCTCGCCAAGGGCCACGACTTTCCGGATCTGACCCTGGTCGGCGTGCTGAATGCCGACCAGGGTTTGTACAGTGCGGACTTCCGCAGTGAAGAACGGCTGGTGCAGCAACTGGTGCAGGTGGCCGGCCGCGCCGGCCGCGCCGACAAGCCGGGCGAGGTGCTGATCCAGACCCATCATCCGGACAACCCGGCATTCGCGGCGCTCGCCCACCACGATTACCGCGAGTTCGGACGTTATGCGCTGGCCGAACGGGAGGCTGCGCAGTATCCGCCGTTCGCGCATCTCGCGTTGCTGCGCGCCGAATCACCCAAACCGGACGCCGCGCTCGCCTTTCTGCGCGCCGCGCACGGCCATGCGGAAAACCTGGTGGAAGCCGAACCCGTGCATCTCATGGACCCGGTGCCGTCACCCATGGAACGGCGCGCCGGGCGTTACCGCGCGCAGCTGCTGGTGCAGGCCGGCGAGCGCAAGGCGCTGCATGATTTTCTGAACATCTGGTTGGCGCAGCTCGAAGGCGAGAAACTCGGTCACAGGGTGCGCTGGTCGCTGGATGTGGATCCGGTAGAAATGTATTGAATGGCCGCCGTGGCGGGGTCCTTGGCGGCGATCGATATCACTCCTTGCTGCGCTGCTCGTATAAATAATAAACCAGCGGTATCACGAACAGCGTCAGCACCGTCGAGGCAAAGGTGCCGAAGATGAGTGATACGGCCAGCCCGCCGAACACCGGATCGAACACCATGATGAAGGTGCCGAGGATGATGGCGAACGCGGTAAGCAGGATCGGGCGCATGCGCGTGGCGCCGGCCTGGATCACCGCCTCGCGCAGTTCGTGGCCTTCGCGCCGGAAGTCGAGGATGAAGTCGATGAGCAGCAGCGAGTTGCGCACCACGATGCCGGCCAGCGCGATCACGCCGATCATGGAGGTGGCGGTGAAATACTGGCCGAGGATGGCGTGCCCCGGCAGCACGCCGATCAGGGTGAGCGGAATGGCGCCCATGACGATCATCGGCGTGGCAAATGAGCGGTAATAACCGACCAGCACCAGGTAAATGAGCACGAGCGCGACCATGAACGCGGCGCCGAGGTCGCGGAACACGTCCAGGGTGAGGCGCATTTCGCCGTCCCAACGCACGCTGTAACCGAGCGTATCCGGGTCAGCCATGAAGTACTGGGTGAGCTTCACGCCACCCGGCAGTTCGTGGTTGCGCAGGTAGCTCCACATCTTCAGCACCGCGTACACCTGTGAGGTGGTGGCGAGTTCGCCGGTGACATACACCACCGGGCGCTGGTCCTTGTGCAGGATCGGCTTGGGCGCCGTGACCTTGACGATATCGGCGATGTCGGTCAGCGACACGCGCACGCCCTGCGGGTTCAGGAAGAATATCTTGCGCATGTCGGACGGCTCGACCCGGTCGGCCTCCGGAATCTGGAAGCGGATCGACACCGGCTCCTTTTCCTGCTCGATGTGCACGGTGCCGACGTTGTAGCCGGCCAGGAAGGCCTGCAAGGTCTCCGCCACCTGCGCAGGCAGGATCCCGGCGAGCGCGGCCTTCTCGCGGTTGACGTTGATGCGGTACTCGAAGACGTCCGCGCTGCTGGAGTCGTCGATATCCATCACATCTGCGGTTTTGGCGAACACCTCGGCGCGCAGATCCTTGGCGATCTTGAGCAGCTGTTTGTAATCCGGCCCGTACAGCTCGGCGAGTATGGTGGCGCGCACCGGCGGCCCGGGCGGATCCTCGACCAGCTTGATGTCGGCGCCGGTTTCCTGTGCCAGTTGCGCGAGCGGCGTACGCAGTTCCAGCGCGATGCTGATGGAGGAAATCCAGCGATCGTGCTTGTCGCGCAGGTTGACGCGCACCTCGCCGACGTTCGGGCCACGCTTGAGACCCGCGCCGCGCAGCAGGCCGTTGAAGTCGATCACGCCGGGCTCGCCGACCGTGGATTCGTACGTCACGACCTGCGGATGCTTGCGCACGATGTCGCCCACCTGCCGTACCACGCGATCGGTTTCCTCCAGCGCCGTGCCCTCGGGCATGTCCACGGTAATATTGAAGGTGTTGGTGTTGTTCTTGGGCAGCATCTTGAACTGCACCAGGCTGAAGGCCGGCATGAGCATCACGATGGCCAGTGTCGCCATCACGCCGATGAAAAAGCGCTTGCGCGCCGCCGGTTCGTCCAGCAGGCGCGTGAACAGCCGCACATAGTGGCGTTCCAGCCAGCCGGGCGCGTGTTCGTGCGCATGTGCGTCATGTGCTAGATCCTTGCCCTTGAGCCAGCGCAGCGCCGCCCATGGCGCCACGGTGTAGGCAATGGCGAGCGACACCAGCATGGCCACCGGCACGTTGAACGGGATCGGCGCCATGTACGGGCCCATCATGCCGGTTACCCAGAACATCGGCAGAAACGCCAGAATCACGGTGAAGGTCGCAAGGTTGGTCGGTTTGCCGATTTCGTTCACCGCCTGCACGGCTGACTTGAGTTTATCCACGCCCTTTTTTGCGTAGTGGCGGTAGATGTTTTCGATGACCACGATCGAGTCGTCCACCAGCAGGCCGAGCGACAGGATGAGCGCGAACAGGGTAATGCGGTTGACGCTCTGGCCGGCGGCCATGCCGACCGCCAGCGTGACGAACAGGATCAGGGGAATGGTGATGGTCACGATCGAGGCGGCGCGCCAGCCGAGGAAGGCAATGAGCAGCAGCACCACGGTGCCGATGGCAATGGCCAGGTGCTCGATGAGCGTGTTGACCGCGTCATTGGCGCGCTGGCCGTCATTGCGCGTGACGTTGACCTTGACCGCGTCCGGAATGACTTTGCCGCGCAGTCCGTTCAGCGTCTCGACCACGTTGTTGGCCACGGTCACGGCATTTACGCCGCTGCGTTTGGCGAGGGCGATGCTGACGGCGCCGGTCTCGAGATCTGCCGGGCGATCGCCGGTATAAGCCGCACCGTAACCGATGCGATGTACGCGTTCGATTTCGCCGGCGCCGTCGCTGACGGTGGCGACATTCTTGAGGTACACCGGGCGGTGGGCATGCAGTGCCACCACCAGGTTACCGACATCGTCGGCGGTGCGCAGCATGCCGCCGGCGGACACGCTGTTCACCGTATTGCGGTTGACGAGCGTACCGGATGGGATATCGACGTTGGTGGCCTCGAGCGCGCGCCGGATTTCGAGCAGCGTGACGCTGTATTGGCGCATGCGATCGAGGTCGAGCTGCACGCTGATCTGGCGCGGCCGGCCGCCATGAATGAACGTCACCGACACGCCTTCGACGCGCCGCAGGTGTTCGAGCGCGTCATTGGCAATGGCGCGCAGCCGGCGGTCATCCAGGCTGGCGGACGACAGCGAGATGGTCAGGATCGGCACGTCGTCCACGTCCACCGGTTTGATGAGCGGCTGGCGCGTGCCCGGCGGCATGCGATCGATGTTGCTCATGATGCGGTCGTACAGCTTGACCAGCGAGTCTTCCTTGTTCTGGCCGACGGCAAACTGCACGCTCACCACGCCCATGGAGTCCATGGCCATGCCGTAGGTGTGTTCCACGCCCTTCATGCCCTGCAAAATGGCTTCGAGCGGCTTCACGATCAGTTGCTGAATTTCTTCCGGCGAAGCCCCGGGCTTGGAAACGATGATGTTCGCCGCCGGTACCACGATCTGCGGGTTTTCCTCGCGCGGCGTGCTCAGGATCGCCATGCTGCCAGCGAGCAGCGCCACCAGTATGATGAGTATCGTCAGCTTGCTGTCGACGAAATAGTTTGCGACGCGTCCGGCGATATTGTGTTCCTGGTTGGCCTGACTCTTCTGTTTCATAAGATTGTTGGAACCACAGATAAACTCAGATGAATGTGGATAAAAACAAGCCGCGTTGGTTTGCCATGCATATGACTGGAAGAAGGAAATAGGCCTTCATTAAATTTGTGTTTATCCGCGTTTATCTGCGGCCGACATAATCTTAACCGGGCTGCCGTCGTGCACGTCGCGCAGGTCGCCCGTAACCAGGCTTTCGCTGCCGCTCAGGCCGCTCAAGATCTCGATGCGGCCGTTCACGGACTTGCCGGTACGCACCATGCGGAAGCGTGCCTGGTTTTCTGCGCTCAGCACGAACACGCCGGGAACGCCGCCGCGCTCGACGAGCAGCGCCTGTGGTACCAGCACCCGTCCGGCCTGCGCATCGAGGGTCAGGACCGGGCGCGTCAGCGCCGTGGGCGGCGCCGGCGGCGCGGCTTTTTTGTCGCAACCGGCGAGCAGCAGGCCGGCGAGGACAAAAACAGAAACGCGGATCAGAAAAGCCATGGGAGCTCCCGGACTGATGACGAAAGGACGACGCCG
>Ga0105101_10000539_pt1 | contig 15885 bp, 13 predicted proteins | sample PPLLak21cMay2015_2_FD_87037 | JGI IMG/M metagenome (GOLD analysis project Ga0105101, IMG submission 87037) | Freshwater sediment microbial communities from Prairie Pothole Lake near Jamestown, North Dakota, USA - PPLs Lake P8 Core (1) Depth... | ecosystem: Environmental > Aquatic > Freshwater >... | reverse complement strand
GGTTGAAGGGGAAGGGATACCCTCTGCATCCACATAGCCTTTGAATGTTCCATCAGGGTTCAGGCGGAGGATGCGCCGTTTCTTGCCATCCAGAGCAAAAATCTCTCCCTTTGAATTAATTTGAAGCCGGATCGGGTTTGAAAGCTGTTGAACTTTTATCTCCGTTCCCGCTTTTAAACTTCTGTCCTGGTAGGAATACCGTAGAAGACGATCGTTTCCCGTATCTCCCACGACCAGAAGAGATTTTTCGTTACACGCAACCCCTTCCGGTTGTTTAAGGCCCCCTCCTTTATCATCGAAATAGACAGATTGCAGATACCTAAACTTTACTGTTTCAGCGCTAAAGGTTTTGATCGGAAAAGACAAGATTGCAAGCATCAGAAAGATAAAAGCGGTTACTTTCCTGGCTTTAATTCTTACGCTATGCGCTATGCCCTTTGCGCTATGCTGCTTTGAAGGTTTCATGGTCTTATCACCTCTTGTATTGCTTATGGCACTGGGTACAAAGATCCGTGACCGTTGGGAAGGGAACCAAATATCTGTAGCCGGTCCCATGAGATCTATGGCAACTCAGGCACTGCATCGTGATGTTTTTGTTTCGCGAATCGATGATCTTCTCCCCCATGGGGTGGTTCGTATGCTTCGACCAATCATGGCAGGCTTCGCAGAGTTTGACAGTGGAAGCTTGCTTCAAGAGAAAGGCATTATCAGACGCATGGGAAAAATGGCAGCCTTCGCAATTCCCCTCTTGGATCGGGTTATGTGTCATCGCCCCCTTGATCACCCTCCCTTTTGCTGCAGCATTTTCCTGCTTCTCTTTTTCGGCGAGCTTTTCTTGCGTCGCCATGGTGTCAATATGACACTTTCCACACAGAGTCTTCATATCCCCCGTCAAAAGCTTTTTCTGAGGCGAGGCATGGGGTTCGTGGCAGTTCAGACAGCCCACCTTGTCAGCCACAGGCCAGTGGATCCGGTTTTTATTAAATGTGTCATTCATCATGGTGCTGTGGCACCCCCTGCACAGCTCAAACCCTGCCTTCTTGGTCTTCAGCGCGTCGGGAGAAGTGGAGGTTTCGTGGCATTGTGTGCAAGTCTTATTGGCAACCGGCGTATGCACATTATCAAACAATATCCCGGCCCTATTCGAGCCATGAGCGTCATGGCAGGAGCTACAGTCCGATTTCGCCACAGGATAATTCATATGTTGTTTGGAAAAGTTGGGTTGGTCTGTCTTATGACAGCTCACGCAGAGGGCCGTCAGATCATTTTTCAGAAGTTTCTTACCTTTGGTCGAAGCATGCGGTTCGTGGCAACCGACACATCCCTTCTCGACAGGACTATGCTTGAATTTTGCTTTGGTAACGGCATTGCCAATATTTTTGTGGCAATCAAAACAGAGTTCATTCCCTGCTTTCAAAAGAACGAACTTGTTTTTGGAGGCATGGGGGTCGTGGCATTTTACGCAATTGCCTTCCATGACGACCTTATGGATGCTTTTTGGATTTTTAGGCACAATTCCTTCATGACACTTATTGCAGATTTTGTTCGGGTCTTCATCCAGTAACTTTCCATGAGAGGAGGCATGCGGATGATGACATTCCGTACATTCTCCCGTCTTCACGGGGGTGTGGACAAATGGGTTTTTGAGCTTTTCCTTGAACGCATCATGGCATTCGAGGCAGAGTTTCCCTTGAGCGCCAGGTTTCAGCTTGAATTTGTTCTGCTGCCCATAAGCTGCGGAAAAAACCAGAACCAAAATCAAACCCATGAATAAGAAGAACCATTTCAATCGCAATATCATTGGATGCCCTTTCATGACTTCTTCAATCCTTCAGTCCGTAATTTCTTTTCTCTCCTCCGCTATGCTCTCTGCTCCATGCCCTCTGCGTTTTTATTTTGTTACAACGTGGCAATCCTCGCACGACCTCCCTGCGAAAGGAGGATGAATGATATCTTTAAAAAATTTCGGGTCTTTCGAAGCATGGGGATCATGGCAATTCCTGCAATTCATCACTGCCGCTTCAATACCAATATGCGCTTTGCCAAAGGTCGCTCTCTTGGCGTCATGGCACTCCCCGCACAAAGGCTGGATGGCCTGGGTCAGCAGGGGAGCCTGAGGTGAGAAATGAGGTTTATGGCACCTCTCACAACCCCTCGCAGCCGGTTGATGAGCCTTCTCTTTTTCCATCCTCGTCTTCAGGTCTTTATGGCAGGTCAGACAGAGGTCGGGGCTCTTTGCCAAAAGGAGCTTGTCCAATTTCGCTTTGTGGGGGCTGTGGCACTTCGTACATTCATCCGTCAGCAAAGGCTTGTGCTGGCTTTTTGCAGCTTTGAGCCCTTTGCCCATATCATCGTGGCAAGAGAAACAAAGTGCACCTTCTTTATTCACTGTCATTCCTTTAATATTACTTCCATGGGCATCATGACATGTGAAACATTCCCCCTCTGCAAAAGGGTTGTGGTTCGTGCCGCCCGTCTCCGCTTTCATGAGATCACCATGACACCGGGCGCAAATTTTAGAGCCGGCTAACTTCATGAGTTTCTTTTGATCCGATCCGTGGGACTGATGGCAGGCATTACAGCCACCATCTAAAACGGGTTGATGGGTGTAGGTCTTTAGAAACTTTCCTTCGGCGTCGGCATGACAGGCGTAGCAAACCCTGTCCAGTCTCTCCTTGATAATATCCTTAACATTCGAGCCGTGAGGATTATGGCATGAATCACATTCTTGCTCGACAAAAGGAGCATGGGGAACCTTGGCTTTCTCAGCTTCTTTTGTTTTCGCATGACAGCCAAAACACAACTCCCCGGTCTTTGCATTCAGAAGATCTTTGTATTTAGCGGAATGGGGCGCATGGCAGGAAAGGCAGCCTTTCTCACTCGTGACGGGTGCATGGTTAAATGGAACCTTCGCACTTTTATCTTTATGGCAATCGAAACAGAGATTATTGATTTTTTTAGGAACGAGCTTCGGATACTCCGACGTATGGGGTAGATGGCAGGACTCACAGGCCCCATCTTTGAAAGGAGAGTGGTCAACCTTTCCTCCCGCCTGCAGTTTGGAAACATCATGACAGTTGTAGCAAAGCTTACTTCCTGTGTCGGTGGTCGCAAAGGGCTTTGGGTCCGAAGACGGCTTATGGCATGCGTCGCATTCTGATGAAACCACAGGACTATGGGCGCTCGTTTTTAGAAGCTTTACGTGCAGTGAAGCATGCGGGTTATGACAAACCGAGCACAAGGTTTGATTCATGGGGTAATTCGCGTGAGCCTTTTTGAAAGGTTCCTTTCCGCTATCATGACAGCTGAGACAAAGAGGGGCTTCCGCTTTTACCAAAAGACTTTTTTGGTCGGAACTGTGAGAGGAGTGACACGTCGTGCAACCTTTAGGCCCTACTTTATGGACTATCTTCTTTTCAAAGTTCTCCTTTTTGTGACATTGAAAACAAGCTTCATTCCCTTCTGCTTTTAACAAATGACTGGACTGAGACGCATGAGGGTTATGGCATTGAATGCATTTTCCTCTCTTGAGCGCGGTATGAACACTCGCCTTATTCATCCCTATCTTATCTTTACTGTGGCAGGGGTAGCAGATTTCATTCCCTTCCTTCTTCAGGATCAATTTTGGTACTAAGCCGTGTCGGAGATGGCAATCCTCACATTTTTTTTCTTTCACAGGAAGATGTACATCTTTCATTCCTAAATATTTTTCTGAGAATGTTTTATGACAGCTGAGACAGTCTTTGCTCACAAACCTCTTCCCTCCCGTCGGCGCACCTCCGAGCGTCCTTTTTTGTGGCGTCTCCGCACAGGCATACAAAAGGACCCCGCACATGAAGAGAAGTAATCCCAAAATAATCGCTTTATCTTTTAATCGTAAGAAAAACATGTTTTCTCCCGTCAATTAAATATTGCATAAAGCAAAGAGCATAGTGGATAGGAAAATTATTTCATTGTCAGGAATCGACAAAATATTATTATTTTTCACACTATGCTCTATACCCTATGCTCTCTGCCGTTAATTTGTCAGGTAAATCTTCACCTCCGAAACGGCTCTCAGTTTGTCCGCATAGTCCTCCACTGCTTTTTTCACTTTGTCATCAAAAACTTTCTTCGCAACCATTCCTCTTGCCTCCTCGTAGGGTTGGGGCTTCGAAGGAATAACATCCTGAATGGCGAATACATAGAAATAGCCTTGATGGCTTTCGTACAGCCTGAAATCTCCTGCTCTGGCTCCGTGAATGGCTTTCTGTGCCCCCTCCGGCAAATCTTTTGTGATCATCGGTTTCTCGTCAAAATTCAAAAGTCCTTTGGTATTCTGATCTACCTGTCCTTCTGCATTGGCAGCGAGCCACTGGAACTCCGTTCCTTTTCGAAGTTTTTCGAGAGCTGACTCTCCATCTTCCCTCTTTGCAAAGGCAAGGCTTTTGATCTTCATCATCTCCGGCATGGTATATTCTTGAACATGGTCATGATAATAGGATTTTATCTCCTCTTCCTTCAGTTTAACGTCAGGAACAATTACCTTGGTTACAAACGCCCCGAAGAGCACAGATGTCTCATACTCCTGAACTCGGCTCTTATAGCCCTCTGTCTTCTCAAGCCCTAACCGGAGCGCCTCTTTTCTGAAGACTCTCTTATAGATCATCTCTTCGAGAGCCGGCGCCTTTTTCGAGTTCAGCTTCTTACTTTCGATCGCTCTTTCTACCCCATGGAAGAGCTGCATTTTGAGATGTTGGGTCAGTTCTCCTACGGTAATAGGATTTTCTCCTTTAATCTCTGCAACCGCCCGCTTATCTTTCAGAAGTGCTTCAAATCCCGGTGTCTTGGCTTCATAATTGATGGTATTGAGAATGTCCTGATTCACCCTCGCATATTTCTTCATCAAAGAATTGCTGTAATTTTTTAAAGCCTGTATTTTCTTATCTTTGAGCGCCTCCTCTCTTGCCTTTTTCATTGCTTCGGGATCTTCAGAATAACGAACATCTTCAAGCCTTAGAATCACAAACCCGGATTTGATGGGGATGATGGGGCTGACAGACCCAACTTTCATCTTGGTAACGACATTGACAATTTGAGGGTTGATGTCTTTGACTTTTATATACTCGCCTTGCTCCCCGGGCTTGGCCTTCTTTTCCATGACAAATTGCCTGATCAATTCTTCAAAATTCTTACCTCCTTTGATTGCTTCCGCCATCTTCTTCGCATCATTCTCTTTTTCGACCATGATAGAGCTGATCTTCCATTCTTTGATGGACTCCTTGTAAAGCTTTTCTACTTCCTTATCGTCAACCTTTACGTCCCTGACCTGCCTTTCCATCAATTCTTCTCTGAGGGTCACTTTTGAGAAGGCATCGACCATATTTTTTATTTCCGGCAGCTCATCCAATCCTATCCTTTTTGCCTCCTGGACAATCAGACGGGTATTGACCAGCCGCCGGAGGACCTCTGTTCGATTCGCTCCCCGTACTACTGCAAGATCGCGATTGAACTCATCCAGCGGTATCGACTCCCCGGCTACCGTGGCCACAACTTTCTTGCCCTTGATGACGGGTAGATCTTGACCGGATACAATTCCGACGACCCCAATAAGCATACCAGTTATCAAAGCAAACATGAATGTCCGCGAACGATGTTTCATTTCTCTCCTTTTCTTAGATTCATTTCACTGGATCCCTGAACCCTTTTACTACCTTCGATCATCATCTCGCCGATCCATCGTGTCATCTGCGATGCCATGGCATGAGCGGTATTGACCCTGCCAAGGTCGAAAAAGAATACCCCATCGTCTCCTTCGTTATGACTGACTGAACTCCAGACAACACTTCGACTCTTTTTCTCAATCAGTTGAACAAAAAAGTCAACCTTTGGCTTTCCGAATACGCCCTGATAGTCCTGATACTCGTTGACGTTCGCTGCCACAATTAAGTCGACATCCAATGTAGCAAAAAGCGCATCCGCGTTGGCAAGAGAAATACCTTCAGGAATGATCATCCTCAATGTCAGCAGTTGTTGCCTGACCATTCCGGGCTCAACCACATCAAACTGTTCAATTGTCTTCAGATTTCTAATAAACTCAAGTTCCAGGATCTCTCCCGCATTCCTCCTCCCGCTGAGGTTAAGAAAGGGGACGACCGCCACGGTGTATTTCCTGCTCGGGTCAAAAACATCCGAACGATAGGATATTTTTGGTCGGAATTTCCTTTTCACGCTTTTGATAGGGCCCCTATCCGCCTTCTTGTCAAAATACTCCCCGAGTGACTCCGCAAGCCTCCCTACCCCTTTTTTCAATAGTGCTTTAGGGTTTTCAATCAAACCCAGTTCCAGAATTCCCGGGGAGTCATCCCCTGCCAGGCCAAATCCATCTATCCACAAAATGACCGGAGCATCGCCGCTCGAAACGAGCCTGGAAGTTAAGGCTATTTTGGGGGGATTCGCGTCGCTGTAAAGTTCGAGAGACGAGATAAGAACCCCTCCTGTCCCTGTTTCATTTTTGAATGCTTGAGTCAACGGTTTATCGATCCCACCCGTGTAACGGACCCGGTTCCTCGCCATAAATTTGTCAAGAGTCTCTTCCTCGAGAATAGGAAATCCCCTTGCTCTTAGCTTGTTGATAAACAATTCTCTGATATCTTTCAGAGGCGCCCTTGTTCCGCTCAAGTTTTCAAAAGGTAGGACAGCGATCAGAAATTTTCCTTCATGGGTCTGAACAATTTTGCTCACATTCTTCTCTGTCCATGCACAGCCCGAGAAGCAAAAAACGCCTGCGAATAAAAGGATGCAGGCCCTATTTAAAAAGTTTGTTGATGAGATCATCGGCCGCTTTTTCAGTAACTTTATTCATAGGTTGCCCCCCTCCTCCAAAAAGGCGATCCCAGATACTGATCCCGCCCTTTGCAGAGGATGCCGACCACACCACCTTTCCAGTCTGAACCTCCATCATCTGGAGACTGACGGATATAATATTTGCGGAAGTGGTGCCTGACCTGACCTCGCCGTATTCTTTCAGTACACCTGTGATCACGGCCTGGACCTTAATAATGCTCGCCAGTTTCACCACTTCCTCCGGAGATGGAGTGGCAGGATTGGCGATCTCTGCTCTTGCGACCCCTCTCGCAACCTCCCCTACAGGAACCACGTAAACTGCGCCGGTTGACAAAAGCTTATTTATGAAAACATCCCTTACCCTTTCGGCTGCGACATTGTCCCTTGCCAGACTTACAAAAGGCATGACGGCGACGGTCTGGATTGCCCCGAAATCCATGTTCGGCTCACGGTAAGTATTCGAATTGGTCGCGCAAGCAGCAAAAAAAATGAGAATAAAACAAATCAAGATGATCTTCAGGATTAAAATTCTCCTAATCCCCATGGGATACCCCCTCTATTGGCTATACTCCCCTCAATAGATCCTTGTTCATTTTAAGAGAACCTCTTTACTTATAATATGTTAATATGTTTCACCCCTGCCCTGTCAATACTTAGATAAATATCTTTAACTGAGCGTTGAAGAAATTGTCCTCTATTTTTTGTGATGCGGAGGTATTGGTAATCCGCTGGTAGGAGAGGTCTAAGTACGAGCGCTTTGTTATATTCCATCTCACACCGGGGTTGATGATTCTTTCCTTTATACCCCCGGTCGCCAGGTTCTCATTGTAAAAAAATCGAAACTGCAGGGCGCCGTCGGGAAAGGGCGACCAGTTCATTCCGTAGTTTTGCGTTACCTGTGTTCCCTGGGTCGGTGTCGTTGACAGGTCGATGGTCGCAACGAAGTAGAGCGTTCTAAAAGGCCGGTATGATAGTATAAATTCTCCTGTTTGTTGGTTACCGGAACCGTTTGCACTGTTCCCCCCTGATTGATTAATGATTGAGTATTTGTAGTCAAGAGTCATGTTCAGGGCGGGGTGGGGGATGACTGTAGCTAAGATCTGAAAATCGCTTTCTTTTGTCCTCAACCCCGACTCATCTTTTGTAAAATTCTGTCCTATGTTGAGATTCACTTCCAGGCCTTTGTACAATTGAGCGATATTATACAATACGATCGAATTGGTGTTGTTATTCCTTCCCCCGATCGTCTCATCCCTTCCGCTGAAAACAAGACGTTGCGTGTATGTCCTTAATGGAGTTACCTCTAACGCGGCATCATAAATCCAGGCAGCCCTGCGCTCTTTTTGCTCCTCTCCATCCTCCCTGGCCACCCTTGCCCTTCCTGAGAAGAATTGGCTGAACCTGTGATTCACGGAAAAGCCATTGGACACGGTGTACCTCATCTGGCCATCGGGGTGTACATCCGTATAGAAATAATTCAACTCATAATAAAGCAAGGGGATATCCAGGATTCTCGTCTTTGAGTCGAAGTAGAAGTTTTGAGTAGTCCGGGAAATCTTAAAACTCTTTTCCCCTGAAGTCCCGCCCACAGGCTGCCTGAGAAATGCCTGAAGTTCCGTGATAAATATATCTGGAAAACTTCCTGCCCCTGGGACAGCGAGCGTCAGGGGGCGCGTGACAACTCTGATGTATCTTGTGGTGACGTTTGGAAAGTCAATTTCGAAGCGGTTCTGAAACGGCCCAAAAGGGGCTGGAAGGATAGGGCCGGCGTGATGGGTCCAATTCAGGTTGTCGGAACTGATGTAGACATCCCATGAAAAGGAATCCGCAATGGCGGGAGCAGAAGAGAGGTCTCGATCCATCCAAACGAGGAGTTGATTCACCTCGGTCGGAACGAAGAAATCGAGGCCTATGTTCCTTGCCCTGATATCCCCTCCAAGAGGAGGAAGCCCGATATTGATGCCCGCACTTGCGAGGAGATTCCCATCAATAAGAGCAGGGTTGGGGCCCAGAGTTAAAGGAGTCGCGGTATTATCATTGAGCGAAAGTCCTGCCAAAGGGAAAAGCTGGATATTGACTGTTCCTCCTGTACCCGGGGCGGAGGTGGAGGTTTTTATCTGCTCGTAATTAATGTTGTAGGATGAACTCACCGAGACACGCCTATTGAAGAAAGAATCCGAATAACTCAGCCAGGCACTATGAAGCATATCTTTGGTTTCTAAGAGACTCACCTTCTGATCCGTATCGGTGTAGGTGCCTTGGTACCGGATGTCGAGTCCTTTGTAGCCATATCTCGAGATAAGTGAGATGTAATCTTTGGTAGTATCTTGGACTTGATGCTTTTCATCATAAGTGTTTGTTCTCTCAAATTGAGTCTCAATGGATGGAAGTCCCGCGGGCCTCCATTTCAAAACGGCAAGATAATCATCATTGATTAGTGTAAAACGGGGTGTGTCCGTAACTTTCGTTATATCTTCCCTTCGATTGTACCCAACACTGGCTTCGTAGAGAGGATCCCTCAGAGTGAGATAGATATAAGGTCTCATTCTGGTTACGTCGGATTTCGTTTTTTCCTGCTCGCCCGAAAATATCGATATGTTCTTCTCAAAAACGCTGCCGGCATTCAAATTAAGTTTCGGAAATATGTCTGTGTTGACGGAGAGGGTGAGCCGAGGATTATAAGTGTTCGTGTTGAATTTGGTAGTCGTTCCTGAAGCATCGGTTGTTTTGGAAGAAAGAAAACTGTAATCGAATTCCAACAAGCCGCTGAAACCTTGAAAGATCCCCTGCGCGTTTGCCAACCATGGCAGAGAAAAAAATATTAGCAGAACGCAGAGCGCAAATCGCGTTGCCATTTTCATCCGAAAAACCTTTACACCTGTTATTTATTAGCGAAGAGTGCCAAGATGCCGAACGTTGAAATGCCTAAACAAATTGACCCGCTTCGTCTTATTCCAATGCTGTTCCATGCTATCCGCTATGCTCTATGCGTTTCGCTTTCTTCTTACCTTTCTCCCATAATAGAAACCCAGTAAGGGCTTTCCCCGACATCCATTTCAAAAATGACCTTCTTTCGAACCAACCTTGAAACCATCACGGACTTCATTTCGGGGTTCACCATGTACAGATTGTTCTCGTCTCCGTCAATGGTCATGTAGGTAATGCCCGCCCCCGTGTTGATGGAATCGACCACGACAAATGAGAACGTGTCATAAACTTCTACGATCGTATCACGCCCCCTTCCCATATATACCAAGTCCGTCTGAGGGTCGACCTTGATCGAAGTCATCCCGATCCTCACCGGAAATCTCCTCAAAACAGAAAGGGCGAAAGGATCCAAGGCCGTTAGATAAGTCGACCATTCGTGGATAATATAAAGCCTATTTCCTCGCCGGTTAAACTGGCCTCGTAAGGGGGCCGGGTCCGTTGTAATGGTAGTTATCACTGCCTTGTTAGAAATGTCTAAAACGGAGACAGTGCTGGAAAGGGTATTGAAAACGAAAGCCCTTAATCCATTCGGGTGGATAGAAATGGAATGTGGCTCCCTCCCCACATCCACCCTGCCTAACTCGACCAGAGATAAAGCATCGACAAAACTGACTGTGTTCGTCCCCTGATTGGCAACCAATAACGTTTTCCCGTCTGGAGTAAGGGCCAGTTCTCGGGGCTGGTCGCCTGTATTGATCCTTAAACGGTTGATCACTTCACCGGATAAGACATCCACCAACTCGATCGCGTCGTCTCCTGATAAAGCCACATAAGCCCTTCCCTGTCTCTGGTCAAGGGCCATCCCTGCTGGCTCCCTACCTGTTACAATGATTGCAAGGACTTTCTGTGACCTCTTATCGAAGACCGTGATATTATTTGAGCCCAAATTACTCACATATCCCGTAAGGCTGGGGATGGGCCTTGCGGGAATGATCATAGAAAATACCGGGTTAAAGCTAAAACCGCCTAAGATGGATTCCGCAAATTTAAAGGTTAGGGAGATTACGTATGCCCGCTTCCTGTTGACGCTGAAGGGGAAGTCATTCAGCACAGGCGTCTCAGGGACAAGCAAGTTCGCCTCTCCTTCTTCTGTTTTTAAAACGGCTTTATTCACCTTGAATGAAAGGCCAATATATGATCCGGGCGGCAGTCTTCCAGAGGCAAAAAGCCTCTGTCTCCTCATATCAGAAGGTTTAAGCTCGGGCAGCGAAACCGTAAGAGGGAATTCTCTTCCGTCAACGCTTATCGCAAAGATCGCTTCGATGTTGAACCTGAGTCTTTCTCCTTCCTGTGGAAAGGGCTCAGCATAAAGATAAACCTCCCCTTCCTCTTCAAGGGGAGGGAGAAATTTGGAGAGAGTAGCCTGGCAGCCAAGGAGAACAAAACCGCATAGCGCAATGACCATAGAGCATAGCCTTTTCTTAAGTGTCATTTTACCAACGCCTCCGGCTGTTCATGGGCTCTTTTAGATACCACCCACCCGATTTGGTAAGAAACACGACAATAGAAACTATTAAATCTTATAACTCATCAAATTTCAAGTACAAAAAAAGAGGGCTGGCATTTCTGCCAGCCCTCTTGGCATTTCATGCCGAGATCGAATATCCCGACATTCTACTGTATTAGTCTTGTGCGTGGCATTTGTTGCAAAGAACACGCTGATAGCCGCCAGCGCCAAACACATTTGCTAAACGGTTATAGTAGGCGGCCTGGTTTTCGGCTGCCATACGGCCCCGTGCAAACTGTACAGGAGCACCGTTGTCAATACCCGGCCATATTGCGTTGCCAGCAGCGTCTGCGACGGTGATGAACTCGCCTTCCATGCACCATCTCAATGCATCCGGAAACCCTGAGGCATGAGCCCTATGGCATGACAGACAGCTCACCCGATCACTCGAGCTAGGACCATTTAGATAACCGCCGGTGTTGCTTGCGTGGGTTCTGAGGACCGCATAATCCCCGGTGTTTTCTATAAATGGCACCAATGAGAGATAGGAGGTCGCAGCTGCCCCACCCGTGGTGCTGCTTGAAGATATATATGTACCGTAAATGCCAGCTATGGTTGAACCCAAAGTCTCGTCAACCGGGTGAACGTAGTTGCCATTGCTATGCATGCCTGCGTGGCAGGTGGCGCACCATTCCCCCCAGGTTGTCTTGCCAGCACCAGTAGCGGTGTGCCCGTAAGCAACGCGGACCTGGTTGGTTGCCTCTGTCTGGTTATAGGTAGATGGTGCCATGGCTGCTGGAACTCCGGGATAAGGAGGTGCCCCAGCTCGTGCATATCCAGCTCCTGCTAGAAGCCTGTAAACACCCACTGCTTGGGTGGCATTGGGAACCGCACTGGTTGCGTAAGAGCCCGACCCGACAATGGGAGCGCCTGAAGTGGCAATGGTATACGTGGTATCTCCGCCAATTCTTCTATATTTTCCGTGTGGGTCGTGGCAGCTGGCGCAGGCTAACTGACTTGACGGGTATGTCCCGCCAGGAGAAGTTGCAACATCGGGGTCCGCTATTAGACCGAAATCTCCAGCGACCACATTGTGTCCGTGTGTCTGGCCATAATCGTTGTTGACCGACCCTCTTACCGTAAAGGTATAGCTCTTCAACAGCCATGTGAAATCCCCACCAGGTGTCAGATTTACTGGAGGGAAACCAGCAGCTGGCACCGGGTTGGTAAAAATATGGTAACTACTCTGAGTGGGGCCAGAGTGGCACTCTATACAGGTCGAGCTCGAGTCTCCCATGACTAAAAGGAAACTTCCCCCTGCCTTTGGTGAATGCATACTATGGCAACCACCGCACTCAGCAACACCACCTGAATGGAAGGCATATGCCATTCCGCTTAAACCGATAGTTAACAGGGCCGCAGCCATGATAACCAAACTTACTTTCAATCCTTTCATTTTCTTCCTCCTAAATGTTTTTTTGTTTTCTACCGCTTACCGCTTTCTTCCTACTGCCTACTGCTTACTTAGTATTCTCAGTTGCCTCTTCCCACCCCCTTTGCATCTTGAAGTAACGTGACCGTGACCGTGCCACGTGTCCGCCATCGCCTCTACAGGGCTCAGTTGTAACTCAGCTTAAAAACACCGATTCCCTTGTTCCCGGCCTGGGTTACATAGACCCTGTCTTGTTTGTCAATGACGATTTCTGCCGGAGAGATAAGAAAGCCGGACTTCCAGCCCCGGGAACTAAATTGGTTCAGAAAATTGAAATTCTTATCGTAAACCATGACAGAGCATTTCAACTTATCAACCACCAAGATATTGCCTCGGCTATCCGTTGCGATACCCGCCACAATGTTAAATCTTCCCGGAGCTCCCCCAGGCTTCCCGAAATAGGAGATCTTTCTGTCAGGGGTAATCTTGTAGGCCCTGAAAAGAAGAGGCGTGGTAAAAAGAATGTTTCCTTCTTGATCGACAGTGAAACCTTCCATCATTGCATCCTGCTTTTCCTTTTCTTCCAATTCGAGCATGGGGAGGATGTCATAAATCTCTTTAAAAACACCGTCGCTGTCTGTCACGACGACAACCATGGACGTTAAGCTGGCCAGATAAAGGTTCCCTTCCCGGTAAATCATCCGAGTTTGCAAGAGCGTGGATAACTCAGATGGAATATTTCTAATTTCTATTTTTGATACGGGGTCCCCCCTGTAGTTGCAGCGGGTAATTTTATAATAGACCCTATCGGATGCTTCCAACCATTTGTGGGAGAGGAGGAGAATGTTGCCATCCCGGTCGAGAGTGATATCAATGATAGAACCAAGATCCAATTCGTCACCAAAACGATAAACCTCCATACCCGTTAGGTTAAAAACCCTGACAAAGTTTTGGTATAGGACGTAGACCTCATTTCTTTCCTGGTCGACAAAAACCCTTGGCCAGCTAAAGGAGATCGTTCCCGTGAAATTCGAAAGGTTGTAAAGAAAAGCCCCCTTAACCGGTTGCGCCTTTGCCGTGACGGAAGAGAAAACCAAAAGGGCAACCGCGATCAGGATCAATAATTGTTTTGTCAGGTGTCTCATATCATAACTCTTTGCTGTTTCTATAGAGCAAGCGCCATGCCAAAATAGCTTTTATAACTGGCAAAAATCCATTTAAGAATTGATATAAAAAACAATTAATTTCCAGAAGTTACTTGATGAATAAAAAAAATGTACTTATTTAATATTTGGGAGGCTTGTGAAGGAGAGTGCTTATTAGCGGGATATCCCTCACTCCTGTGGATTCTTCCTCAATTGCCCCCAAAAAAAAGCATGGAGCACAATGTTGAAAGCTCAAGGCTCAAAGGTTAAAGGCAATAGGCAAGTGGTAAGGTGGCAGGCCGAAAAAGCAAAGAGAGTAGATGAGAAAAGTGTCAATCATTAGGCACCCGATCCCAAATGATTTCCAATTGCCAAATTTGCATCCCTACTTTCGGCAGGCAGTTGATGAAGTGAGAAGCCTCTCTTCTCCCTGATAGAATCATGGTCAGTATAATTTTTAACTTGTTGTAACTCATGAGTAAATTTACAAATGTCATTTTATTTCACTTGACATAGGCATTTTGACAATGTAATCTGTAACAATATGACAGACTATTTTAACCGTGATCTCTCCTCACCGGTGCTTGAAGCACTCGGAGAAATGCCTGTCGTGGTTATTACTGGGTTGCGGCAGACCGGTAAAACAACCTTTCTCCAGAGACAACCCGGGTTTGGCCAAAGGCGCTATGTCACTTTCGATGATTTTGCCCAACTCGAGGCTGCTAAGTCAGACCCTGATGGATTTGTCAGTGATGAGGAACCTCTCACTATCGATGAAGCACATAAGTGTCCTGAAATATTTACAGCTATCAAAAAGTCTGTAGACAAGAAAAGAGAACCAGGAAAATTTCTTTTATCAGGGTCTGCTAATCTTGGACTTTTAAAAGGAATCTCCGAAAGCCTGGCCGGACGTTCAATCTACTTTGTGATGCACCCCTTTAACCGAAGGGAGATTACCCGGAAGATTGCCAAACAGTCTTTCTTGGAAAACTTTTTTGAAACTCAAGAGATTATAAAAACCAAAGACCTAAGACCCATTCAGGCCGAAGACATTCTGAATGGTGGGATGCCAATAATCTGTCTCGGTGAAGTCAAAAACCGTTTCCTCTGGTTTAAAGGATATGAACAGACCTATCTTGAAAGAGATGTTAGGGAACTAAGCCGAATAGACAATATTATTGCATTTCGGAATCTTCTCCATTTAACGGCTTTGAGAACGGGAAAGCTTTTAAGCCCGAGCGAGCTTGCCAGGGATGCAAAACTACCCGTGGCCACTGTATCAAGATATCTCTCTTTATTTGAGACTTCTTTTATCATTACAAAGCTGAACCCCTACTTAAAGAACAGGGCAAGCCGGCTTATAAAATCTCCAAAGCTCTACCTCAGTGATTCAGGCCTCGCTTGCTATCTTACTGGCCTGAATCGAATTGAATATACATCCAGCCAACCATTAACGGGATCGATGTTCGAAACCTATATCGCTCAGAATCTCCTAAGCCTCATTCAGGGAAGATGGCCATCTGCTTGTCTCTATTTCTGGAGCGTCCAAGGGAGGAATGAAGTGGACTTCATCATAGAAGTCAACAATCATTGTATTGCTTTGGAAATAAAATCAGGAGCAAGATGGCAGGAACGAGATTTGTCAGGACTGAAGGCTTTCTTAACCGCTACACCTCACTGCAAAGCAGCAATACTAGGTTATAATGGCACAGAGATCGTGAAGCTCGGTGAAAAGATCTGGGCTTTACCTTTAAGTCTTATCCTTTCTTAATTTCCAAACGAAAATTCTTTTTGGTCATTGGTAATTGGGATCTGGAATTTGGAATCTATAGGCAAGCTATGCCCGTTGCTCTATGCGCTGGGAAGGACTTTTAGGATTCAAGGAGTCCGAATTTCTGCATCCGGTATCGGAGGGCGTCCCGACTGATATCCAGGAGTTTGGCTGCCTTGGTTTGATTGCCATTGGTCATCTTAAGGGCCTGCCTCACCAGGGCCTCTTCTACTTTTTCCATCGAAATTCCCTCAGGCGGAATCCGGATCCCCTCGAT
>Ga0105101_10000538_pt1 | contig 15889 bp, 9 predicted proteins | sample PPLLak21cMay2015_2_FD_87037 | JGI IMG/M metagenome (GOLD analysis project Ga0105101, IMG submission 87037) | Freshwater sediment microbial communities from Prairie Pothole Lake near Jamestown, North Dakota, USA - PPLs Lake P8 Core (1) Depth... | ecosystem: Environmental > Aquatic > Freshwater >... | reverse complement strand
TAAGTCTTTGTGTAAATCCTTTATTTCCTCACTCGTTTTTTCATCAAGTTTCAAAGAAATATAATTTTCTAACTTTGAGGTTTTATAAGCGATAGGACAAAAATTAACTGTCCCCGGCAAATTATTTTTTATTCGATGCCTACCTGAATTTATACTTACTGGAGAGGCGTATTGAATCTTTTCATCAATTAATGGTACAAAATTCTTTATAGTTAAGTCAGGAATAGGAAGTTTTTCATTCATCAACCATTCGAATAGAAACCAAATTTTGCGAGCATATAGCCCGGAATATTCATTTTGTACAAGATCTATTACTTCTCGTTTTGATATTGTTTCGAAAAGCTTCTTAAAGAACAGAAGATTTATCCCCTCATACTTCATTGCGAAAACTATTTGATCGTATAAGGTTTCTTCCGGTTTATGTCTTGGTGTAAGTACTACCCATTCATCATTTCTATATTGTTTGAATTTTTTATTAATTAGTGCTAGGCGATTTGGTATTGGCATAGGCAATTGAAATCTCTCAATTAGAGCACCATAACCAACTAAGTATCCTGATTCCGGAACTTCTCTTCCGTGGAATGTTCTCTCTTCCAGCGATATGTTTTTCTTTTTCATCCTTACCTAGGGAAATATTTTATGCGAATATATGAAAAATGGGTTCATTTACAGAATAATAGGTAGAAAATTTTAATCTTTGTGAATAATGGGTATTTTGGTTGTGAAAAACAGGTATAAAATACGAAAATAAGGTATATCAACAGAATTATATGAATAATAGGTAAAAAGTTTGATTAAGAGGAAGAAATTTTGAATCAAATCTTGTCATAAATTGGTGATGTGAGGCGCAACTAAAAGTAAATTAGTTAACTTTTTTAATCTAAAATGACTATTTGTTCAATGCTTATGAAAAATTTGAAATCTTGAACAAGAAATAATCGAATTCTTCATTATCTCTCTACTACATGACAGAAGGTGATAAATAAATTATTAATTAGTTGTGCTTTTCTAACAACTAGTTGGAATCTTCAGCTAATCTTCTCAGAACTTCACCATAAGCACAACACAATAACGTCTCTTCAAGCAGATCATCCGTCACTTTAATGTTCTGTAGTTTTCTTTCTAGAGTGATTATATCTTCGTTGAAGATCATTGCGCTACCAGCATTAACAAGTTTTTCCAGGGAATTAGTGCTTATCCCTAGCTCAGCCGAGAGATCGAGAAGGATTTTTTTTGTTTTGTTATTCATTTGAATTTATTTGGGAATTGGTGGGGGATTGCGTAACAAATATAAACAAAATGTAGGTAACATTTTTGTGAACAATTGATGAAAAATGTTTAAATATAAATTAGATAGTGGATTTCCCGACTGATGTTAAATCAGCAGATTAATTCCAATTTATTAGGTATATCTTTATTCTTTTTACTTACAAAATAATAGGTTTAGATTTTTCAACTCAAAGGGTTACATAACTCTATTTCCAAGTGATTAAAAAAATATAGTTGAATTCTTGTTTTCAGAAATAATACTGGTGCATAGCTGAAGTCTAAGTTGGTATGACGGAGAACAGGGAGTCTACGCTTACTCTCCGTTCCAATCATTTTTTACTCATTTTCAAAGATTTCTAATAGCACCTCTCCAAAAACTCTCCAAAATTTTTCTTGACAATGATGATACAAAGGCTGATATTAATCCAAGTTCTTTAGGAACTTCTCCACCTTAAAAGGAAAGTTGCACAATATCTACTGGCAACTAGTATTTTGAATTTGTAACTACAATTCTCCCCAAGGCCTCAGAGCAAGTTAGCTCTTTAACTTGTCTTTCTGTTACCTTTTATTAGCACAACAGAGTAAGTCACTGTATCAGTGAGTAATTATTAAATAAAAACTCATCAAAATCGATTATAAAATAATTTATTTTGAGAGATTGAATGCCTTTTCTTAAAGGTAGAAATAATAATTGCAACATAGTAGTAAATATTAATCAAGATTTGGTTTTATGCCTACTAGACTTTGCGTACAATTATTTTCTGATGTCAAGCTGCAACTCGATAAGCAGGAAATCGAATTTTATAGTACTGACTTATGGACTGCCGAAACAGAAGAAATTTTAATGCAACAAATGCACGAGCTGATTGCAGCAATTAGACCAATAGGTAATTCGCTTCATTTGAATTTAAATATTGAAGTGACCGACATTTTTACTGCCTCCTTTATAATTAATAAAAAAATAAAAAATGAACATGATATAATTAGCCACAAACTTAGTGTACGGGAAATAGAAGTTCTCGGCTTCATTATGTTGGGTTTTACAACCAAAGAAATCGCAGAAAAACTCTTTATTAGCTATGAAACAGTTAAATCCCATCGTAAAAATATTTTAGATAAAACAGGCGCTAAAAACACCGCCTCACTAATCAATTATTACCATCAAACTTTTTTTGATAAGTAATTCATTTAAATTCACCCTTTAGGGGGATTGATAACCCCCCTCACCTCATTTTATATTTGCATAAAATTAATCACAAAAAAATCTAATCAAATACTATGGACAAATTTGGGAATAATGGTATGAACGCTCAGCTTGCTGAGTATGAAACTCCATTTGCTGATACGCAGCCAATGAGGGAGGAGCCTCAAGAACAGCTTGAAAGCTATGAGTTCTCTTTTTTACATGAATCAGATAGTCCTTTCAAGCAAACTTACGAAGCGGCGGACGCTGTAAGCATAGGGCTTACCCCTGAACTAGAAGCTTATACTGAACTGCTTGCAGAACTAAATGATCCTGAATTTGAAACTACACTTTACAACCTTGCTGCCGAGGCTGAGGATACATACAGTTCTAAAATATCAAATGAAACTGCAATGGGTGACCGCTATGTACCGTATGTAACTCAACAAATAAATCAATACCTTGATCCGCTTGCACAAGAAACAGAAAGAATTTTAGGAAGGATAAGTGAACATTTCAGCGGCAATAATCTTGCGGATCAAACTGAAGCTAGTATAGATCAGCTTTTTGAGCAATTTGAATCTGAACATATTCCATTTTCTCCCGCTCAAGAACAGTTTTTTGGATCTATAATAAATAAGGTGAAATCTGTTGTTAAAACAGGCGTGAATTTAGCTAAAAAGGGAATTAGTGCAGTTGGAAAAATACTTCCAATTAATATAATACTTGATAAATTGAAAGGTATGGTTCGTCCACTTCTTGAAAAGGTTCTGAAGTTTGCAATTAATAAATTACCCAAGAATTTTCAACCTTATGCACAAACATTAGCGAAGAAATTGTTAAATCTTGAAACAGTTTCAGCAAGCCAATCTGATGAAAGTTCAAATGCAACATCAGGGGACCTTGAATCAATCCAGAATGAATTAGATAATAATATTGCAAATCTCGTGTTTTCATCTGATGAAGCTCAAAGTGAAGATGTTGTTCATAGTTATCTTTTTTCATCAGAAGCTTATGAAAGAGAAGAAGCATATGAAACCGGCGGAATAAACTTTCCAACAGTTGATTCTGCCCGCCAAAAATTTATTAGTGATTTAAAGAATTTAAAAGAAGGAGAATCTCCTCTCCCTGCCATTGAAAATTTTATTCCAGTAATTTTAGCGGCAAAACCGATAATAAAAATGGCTATATCTATTATTGGCAGACCCAAAGTAATTAATTTTTTAGCTGGGATATTAGCCAAACTGGTTGAAAAATATATCCCACAAGCTGTGGCCAGGCCGCTAGCTGCAAAAATTATTGACGTGGGAATGGCAGCAATTGGATTTGAAACTTATGAAGCTGAGCACTCCGATTTGGCTTATGAAGCTATTGCAAATACAATAGAAGAGACAATTCAAAATATGGGTGCATTGAATGAAGATTTACTGAATGACCAGGAAAACCTTACTTCAGTAACTCTTGATTCTTTTGAATCTGCTGCGGTAAATAATTTTCCATCAACTTATATAAAAGAGGAACTTCGCAAAGCTAAACAGCCTGGTTCGTGGGTATTAATGCCAAGGAGTGGTCCCCGTCACTATTATAAAAAGTTCACACATGTTTTTCCTGTAACTATTGAACCATCCGGTGCAAGTACAATTATATCATTTAAAGGTGTACCGTTAACTAATTATTTACGTGATAAACTTGGACTTGATCCCTCAAAACCTATTCAAGCCAGGGTACATCTTTACGAAGCTATTAATGATACTTTGTTAAGTCGTATTAGTCGTTCAGAAAAGGTTCCCGGTCTTGGGCAATCTCAACCTTATGGCTGGATCCAGTTTCATCCGTTATCTGTTAATGCAGCTTCGATTTTACTTAAGGATCCGGGATTAGGAAAAGACATTTCTGAAGATTTTACAAAAAACCGGCATAAACTAGCTATAGGTCAAAGATTATATTATCTTGAAATAAACGGTGCCCGGTTAAAGCTTCCAGTTATTTCACACAAGAAAAAAAGTGGATTACCGGGAAAAACAGACAACGGAAAAGTTGCTGTTCCCAGGTCAACTGATATACAAGGTGTAATTAATTTTATTCGTTCAGAAATAAAATTTAATTATTATTTCAGCGAAGAAGACGCAAAAACAATTGTTGGGAAATTAAATCAAAATGATTACATGGGAGCTTCAATAAATATCAGGAACTCTGTTAGAAAAGTATTGAATGATCTGCTTGTCAAAAATGTTTCTCATAAAGTTAAAATAATACATGAAGCATTACCTGAAATGTATTTGGATAATGTGAAAGAAGAAAATTTTGCTCCCTTGGAATCTTTAGGATCAATTGCTCTAAATGCTGGCAAAGGAATTTTAACAAAGATTATTGAAAAAGTTATTGAGAGAATTTCAGAGCCTGCTTATAATTCAGTTTTAAATTATTTCAAAACCCGTGCTGCAGAATTCAAACAAGCACAATCTTTACCTGATGATGGCGTTACAATTAAAATTGTCTGGATGAATATTCCCGGTATGTCAGCAATAAGATCAGTTATAAATGCCATAAGAGGCAATTTATCCATTGGTAAAATTACAGATCTATCTATACCTAATATCCCTGTACCTGAAGTAAAAATTGCTGCAGGTAAAGTTTTCAATTAAAATTCAATTAGAATAAAAACATGCTTATAGCAGTAAACCTTACACGTTCTTCGTTAAACCGCCAGGTTAACCATTGGCTGCAGGCTGCATCGCGTCTTTCGGTATTTGAACATCTTGCATCGGAAACTGCCTGGCAGGGCATTGAACACAACATGGGTAAATTACTGCGTGAATCATTGCAGAAAAGCGTCACGAATGTTTTATCTACTGCAAAACAGTTGCAAAAAGAGTTACAGAATACCGAAAGCGATGAATCGTTCAGAACAATAAAACGAAAAGTTATAGCTTTACGGGAACAATATCTTAAATCTGAACAGACCATTCATTTTTATACGATTGCCCTTAATTCGCGAACTACCTCAAATGTTTCAGCGCTGCTTAGAGCTTGTGATATACTATGTACAAAAAGTATGGAAGAATTGCTGTTACCGCTTGGTAAAAAAGCACCTTTCGTACTTACATATATTGACAAGGGTATTGGCGCATCAATATTAAAAGCCGGTTTGCGTTTATGGGATGGAAACATCAGTCCTGTCGCTGCAATTAAAGTTACTCAGCATAATTTATTTAGGCCTACTGCTATTATCCATGAAACCGGACACCAGGTTGCACATATTCTTGATTGGAATGATGAACTTGCAAATAATTTTAGGTTAAAGCTTACAAATCATGCTGAGGTTGTTAATGCTGCTTTCTCCAGTTGGGCAAGTGAAATTGCCGCAGATGCGTTTGCATTTGTACATACCGGTTTTGGCGCAGTAGCCGCTCTGCACGATGTTGTTAGCGGAAGGCAGGAATCAGTATTTGCTTACCATGCCAACGATCCTCACCCGATAAGTTATGTAAGAGTATTAATGGGACTTGAAATGTGCAGGCAATTCTATGGGGCCGGGCCATGGGATGCATTAGAGATATGTTTCAAAGATGATTATGATATCAACAAAGTTAATTATTCATCAGTTGGCCTAATAAAAATGTGTGTAAGTGCATTACCTGAAGCTGTGGCGCTAATTCTTAAATCAACTTACAGGGCATTCAACGGACAATCATTATCACAAATTATTTCTCCTGAGCGTGTCAGTCCAAAAGAATTGGAAAAATTAGAATACATTGCAGGACCTGCATTATTTACTTCACATGCTTGGGTGTGGAAGGAATGTATAAAGCTTCTTGCACTTATTGGATATAAAATTGGAGTAGGTGAACAGGAACTTGCTCCACTTTATAAGCTGCAGGAAGAATGGATGATACGTTTGGGGTTTGCTGTGAATTTAAATTAATATTTTATAACTATTAAAAGACATAAAAATGGAAAAAAGAACTCTTACTCGCCCATCTAAAAGTTCCACACAAACAAAATGTGAGGAATTAGAAAAAGAATTAATCAAGGAAGATACTCGCTTAAATAGTTTTGAAGAAAAGTTGGATAATTTCCTTTCAGATCCTGAAAGTAGCCTGGAAGAAATTAGCAATGTAACTGGTTATATAATTACCTTAAAGAAAGAAATAGAACAATTAGAAGCTGAACAACGAAAACTTGGCTGTTTTCAGGTTGAACCACTAACAATTTCGTTTGATAATCAAACGATTATTTCTACCAGTTCTGTGAGAAGAAAAACTAATGCTGATTTAAGTAAAACCGTAACAACTGATTAGCTTAGAACTTGAGAAAATTTAATTAAAGGTGCAAACACAAAGAAGGTCTTTGTTTTTGTCATCATAACAAAAACTTTAAACTTTATATAAAACTATGGATTTATTAAATAATTTAATATTTACAGCATTAAATAATGTTGGAACATTTGGACCGCTCACACCAAAATTTGTTACGTTACCTACAATACTTACTGGCCCTCCCCAGCCACAAAACAGAGGCAATTATTTTTCTTATAATATAGATGTCGTTCAGGAGTTTTGTGCGATCGATGATTCAGATCTCATAGATGACTCTATTCAGAAACATTGGGCTGATTTTGTATTTGGAAGAAATTATACGGACGGGACTAATGTTTTTTCTTCATTCGTTAGCCCAACTCCTCCAAATAATCTTATACCTCCTTATCACCTTATATATGCCTATCTTGTTGAGAATACTAGATCTGCTCAAATTTTTGAAAGACTTATTCAGCTTTATTTGGAGGATGAAAAATTAAATAAAGCAACAACTCCGGATAACCGTTTAGCCTTTCAATGGATTGTAAATACAGAGAATTTATTTTTTAAAGATTTACCTAATTCCAGCTACAGAAACATTACAAGTACAGTTAGATTGTCACCCGATTCTAACAGAAGAAACGCATACTACCGAATGTTTGGAATGGATTTAGCATTCGGTGATATCAATTCCAATTCACCTGTAAACTTTCATAAAGCAGAATTTAACAACCAGCCTTTCATTATACTATTTGAAAGTCTTATAGCAGAAATATGGCAGGCATATACTAATGCAAGAAACCAGGTAGGTCCAAATACTACCGATATGTTCCAGATAGTTGATACTGCACAGAAATTACAAGAAATGCTAATGTCAAGAAGAACAACTGAAACCACTTTCAATAATTATCGGTATTTCAATCTTTCCAAAGAAGAATATTCTTCAGTTGTTATGATGTCCTGGTTTTATGAAGTGGTATCATATGATTCTCCTTTGATACAATTTTTACGCTGTAATGGAACAACACCTGGAGAAAGATTAATTAATATTGGTAAAAAAGTTGGAATTCCAGCTCACGGTAAATCAGAAGGACTTTTGGATATTGCCCCCGTTATGAATACACTATTAAGAAGAATAGAATTAGGTGACTTTAATCAAACAAATGAAGCACAAGTTAGAACAATTATTGAGAGCCAAACTCCAGGCTCGCCTGCTACTCCTGCCGAGAGACAGGCATTAACAGATCTTCTACTCATAATCAATAACTGGGAAAAGGCTACCGGGCACAGAATAAAAAATCCCGAAGCAAGAGTTAATGGAACTTTAAAGATTGAACAGAAAACATCAAGACCTGTTTTATCAAATAATTAATATTCTTCAATCTTAGAATGGCACTGAAAACCAAATTCAGTGCTATTATTTTTTTCTTCCACATTATTTTCTGAAAATACCTATGAATGAATTTGAAGCAAATTCTCCTTTTAAAGACAATCCGGTTGTAAATAAAGAAACAAAAATTAACACTTATCCCTTTAGTTATGATCTTCACGCATACACTCCATTCCAGGATTTTATTGAAGAAGTTGAATCAGGGAACAATTCGACTATAATTGGTGAAACAGATTTTGAGAATGAGGATCAGGATAGTAGTTCTAATAATATCGAAAATTTAGAGCATATTCACTTTGAAAATGAATCTGCACCAAATAATTATGATTCAGAAACAACTGATGAAGAAATAATAGATAGCCAAACTGAAGAAAGCAATGAGATCGAGTCTTTAATGTTGGAAATGAATGCACTTGTTGAAGGAGAAACCGTAAAAGTCGGGGATGTTAGCTTTACAACAGCAGATGCAATTGCTTCGTCCGAAGATTACAAGGATCCTTCTAATTCCGGTAATTTATTACTTACTATTAATCCATCAGAAAGGAAAGCACATATATCTGCTAATTTTCTTACAGGGGAATTTGTTAGAGCGCAGGGTGGAAAACATACATGGAATTATGCAAGGCTCGATCCTTTATTAATAGATAATGTTCAGCGTTTAAGAAGTTTTATTGGCAGAGGAATTGATATTGTGGATGGTTACTATCCACCCAAATATCTCAGTCAGGTTTTGGGTATCAAAGATTCAGATGCTATTAGCGGGAATCCTCATATCAGCGGCAGAGGAGCAAAAATTTTTGTTAAAAGTTATGCGGATAGACAGCTGGATATTGCCATAGCAGCTATATTGGCTTGTGATGAAGATATACGTATTAGCATTGGAGATACTAATCTTTCAATTTATGTTAAACAGCTTGCGGATCCTCTAAAAAGATTTACATCTTTTATAAAAGATGAGAAAATCAAAGTATCCTCTTATAAATTCTGTTTTAATTTCAGCAGTCTGGTATCTCCTAAAGTATTTGCATCATACGGTCAGAAGATGCAAAGAGCTACAGCTAACTTAATAAAGCTAATCCTCCTGAAATATTACAAGATGGTTCCAGATGTTGTATGGCCGGATGAGATAGGTGATATTATTTCATTAATGCATAAACAAATTGAGGATCCGGAAGTGATCCTTTATGCACTTGCTTATTCTCCATTTGGCAATTTAGCCAGGCTATATCTTAAAGATAAGTCTGCAAACAAAGAAGAAGCTGTACGAGTGCTGAAGAGTGCATGTGTACGTCCTGATGAAATTGGTAAGGCAAGTATACCTAATACTTTTTATTATTTATTAAACCAATTTGATAAGACAGGATTCATCAAGCTTTGTTATGATCGCTATGATGCTGTGGTGCCAAAGGAAAAAGCATATCATATTGTAAAGAAACATTTTTTTGATTGGAAATATAATTCAGGGGATAAGATTTTTTATCAGCAAATGAAAGAGATTATAAAAAAGGTTTATAAAATCAACGGATATAAATATAGTGAGACCATCCAGCAATTGCCGGAAGGGGGTACACGTAGAAACCTTGTTTTATCTGATCCCAAGCCAGATCGCCCTACAGTGGATTTTACTGGTAGATATTTTATTGAATTTCCATCAGACCCTGCAGTCAGCGGATCTTATTTATTAATAAATCAATCGGGAAATTATATTGCCGGAAAGTTTGGCAGCGTTCATAAAAAAGCTTACAGGGCTATAAAACTAAACCTGACTAACAAACAGCCTAAAAATCTGCGTGATACTGTAATGGAATTTTTTGGTAAGGTAAATGAGCAGGGAGAGGGAATTTGTGATTTGCCTCCGCAAATGTCTATCCGTTTAAAGAAACTTCAAGACCAGGTTCTATTTACTATCAAAAATAATGTTACTGGAAAAGATTTGGGATCCTGGACATTTTCTTTAAGATCACCTGATCCGATCATTTCAAACAGCATGATGAGTTTCATTATGAACAGGCATCATGACAAAGAGGATCTTTTCGTAGCATTAGCCTGGGCACAGCCACTCCCTTCACAAGTGAAAAAATTTAATGAATTCCTGCCTGTTACAGAAAAGGAAGTCGAGAAGGCTATTGTCCAGTATTATAACATTGATGAGGATATGCAAAGTGTAAGAACAACAAAGCAGGGAAAAGCAATTCGTGAAGTTGAAACCAGCTACAGGTATGTTTATCTACCCAACTATGATCAGTATATAAATTATGCCACAAGATTTCATTTCAGCAAAGCACAGCCATGGCGGCCAAGAACCGATAGAGAATTCATGTCCAAATATGATTGGATAAAAAGAATGCTGGAAGACTTTCGTGGCATTAAGGGGACAAAAAATCTTGAGCTGTTCAAAAGGATGTATAATGATTTTGATGTTGATACCGAGATACCGTCAATTGAATATTCTTACGAGGTTAATCTTAAAACAAGTACAACTGGGTTTGGTCCGTTTGCAAAAATTTCCGGGACTATCATAATTGAAAACAAGACAGACTATAATAAATATCCTAATGCCGAAAAATGGAGAGCTCCCGATAATAAAGTTGAATATCCGATTGAGTTTTGGAACATAACGCTTTCACTCTCAAAATGGTTTCCACGGATATCTTCAAAGTGGGATGCACGGGCAGAAGGGAAAAGTAAAATAGCTTATAAAGAAACTGATTTTTCAGGATCGAATATGAATATGGTAGAATGGACTGCTTTTGATGTGTCGCTTGGAGTAAAAACCGGAGATAAAAAAGTAGGAGTCAGTGCAGGACTGACAAAAAGATTTCTCTACATAGTTCCTCCGGGAAAAAAAGAATTACATCTGGAAGGGACAGATATTCCAACGCTGCCTGATACACTAACAGTAGAGCCAGCTGATAAAAATGATAAAAGCGGTTTTGATATTTCTACCCCCAGTGTATCATTTTTCAGGGGTGAAATTAATACAAAGAAAATATCAACTGATATAAGCTCTGTTCCGCTTCCTGAACGATTTGAAGCGACTTATAAATTACAAAGCACAAGGTATTTCAAGCATGATGATGCAACACTATCAATGGCTGCCATTGAAGCTGTTGGAAGAATGTGTGCTGAAGAGCTTGCTTCTTTATCGGATCCACAAAGTAAACTTGAAATTATAGGGCATACTGATGCTTCCGGTGACCCTAAATACAATCTTGCATTAAGTGCTGCGAGGGCGGCAAATACATTGCAGGCAGTCGAGGATAGGTTAGGAAGTAAGCTGAAAGCAAAAATTGAAAAAGTTGCTGGCCTTGGTGAAAAGGAAGCAAACCAGAAGTTTGGTCAGCTAACACAGAAAAATGCCTGGTTAAGAAAAGTAGTCATTATTATTAATGGTAGAGCAGTTTTGTCCTTAGGCCAGTTGTAAGAGCTTACATCGATGAACCAGCTGATAACATTCTTAAAAAAAGATTTTCTCATTTTAGTGGATTATCCATTGATTGTTGAAAGGAAGGAAAACTTTTATGGATGATGAAAAAACTGGTTATCCTGAAACGGATAATGAAAACATATTCTCAAATTATATAAATCCATTGTCATCAACAGAAATTGAATCCGAAGCATTTCAATCAAATGCTACTTTTGGTGTGCTGGGTGAACATCAATATGAAGATATCGAAAATGAGAATGTAGATGAAAAAGAAGAGGAAGAAGGTTTGGATATATCTGTTAGTAGTGAACAAAACGATTATAATATGCAAGAAAGTTTTGTGAATGAAGTGGATTTAACTGAGTATCCTGATAAAGAATATAGAAAGGACGAAATATTTTCTTATTCCCCATTTAATGATGAAATCTATGAAACATTTACTGAAACCCTGGATCAGCAAACCGCTGAAGTTATTGAATGGGAAGCAGCCAAAGTAACTTCTTCTCCTATTGTAAAAACATGTGAAGGTTTATACTGCTGGGTAAAATCAGTTTTAAACAAGCAACTGAATCTCAACCTCCCATCAACTAACAATTTAGATGAGCCAACCAAAAAAGCAATTGGAGAGTTCCAGCTAAAAAATAATCTTGCACAAACGAAAAAGATTGACCCGGCAACTGAAAGAGCTTTGCTGGAATGCGATGCGATTCAGAAACATAAAGGAACTGCTGGAGAATCGGCAGCAGTAAATATTATCTCTTCTGCAAGAACAAAAATTGAAGACTGGACGAAGCAAGCTATTGTTGATAAACCTGAAATAACAAATTTCTACCGGGATCCAAGAAAGCTTTGGGCGTTCGTTTTACACCACATGGCTTTTAAAAGAAAAAATCGAGCTGGACAATTGAGCGATCCCAACAGCTACCTAAAAACCGGTGGACATTTTTGCATTATGATGGATGGACGCATTATTCAGCTGCATCAATTCTCAAGGATGATATGGCATGCACAATGTATAAGTCCGCGGAGTGTAGCAGTAGAGTTCGAAGGAAATTTTCCAAACATAAAAGGGAAATGGTGGATTGATAAAGACTCAACCGTTCAGAATAAAGATGTTCCTACACAGTCACAATATGATTCGGGAAGATTTCTAGCTAGTTATTTAAAAATTATTTTGGGTACAACTCATATTCTTGCACACCGGCAAAGCTCCGATTCAAGAGAAAACGATCCTGGTCCGGATATATGGTATAATGTAGGACAATGGGCAATGGATAACTTAAAACTTACAGATGGAGGTACAACTTTTAAATGCGGTTCAGGAAATCCTATTTTACCTGAATGGAGAAACTGGGGAGATAAAACCATTAAGACGATTAATAAAGAATATGATGATATGGAGGAAGAAGTGAACTGGGAAAATACAGATACAGAAACAGAACCAGTGAATTTTGAACCTGTGGAGGGCGAATATGAAACCGGGACAGGTGAATCTGAGGTTGAAAATCTATATAATGATGAAACGGGTGAAGAAAAAGATTTTAAAAATGAATATGAGAATTTTGATGAGGGTCAGGGAGAGGTTGTCATGAATCCACCTGACATGTTTTCTAATAATATCCAAAATCCGGCCCAACCGGTTATTTTAGCCCGGGCAGAATCAACGATCCCCTTTTCAAATGAAATGCTGACATTTTACAAAATGTATGATAAGGTTAATAAAAAATTTATCGGTGAATGCTATGATGAACAGGGAAACAAGATCACACTATCTGACATACGTAATAAAGAAAACGAATTACCCGAAAATGTAAATAACAAGATTCACCCATCTTTACAAAAACAGATTTTGAAAGTGGCTGACTCAATCCCGGTTGATATTGCGGTCTGGCTGAATATTGAGGTGAAAGAACCACTAAAGACAAATTTCCGGCCGGAAAATCTGGTAACCATGCCCAATGAAATTGCTGATTACAGGAGAAAGCTGGCGGTCACAATCGGAGATACGGTGAGAAAAGTAACCATTGAACGTTCAGGTATCCAGGTTCAGCGTGTATCCGATTTACTTCCTCTGTTTTTTGCAAAAGCAACCAAAAGAACAATCGATCTGATAAAAAATGATCCACTGGTGCTTGGAATTTTTTATAATGACAGAAGTTATTTTGAATCACTCAACACTTCATTGAGCAGGTCCGGTGCTGCAGAAGCACAGACAGCAGGCATGACAAACCTCGGTAAAGACATCAAAGTTGCCGTATGGGAAAATGCACCTGATTTGCTTACAAATTTAACCATCGAGGGATATTATGATACAGCTACCCCTAATGTTAGTAATCACAGCAGATTAGTTTCCGCAATAATCAAAAACAAAGAGCCCGGAAAACCAAAAGGCTATGCGCCAAATTGTAAACTGTATTCAGCAAACCTCAGCGGCTCCGATGTATTTGCACCGCTTGAATGGGCAGTAAAACAAGGCTGTACGGTAATAAACAGAAGTTTTCATCAGGATACCGATCAGGTAAATGCAGGCCTGCAGTTGAGTGACTTCATTACAGATGCACTTGCATTGCGTTATCCCTACCCAATGATCGTTCAGGCTTCCGGAAACACAGGTCAGCCGGATGATACAGCTTTGGGAATCACGCCGCCCGGAAATGAATATGTCAACCACAAAGGCTATAATTCAATAGCTGTAGGTAGTCATGATGAACAAACAGAGAGAAAAATATCCTCCTTTTCAACTTTCAGAAATCCATCATCACCGCATAACGACCGGGAACTGCCGGAGATATGTGCCCTGGGTGAAAATATCAGTGCCGTTGGATTAACAGATTGGGGCGGCACCAGTTTTGCATCCCCTGCTGTTGCCGGTTCTGCAGCTCTTCTGCAATCGCTGTCACCTGTTATTAAACTATTTCCCGAAGTGACCCGCGCTTTACTACTGGCAGGTTCTAAAAGGAATGTTGAAGGTGGGCTATGGTATGAAGATTTAAAAAGAACGCCCAAGGTGGATCAAAAAGATGGCACAGGTGCATTAAATATTTATGAATCAATTACAATTGCTAAGAAACCATACCAGCCAAAAAAAGTTGCTTTAGATAAAGGGTGGGATTATGGAATGCTTGATGCATCCAGTTTTGGCCCTGATAAAATCTCTCTACGTGAATGGAAAATAACAGTACCTCAAAGCAGAAAGCATGTAAAAATTGTACTGGCATGGAATGGCAATGCCAATTATCAGGAAATATGGTTGTTCAGGTTTTTGAAGGATACTACCCTCGATATGGATCTTGACATAGTAGTCTATGATGATAAGAATAAACTTATTGCGACCAGCAGTTCCTATGACAACAGCTTTGAAATTGCTGATTATATCGCAAAAGGCGGACAAACATTAACAGTAAAAGTCAGGGGGTATTCTATAAAACCAAATGTATGGACATATTTTGGATTGGCATGGACGACTTTTTAACGAAAATGGAGAACAGACTATTATATAGAATCCAAGAATAAAACAATTGTTCAACAACCCGAAAAACAACTTTCCGAAAGGATAGAAAAACTTTGGAGGGTGTTTATCTTGACAAGCAGTATCCTGATTGCAATAACGGGGGGCAGATCCTTCATTTTAAAAAAAGAAGGATTGATATTCGATAAATAGGGGCCTATTTTAATCTTTTAAATCAGTCTCATACTTACCCTATATGCATACTTATGGATAAATGTAAACTTAAAACTGGGATCTAAAATCAGAAACCAGATAGATTTGATTTTTGAAAAACAAATAAGTTATCAGGAACTAAAAGCGATAAGGCAATATTCGGATATAAAAATGTATATAGGAAAAAGGGATTTTAGCTAATTAGAGATTAACTAATTGACGGATAATTGCTTTTGTATCATCTGGAAAATCTGCTCCTAAAATCCACCCAGCATAATCTGCATTATCAATTACTCTTTCACCTTTGTGTTTACCGAAACTAAACACAATTTCGTTCTTGGCGTTATACATTAGCTTACCTGTTATGTCAGCGAATCTTTTTTGTCCTTCGTTTGAATAGGCAGAAAGTTCAGGAACTGTTCCCGGAACATCAGTATATTTTTGTATTTGAGCAATCAGAACTTTCCTTGTTGAGATTATATCATTTTCTGCAGAATGAGCATCTTCTAAAGTTTCCTTATAGTAGAATTGAAGGGCTGCTGTTTGATCAGTCGTCTTAAATCCACTAATCAAACATGAGATTTTAAAATCATTCAGCGTCAAGAAAATATTTAATGATCAATTTTGTGGGCTTAGAATATTTATTCCTCTTTTATAAATT
>Ga0105101_10000536_pt1 | contig 15897 bp, 15 predicted proteins | sample PPLLak21cMay2015_2_FD_87037 | JGI IMG/M metagenome (GOLD analysis project Ga0105101, IMG submission 87037) | Freshwater sediment microbial communities from Prairie Pothole Lake near Jamestown, North Dakota, USA - PPLs Lake P8 Core (1) Depth... | ecosystem: Environmental > Aquatic > Freshwater >... | reverse complement strand
TGGATTAACAATGTTTTTGATATCTGCAACTTCAGTCATCATCATTTCATCAACATGCAGCCTACCGGCAGTATCAACAATTACAGTATTATATCCATTTCCCTTTGCAAAAGATATTGATTCCGCAGAAACTTTTCTTGCATCTTTATCCTCAATCGAAAATACTGGGATATTTATTTGGGTCCCGAGGATTTTCAATTGATCAATTGCAGCCGGGCGATATATGTCTGCAGCCACAAGGAGAATTTTTCGTCCTTTATCTTTTAATCTCTTTGCAAGCTTAGCACAAAATGTAGTTTTACCGGAACCCTGAAGTCCAACCACCATAATAGATGTAATTCCAGATCCATTTATTTTAATTTCAGTATGGCTCCCGCCGAGAAGCGAAGTTAATTCATCATAAATAATTTTTGTAATTAATTGACCCGGGGTAATCGAAGCGATTACTTCTTTTCCTAAAGCTTTTGATGAAACATTATCAACAAATTCTTTAGCAACCTTATAATTGACATCGGCATCAAGTAGAACTCTTCTGATTTCTCTTAATGAATCGGAAATGTTTTTTTCCGTTAGTCTGCCCTGTCCGCGCAGTTTTTTTAACGTTGTATCGAGCTTTAAAGATAAATCTTCAAACATAAATTCTAAGCATATTTAAAATAAAATTGTCACCATATCAATTTTAAAATTGATTTAAGAACAAGGATTAACGATTTCTGATCTGCCTGCCGACAGGCAGGTTTAAGAAGTAAAAAAGAAATCCGAAGAATTTAATTTAGTACATCAAAAATCTTAAATCGTTAATCTGAGATCAAAAAAAACAGTTCTTATATATCAGTTTCAAGAGATTTTTTCGGAAAGGAATCCATTACTCCATTATTCCAAAACTCCAATATTCCAAACAGTGAATTCAAAGGTTGGGGGATTATTCCCCTTTAAGTGCATTAGCGCCGGAAACGATTTCCAAAATTTCTCTAGTAATGGCTGCTTGTCTTTCCTTATTATATTTTAACTGTAAATTACGAATTAATTCTTTAGCATTTGTGGTTGCATTATCCATTGCAGTCATTCTTGCTCCAAGCTCGGCAGCGTTTGATTCTAAAAGTATTCTCCACATCTGCGCTTTTAAATGTTTTGGAAGCAAGTAATTAAAAATCGTTTTTTGATCAGGCTCATAAATGTACCAGGGTTGGTTTTTTTTATTCTCTTCCGATTCTTTCACAATGGGGACAGGAAGAAATTGTTCAGATACAATTCTCTGCTGGATAACCGATTTAAATTCATTATAAATAACAATTACTTTATCAAATGTACCGGAAAGATAAGCAGAGATTAATTCTTCAGTGATGCTTAAAGCTGAAGCATAGTTTATAGAAATAAATAACCCGACTCTTTTCCCAAAAACCTTGTAATCTCTTTTATTAAAGTAATCAAAACTTTTTTTACCGATACAAAAAACTTGAACAGTTATATTGTTTCCTAATCCTTCCTCTCCGATTTGCCTAACAGCTTCCTTAATTAAATTTGTATTGAAAGCACCGCAAAGTCCTCTATCGGCAGCTACTACAACAATAGTAATGTTTTTAACTTCACGCTGTGCAATGAAAACATTATTTAGTAAATCCTCATCAGTAACAAGATGCGAAAGCATCAAAGAAATTTTTTTTGCATATGGACGGGCATTAATAATATTTTCCTGAGATCTTCTCAATTTAACAGCAGCAACCATTTTCATTGCTTTTGTGATTTGCTGTGTGCTTTGAACGCCTTTAATTCTTCTTCTTATGTCACGTAAGGTTGCCATTTATTCCAGTCTTCAGTTCTCAGTCTTCAGTTGGCAGTAATAAATCAGCCTCCAGCTAGACTTTTAAGTACTTTTCTTAAATATCCTTAAAAATTCATTTGCAGCTTTTTGAATTTCGGAAATGATCTGATCACTGAGCTGCTTCTCCTTTTTTATTGTTTCAAAGACCTGGTTATATTTTACTTCGAAATATTCCAAAACTTCTTTCTCAAATCTTTTTACATCATAGAGAGGAATGCTGTCTAAATAGCCATTTGTTCCAAGGTAGATCATAACTACTTGCCTTTCAACCAGGACGGGTGAATACTGATCTTGCTTTAAAAGTTCTACTAACCTGGCTCCTTTAGAAAGTGTTTTTTGGGTTGCTTTATCAAGATCGGAACCAAATTTTGCAAAGGCTTCAAGCTCCCTGTACTGGGCAAGATCAACTCTAAGAGTACCTGCAACTTTTTTCATTGCTTTTATCTGAGCATTACCACCCACCCTTGAAACAGATATACCAATATTAAGAGCGGGTCTAACACCGGCATTAAATAAATTTGATTCAAGATAAATCTGACCATCTGTAATTGAAATAACATTTGTAGGAATATATGCAGAAACATCTCCCTGCTGGGTTTCAATAATAGGTAAAGCAGTCAAGCTCCCACCACCTAATTCTTCACTTAATTTCGACGCTCTTTCAAGTAGCCTTGAGTGTAAATAAAAGACATCGCCCGGATAAGCTTCACGTCCCGGAGGTCTCCTAAGTAAAAGAGAAAGTTCGCGGTAAGCTGCAGCTTGCTTGGAAAGATCATCATAAACAACTAGTGCATGTTTCCCATTATCGCGAAAGTATTCCCCTAAAGATGCGCCGGCATAAGGAGCAATAAATTGCAAAGGTGCCGGTTCCGAGGCAGTAGCAGCAATTACTGTTGTATAATCCATCGCACCATGTTCCTGAAGCTTTGCCACTACTTGTGCTACGGTTGAGCTTTTCTGTCCGATTGCAATATAGATACAATAAACAGGTTTTATACTGAGCGATTTTGCTTCTTCAGAATGAGTATACTTTTGATTTATAATAGTGTCAATGGCAACCGCAGTTTTTCCGGTTTGCCTATCTCCAATTATCAACTCTCTTTGACCTCTGCCAATAGGAATCATTGCATCAATTGCTTTAATACCTGTTTGTAAAGGTTCTTTAACAGGCTGCCTCTGAATTACACCAAGCGCTTTTCTTTCAATTGGAAGAAATTTACTTGTATTTATGGAACCTTTACCGTCTACGGGAATTCCTAAAGGATTAATAACTCTTCCGAGCATCTCTTCACCAACCGGCATTGATGCAACTCTTTTTGTTCTTTTAACTGTGTCTCCTTCTTTAACCAAAGTTGATTCGCCGAAAAGGACACAGCCAACACTATCTTCTTCAAGATTAAGAACTAATCCGAAAACATTGTTTGGAAATTCCACAAGCTCGCTTGCCATAACTTTTGATAAACCGTAAACGCGGGCAATTCCATCACCGACTTGAAGTACAGTTCCGACATCGTAGATGTCAACTTCATTTTCAAATCCAGATAATTGTCTTCTTAATATTGCAGATATTTCGTCCGGTCTAACTTCAGCCATTTTATTTTTCCTTTGATTCCTTCCTAATTAAGAATAAGGCTGCCTTTTAAAAATTGTTTTCTTAATAATTCAAGCTGGCGCTTAATTGATGCATCATAAATTGTATCACCCAGCTTTGCTAAAAAACCACCGATAATTTCTTTATCCAGCTTAAAGCTTAATCTTACTTTTTTGTCTAAATATTTTTCGAATTTATTTCTTAAAAGATTTTTCTGTTCGTTAGTAAATTCATAAGCAGTGCTTATTTCAACATTAACTATATTTAGATATTCGTCTCTAAGTCTTAAGAATTCTCTGATTATATCGTAAAGCAAACTTTCTCTATTTTTATCAATAACAAATTTTATAAAATTTAGTGTATCTGGGTTTACCCTTGTCCTAAAAATCTCTTCAAAAATAGAAAACTTGAGCTGTGGTTTTACAATAGGGCTTTTGAGCATAAGCTTTAATTTTGGATTTTCTTTTAATACCGATTCCATCAACTCTATATCTTTAGATATTTCATCCAGATTATTTTTCTCAATTGCTGTATCTAGAAGAGATGATGAATATCTTACTGAAACTTTGTAATTGGACATTTCAATTCTTTGTTATTTCACTAATATACTTGTCTGCAATTTTTTTTTGCTTTTCCGAATCAAGATTCTCATTTAATATTTTCTCCGCGGCTTTGACGGCAATTTCTGCAACCTGATTCTTCAGTTCATCGAATGCCGCATCTTTCTTCCTTTCAATTTCTGCGGCAGCATTTTCAATAATTTTCTTAGATTGTTCTTTGCTCTCTCGCAGCATTTGCTCTTTAAGCTTTTCCGCAAACAAGCGGGTCTGCTCAATTATTTTTTTTGATTCTTCTTCTGCCTTAGAAAGATTTGCTTTATTCGCATCCAAAATTTTTTGAGCTTCTTCTTTTGCTCTTTCTGCTTTCTCAAGCGATTCTCTAATTGCAGCTTCCCTCTGGTCCAATGCTGCAAGCATCGGTTTCCAGGCAATCTTTTTAAGAATGAAAAGAAGAATTAGGAAAGTAATTACAGTCCAAAAAATTAATCCCGGATTAACATCGATTATACTTCCGTTTCCTTCTGACGCCGAAGCAATAAAGATCAAACAAATACTGTTAAGCATAAGTTCATTTTCCTATCAATTAAATTTTAGGACTAATAATAAATCTTTTGCACATTTTTACGATTTAAAAGCAAGCACAATACAAATAACCAGTGCAAAAAATGTAACACCTTCTATCAAGGCAGCTGCAATGATCATTGAAGTTCTAAGGGGACCTGCAGCTTCAGGTTGTCTTCCCATTGCCTCTAAAGCTGAACCGGCAAGCTTACCAATTCCCAGAGCCGCACCAATTACTGTAATACCAGCTCCTATTCCGGCACCTAACCGAGCTAAATCCATTTTGTTCTCCTAAATTTATTTTTAATGTAATGTGATAAAATTTTAATGTTCCAGATTAACTGCCATACCAATAAATAATGATGAGAGCATTGTGAATATATAGGCCTGAATTAATGCAACTAATATTTCAAGCAAATAAATAAATAATACAAATGCAATGGAAACCGGTGCAACAAAAATTGTCTGCATTATAAAAATTAAACCGATTAAAGAAAGAATAACAACATGCCCTGCAATCATATTTGCAAAAAGACGAATGCACAAAGCAAACGGTTTTGTAAAGAGACTTAAGATTTCTACAACGATTATGAGAGGTAAAATAAATATCGGCATACCGTGCGGAATTAATCCTTTAAAGTAACCAAAGAAACCATGACTAATTATTCCTCCCATTTGAGTGGTTATAAAAGTTAATCCCGCCAAAGCCGCTGTAACTGCAATATTACTTGTTACAGTCGCCGAATATGGAAGCAATCCAAATAAATTACTAAGCAGGATAAAAAAGAAAATTGTAAGCAAGTATGGAAGGAATTTTTCATAACCTTTCCCGATAGTAGGTTTTACTATTTCGTCCCTGACGAAAAGAATTATTATTTCAAATAAATTTGTAAAACCTTTTGGGATTAATGATTTCTTATATTTTCTCGAAACTATTAATGATAGAATTATAAGGATTATAGCAACGATCCACATAAAAACTACATGCTTTGTAATCGAGATATCAAATCCGAATAATTCAATATGAGGAAGATTTATTACACCGATAGGTTCAAAATCAATATAATTAGAATCCATAACGTGGTGCAAAATCCAATTGCTTCCCTCACTTTTTGATGATAAAGTATCTGCAAGTTTTAATGTATCGGCTGCTTGACCAAGAAGCATAAAATATTATCAACTTTTTCGATAATTCAGGTAAAAAATTTCAACTATTAAATAAAAAAAATAAAAAAATAGGACGGAAAATATAAAACTATTCTGATTTATTTGCAAAAATTTTAAGGAGATTACAACTAAACCCAGTACAATGAAAAGCCTTAAAATCATGCCTCCTAAGATACTTTTCAAAAATATGTTAGCTGATTTTTCAATTCCGAATCCGATGAAAGCTAATCCAAGGAAAAAATTAACCGAAGTTAGAGTTAATGCAAGGATGATGGAATAAAATACCCCCGTGTTGATTATAGATAAATAAAAGAGAATTGAAAAAATAATTAGTGTAAAAATAATTGCGGTCAGAAAAATTTTAATTAGTTTGAGAGCGGGCTTCATTTATCTGATTTCAGCACTGTCTTTATAAAATTATATAAGCCGGCAAAAACACCGATAAATGAACCCGCTATAGTTAAATAAGGAGAAGTCTCTAATTTTTTATCAAGCCAGATTCCAAGGAAAACCATAACAGCAACCGTAAGGGCAAGCTGAATCCCCAAACCCATATAAGGCGCTAATTCTCTGTAAGTTTTATTAATGCCTTTAGAATTGTTATCCGGCTTTTCATTCATTTTTTGGTGAAATAGGCGTTGTAAACAGAGGTGCAGACGATTTAGAAGATACTTCACTGCTGTTCATTTTACTGTTACCATCGAAAGATGCACCTGCTTCAACAACTAATATTTTCGTTATTATATCTCCTTTAAGCTGAGCTTTTGCTTCAAGTACCAATTTTTCTTTTGAATTCACAGTACCTGTAACTTTACCTCCGATGTTAATAACTTCGGCATTTAATTCACCGGTTATTTCTCCATTTTCACCAATAGTTATATTCCCATTTGCAGTAACATCACCATTGACTGCTCCATCAATCCGAACGTTACCATTGCTTGTCAATTTTCCTTCAAGCATAACACCGACTCCGATTATGGTAACCTCATCTTTTCCTATACTTTCATTTTTATATTTCAAGGTAATCCTCCTTTAATAATTAATTAATACAGATTTAGGATCAATAGGTTGCCCCTCTTTCCAAACTTCGAAATGTAAATGCGGACCGGTGGTAATATCACCGGTATTTCCACTTAGTGCTATCAATTCACCTTGCATAATAGTATCTCTGATTTTCTTTAACAAAGCAGAACAATGCTTATATATCGTAATATAATCATTTGAATGACTAATTATAAGTATGTATCCATCTTTTACGGTATAATCTGAAAAAATAATATAACCACTACCGGCAGAATAAACAGGGCTTCCGGTTCTTACCACTATATCTATTCCGAAATGACCCAATTCAGGATTAAAGTCTCTACTAATAAAACCGTTTACCGGTTTATTAAAATAATGATCATCGGAATTAAAAACATTATTATTCTGGTAATCCTCCAAAGGAGTCCATTCGGATATCCCTTCGGGAAAAAATAAGTTTCTAATAATTCCAAAGAGGTTACCTTCAACAAGCTTTTTTTTATTCTTATTTGAAATATCTTTTTTGTTTTTTGAAGAATCAAACATAGAAGAATCACCAAGAGTGATTGCATATTTTAAACGCCTATTGGTAGATTTTAGGTTTTCAAGCTCATTTGTTAAGATCTTCATCCTTTCACTTAATTCATTTATCTTTTTCATTTCTGTAATGCTTACACCTGGCTCATCGGGTAGAAATAGATTACCTATCGGAGTTAAACTGAAAAAAAAGTATCCAATTATTGCAATAATAAATGAATAAACAGTGAGGATGAAAAAGGACTTAACCATTGAAAGCTTTTTTGCTTCACTGCTCGAATGACTCGGAACAATAAGAATATCGAAACTTTTTATTTTTTTTAATTTTTTAAAATTCATTTAACTGCAATTCAAAAAAAGATAAAGAGATTATCTGTAATTTAATTAAATTTTTCAAGCAAATCTTGGAACTTTATCTTCCCCTCTCTCATCAGAACCGGATCATTATCGCTAAGATCTATCATTGTTGAAGCTTCAAAAAAAGATTTTTTTTCCGTATAAAATATCGCACTGACCTCTGTAGAGAATTCATCCCTTATTATGTTCGGATCAAATAATGGAAGATTCTTAGTCCTGTTTACACTAGTAGATATAAGAGGCATACTAAGTGCATCAAGAAGGCGAAGACAAAAGCGGTGGTTTGGTATTCTGAATGCTGCTGTTTCATTATTTAAAATCTTACTGGTTTTTCTATTCAGATTCAAAACAACTGAAACAGGATTTGGCCAGATTGAAATTAGAAAATCAAGGTGTTTTTCAGATTGAACGTCCACATATTTTAGTAAATTTTTTATATCGTTTATTAGAAGTATATACATCTTTCCTATTTCTCTTCCTTTTATTTCATTTATTTTTTGCACTGCTTCTTCGTTGAATGGGTTGGCACCAAATCCATAAATTGTATCTGTTGGATATATGAATACTTCTCCTCCTAAATATATTTTCTTAGCCTTTTGAATTGATAGTTCAAGGTTATCATCAATATTTATAAAATCTGCTTCTTTAGTTTTAATCATTTAACATTTCTTTCACTTTTAGTATCACCCTTTCCGGTTTTAAATTATAGCCACAGGCAAAGTGACCAAGCGGGCATTTATCATAACCATGAATACCGCAAGGTTTGCATTTCAAGTCATCAAAACTTAGATAGCTGCTTTTTTTACTATATGGAAAAAATCCAAAATCAGCTACTGTTGAACAATATAAAGTGAGAACAGGAATATTCGCGCAAATACCGAGATGTGCAGGAGCACTGTCGTTAGTAACTATTATCTTGGTCCTTTTCAATAGTTCAATAGATTCCAGCAGATTAAAATTTCCTGCTGTAGAAATAACCTGCCTGTCAAATTTTTTGGCAACTTCCTCACACAAAGATTTATCGTTTAGTCCACCAACAAGAAGAACAACGAATGATTCTTTTATTAGAAATTTTATTACTGCAATATAACATTCAAGAGGATACTTTTTTGTATTCCAGATACTGCCAGGGGCAATTGCTGCTGTTTTTGTATTAATTTTATTTTCGTTAATAAAATTATTGACTCTTTCTTTTGCGGAAAGCGGAATTTCTATTTCCGGCAAAATCTTCCAATCATTATTATAACCAATCAATGCAAGGTTCCTTTGAACTTCATGGTGATTATATTTATACTCAATAAGATTTTTATAAACATGCATTAAGCTGCTGTTTGAAAAACCAAAAGTTTCTTTAACACCCGACTGCATAACAATGAAGGCTGTCCTGAATGAACGATGAGGGGAATAGATCTTTACGTATCTTTTTAGTTTAATCTCTTTTCCCAATTTCCATAATGCTGTTAATGATTTATGCACATTTTTCTTATCTAACACTATTACATCATTAACATAAGGAGACGCAGAAAATATTTCTTTAGTGTTTGGAATTGCAAGAACGTCAATAAGACTTTCAGGAAACATCTCTTTTAATTTTTGAATCATCGGTAGTGTAAGGATTGAATCTCCAATAAAAGCTGTTTGTATTACTAATATTTTTCCCATTAATAATTTATTCTAATCTTTTAATCTAGAAATTTTTTTAATACTTCCACCTTTTATGCATCCAAAGCCACTGCTCAGGGTGTTGTCTAATAAACCTTTCCAAATAAGCTGTATGTCTCTGACTAATTTCAATCACCTTCTCTTCATTTCGTTCCGGTAAATTTTCTGTATTTATTTCATAGATCTCGGCAAGATAAGAATAATCGGGTTGCCGCACTCCAATTCCATAAAGTAATGGGGCTTTTGTTTTTAGTGCCAGCATTGCAGGTCCTGCGTAAACAGAAGCCATCCTTCCAAAAAAAGGAACTCTTATTCCATCCAAAGGTCCTCTTTGATCTGCAACCATTGCCACAATATTTTTTCCCTTCAATTCCAAATATATATTTCTGATTGAAACACCTAAAGGAACAACTTTGTTCAACCATTTTGTACGGGCTTTATTCAACCATTCTGTAACATAAGGATTTCTTTGAGGTTTAATAATAACATGGAATGGAATACCTAACTGAATGCTTGCAGATATAGCAACATATTCCCAGTTTCCAAAATGAGCAGACAAAAGGATAACCCCATTATTTTCGCAATATTTTTTTTTGATAAGCTCAACATTAGAATATTTAACAGCATTCTCAATTTCGCTGCTATCCATTTTAGGCAGATATAAAATTTCAGAAAGGGTTATTATAAAATTCCTATAGCTAGCAAAAGCAATCCGAAATATTTTCTTTTTAGAATATTCCGGGAATGCCATGACAAGATTGTCTAGAGTTGTTTTTTTTCTTATAGGAATAATATAAAAAAATAAAGCAGCGGGAATAAATGATAGTTTTCGAGATAAGCTTAATCCAACCAGGCGAATCAAAAAGCCCCATATAAGAAAGAGTAGGTACTCAATCTTATTCTTCATTAAATCCAGGGAAAAATTGAAACCAAACATAAATAGATTTTAGGCAGGTAGTTTTAATCATTACAAAAATATTTTTTATACAATGTCACGATTTGAACTGTAACAATATCAGAGTACACTGAAAGAATTTTTCTAAAAGAGATCAGTAATCCTTAACAATAAAACTTATTCAAAATGAATAGAGCTTAAAAAGAAGTAATTCTTCTTTCCCAATAATCATCTCTTAATTCGCCGCGTAGTGTTGAATGGATTAGTGTATAAGATGAAAATCCTGTCAAGTCAGCAAAAACAAATATTACTCCACCTTCAATTTCATTATAACGCCAGATTTCATACGGCTTTGTATCAATTTGGTTTGGAAACCTCTCTATTTCACTCGGTTCTCCGTAAATAATATAGACTCTGCCTCTGTCTGATTTCCATCCCGGCTTTCCCATTGATTCAAATCTTTGATTGCTTAAATCAATTCTTCGTAAATATTCTTTGTAAAATTCATTAACAGCAGTTGATGGCTCCGTGTCTCGCAAATTCCAGAATTGATATAAAAATTCTCTCTTTCCTTCTAAAGTTTCTAAATCATAGAACCTATCTATTTCATCCGATGAGGCAATATATTTTGATTCTTCAAATAAATTATTTAATTCTTCATCCATCATTACACTAAACTCACTTGCTAATGATTTGGAAGTCTGCCCATAAATAGTATCGCTTACTTCTACTGAAGGATTATAAACAAAAAATCTTTTTGATGAGGAAACTCCAAAATTAGTAATACTGTCAACAAGTGCTATTGAAATAGTATATGAATCTGTCGGGTACTTATTAAGCACAACAGTCCCTACTTCTACTCTTGAATTTATTGTTCTACTAATATTTTTAATCTTGCGAGAAACGATTTGTCCTTTACTGTTATATACAATACTATTTAATGCTAAATTGGAATTGGACGAATCCATCAAAAGGTTATACAACTCTGTATAGTAGAAAAGAACTGGCTGGCTCTCTCCGAACACAAGCGTGGGCATTGGAAATACTTCCATGCTATTTTTATAGAAAATGGAATTTTCATTTTGACTATCTTGAATAATTCTTGATGCTACTTGAACATCACTTATAGCTAGCGTATTACCTATTAAAGGTCTTATAAAAACTACCTCTGTAATTTCTCTCTTGTTATCATTATTTGCTCCATCAATTCCTATTATCGTTGCTTTATATACAGAATTGGGAATAATAAATCCGACAACTCCTACAAGACTTTTATTCTGTTGAAGCGTATCTTCAAGCTTATAATTTATTTTCCATTCTTTATCCACAACTTTTTCAATGGTAGAAGTATCTTCAATTATTATATGAAGTACCGCTGAAATATATTTCATGGAATCCGTATCTATTACAGATAAAGCATTCTGGTTAAAAGTATAATAAAACTCAATATAGTTTGAGACAGAATCAAAACCGAATTGAGCATAATCAAATTCAAATAAAGCTTTATTATTCTCCTGAGCAAAGGAATAAAAAGAGAAAATAAAAACAAAAAGAAATAAATATCTGTTTTTCATATCAATTAAAGTATTAAATAAAAAAAGGCGTCCATTAAAAATAGACGCCAATTGTGAATGAAACAAATACAAAATTATTGCAGAGCAAGCTTTACAGTAAAAACATGATTGGCAGTCGGGAATTCTTTTACTTCTCTAAAAGCATAATCGAATGAAGCCTTTATATCTTCTCCAATTTTATATTCAACACCTGCACCTGCAGTAAAGCCGAATATAGATTCATTACTAATATTTTCGCTGACTAACAGATTGTATCCGCCTCGTAGAAAGAGTATGTTCATAAAGCTGTATTCGGCACCAAGATTTAACAAATCTTCTAATGAGTTATTAGCAACAAATGTACTCCCTAAAAGTACATTATTTTGCTCATTGAAATTATAATTGTATGAAGCACTTAGCTCGAAATAGCTTGGAATTTGAAATTCTTCTGAGACAATTTCATAAGTACCGCCAACTGTTCCAAGGTCGGTACCCGGAATGGTCGTTTTACCCTGTAAATCGGCTCCTGAATAAACCATATTTGCACCTATATTTTTAATAGATGCACCGATAGACAATCTTTCATCAAATTTATATTGAACACCTGCATCAAAACCAAAACCCGTCGCACTTGTATTCATTATTCTTTCACTGATTAATTTAATATTAGTACCTACAGAAATACGATCTGTAATAATTTTAGAATAAGTTAATGCAACTGTTATGTATGAAGGAGAATAGGTGCTTCCTGTTCCATCTGGAAAATCTGCAGTCGTAACAGGAATCTCTCCAAAATCTAAACTTTTTAAGCTTAGGGCAAAGGAACCAACTTCCCCTAAACTTGCAGATGCGGCAAAATAAGAAACATTAATATCGGCAACATAATTCATATAGCTGAACATCGCTTCAGTAGATTTGCTCAGATCAAGTCCTGCAGGGTTGTAATAAATAGATTCTAATCCGGTTAGGCTTGCTAAAAATGCCCCTCCGGTAGCAATACCTCTTGCACCAACCGGAATTAATAATTGATCGGCACCAGTCGTTCCTTTTCTTGAAACATCACCTGCATAGATGGAGGAGATAATCAGTATTGTTGAAATAATCGTATATAATTTTTTCATTTTAAACTCCATTATTAAATTATATTGCCAATGCAGAATTAACATTGGCAACACAAATATTAAACATTAATATTTTAACAATTGTTTTTGAGGCATTACTATACCAAACTTTAATACTTTATCGCCATATTTGGGTGATGAAACAACTGCTAAATACATTCCTGATGCAACACGTAAACCTGATTCGTTCTGCAGATTCCATCTAAGGAATGGTGATGTGGGAGAACTTTTATCATTCTGTGTCAAAGTTCGAATATGAATACCCGATAATGAGTAAATTTTAATTGTTACATCTTCCGGAAGATTAGAAAAAGTAACAAAAGGATCATCTGACGCACTGTTAGTATAGCTTGTTGCCACATTGAATCCAAATAATGGATTTGGAAATACTGTTACTTTATCAAATAATTCTTTTTCCTCTTCAGCTGTAAGCTGTCCTTCTTTCTTAGTTGTAAACTCAAAAACATCAGCAGGTGTATATGGATAATTTGATACAGGCATTATAATTTGATCACCTGTCGAATAGGAATCATTATTATTAGCTCTTTGAATTCCGATAACATACAAAGCATCGAAGAAGGACGATTTAGCTATCAACTTATCTTCTTCAGAGAGGTTTGCATCCTGAGGTACAGTATAGCCGCGTAAATTAGCCCAGGGTACTGCAGCGCCTATATATGTACCACCTTTATATTTTACTTGATTTCCTGATGGATCATAAGTGCTATTAAATATAACTATATACTCTCTTGTTCTCGATAATTGTGTCCCTGGATCCCAAACGCCATCCGGGTTACCAACAACTTCTTGTGGGATTGTATTGGGAGCTGTTTCTATAAAACCAACAGCTAATTGCCTTGTTTCGCCATAAACAAAATCTTCAACCCATGCAGTAAAAGGCACATCAACAAATCCTTGCCCAAATTTACCAGGAGTTCCTCTTCCACCACTCGTATCAGTAGTAGTAACTGCTTCGGCAAAGTAATAATCTAATCTTCGGGTAGCTGCAAAATTGCCGATATAACCGTTTAGATAACGATATGCTTTTCCCTGTTCACCAAACTTCAATACTACCCTTCTAATTTGATCAGCATTTATGAAATTACCCTGACTAAATGATGGCAGATCAGGTGGAGTATTATTAACAGTAGGTTTATTAGCTGCAGGAATATCATTCGAAGTGTAATAATAAATTGTAAAATCTTCATCTACCCAATCTTTTTCTAATTGAAGCTGTAGGTTACCTAAGACCGGAGGTTCACTGGATAATCTAACAATAAACCCTTCTGTTTGAAGCGAAGGAATTGCAATTTCTTCCTTTCCTAAAAGATATTGATTAACTGAATCTATGAGGATAGTCCCTTTTGTAGTATTTTCTAACTTCCATAATGATCTATAATTTGTTGAGGCATCATCAATTATGAAAGTTAATTTGTATTTATCGCCGGTTAACAAATCTTTATTATATACATCATATTTTAATTCACTATTGCTATATCCGCTTAAATGATTTGCATTAACCAAATCCAAGGGAGGATTATATAAATTTTCTCCCAATGTCACGATTGTAATTTTTGGTATATTTTCACTAACACCTACTAAAGCTTGTTTAGAAATAAAATAGTCTCCTTTAACACCAAAACTATCGGGATTTTCTGGGGCGTTTCTATATCTTAATGCATCGTAATTTAGATAATACCCTGTTACTGCAAAGTAATATGGTTTTCCTTTTACAAGTGGTTCATTGGTAAATGGATCTTGTCTAATTCTTAACCTTATTTCCCCTTCATTTGGATCTGAATAGACTGCGGGGCTTAAAGAATCGGCTGTAGCGGTAAATAACAATTCAAGCTGACCTAATCCACTTTCGTTATAAACATTATTTATGAAATTTGCAAGATGATAAGATTTATATAATTTTGAATTTTGCTGCAGTGAAACAAGATCTTGAGTAGAATTAGTTTTGTATGCATAAACATTATATCCTTCAAATCTTAGATCATATTGCCCGGTTTTATTAACAAAATTAACCTGTGAAGATGTATTCCAAATTAAATCAATAAAACCTTCACCTGTTTCTACCGTTGGAACTATAGCAGGCCCGGGCGATGGTGATCTAAAATTATTATCAAATACAAATTGAGCACCGTCATCAATTCTTAATGCTTCAGTGATCGAGCTTTTCTCATCTGTTCCTTGACCGACAACATAAGCAACAACTATTTCTACTTCCTGATCTTTAATCAGCCTAAATGGTCCAGTATTCTGCATTTGCCTCTGATCGGTAGGAACATTATTTAACCAGCCGACTTCTGTTACAGGATTTCCAGAATACCAGAATTTGGGATTAACTAAGCTGCAATCTACTCCTCCTAAAACTTCTCCTAAAGCCCAAGTGCAAGGATCCGGAACTTTCCCTTTTCTATCCAAACCAAGCATATAATTTCGAGCTTCGATATGAGTATTAGGATCGCCTAAGTCGGGGTCTGATTGCTGGTAATGTATAAATGAAGACACACCAAGATTTTTTGCACCGGGAAAAAATTTTACACCAATTCGCTGTCCCCTAACGCTGTAGGCAGTATCCAAAGGTATATCAATCCCTTCATCATAAAGACCATTACTATTGACATCGGTGAAAGTTTCTCCCGGAATATATGAAATAGGCCCGGAAAAGAAATCAATTATAAAACAGGGTGGATTTGTGCCATATTGTATATCAGATCCATCGTTATATATATATCCTGCATTTCGGGTTGTATCTACGCCTACAAGATCATCATTATAATCACCAAGATCAGGATCGGCCCAAGCTCCAAAATAAACATCCTTAAGGGTATCAGCTAATAAGCCTGTATTTTTTAATCTATATCTAACAAACAAAATATTTCCAATTGCTCCTTTAGAAGCAAAAGCAAAAACTGTTTGTCTTACTTCAATTCCTTGAGGTCGAATTCCCGAAAATCTATCTCTCTGGGCTAAAGGTTGACCATCACTATAAACACACCAAACAGTTTCATCCCCAAGCAAATCCGGGCTATCTTCATC
>Ga0105101_10000525_pt1 | contig 16018 bp, 15 predicted proteins | sample PPLLak21cMay2015_2_FD_87037 | JGI IMG/M metagenome (GOLD analysis project Ga0105101, IMG submission 87037) | Freshwater sediment microbial communities from Prairie Pothole Lake near Jamestown, North Dakota, USA - PPLs Lake P8 Core (1) Depth... | ecosystem: Environmental > Aquatic > Freshwater >... | reverse complement strand
GGCATTACCTTAGCCCAAGTCGGCTTGGGCTCGGTGCATGGTTTGGCTTCGCCTTTGGGGGCGTTTTATCCGATTCCGCATGGCGTGGTATGCGGCACGCTGGTGAGTGAGGCCACGCGCATGAATATCGATGCGATGGAGGCGCGTGAGCCGGACAATCCCGCGCTAAAAAAATATGCACAAGCCGGCCGCTTGTTTCGCGGCCGCACGCATTTGGATGAGATCGGCGCGCGGGTATTTCTTGTCCATGTTTTGTCACAGTGGAGCGAGCAACTTAAACTGCCGCGCTTGTCGCAATTCGGCGTGGTCGAGGCCGAACTGGATCATGTGGTTGCCCATTGCCGGGGATCGAGCATGAAGACCAACCCCATTGTGCTGACCGATGCGGAAGTGAAAGCGCTGCTCCTCAAGCGGCTTTAGCCGTCTCGGAATCTGACGCCGCTGCCGAAAATTGGACAAAATTGACTGCCATGGCATCAACAGTATTGTTAAATATTTAAATTAATCAATTAGATAAAAATCCCAATCGAATTGGCACGGAAGCTGCTCTTAGGGTTAGCAAGAAACGCTGAACCAATAACCGATGGGAGAGACAGCATGGCGAATGTGACGCAAGATGTGAAATTCAGCATTACCCCGCAAACCTGTGGTGAGGCTGAAGAGTGCATCGAAGTGAAAATTTCCGGCGAGCAAAACGTGGCACTTTATTTGACCCCGCAGCAAGCGCGTGCGATGGCATCTGACTTGATCCAAACCGTGTACCGCGCGGAAGTGAAAAACAGTCTGCTCAATGGCCAGCGCAGATCGAACGTGTCTAAAACCGATCCGGCTGCCGACAAGTTTTCTTTGCATACCCCGCACGCCGCATAACGATGTTTTAGCCAGCGTGGTGCTACGTGGTTTGTGGCGCACGAGGGTGATCTCCCCGACTTTGGCAGCCGCAAGGCTGCCATTTTTTTGCCTATTGCGCAGGGGCGCAGGATTCACGCCGACTTGGCGCAGCCTGGCACTTAGCGCATAATTTCATACTTTTTGCTGAATCGAATCCTCATGGCCGACAAACTCGCCATCATGTTGCTCACCATCGACCCCGACTTTCCGCATTTATGCGGTACGCCATTCTTTCAAGCGGCTACCGCAGCCGCGATGGATTTTGAGGTGGAGGTGTATTTCGCCAGCCGTGCCGTGCGTTTGCTGGCCAAGGGCGTGGCGGATCGAATTTACCCCTCGGATAATCGTGCGAAATCGGTTTATGGCTTCATGCAGGACGCCGCTCAGCTCGGCGTGAAATTCTATGCTTGCGGCGGGGCGATGGATGCCTATGCGCTGAAGTCCGATACCATGATCCCCGAGCTAGCAGGTGTGGCGAATGCCACGACTTTTATCGGGCGGGTGATGGACGACGAGTGGCGGACAGTGAGCTATTAGGATTCAGGAAGCGCGCGCAAAGGTTTTTCTGAATCCCGAATCCCGAATCCTGAATCCTGCTCCCTGATCTCGATTTCATTTACAAACGCCCAGGCGCGGATGAAGGCCGGCTCCAACTCATCCATGCCTTCCTGTACTTTTTCCCAATTACCTTCTTTCGCGGCGTGTTCCATGTTACGGGCGATTTCCCGAATTTCATGCGCGCCGATATAGGCCGAAGCGCCTTTGATTTCATGGGCGCGGGCCACCGCCTTGGTGCTTTCCTGCGCCGCGCATGCGACAGTAAGCTGCTCAATCAGACTTTGCGTGCTCGATAGGTAGAGCGTAAGCAACTCGTTTTGCGCCTTGCCATCGTTGCGGAACATGCTTTCGACTTTGCGCATATCGATCGGCGGGTTATCGCCGTTCGTTGCGCGCCGGGTTTCAATCGCGATTTCCTCCTGCGCTGCCGCGTAGCGTTCGGTAAAACCCGGTACCCAGCGTTTGAGCGCGCTCTCCAAATTTTCTACTTTGACCGGCTTGACCAGATAGTCATCCATGCCGCCGCTCATCGCGCGTTCCCGGTCTTCTGTGCGCGCATTGGCGGACATGGCGACAATCGGCGTGCGCTGCGCGCGGCCGCTCATCAGTTCGTGGTGGCGAATTTCGATGCTTGCTTCAAAGCCGTCCATCTCCGGCATTTGGCAATCCATCAATACCAAGTCATAAGGCAGGCGCTGTAGCGCATCGAGCGCTTCCAGGCCATTCGCCGCCACATCCGCGCGAATACCCAGTTTGCGCAGCATATAGATCACAACTTTTTGATTGACGACATTGTCTTCGGCCACCAACACACGCACCGGCAGCGTGGCGAGGCGTAGCCCAGGTGCAGGGGCGCGCATATCCGGTTGAGGCACCACGCCGAGCGCACTGGCAAGGGCATTGGATAAGCGCGCCAGTTTGATTGGTTTGGGGATTTGCGTAGCGAACCCTGCCGCCGCCAATTCATGGGCATTCAAGCGCTGTGCCATGCTGGTCAGTAGAACGAGATGCGTCTCATGGAGCGCGGGGTCGAGCTGAATCGCTTTGGATAAAGTGAGCCCATCGTCCTCGGTAAGCCGGCTATCAATCAATGCCAGGGAGAATGCTTGGTTCTTCGCTTTGGCACCGCTCAATTTGGCGAAAGCCTCGAGATGATTGGCGGCTTCTTCCGGCCGCATATGCCACGCGGCAAGTTGGCGCACCAAACATTCACGCAGCGGGGCGCTGGCCGACGCGACCAACACCCGTGTGCCTTGAAATAGTTCGACGACCGGTGCGGGTTGAGAATGCGCACTTTGTTTTTGCACGCGCGTGGTAAACCAGAAAGTGCTGCCCATGTTCGGCTCGCTGATGACGCCGATATCCCCTCCCATCATTTCGGCCAATTGTTTGGAAATAACCAGCCCCAGTCCGGTGCCGCCATATTTGCGCGTGGTGGAGCCATCGGCCTGAGAGAAGGCTTGGAACAACCGTTGCTGGCCTTCCGGTGAAATGCCGATACCGGTGTCCGTGACAGAGATGTGGAGTTGCGTATTATTCTCTTCCAAGTCGATGAGCCGTACGCGGATGACGACTTCGCCGTGGTTGGTGAATTTCACCGCATTGTCGATCAGGTTGGTGAGAATCTGGCGGATGCGTCCTGGGTCACCCAAAAGCTGCATCGGCGTGGCGGGCGGAATATCGCACACCAGCTCCAAGCCTTTGCTCTGCGCGCGCTCGGCGAGCAACTCGGCGACGACTTCCACCGTGTCGCGCAGGTTGAATTCCACAATTTCCAAACTCATCTTGCCGGCTTCGATCTTGGAGAAATCGAGAATATTGTTGATGATCGCGAGCAGCGATTCAGCCGAGGAGCGCACGGTCTCGGCGTAATCGCGCTGCAGGGGGTTAAGCTTGGAATCGAGCAGCAAACCCACCATACCGATGATGCCGTTCATCGGCGTGCGGATCTCGTGGCTCACATTGGCGACGAATTGGGTCTTGATGCGCGAGCCTTGCAGCGCGGCTTCGTAAGCGGCTTTGACACGCTCTTCATTGCGTTTGCGCTCGGTGATATCGCGCATGATGGCTTGCAATACCACCTTGTCGTCGAGCGCCATCAAATGCAGCGATATTTCGCAATTGAACAAACTACCGTCACGTCGCATGCCCAGCCATTCAAAATCGCTGTGGCCCTGCGTCATGGCGAGTTGCACCTGTTGCGCGGCGAAATCCGCGGAAGGGGTGCCATCGGGCTGGGTCGGTGGGGCGAGATCGGCTGGTTGCTGGCGGCAGAATGCTTCGACGGAAGGGCACTGAAACATGGTGAGCGCAGCCACATTACAGTCGAAAAAACCACGCTCATTGAATAGCACAATGCCGTCTGAATTAGCGGAGAACAGTGTTTTATACTTGACCTGCTCGCGTTCGATGGCGATCGTTTGCTGGTTTGTGCGGCGCATTACCACAATGGCGATCGCCAAACCCAGCAACACCATGCTGGTACCGAGCACAATCATCAGCCATTCCGTTTTGCGATAGGCTTCCGCCGCTTCATGTGCCGCGTCGGTGCTGGCTTTTCGTTGCAGATCGAGCAGGTTGTCCAGCTCGGTCACCAGCAATTGTTGGGCGGGAATTGCATCATCATGCAAAGTGAGCAGCGCTTCTTGATTGCGCTCGTCCATTGCCAGTTCCAAACCATGCAACACTTTGGGTTGGGTCTGCGAAGCCACGGCGCGAATGCGGCCGAGCACATGCATTTCTTCCTCGCTGGAGATCATTTGATCCAGCTTTTGACGCGCATTGGTGAAATTGATGCCGTAGCTGTAGAAGCGTTGCAGCTCTTCATCTTTTTCGAAATTGTCATGCGCATTGACGATGGTGTGCATGGCGATAATGCGCTGGCGCAGCGAGTCGCGCATCACACTGGCTAGCTCCACCTTTTTGTTGTTCTCATTCACGATGCGCTCGAGCCGGCCGTTGATGGAGGACATTTGCGTCAACCCCACCACCGCCAGCGAAACCATCAGTGCCAGCACCAGCCCGAAGCCGGTGCCGACGGAAAACATCATGTGTTTGGAAAACATGGATAGAAACCGAAGAAACCGCGATAAATGGGAATTTAATACCCGTTGCGGGGAAATGACAAGTTAACGCCGTGGGAACGCCACCACATGATCGACAATCAGGCGAATGCCGATTTTTTCGCCTAGCGCGTGATTGTGATGGCTGGGCACCAGCGAAAGTACGCTGCCGCCGCCGGGCAGACGCAGCGTGTAGAGAATATGCGCGCCACGGAAAGCTTTGTGCGTCACTTGCGCCAGCATGGGGCTGGCGTCGTCATGCACGATGTCGTCCGGTCGCAACAGCACATCCACCGGGCAGCCACGCTGGCATTCAGCGGGGAATTCGCCTTCCAGAATGCCGAGCTCGATTTCGATTTTGTTTTGGTTCAATACCGTGCCCGGCAACAGCACGCCTTGGCCGATGAAGTCGGCGACAAAGCGGTTCGCCGGTTGATGGTAAAGATTGTAGGGCGTATCCCATTGCTGGATGCGGCCTTCATGCATGATGCCGATTTCGTCGGCGATGGCAAAGGCTTCGTGCTGGTCGTGGGTGACCAGGATCGCGGTGGCACCTTCGCGTTTGAGGATGTCGCGCACTTCCAGCGACAGGCGTTCGCGCAATTCCACATCCAGATTGGAAAACGGCTCGTCCATCAACAACAAGCGAGGCCGGGGCGCCAGCGCGCGCGCCAAGGCCACCCGCTGTTGCTGGCCGCCGGAAAGCTCGTGCGCAAAGGCATGCGCCGATTCAGTCAGATTCACCAGCGCGAGCATTTCCGCGACGCGCGCCGCCCGCGCGGCGGGGGTTAAGCCATGCAAGCCAAAACCGATGTTGTCCTGCACATTGAGATGCGGGAATAAAGCGTAGTCCTGGAACACCATGCCGATCTGGCGCCGCTCGGGGGGCAGGGTACGCCCGTGCCGGCTCACGATATGTTCCGCGATGCGAATTTTACCCTCGCTCAGGTCTTCGAAACCCGCGATCAGGCGCAGCACCGTGGTCTTGCCGCAGCCGGAGGGACCGAGCAAGCAGCCGATCGCACCTTGCGCCAGCTTGAACGACAAACCATCGACCACGGTTTTGTCGCCAAAACGTTTTACTAGATTTTCAGCTTCGAGCAGCATGTTATTTTTCCGAATGCCGGACCAGCATCACGACCGGGATCAAGCCGGCCACCACCAGCGCCACCGCCGGCAGCGCGGCGCGCTCCCATTCGCCTTCCGACGTCATTTCAAAAATGCGTGTGGCGAGCGTATCCCAGCCGAAGGGACGTGTCATCAGGGTGATCGGCATTTCCTTCATCACATCGACAAACACCAGCAGCGCGGCGGTTAAGAGCCCTCCGCGCAGCGCGGGCAGGTGAATTCGCGTCAGCACTTGGCGCGTGGTCAAGCCGAGGCTGCGCGCGGCATCGTCCTGGCTGCGCGTGATGCGCTGCATGGCCGCATCCACCGGCTGGTGCGCTACCGCCAGGAAACGCGCGAGATAGGCGGCGAGCATGGCGACGAGGGTGCCTTGCAGAATTTGCTCGGCGGGCACATCGATTGATTGCATGAGCGCGATATAACTATTGTCGAACCAGGCGATCAAGCTGAAGCTGCCGATGGCGAGCACCGCGCCCGGCACCGCATAGCCCAGCGTGGCCAAGCGCGTGGTGAGTTTCATCGCGCCATCGCGGTGCTGGCGCGCGGCGTAGGCTAGCCAGGTGGCGACCCAAACGCAGAGCAGGGCAGACAGCGCGCCTAACAGTAGCGAGTGATAGGCATACGAAAAGTAGCGCGTATCCAGATCCTGTGCCCACACGTTCCATGTCCAACGCACGAGCATGCTGACCGGCAGCGCGAAGGCGAACAACAGAATCAAGGTGCACCACGCCGCTGCCAACCATTTTGTCTTGCCGTGCAGGGTGATGCGCTGTTGGCCGCTGGCGCGGCCGGTGGGCGTGTAGCGCATACGATTGCGCGAGTATTGCTCGAACACGAGCAGCACGAATACGCCGACGATCAACAGCGAGGCGAGTTGTGCCGCGGCGGGCAGCGAGAACAAGCTGAACCAGGCTTTATAAATACCGGTGGTGAAGGTGTCATAGTTGAACACCGCAACCGTGCCGAAATCCGCCAACGTTTCCATGATGACCAAGGCTACGCCGCCGGCGATCCAGGGACGGGCGAGCGGCAGCGCGACACGATAGAAACCTTGGCGCCGATTCAAGCCGAGCGACTGCGCGGCTTCCAGTGCGCGCCGGCCTTGGGTGAGAAAAGCGTTGCGCGTCAGCAGGTACACATACGGATAAAGTGCTAAGGTCATCGCGAACGCCACGCCCGCACCAGAACGGATGGGCGGAAACCAGATCGGGCCGAACGCCTCACGCAGCGCAGTCTGTACCGGGCCGGTGTAATCGAACACGCCAATCATGACAAAGCCGGTGACATAGGCGGGCAGCGCCAGCGGCAGCATCAGCGACCAGGAAAAAAATCGCCGCCCGGGGAAATCGCACACCGCCGTGAGCCAGGCCAGCGATACGCCGATGAACGCCGTACCCACGCCGACGCCGAGTGCGAGCAGCAGGGTATGGGTGATGTATTCGAACAAGACCGTTTGTTTGAGATGCGTCCAGACATCGGTATCCGGTGCACCCAGATAAGTGAAAACGACGATGACGGGGGCTAAGGTGAACAGGGCAATCGAGAGTGCGGCCAGGCGCCAGAAGCCCCAAGCGCCGGGCTTTAAAAACGCAAAAGCGCCGAAGGGCGCTTTTGCTGCGATGGATGGGGAAGATGGGGGCGTCACTTATACCCTGCGCGGTCCATCAGTTTCACGGCCGCCGCTTGCAACTCGCCCGCTTTGGTGACGTTGATCGGATTCCGCTTGAAGCTGCCCCAAGCCGCGACCACCGCATCGGGTTTCACCAAGGGATTGGCTGGGTACTCCAGATTCACGTCGGCAAACAAATTCTGCGCTTTCTTGGAGGAGAGCCATTCCAGCAGCTTGATCGCGGCTTGTTCGTGCTTCGCGTACTTGGTCACGCCCGCTCCGGAAATATTTACATGCACGCCATTGCCGGATTGATTGGGCCAGAACAGGGCGAGCGGCAACTTGGGACTTTTTTCGATCAGGCGGCCAAAGTAGTAGGTGTTGACGATGCCCACGTCGCATTGGCCGGCGGCGATGGCTTCCATCATCTTGGTGTCGTCGGGGAATACGTCGGTGGCGAGGTTGGCGACCCAGCCGCGCACGATTTGCTCGGTTTTCGCCTCGCCGTGTTCGGCGATCATCATCGCCACCAGCGACTGGTTATAAACTTTTTTCGAGGTGCGCAGGCAGAGACGGCCTTTCCATTTCGGGTTGGCCAGATCTTCGTAGGTGCTCAGCTCGCTCGGTTTCAGCTTTTGCGTGTTGTAGACCAGGGTGCGTGCGCGTATCGAGAGACCAAACCAACGGTTACCCGGATCGCGCAAATAACCGGGGATATTGCCGCTCAGCACCTTGGATTGCACCGGCTTGAGCAGGCCTTCCTGCGCGGCTTGCCACAGATTGCCCGCATCCACCGTCAACAGTAGGTCGGCTGGGGTATTGGCGCCCTCGACTTTCAAGCGCTGCATCAGCGGGCCTTCCTTGTCGGTGATGAACTTGATTTTCACCCCGGTTTCTTTGGTGTAGGCATCGAACAAGGGCTTGATGAGCTGTTCATTACGGGCGGAATAGACCACCACTTCATCGGCCTGGGCGGTTCCGACGAGGCCGGAAAGCGCGATAAATGTAACAAAAAGTAATCTAATAATTAATAACATATGAAGTATACCTAATGTTAAAAGTTAACTTATAAATGCGTTGCTTAAGGTATTTTCAAGCCAGACATTATCTTGGCACAAACGAGAACGATTCGCAATACTAAAAACAATTGCGAATGTAGGGGAAATGACTTTATTAGGACAAAGGCGCGGTTGTGAAACGAATCAGCGTATTTAGCCGGCCTTCAAACCAGGCATCGAAAAGCACGAGTTTTGGCTGAATGGAGACCTTGAAGCCAGTCTGTTGACTGGGGGTGATGTCGTGAAATTTCAGCTTCTTGCTTTTCACGATCACTTCCATGCTCACATGCATGGGATAGTAGCCATCCAGGAATTTGCGCATGAATGGCCCATTGGCAATGTGAAAAGTGCCATCCGGTTGCGGGTAGAGCACTTTGCTTTGAAGCGCAACGCAGATTTTTGCGTTTGATCCCACGTCTTTGAGTTGCACGGTTGCGCCTTCCACCCAGGCTTTTTCGATGCCGTGCGATGACACGATGCGCAGCTTGCGCACGCGATCTTCGCGGAACACGATTTGGGTGGCCGGTACCCGATCCAAATTCTCATGGCATTGGCGCAGCTCGCCCCAGCCATCCACCACGGTTTGATCGCTGAGGGTGAGCACATTGTGATGGTGATGCACCGGTTTGGCGGGCTGGCGGGTGAGAAACACCAATTCGCCTTCATTCACATCCGCCGCGCTGGGGTCAGGCGGTGCATTGAACCAATCGTCCATTTCCTGCTGGGAATATTCACGGGCGGGGCTGTTAAAAGCGCAAGCCAAGAGTAGAAGAGAGAGCATCAGGCGAGCCATGGCAACCCCCGAACTGAAAAAGACGAAATAACTATGGCCCGGCTGGGCTAGGCTGTCAAACCTGAAATAGGCTATTCGGAGAGGGCGAGGCGGCGCGCGCCGTTGAAGCGCTTGGACCAGTACTTTTCGGTTAAATCGGAGACCTTGACATCGCCGCTGGAGGAACTACTGGCATGGATGAAGCGGTTGTCGCCGAGATAGATGCCGACATGCGAAAATGCCCGGCGCAGGGTATTAAAAAACACCAAATCGCCCGGTTTGAGGTCGGTCTTGGTGATTTGCTCGCCGTTTTGGCTCAGGGCGAGCGCGTTGTGCGGCAAGGCCAAGCCGGCTGCCTGACGGAACACATGCGCCACAAAGCCGCTGCAATCGAAACCGCTGTCAACGCTGCGACCGCCGTATTTATAAGCCGTACCGTTCAGGCTGAGCGCATACAGCAGCAGATCTTGGGATTTTTCCAACACCGGGGCGGCAGCCGGCGCCTCGGCCTCGACCGGGTCAGCCACGGGCGATTCGGCGTGCACAAAACCGCTGATTGCAAGCAAAATGGCTAAAAGGGTTGGAGGCGCGATACGCATGTTCCACATTTAAAAAGAATTTTAGGCTGAAGTAAAGTGAAAATAATGACAGCCGGTTCAGGCGGGGGCGTATTCAGCTACACTTGAAAGTGTTTGGAAGGGTTAAGAAACATAGTCATTCAACCAAGGAGAAGATCATGAGCGAAGAGCAAAACGAAGCGATCAAAACCGAAGCCGCAACCGTGGTGGAAGCGGGTAAAGATCTACGGACTCAAGTGCGGGATATTACTTTACGTGCCTTGTCGCGCCGCTCCTTATCCTTGGGCGAGGTCGGCGGGGTCGTGCGCGCGGTGACCGAGGGCATCAGCCTCGGCTTGGGCCGGCGTGGCGGGGAAGTAAAAGACGCGGCGCGCGAGGCCTTGGGCGGCCTGGATGAGGCGCTGAAAAAGCTGGCCGAAGTGACGCGCTTAACCATGCAGCAAGCCACCTCCCAGGGCAAAGCCTTTCATGTGGAGGATTTGAAACCCGCCATGGAAGAAATGAAGCGTCTGGAAGAGACCTTCCTGTCCACGGTGTCGCAAGTGACCAGTGCGGCGGGCGGGCGCATTAAGGAAGAGTTTCAAGCCTTCGTCAGCCATGGCCGGCGCGCGGGAACCGATTCCGGGCGCGTCATGGCGGATACCGTCGCCGATTTCAACAAGCGCTTTTTCTCCGCAGTCAAAGAGGGAGTGCGTGAAAGCGCCGGCGCAGCGAGCGAACTCAAACAGCGTTTGGGCGAAGTGGGTAGCGGTATCCTGTCGGGCATGGCCGACGCTTTGCACGAAAAAACGCGACCAGACGACGACCAAAAGGTGCACTAATTGCTGCTAGAGACTATCAGTTTGGTGCGGGATCTCCCGCGCTTGCATGAAATTTCCTCAATCTTAATTCGCTATGGCGGCGGCGACTTGGTGCGCCGCCTGGGGGTGGGCGGCATTCTGGAGCGCGCCGGGCGCGTGCTGCACTGGAAAGAATCGGTCGAGATCGAGCATCTGGATCCAGCGCAGCGCTTTCGCCAAGCGCTGGAGGAATTGGGGCCGACCTTCATCAAGCTGGGCCAAGTGCTGGCGACGCGGGTCGATCTTTTTCCGCCGAACTGGATTAGCGAACTGGAAAAGCTGCAATCCAATGCGCCGGCCCTGCCTTTCGAGAAACTCCTGCCGCAAATGAAAGCGACACTCAAGGGGCTGGATCCGCACGTCGTCTTCGACAACCTGAACACCACGCCGCGCGCCGCCGCGTCCATCGCCCAGGTGTACGAGGCGAACCTCAAGGACGGCACGCCGGTCATCATCAAAGTGCGCCGGCCCGGCATCGAGACCAAGATCGAGGCGGATCTGCGCATCATGTCGCACATCGCGCGCTTGGTGGAGGCGGAATTCCCCGAAACGCGGCGCTATCAGCCGCGCCAAGTGGTGCAGCATTTTGCCAAATCGCTGCGGCGCGAGCTGGATCTCGCAGCCGAAGCACGCAACATCCAGCGCTTCGGCGAAAAGTTTGCCGCGGATGAAACTGTGCTCATCCCCAAAGTGTATTGGGATTACACCGGCCAAACCATGAATGTGCAGCAACGCATCGACGGCATCCCCGGCAACAAATTGCTGGATGCGGATGCGGCGGGTTTGGATCGCAAGGTTTTGGCCGATCGCGGCGCCAACGTTGTGCTGCGCATGATCTTGCTGCACGGCCACTTCCACGCCGATCCGCACCCCGGCAATGTTTTTTATCTGCCCGGCAACCGCATCGCGCTGGTGGATTTCGGCATGACCGGCATGCTCACCCATGAGCGTCGCAACCAAATCTCCGATTTGCTCGTCTCCATTCTGACCAAGGACGAGATGGGCTTGTTGGACGTGTTGTTGGAGTGGACCGGCGATTCGGTCGTGAACGAAACCAAGCTCGCCTCGGATGTAATCGAATTTATTTTCAATTACTCCAGCGTGCATCTCAAAGACATCAGCTTCGGTAATCTGCTGAATGAATTGACCGCGATGATCCGCGAGCACCATTTGGTCATGCCGTCCGATTTGACGCTCCTGTTCAAAACCTTGATCACGCTCGAAGGCCTGGGGCGCCAGCTCAATCCGGAATTCGACATGGCCGAGCACGTCGAGCCGTTCGTGAAAGAAGTGCTGCGCCTGCGCTATTCGCCCGAAGCCGTGATGAAGCGCAGCGCGCACAGCGTCAAGGACATGTTCTCGGTGCTGACCGGCTTGCCGCGCGACTTGTCCAAGTTTTTTAAGGAACTGCGCCGTGGCCGGGTGCGCATCGATATCGACGTCAAACGCTTAGAACGATTCGGGCAACAGATCGACCGCACCACCAACCGGCTCACCATCGGCATCATGACCGCCTCGCTGGTGATCGGCTCTTCCATCGTGATGACTATCCAGGGCGGCCCGAAAATTTTCGGCATGCCGTTTTTGGGTTTTCTTGGTTTCCTGATCGCGGTCGTGAACAGTATTTGGATTGTGTTCTCGATTTGGCGTGCGGGGAAGGAATAACAGGGCAGTATGATTTTTGAGTTTCACGTTAACAAAGATCAATTTATAAAATGATGGGGCCTCACTGGTGTTGACTTGGTTTTGGGCCCCCTGTGCACCGCCGAGTAGCGCAGCCATGCCGGGGGTAGTCGGCGAGGACTGTCTGAGCGCGTAGCGCAAGTTCCGCAGCCGCCCGGCATGGCGAGCAACGCAGGGTACCCCCAGCGCTTTTTGCTGGGGGCGGTAAGCGGGGTGTCTTTCTTTTTGGTTACTTTTGCTTGGACAAGCAAGAAAAAGTAACTGCCCCGCCGGGGCATAACCGGCCCCAAACAAAATGCGCGAAGCGCTCGACAATATGAACCCAGGCACGCTCTATCTCATTCCCTCCCCTTTAGGCGAATCTGCGCTCGATTCGATTCTGCCCGAACAAGTGCGCGCCATTGCGGCGAAACTTGATACCTTTGTCGTGGAGCATCCCAAGACCGCACGCGCTTTTCTGAAACAGATCGGCACCCACACGCCCTTGCAACAATTGAATCTCCTGGTGCTTAACGAGCACACGCCCGAATCCGAATTGGCGTCCCTGCTTGCCCCCCTATTGGCTGGAAAAGATGTGGGCCTCATTTCGGAAGCTGGCTGCCCCGCCGTGGCCGATCCCGGATCAAATCTGGTACGGCTCGCCCATCAGAAAAACATTTGTGTTGTCCCCTTGGCCGGCCCGTCTTCGATTTTGCTGTCGCTCATGGCGAGTGGTCTCTCCGGGCAACACTTTGCTTTTCACGGCTATTTGCCAGTGGATAAAACTGAGCGCAAAAAGAAGCTCCAGGAGTTGGAACAAGTTTCCGCCAGCCGCTTTGAAACTGAAATATTTATTGAAACGCCCTATCGCAATCGGCAAATGTTGGAAACGATTGTGGAAACCTGTGGAGCGACTACCGCGGTATGCGTAGCGGTCGATGTGACGCTGGCAACGGAATGGATTCACACCAAAACAGTAGCAGAGTGGAAGAAGCAATTGCCGGAAATCGACAAGCGGCCAGCGGTGTTTTTGTTGCTCGCGCCCGCTTTGAAAAAAGTTAAAGCTCGCTAAACGCCACAATCCGATCCAAGCGCAGCGTTTCTTCCGCGCCGGACCCATCTCGAAATTTCAGCCACTCCGCGCCGTCTTGCGTGAATACATCCAGCGCCAAGCCAGTCAGCTCACGCCCATCTTGAAGTTTTAAATGTAGGGGAATGCGGCGCAGCACGGCGAACTCGAGCCGCTCGTGCTGCACGCAAGCGATGGGCTGGTAATCCACGCAGGCTAGCGCAGTTGCGTGCTGAGGCCCGGTAGCACCGCTTCCGCCGCGGCCGTGCCAAAGCGTTTTGCGAAGCGGTCGGCCAGGCTTTGGCGCGGGGTGTAGTCGACGATGTCTTCGGCCTTGATCACTTCTCGTGCCACATAATCCATGCTGCCAATTGCATCGGCCATGCCCAGCGCAATGCTGCGTTCGCCGGTCCAAATCAAACCGCTGAACATGCCCTCGGTTTCTTTCAAGCGTGCGCCACGACCTTTTTTCACCGTCTGGATGAATTGCTCGTGAATCTCGCCGAGCATGGTTTGCGCATGTTCTTTTTGGCTCGGATCGACCGGTGAGAATGGATCGAGGAAGCCTTTATTATCGCCCGCCGTCATCAAGCGCCGTTCGACGCCTAGCTTTTCCATCGTACCGGTAAAGCCAAAGCCATCCATCAGCACGCCGATGGAGCCGACCAGCGAAGCTTTATCAACATAGATCTTGTCCGCTGCGACTGCGACGTAATAGCCGCCCGATGCGCAGATATCTTCTACCACCGCATACAGCGGAATGGTCGGATGCTTGGCGCGTAGGCGTTTGATTTCGTCGTTGATTTGCCCTGCTTGCACCGGGCTGCCGCCGGGACTATTGATGCGCAGGATGACGCCTTTGGTATGTTTGTTTTTGAACGCGGCTTGCAGGCCTTCGATCATGCGCTCGGCGCTGGCTTGGCTGCCGGATGCGATCACGCCTTCCATATCTACGAGCGCGGTATGTGTTTTGGCGGTCGGCAACTCGGCAGGATTCATCAAACCCTGCACCATGATCAGGAGGATAAACAAATAAAGAAAACCCAGGATCTTGAAAAAGATGCCCCAACGACGCGACCGGCGCTGCTCGGCAACTGCAGCAAGTGCGACTTTTTCCAGGGTTTGACGTTCCCAATTTTCAGATTCAGCCATGCGATTAGTTTCCTTCAATTAGATAGACGTTGCCGTCGCGTTCTTGAATTTCCAATTTGGTCAGCCTGCGTCCGACGCAAGGCCCGGCCAGACACAGGCCCGATTCCGGCGCGTACATTGCTCCGTGCGTCGCGCAGATGAAGTATAGCCCTGAATCGTCGAAAAACTCGCCAGGATTGAAGTCGAGCTCCACTGGCACATGAGCGCACTGGTTGAGATAGGCCACGGCGCGGCCGCTGTAGCGCGTTACAAAAGCGGGCCTGGCTTCCCCCGCCCATTGCACCTCGAAACGCACACCCTGGCCGCCCTCTTGCAGCGCCTCGGAAGTGCAAATCAGGCGTTGGCCAGCAGCCATGTTTCCATCTCTTGGATATTGCCGACACATTCAAGCGGCGCATGGGTCAGCAAATCCGCGCGCGCATGTGCACCATAGCTCACCGCGAGCGAGGCGACGCCGGCATTTTTCGCCATCAATAAATCATGGCTGGTGTCGCCGATCATCAAGGTACGATTGCGCGCCATGCCGAGTTCGTCCATGAGTTGTTCCAGCATTTCCGGATGCGGTTTGGAGAAACATTCATCCGCGCAACGTGTCGCATGGAAATACGGGCGCAAGCCGGTGTGATCCAACACCCGGTCCAGACCGCGCCGGCTCTTGCCCGTGGCGACCCCGAGCAAAAACCCCGCCGCATGCAAATCGCGCACGACGCCATCCGCTCCCTCGAACAAGGGGATTTCGTGATCCTTGCCCAGATAGTAATAACGGTAGCGCTCGATCAAGCGCGGGTACTCCGCCTCCGGCAATTGTTGCAGCAGATACGCTATCGCTTCATTCAGCCCTAAGCCGATGATATGGCGCGCCGCTTCGTCGGAGGGTTCCTCCAACCCAAGGTCGCGGCAGGCACCCTGGATCGAGTGCACGATGGTGCTGGTGGAATCCATCAGGGTTCCATCCCAGTCGAATACAATTAGGTCGAATTGTTTTGGCATTTCCAAATTTCTAAGCTTTTTCTAAACCACGTACGAAAGCTTCCAGCTCTTTCGGTAGCGGCGCCTCCAGGCTCAGTTTCTCGCCTGTCAGCGGATGCAGGAATGACACGGAAAATGCGTGCAAAAACATGCGTTTCAAGCCCTGCTTGGCGATTTGTTTGTTGAGTGGGAAGTCGCCGTATTTGTCATCGCCGGCAATCGGGTAGCCGAGATGGGCCAAATGCACGCGTATTTGATGCGTGCGGCCGGTCTTGAGCTCACATTCGAGCAAGCTGTATTCGGCGAAGGATTTACGTAAATAAAAGATGGTATGCGAGGCTTTGCCGTCTTCTGTCACGGAGACGCGCCGCTCGCCGGCTTCGGTCAGATATTTATGTAGCTTTAGCTTCACGGCGCGCTTTTGATCGCGCCAAACCCCTTTGATCAGGGCCAGATAGCGCTTATCCACCTCGCCGTCGCGCAGCATGTCGTGCAGTTTGGTCAGAGCCGAGCGTTTTTTGGCTAGAATCAGCACGCCGGAAGTCTCTCGATCCAGGCGATGAGCAAGTTCCAGGAATTTGAGCTCGGGCCGCTCCAGCCGCATTTGCTCAATCACCCCACGCGAAATGCCGCTGCCGCCATGCACCGCCATGCCGGAAGGCTTGTCGATC
>Ga0105101_10000524_pt1 | contig 16024 bp, 15 predicted proteins | sample PPLLak21cMay2015_2_FD_87037 | JGI IMG/M metagenome (GOLD analysis project Ga0105101, IMG submission 87037) | Freshwater sediment microbial communities from Prairie Pothole Lake near Jamestown, North Dakota, USA - PPLs Lake P8 Core (1) Depth... | ecosystem: Environmental > Aquatic > Freshwater >... | reverse complement strand
GCTTTGTTTTTTCTGGTATTATTGTTTTCTTCTGTTTATTGTAAATGGAATGTGGGCTGGTGATAAATCCGTTCAGTTCACAGGCCGTATTGATGATTTCCTGCATGCGGGGATCACAGAATTCAATCACACTGCCACTTTCGATATCTATTAAATGGTCATGCTGGATGCATTGATAGGCTCTTTCAAACTGGGCTATGTTCTTTCCGAACTGGTGTTTCACAACCAGGCTGCAATCGAGCAGCAATTCAATGGTATTATAAAGAGTAGCCCGGCTTACCCGGTAATTCTTGTTCTTCATTAAAACATACAGGGTTTCGATATCAAAATGCCCCGCGTTTTCATAAATCTCATCAAGAATTGCATACCGTTCCGGAGTTTTGCGATGACCCTTTTTCTCGAGATAGACGGTAAATATTTTTTTAACCGTTTCTTTTGTTTCAGCGGAAACCATAAAATACTTTTGTTTTTAGGTATTGACTAAGTTAAAAAAATTTCAGTCAACTCGTATTTTTATTTAATCTAAATTATTATAACAAACGGGGAGGGAAATGGTTTCAGGGAATGTGGTAAAGGTTGTGAAGGTTGTGATGGTTGTGAAGGTTGTGATGGTTGTGAAGGTCAACCAATCAACCAACCTGCCTGCCGGCAGGAAGGTCACCAAATCACCAAATACTTATCTCGTGTACTTGACAAAATAGGCAACCTTTTCGATGGAAGTAATGATATCAGATTCCTCAAGTGCTATATCGGCCGGAACATTGATATTGATCGTGGTGAAATTAAGAATGCCCTTGATGCCTGATGCCACCAGCGCTTTTGCCATCTCCTGTGCGGCTGCTGACGGAACGGAGAGAATAGCTATGGTTATATCCCTGGATGCGATAATTTCACGAAGTCTTTCAATGGAATAACACTGGATGCCGGAAAGAGAGGATCCGATTTTCTTGGGATCAATATCAAAGGCCGCCACCAGTTTCAACATAGGCCTTTTATTCAGCAGGTAGGTAGATAATGCTTTCCCCAGGTTGCCATACCCGACCACGGCAAGGTTCATCACTTCCCTGGGGTCAATGATTTTACCGATGGCTTTCGAAAGGTCTTTGATGTCATAACCAATTCGGCTCTGGCTTGAATAGCCAATGAACATAATGTCACGCCGCACCTGAACGGCAGTTATGTTATGCAATTGGGCCAGTTCATGCGAGAAAATATGCGTTTTACCTTCATCCAGGCAGCGGAGCATAGTTCTCCGGTACTCGCTAAGTCTCTTAACTGTCTTTTCAGGTAATGCTTTCATTATTTAATTAGCATGGGAGGGCTAAAATAAGGAAAAAGTTTGAAAATTGGTAAACGATGAACTAAGAACCGTAATCAATCAAGTAAACGGTTAACGGAATTCCATAGCTAACCTGCCTGCCGGCAGGCAGGCGGACAACAACCACAACCTTCATAACCCTCACAACATATTCCATTTTCTTTTTATCTTTACGAAACAGAACCATATATCCATGAATCATCGGCGGGAAATAATAATATGCCTTGGTAGTTCCTGCTTTTCACGGGGAAATAGAAACCTGCTGAAGATCATTCAGCGGTTCATCCTTCATCATGGCCTTGGTGATAAGGTTTTTTTCAAGGGCGACCATTGTTTCGGGGAATGCAGTGAAGGCCCCAATATTAAGGTTGGCGGAAAATTATTTAACCATGTGAGTGAAGATAATATCCAGCAAATACTTAAGGAATCACTGCAGGATCTGTTTAAAACCGGAGGATAGGATTTGGAACCATTAGTAAAAATCGAGAGCGTAAACTGCACCAAATGCTATGCCTGCATTCGGACTTGTCCGGTGAAGGCTATTCAGGCAGACCCGGCAGATGGTTATCCTGCCATCAACCCTGCCAGGTGCATCGGATGTGGGGCATGCATCATGTCCTGCGGTCCGAAAACCATAGTATACCGCAGTTCTATAGAGGAGGCTAAAGCACTGCTGGCTTCGGGCGACAAGGTGCTGGCCCTGTTATCTCCCAGTATATCAGTTGAATTTGAGGATGTTACCGATTACCGCAAATTTGCCACCATGCTCAGGGCCCTGGGTATTGCGTATGCCTGTGAATTGTCTTTTGGCGTTGACGTCATAGCCTATAAATATCAGCATCTTTTTAGTGATTTTAAGGGACGGTTCTATATTACCGCCACCGATCCCGTCATTGTTTCCTATGTGGAAAAATATCATCCTAACCTGATCGGGAACCTGGCGCCCCTCGTGTCTCCCATGATTGCCGGAGCACGCATTGCCAGGCATCAGTACGGGCCGGACATCAAAGTAGTGTATATCGGTCCCGATATTTCCAAGAAGGATGAAGCGATGCAGTATGATGATGACCGCAAAGTTGACCTGGCCATCACATTCACCGAACTGCGGAGTCTTTTCAAATACTACAACATTGATGAGGCGAACCTGGAATTTTCAGATTTTGATCCTCCGCTGAGTTACAAAGGTGCTTTGTACCCGCTGACCAATGGGATTATTCAGGCGGCAGATATGGACGAAAACCTGGTGACTACCAATGTAGTGTCCATCGAGGGCAGAAAACCAATGCTGGAAGCGTTGGAGGAATTTGAGAACAACATTAAGTCCATTCACCGGCATGTGCATATCACATCCGGCAATTCACTGGCCGGCCCCGGCTTCTCAAAACAAAGCAACCGGCTGTTCAGTGAGCACCTTGTAATCCAATTTGCCAACAAACGCCTGCAGCGATTTTTCAGGGCTGAATGGTACGAACAGCTGCAAAAATCGCTGGAACTGGACTACAGCAGGACGTTTAAAAATGATGACCAGCGTTTGCCCGAGCCCCCTGAGGAGAAAATCAACGAGATCCTTACCATGCTTGAAAAATCAGGAAGTGATGCGTTGAACTGCTCGGAATGCGGGTACGCAACCTGCAGGGAATTTGCGATCGATATCGGAAAGGGACTTACCACTCCTGAAATGTGCGTCTCATACGCCCTGAAGAATAGTTCGGACAACATGGAATCCATCCGTCAGCTGAATGAAAAACTGGCCCATACCCGCAAAGTGTTAAAGGAAACGGAAGAAAATGCGCGCATACAGCGGGAAGCCGCCAGTCAGATGACAGAACTTACCGACACCATGCTGGAAAAATTAAGGGCCGGTGTTGTCTTTGTAGACAACAAGCTGAAGATACTCAAGGCCAATGTTACCTTTTCATCCATACTGGGGGAGGAGGCCGAAGAGATCAATTCCGTAATACCGGGACTGGTAAATGCTGATCTGAACAAACTTATCCCCCCGAATTTCATCAACCTGTTTTCCTATGTGCTGAATGATAGCGAAAATATTGAGAACAGGGATATCAGTGTCGGAGAAAAGCTGTTGAATGTCTCTCTCTTCCCGATTGTTAAAGGCAAGGTGGTTGGGGGCATAATCCGCGATATGAGAGCCCCCGAAGTTCAGCGCACTGAGGTGATCAACCGGATCAACGACGTCATTGACCGAAATCTTGAAATGGTGCAGAAAATCGGATTTCTCCTGGGAGAAGGGGCTACTGATATTGAACGGATGTTGAATTCCATCATTGAATTCTATAAAGGAGAAAAAAAGAAATGACAAAGGGCTGATATGGAAGAGAATTTCTTTGTAGAAGTCGATTGCCAGCAGAAAAGCTATGAAGGTGAGCGGATTTGCGGTGATGTTTTCCTGTCGGGGAGAGTGAAAGAAGAGAACCGCATTGTCCTGGTCCTTTCCGATGGAATGGGACACGGCATTAAGGCCAACGTGCTGGCCACCCTTACGGCTACCATGGCCCTTAATTTTACCCGGGAGCATAAAGAGCCTGAGAAAACGGCCGAGATCATCATGAAAACCCTGCCGGAATGCAGTGAGCGGAAGATCAACTACTCCACTTTTACCATCATCGACATCGAATATGATGGAAAAACCACCCTGCTCGAATATGATAATCCGGCCGGCGTGATCATAAGGGACAGAAAAGTATTTCAGCCTGAAACGAAAACGATATCGCTTACCTGTGATTCCAACACCGGAAAAAAGATCAGGATCTGCAGCTTCATTCCGAAAAAAGGTGACCGGATCATCTTTTGTTCCGATGGCATAGCCCAGTCAGGCATGGGTACGCCACGCTTCCCCTTTGGCTGGGGTATCGATAATGTCGCCCGCCTGGCGGTGGATACGGTAAAGCAATTTCCGCAGATCTCTGCCCGCGAATTATCGGCCAAGATCCTTAACATGGCATACCGGAATGATGGTTTCCAGGCCCAGGATGATACAAGCTGCGGCATCGTATATTTCCGTGAACCACGACGCCTGCTGATCTGCACCGGGCCACCCTACAATACGGAGGATGACCCTTTACTGGCACAATCGGTAAAGGAGTTCACCGGAAAAAAGATCATCATGGGCGCTACCACCGGTGATATCATCTCGCGCGAACTGAACCTTAAAATCGAGGATGTATTCCGGTTTGAGGATCCCGAATTACCCCCGCTTAACTACATGGAGAATATAGACCTGTTCACCGAGGGCATCCTTACCCTGAACAAGGTGGAAAAGCTGCTGAAGGCCTATAATCCTAATTTTAAGCTCAGCCGTGGACCGGCTGATGAAATTGTCAAGCTGATCCTCGAAAGCGATGAGATTGATTTTATTATTGGTACCCGCATCAATATTGCCCATCAGGACCCGCACCTGCCGGTAGAGCTGGAAATAAGGCGCACGGTGGTAAACCGCATTGCGCGGCTGCTGGAGGAAAAACTGCTGAAGAAGGTGAAGGTGAGTTATATCTGATAGAACCAAGAACCAAGAACCAGGATAAAAGAAAGATTTTATTCCGGTCCGGCGAAATGCGACAACCGCTTTACGAAAACATCGAGATAGGTTTTGGAAATGGGAACGGTGACGCTGGCGGGGGATTCAAAACCAATGATCAATCCTTCCTTTTCCTTGCGGATAACCTTTACATTGTCGATGTTCACCATAAAGGAGCGGTGGCAGCGCACAAGTCCGGTACCAGGCATCTCCGTTTCAATGCGTTTCAGGGTATTCCTGATCATATACCGGGCCGGTTTCTGATCGGACAGATAATGAATAATGATATAGTTATCAGCAGCTTCGATATACAACAGGTCATCTTTCCTGATGGAAAATTTCAGGGTCCCTTTTTCATCCCGGAATGAGAACATGGATGGGGATGAAACCTCCCTTTTACCGGTAAGATCGGCTGAATCGCGTCCCGTGCCTTTACTTTCCATCTTTTCAAGGGTGGTATACTTGTCCTTGAATGACAAATAAAGCCAGGATATAATGTAGGGAAGCAGGATAATGTAAGCAGTAGTCCTGATCGTATTGCGAAAGAGGATCACAAAATTATCGCCGCCCTGTAGAAAATACCATTGTATCAGGCTGTAAACCAAGGCAAGTACCAGTATTTCACCCACGATCCAGGCAGCATATACAAGGTATTTCATGGGTTTTTTGCGTGTGAAAAGGTGCATCAGTATCCGGCTGATAACGATAACCAGCATGCCGATCAGAATGACAATGCTGGAGTAGGCAAATAATTGCACTTCACTGACATTAAACCATTTATCAGCGCCAAAAGGGGAATAAATATTGATAAATACCAGGGCAAATACAGCGGTAAACAGGATAAAGCTTACCGTGTTTTTTTTGTCGGTAAGATAATCCGGAATTTTCTTTTCCCAGGGCAGCATAACAGGTTTGGGTTATGAACAATAAAGGTAAACAATTTTGTTGTGGGGTGAAATTTTAAGACTTCCAAATAATATTTTTTACCCCGCATAATCAAATTTCACCCCACAGAGACTTCATTAATCCCATGCATACCCCATAAATACCATTCATTGGCCAATATGCCAGCCTTGCTGTTTCTTTGCATATACAGTCAAATCGTTATGAAATACAGTGAACAATACATACAGTTGAAGAATTTGTTTGACCTTGACAAGGAGGAGATAAACATACCGGGAAGCCTGACAAAGATCAGAAATTTCAATTTTCAGTCCCGGCCGCTTTCTGGTTCCGGTTTTAGTGGGATATGTGAAGACAGCAGAATTCCTGAAAACAACCATTTCCGTTATCCGGTTATTGTCCCTGAAGGAATAGACAGGAACGGCAATGTAATAATCTATCTGCATGGCCTGAACGAAAGAACATGGTACAAGCATCTCACGGGTGCAAGGTATCTGGCAGAAAAGACGGGCCATGCTGTCCTTATGTTTCCCCTGTCATTTCATATTAACCGGGGCCGGCCGGAATGGTCTGATGCCCGGAAAATGAATGGCTTGCTGGATATCAGAAAAAGAAATTATCCTGGCATCCGGGAGGCTTCCATTGTCAACCTGGCATTGAGTGACCGGCTGACCCGTAATCCGCAACGGTTTTTCCTGTCGGGATTACAGAGTGCCGTCGACCTGATCAGCCTGCTGGAGCAAATACAAAAGGGTGATCATCCGGCGTTCATGCCGGGAACAAAGACTGACTTCTTTGCCTATTCAATAAGCTGTATGCTGATGCAATCATTAATGGTCAGTAAGGTCAGCGACCTGTTGAGCCGGTCGAGGATAGTTTTTTTTGCCGGAGGTTCACTGTTCAGCCATATGCAGGGTATATCGAAGTTCATCATGGACAGCGTCGCTTTTAATGCTGTCAGTAAATATTATAGGGATGTTGCCGCTAATGTACCCGAATCTTCTGGTGATGAGGAATTTCAAACTGTCATGATGGAAAATCATTTCGGAATGGCCTTCAGGACAATCCTCTCTCCTGACCTGTTAACAAAGGAAAGGGAGAAGCAGATGGCGGACTTCCATAACAATCTGATGGTGATTGCTTTGCGTGATGACAGGATCATACCGGTGGAGGGAATCCGGCTGGCAACGGGAGAAAGGTTTTCCCGATCAAGGCAGTTTAAAGTACTTCATTTCCCATACTCCTACAGTCATGAAAACCCTTTCCCTGTAATGGTCAATAAAATTGAAGAGCAGGTGGAGCAGGCCTTCCGTCTGGTCTATGATATAGCCTCACATTTTATCAACGGGGGAAAATCCCTGGTTACATTACCCGTAACGGATAGCCAGCGATGGCCGTTGGGAGGAAGTGACGAGTAACAAGGGACAAGGGACAAGGGACAAGTGGGAGAAAGAGGGAGATGGGGAGAGGGAGAGAGGGAGAGACTAAGAGATTAAGAGATTAAGAGATTAAGAGACTATTAATCAACCAATCAATAGATCCATAAATTGCGCTGGCGCAAACTTTCGTATGCGCCAGACTTTAAAAAACTGTGTGAATTGGACCGCGCAGTGAAGCGGGGTGTCCGATAATTATCGGAGATCTTTTTTTACCTCTATCAATTCCTTGCACTTTTCGTATTGCTCTGTCTTTTCAAAGTGCGTAAGCAATTGAGAAAAGAAATCCTGGCTTTCAAAGAAAGGATGCCTTGCATTAAAAGGGATCTTGCCGGTAACCGTGAGTTCAAATACATATTCCGGATCCTGCTTTGTATCAACTTCATCCAGGGATGCCGCATCGTTCAGCAGTTCGGAATGTCTGTATTTATTCAGGAACTGAAGCAGGGTAAGCTGCAGATTGGTATAATCAGTATTCTCGGCCAGCAGGTTTTTGTTTTCTTCATAATACTTCTCGTAGGCTGCCATTTGATTTGTTGACTCGGGATGGTTGGAAAGATCGCGGATAATGTTCTCATTCTGGTTGATTATCACCAGGTTATGTTTTACCTGGTTTTTCAACGACTCGATCATGTTTTCAATTATCTTTTTCATGGCGAAATGTGAAAGTGAAAATCCTGATCAAATGTATAGGAAAATTTATTCCGCCAATTTTATTTTTGATCAAACCCTGAAAAGTATTCACAAGTAATACTATATTGGTGATTGGTTGCCCTAAGCAATGCATAAAACCATCGTTTCAGGTATATAACCGGTTGACCGGTATTGACAAACGGGTTCAAATTGAAGGTGAAAATGTGGTATTTTTCTATTTTATTTTATATTTGTACGCCTGAAAACGGAAAAAATGCGGTTGTTAATACTCTGAATCGCCCACGAGAAGGGCAACAGAGATGAATAATCAGGTTCTTTAATTAAACTTTATTGCCGATGAAAATTCTAGTTTGTATCAGTAGCGTGCCTGACACCACTACCAAAGTGAAGTTTGTTGACGAAAATAAGAAGTTTGATGCCACCGGTGTACAATGGGTGATTAATCCATGGGACGAATTAGCCCTTACCCGTGCACTTGAGCTGAAGGACACCTCAGCCGGTGTTATTACAAACGTTACGGTGGCGCATGCCGGACCGGCAACTGCAGAACCAACCATAAGAAAAGCCCTGGCCATCGGAGCTGATGAAGCTATAAGGGTGAATATAGAACCGGCTGACGCCTATTCTGTTGCCTCCTGTCTGGCTGATTCCATAAAAACAGAAGCCTTCGACATGATTCTGTGCGGGATTGAATCCAGTGATTTTAACGGATCAACCGTGGGCGGCATGGTGGCAGAATGCCTGAATTATCCTTCTGTTTCAGCCGTATCACAGATCCATATGGAAAACGGGCAACCGGTTATTACCCGTGAGATTGACGGAGGGAAGGAAGTCCTTACGGTACCTGTACCTTTTGTCGCCATTGTCCAGAAAGGCATTGCTAAGGAACCCCGCATTGCCTCCATGCGTGGTATCATGACGGCCCGTACCAAAGCCATAAAAGTCATTGAACCGGCACCGGTTGTGCCCCTGACCCGGATTATCCAGTATGAATTGCCCGCAAGGCGAGCAGCCTGCATATTTATCGATCCGGAAAACCCCAAACAGCTTATCGAATTACTTCAAAACGATGCCAAGGTTATTTAATATTATCTGTACATTTTAGTTGTTAAACAAAACCTAAAGAAAACATTATGTCTGTATTAGTATATACCGAGAACTGGGATGGAAAATTCAAAAAATTGTCCTTCGAGTTGGTTTCATACGCGGCAAAAGTTGCGGAAATGCTCAACACTTCGGCTACGGCATTGTCCATTGGAAAGGTCGAAACCAGCGAGTTGGAAAAGCTTGGAAAATACGGAGCAAAAAAAATTCTGAGGCTTGAACATGATAGTTTGCAAGCGCTGGATAATCAGGCATATACGAAAGCTATTGTGGATATTGTTCAGCAAACGGGGGCAAAGGTCATTATCCTGTCCAATAACAATACCGGGAAAGCGCTGGCCCCCAGGCTGTCAGTAAAGCTGAAAGCAGGCATTGGTTCCGGCGTCAGCAAATTGCCCCTCAGCCTCAATCCTTTTGTAGTCTATAAAAGGGTGTATTCCGGAAATGCTTTTGCACATCTTTCCATCGAAACAGATATCAAGATCATCACCCTGGCCCAAAATTCATTCGAACTTATTGATATTTCCGGTACAGCTGCCATTGAGAATGTTTCCCTGCAGCTGGATGGCAGTCTTGTCAAAACACAGATAAAGGAAGTGCAGAAACAAACCGGTAAAATCCTGTTGACCGACGCTGAAATTGTGGTTTCCGGCGGCAGGGGAATGAAATCTCCAGATAACTGGGGCCCGCTGGTTGAACTGGCCGGGCTGCTGGGTGCAGCAACCGCATGCTCACGTCCGGTTTCCGACGAAGGATGGAGATCGCATGAGGAGCATACCGGACAAACAGGAAAGATCATCGCTCCCAATCTTTACATGGCTATCGGCATATCAGGGGCCACCCAGCATCTGGCCGGGGTGAGCTCATCCAGATATATCATTGCCGTTAATACCGACAAGGATGCGCCGATATTCGAGGCAGCCCAGTACGGCATCGTTGGGGATGCCATGAAGGTGCTTCCCAAACTGGTAGAGGCAGTGAAGGAAATGAAATCCAAATAGGGACTCATAGCTTTCGGTTTATAGCATGCTCCCGTTAAACCCAACTCCCAACCCCCAATCTACTAACTTCTAACTTCTAACTTCTAATTTGCATATGACCCGACAAGTAATATTTGCATTCGTGGTGCTGATAACCCTTGGGATCTTTGCATGGACGATCATGCGGATCATCCGGTATTTCAGGCTCACAAAGCCGGCTTTCCCGGTAAGGGATTTTGGCCGTCGGTTCAGGGTTATGCTCGATGTCGCTTTTGGCCAGACCAAGATATTCCGCAGCCCTGTTATAGGTTTCTTCCATGCCCTGGTTTTCTGGGGTTTTTGTATTATCCTGCTGGGGAGCATCGAGATGGTAATCGACGGCCTGTTTGGAACCGACAAGGCATTGAAGGTACTGGGTGTATTGCACGATATCATCATGGCCTCAGGGGATATTTTTGCCTTGCTGGTGGCCCTGTCGATCATCATCTTTCTGAGCCGCAGGCTGTTTTTGCACATAAAGCGTTTTCAGGGTATCGAGATGAAACATAAGAACCATGTGGATGCCATCATTGCCCTCAGCCTTATTCTTTTGCTCATGATTTCGCTGCTCGGGATGAACGCGGCCTATGTTGCCGGTCACAGGCTTTCGGGCAACGTGATCCATGGCGTTTATCCTGTAGGCGTTGTGTTGTCGCATTTTTTTACCGGCATGGTCCCCTACCATATTCATATGGTATATGAGGGTTGCTGGTGGACCCACATAATATTGATTTTTGTATTCGCAAACATTCTCCCTTACTCCAAACATTTCCATGTTTTCATGTCCGTTCCCAATGTCTTTCTTTCGCGGCTTGATCCGCTTGGCAAGTTGCCCAATATGGACCATGTTACAAAGGAGGTGAAACTGATGCTTAATCCGGATACCGCTTTTGCGGCTCCGGCTACAGAAACACCTGTTGAGCGGTTTGGCATTAAAGATGTTGAGGATGTCACCTGGAAAAATTATTTCGATTCTCTGTCCTGCACGCAATGCGGCAGATGTACCTCCGTATGCCCGGCCAACCTTACCGGCAAAAAACTGTCACCCCGGAAAATCATCATGGATGTAAGGGCCAGGATGAAAGAAAAAGGGCCGGGACTTGTCAGCCAGGGGAAGGAGTACACCGATAATAAATCACTGGTTCGCGATTATATTACCGAAGAGGAATTATGGGCTTGTACAACCTGCAATGCCTGTGCAAAAGAATGCCCGATCAATATCAACCATCCGACGCTGATTGTGGATATGCGTCGCTACCTTGTGATGGAGGAGGGATCAGCACCGGGCGAGATAAAAGCAGTCTTCAGCACCATAGAGAATAATGGTGCTCCCTGGCAATATTCTCCTGAAGACAGGATGCTCTGGGCCAAAGACCTGGAAATGAAAGTTCATTTATCGTAACATGCTTATTCGCTGAATATGGAAACAAGAAAAGTCAATGTACCGGTAATGGCTGAACTATTTGCCCGGGGAGAGAAACCAGCATACCTGTTCTGGGTGGGATGTGCCGGAGCTTTTGATGACCGGTACAAAAAGGTGGTGAGGGCATTTGTGAAGATCCTGACCCATCTTGGTGTTGGTTATGCGGTGCTGGGCAAAGAAGAATCCTGCACAGGTGATCCTGCGCGGCGTGCCGGCAATGAAATGCTGTATCAGATGCAGGCCCTTCAGAATATTGCCCTTTTCACAACCTATGAAGTAAAGAAGATCATTACCATTTGCCCCCATTGCTACAATATCTTCAAAAACGAATATCCTGATCTGGGAGGGAACTATGAAGTGATCCATTACCTTCAGTTTCTGAACGGTCAAATGGATGAAGGGAAACTTAAGCTGAATGACAAAACCCTGAAAAATATCCGCATCACCTATCATGATCCATGTTATCTCGGGAGGGCAAACAACATTTACCATGAACCCAGGAAAGTGCTGAGATCACTTACCGGCAACCTGGTGGAAATGCACCGTAATAAAAGCTTTGCTTTGTGCTGCGGTGCCGGTGGGGCCCAGATGTTCAAGGAGGCTGAAAAAGGTGACAAGGAAGTATTTATGGAACGTACTGAAGATGCCCTGAAAACCGGGGCGGAGATCATTGCAACGGCCTGTCCTTTTTGCATGACCATGATGACGGACGGATTAAAATATAAAAACAAGGAAAACGAAATAAAAAATTATGACATTGCAGAATTGATTGCCATGAACCTGGATTTGTGAAACACCTGTAGAGAAGAGATTTATAGAGTTTCTCAGAAAATGATGTTATCATTACATTAACAACCCAACAACAATAAAATGGAAAACAGAAAAGTATTGAAAAGCGGTGAATTTCTGGTCAGTGAGATCGAAGCCAATGATATTTTTATACCCGAGGAGTTCAACGAGGAGCAGTTAATGATAGCCCAGACATGCCGTGATTTCCTTAACGCGGAAGTTATTCCGAATATTGACAAGACAGAAAAGCAGGACCGTGAGCTGATGAAGAGCCTGTTAAAGAAATCAGGTGAACTTGGATTGATGGGTATTTCTGTTCCCGAGGAGTTCGGCGGATTTGGCCAGTCATTTGTTACGCAGATGCTTGCCGCGGAAACAATCGGGGCAGGATATTCCTTTTCAGTGGCTTTCATGGCCCATTGCGGCATCGGCACCCTACCCATCATGTATTATGGAAGTTATGATCAGCGCCAGCAGTATGTAACCAGGCTGGTAACCGGTGAGCTGTTGGGCGCTTATTGCCTTACCGAGCCCGGTGCCGGCAGTGATGCCAATTCAGGCAAAACCAATGCCAGGCTTTCGGAAGACGGCAGGCATTATGTCCTTAACGGCCAGAAAATGTGGATCACCAATGCCGGTTTTGCCGATGTGCAGACCGTATTTGCCAAAATAGGCAATGACAGGGTGCTGAGTGCTTTTATCGTCGAAAAGGAATTTCCGGGTGTGGTCGTTGGACCCGATGAGCATAAAATGGGAATTAAAGGATCATCCACAGCCCAGATCTATTATAATGACGTGAAAGTCCCGGTTGAAAATCTACTGGGCAAGCCGGGAGAAGGATTCAGGATTGCTCTGAGCATCCTGCACATGGGCCGTATCAAACTGGGGGCTAATGTGCTGGGAGCTGCCAAAAAAGCCATTGACCATTCTGTGCAGTATGCCAATGAAAGAAAGCAGTTCGGCATGCTGATCTCTGCCTTTGGTGCTATAAAACACAAACTTGCCGGACAGGTGATCCGGGTTTTTGCATTAGAGTCAGCCATATACAGGGTGAGCAAGGATATTGATGACCTGATTGAAAAGTATAAGTCAGAAGGATGCGACAAGGGCAGGGCCAGCATCGATGGCATCAGCCATTATGCCGTGGAAGCTGCCATACTGAAAGTTTACGGATCAGAGATGCTTGATTTTGTTATAGATGAGGCCGTCCAGATCCACGGTGGCATGGGCTATTCAGCTGAAATGGCCGTGGAAAAGGGATACCGTGATTCAAGGATCAACCGTATTTTTGAGGGTACCAACGAGATCAACCGGTTGCTGGTTGTTGATACGGCCATGAAAAGGGCCATGAAAGGCGATTTTGACCTGTTCGGGGAAGCCGAAAAAATTTACGGGGAACTGGACAGATTAGCAGCAGCAAAAGATTCGGGATCTGCGGATTATTACAGTGAAAAGCTGAATGCAATAAAGAACTTCAAGAAAATTGCCCTGATCGCTATTCACGGTGCATCGAAACAATTTGACAAAAAGCTGGTGCAGGAACAGGAAGTGCTGTTCAATATCTCGGACATCATTTCTGAGATCTATATTGCGGAATCACTGGCATTGCGCGTAAAGAAACTCGAATCAATGAAAGGGGCCACCGCCGTATCGCTGTACAAAGACATGCTGGATGTAGTTGTATATGATGCCGCAGGGATAGTTGCCAAAAACGCTTATGATGCCATATATTCCTTTGCCGCACCCGAAGATTCAGCGAAGCTGACTAAGGCCATTGACATCCTTGCCGCTGTAAAGGGCGTGAATGTGAAAGAAGCCAGAAGGAGGATTGCAGATAAGCTGATTTCCGATAATGCCTATAAATTTTAAGATGCCTCTCCCCCTGCCCCCTCTCCAAAGGAGAGGGGGATTGCCAGGCTTATGTCAGGGGTGCTTTAGTGTGTATGTTAACAAAAAACCCGGTGAAAGATCCCCGGGTTTTGTATTCATCTGCGTAATCTGCGCAATCCGCTTAATCTGCGGTTCTGACCTTATGCCTGAGCAGTCGGCCCTCCGAAGTTCATCGGTATCATTGCCCCACCGGCGCCTTCAACCTGTTTGATGCTGCCATGTGTGGCTTCGAATTTGGCGATATTATCCTTCAATGCCATCAGAAACCGCTTGGCATGTTCCGGGGTGAGGATGATCCTTGATTTAACTTCAGCTTTGGGTATTCCCGGCATTACCCTGACAAAGTCGATCACGAATTCTGATGAAGAATGCGTAATGACAGCCAGGTTGGAATAGACACCTTGTGCAACTTCTTCCTTCAGCTCAATACTGATCTGATTGACATTTTTCTTTTCTTCCATATGGATGGTTTTAACGCTCTTTTACTACTTCGGCGTCAGTCCTTTTCTCCTCCGTTATCTTTTCAAATTCTTCTTTTGAACCGACAATCAGGTTGTTGTACCTGCGGCTGCCTGTACCGGCAGGGATCAGATGGCCAACAATGACATTTTCTTTCAGTCCTTCAAGGTAATCCACTTTGCCAAAAATGGCAGCTTCATTCAGTACTTTTGTGGTTTCCTGGAAGGAAGCCGCAGACATGAAGCTCTGAGTCTGCAATGCAGCCCTGGTAATACCCTGCAGAATTTGTTGTGATGTGGCAGGAATGGCATCCCGCGATTTTACCGGCTTAAGGTCCTTGCGTTTCAGCAGCGAATTCTCATCACGCAGCTTGCGCGCCGTAATGATCATACCGGGTTTCAGCGAAGTGGAATCACCCCCTTCTTCAATAACCTTCTTCCCGTATATCCAGTCGTTTTCTTCCATGAATTCCCATTTATCAACTACTTGCCTTTCAAGGAATTTAGTGTCGCCCGGATCAATGATCTCAACCTTGCGCATCATTTGCCTTACAATGACCTCAAAATGTTTATCGTTGATCTTGACACCCTGAAGCCTGTATACTTCCTGGATCTCGTTGACGATGTATTCCTGTACTTTCGTAGGTCCCTTGATGGCCAGGATGTCTGAAGGTGTTGTTGCACCGTCTGACAAGGGAACACCGGCTTTGACATAGTCGTTTTCCTGGACCAGGATCTGTTTGGAAAGTGGTACCAGGTATTTTTTCTGCTGACCTGATTTGGAACTGATGGTGATTTCGCGGTTGCCTCTTTTGATCTTGCCGAAAGATACTTCTCCGTCAATTTCAGAAACAACAGCAGGATTGGAAGGATTCCTGGCTTCGAAAAGTTCGGTTACACGCGGTAATCCACCGGTGATATCACCAGACTTGCCAACAGCCCTGGGGATTTTTATCAGGATATCCCCTGCATTCACTTTATCGCCATCATTCACCGTAAGATGTGAACTTACGGGCAGATTATACATTTTAAGTGCCTGGTCATTCTTATCAACGATGTTGATGGTAGGATTCTTTGACCGGTCACGGCTTTCAATGATAACCTTTTCGCGGTATCCGGTAACTTCATCTGATTCTTCCTTGAAGGTCAGTCCTTCGATAACATTTTCAAAGGAAACGAAACCGGCTGCCTCGGAAATGATCACGGCGTTATAAGGATCCCATTCGCAGACCAGGCTGCCTTTTTTAACATCGGCGCCATTCTTGACATACAATTTGGCTCCATATGGTATATTATTGGTTGTCAGCGCAATACCTGTTTTCTTATCAACAATTCTTAATTCAGCAAGACGTCCGATTACAATGTCGAACTTTTTGCCGTTCTCGTCCTTGCGTTCGACAACACGAAGTTCTTCAATTTCAGCAATACCATTGTATTTTGCCACGATGCTTGATTCGGTGGTAATGTTCACCGCAGTACCGCCCACGTGGAAAGT